>Ga0302243_1001629_pt1 | contig 14951 bp, 12 predicted proteins | sample AAG_UR_Met_MG_FD_193514 | JGI IMG/M metagenome (GOLD analysis project Ga0302243, IMG submission 193514) | Enriched activated sludge microbial communities from anaerobic digester in WTTP, New Holstein, Wisconsin, United States - AAG_UR_Met | ecosystem: Engineered > Bioreactor > Anaerobic >... | reverse complement strand
CGGGAGCTGGAAAACGTTATTGAATATGCTCTGGCCATGTCGTCCGGCCCGATGATTCTGCCCGAAAACCTGCCCGTTTTTTTACTGACCGTGCCGGAAGCAGTGTCACCACGTGAGCCGGAAAAAGAACCGGCGAATAATGCCATCGTGCCCGATGAGCATCACGACAGTTTGGCCGAAGCGGAAAAAGAGGCCATCCTGGATGCCCTGTGGCGCTGCAAATTCAATCAGAGTCGCGCCGCAAAGGAACTGGGCATATCTCGCGTCACCCTGTGGCGAAAAATGTCACGCTATCGTGATTTACAATGAAGACAGGACACCGTGATAACCACACAAAACCTCATTTCATTGTCTTATGTGAGCTGACCGATGCGGCCCTGGAGCCATTTGCCATGGATGAATCCGGATCAGACGGCATTGACCCGGATCCCCGGGCCCAGTGCGCGGGCAAGTTCATAAAAAAGTTATTCAAGTGAAAGCTGCTTCAGGAACGAGAGAGTTTTTCAAAAATCCTGGCCGCGAGTGCCGGACCAATTCCCGGCACGTCTTCGAGCTGTGCTACGGTGGCTTTTTTTATTTGTTCAACGGACCCGAAATGCTCCACAAGCAGCCTGCGGCGCGCCGGCCCGATGTCTCTGATGAGGTCCAGCTCAGAGCTTAAATTATTTTTTGTCCGGAGCTTGCGGTGGTATGCCAGCGCAAAGCGGTGCGCCTCATCGCGCAGGCGCACAAGCAGGGCGAGTGCCGCCGGTGATGATGACAGATAGAGAGCGTCCTTCCGCCCGGGCAGATACACGCGATCTTCAGTTGTCACAATTTTACCCCGACGTTTTTGCCCGGCCGCCTTAAATGGACTTTGCCCTTCGGCCAAACCGAGCACATCGGTTCTGATCTCAAGTTCGCGCAACACCGACAGGGCGACGTTTAACTGCCCTTTGCCCCCATCGACGACAATCAGGTCCGGATGGGGCTCCGGGCCTTTGAAGCGCCGTGACAAAAGCTCGCGCATCATGGCATAGTCATCGGGCATCGCCGTGGCCTCAAGGCGAAATCTCCTGTAGGCTGATTCATCCGGCTCTCCTTCCACAAAAACCACCATGGAGCCGACGGCGTTTTTACCGCCGGTGTTGGAGATATCGTAGCATTCCATGCGATGCGGCACTTTCTGAAGGCCGAGTTTCTCCTTCAGGGTTTCCAGTGAGGCTGATTTTTGCCTCTCCTTATCGGCTGCGGAAACAAAAAGCTCCCGCGCGTTGGCACAGGCCATATCCAGAAGCGCCTTTTTCGGGCCCCGCACCGGAACACTCAAGGTTACCTTCTTTCCTTTTTTATCCGCAAGCCACTCTGCCGCCACTTCCTCATCGGCAGGCAAAGCAGGCAGGATTATGTCATCCGGTATGCCTGCAGCATCATCATACTGCCGCAAAACGGAAGAAACGATTTCACCCGCATCCGCCTTCGTCCTCAGCGGTGCAAAGGCCCTGCTTCCCAAGAGCTTACCTGCGCGCACAAAAAGCATACACAGCTGCCAGACCTCCCCTTCGCGGTAAAGCCCCAGTACATCGTGGTCGGAGTCGTCACCCCAATCCACATTTTGTTTTTCCAAAGCATGTTCGAGCGCGGTGACCCGGTCCCGCAAGCGCGCCGCTTCCTCAAATTTCAGCCCGTCAGCCGCCTCCTGCATCTGCCGCCTCAACTCAGAGACCAGCTCGCGGCGGCGTCCCATTAGAAACGAAACTGCGTTTTGTGTCAGCGTCCGGTAGGCCCCTTCATCAATCAGTCCCTGACAGGGTGCCAGACACCTGCCGATCTGATACTCAAGGCAGGGCCTGGTTCTCAAGCGAAAATCGCGGTCGCGGCAGGTGCGCAAGGGAAACACCTGCTGTACAAAACGGAGCGTCTCCTTGGCGGCGGTCCCCGAAGGATACGGCCCGAAATAAAGAGCATTGCCCCTGCCCCTTTTCCGCACCAGCTGCAGGCGTGGAAATTTCTCCTCCGGATCCAGCGACAGATGATAGTAGGTTTTATCATCGCGCAGAATCACGTTGTAGCGGGGGCGATGTTTTTTGATGAGATTGTTCTCCAGAATCAGAGCTTCTTTCGGCGTTGCGGTGGTGATGAATTCAATGTCGCCCACCCTCGCCATCAGAAAAGGAGCCATCGGACGAGAATCCTTGCCGGTGAAGTACTGCGTGACTCTGTTTTTCAGGTCATTGGCCTTGCCGACATAAATGACGCGGCCCTGCCCATCGAGCATGAGATAAACGCCCGGCCCGCGCGGAGCTGATGCAATCTTCTCTTTTAAAGTGTCGGTGTGGGACATAAAATTTATTTCTCTTGTGACGGCCTAATTGCCCGTCGCTTTGTGCTTTATTGACCGTTAGACCTGGGTTTTATTGCAGTTCATGGTGAGCCTCCAAATGCCCGTTCGTGGTGAGCTTTTTATTGCACGTTCGTGGTGAGCCTGTCGAACCATGAACGGGAACCCCCACTGACCGTTCATGCTGAGCTTTATTGACCATTCATGCTGAGCCCGTCGAAGCATCCTTTAGCCTTTAGCCTTTAGCCTTTAGCCTTTAGCCACGAGCTATCCCCCATCCACTATCGCCTGCAAGCCCTCATCTCCTCTACTCTCTGCGAAGAGCAACCGGTGGCATTTGCATATTCCATTCTTAATAACACAAGGTGGTGTCGCTTTTCCATGTTGTCCTCAGAAAGATAGATTTTGGATCATCCGCGTTGTTCATCTTCGCTGAAGACCGGCTTTTACCGCACATCAGGGGCTCCGTGGACCAAATTAGCTGCTGCTAAATATACCCCTTTCGTGATAATGGAAGAAAACAAACAGGAGAAGTGACAATATGAAGGTTCTGGGAATTATGGGCAGCGCACGCATCGCAGGTAACAGTGACATTCTTCTTAATCAGGCTTTGTCCGGCGCGAAGGAGGCGGGAGCGGAAATCGAAAAAATCGTTTTGGACCGCAAAGTTATTGCCGGTTGCAAGGACTGCAAAAAATGTAACCGTGCGGGGATCTGCGCCACTAAAGACGATATGGCAGACATCCAGAAAATGATCCTTGAAGCCTACGCAATTATCCACAGCACGCCGGTTTACTTCTGGACGATGAGTGCTCAGATGAAAGCCTATCTGGACCGCTGGTGTGTATTTTTCGATGCTGAATGGAAATGGCATAAAATATATTACCCCAAAATGAGAGGTAAACGTATCGGCCTGATAACCGTCTGCGGCGACCCGGACGTGCATGCCGCCGATCCGATTGTCCACAGCTTCCGGACTACAACCGAAATGAGCAAAATGCACTGGCTGGGCACTCTGATGGCCTCCGCGAACGACAGGGGTGAAATCATGGGCGATGATAAGGCGATGGCCGAGGCATTCCTGCTGGGTAAGAAAGCGGCAACGCCCTGACCATCCGGTTTAAGAAACCTTTCTAAATAACCATGACTTATGGAGGATTAACCACCGGAGATCTGTAAGGATTATTATTTCTTCCGCCCGAATGAAGTGCCCGGTTCCCTGCTTTTTCCTTATTTCACCTCACGTGTCATAACTTGCGTCAAACCATACGTCGGAATGTTTTACATTGTTTTTTTTCTGAATTCATCCGTAAATACAACCTATTACCGGCCACCAGACAAAATCGGTACAGGCTGGCGCATAGCAATGTCGTAATACTTTACACAAAAACACCCCTTCCGGGATAAAATTATCAAATTACAATGTAATATCAGCATCTTACCGGATTGGCATTCAATTTGCTTACTGATAAAGCTGAAAGAAAAAGAAATACAGGAGGCACTAAGCAATGAAAAAAATACTCAGATTATCTTTGGTTCTGGCCGTCATTTTCGCTTTTACGCAGTTTGGCTGGGCGACACCGGTCGATTTTACTCCCAATCTCCGTGGTTCGTCGGTCATCGTGACGAACTATCCTGACGGAGTACCGATTTTTGAAGGAAATGTGACGGCAATTATGGCCCTTTCCAGCTCACCTTTCACCCTTCAAGACAATGAAACACAGGTTCTGGACTTCTTCACCTTGAGCCTCAGCGGCATTACTTCCTATGACACCTATCGCATCTCGGCGACACTTGCATTTTTAGAGCCCCCTATCGCCGGCCAGGCAACGGGCGGCGGAATTTTCGGCACAATCGGCGGCATCATTCGTGGCGGCATCCTCGTTTGGGATACTGGCACACTGCCTGATTATTTCACGCTGGCTGATGGCAATGTCGTAAGAATTGATTTTGAAGACAATGTGCAAATCGGACTATCCGGACGGACAATGGTTCATGCCTATGTAACCAATCTGGGCAGCGCTGCCTCTGCCGTTCCCGAACCCCTCACCATTATGCTGCTTGGTCTGGGCCTGGTGGGCCTGGCCGGAGCCGGCAGAAAACTTCAGAAATAACCCATACTCATAATGGGAAAAAAGGCAGGGTCAACGACCCTGCCTTTTTTTATCTGATAACCAGCCGCTATTTTTGTCATCTCATCCGCTCCACATGCGCCGGAAACCACTCAACCATCACCTGCCATATCCCGAAAAGACAGCTTTCACATTACCAACTTCCACAGCGGCTCTTCGCGCTTCATTGATTTTTCATACTGAGCTTTTTATTGCCCGTTCGTGGTGAGTCTGTCGAAGCATCCTTTAGCCTTTAGCCTTTAGCCTTTGGCCTTTGGCCTTTTGCCTTTTGCTACGGGCTATCAGACCTTCAAGGAATCATCAATGGCGGCGTCCATGCGGGCCTGGATATTTTCAATATCGGCAATTGTTTTCCCCAGGATCATGCCGGTGATCACGCTCTGCCCTTCACTTGCCTGCGTTCGCTCATACAGGCGGATGGGAACAAAAACACCCTCTTGCACGTACCGCCGGACATGCTCCAGCGCGGGGGCAAGAGACGCTTTGAAGACCCTGCTCCATGATTGAGATATGCTTGCGCTGGCTCTCACGGCAGCCGCCTCGTGTAAAAGTACTTGCGGTGTACTGGAGCAAATACGGAAATTAAGATCAAAAACGAATGCCTGCCCGGAAGGAGAAAGCCCGATATCAAAGCCGGCAATCCCCTGATACCCCATCGTGCTGCCGCGCCTAGCGATCTTTACGGCAATGTCAACGACAAAGGCGGGTGGCAAATTCTCCGGGTCGATTCTGCTTCCTGTCTGTCTGGCAGGCTGCTCAAAAAGCTGGGTTGCCGCGCCGAGATAACGTATCCCGGATTTCCCGATAGCGAAACTAAGACACCAGGACGTATCGACATTTACCGCCTCTTCCAGCCGCACGCCGGTCAGCGCCCCTTTTTGCAAGCCTAGGCGCTGTGCCGCATCCTTGCGGCAGGCTTCATCCGGGCAATAATAAACGTCTTTACCCGCACCGTTGGCGCCGCTGCGGCAGGCCTTGATGAAGATTTCCTGCCCGGGTAAAAAATCGAACAGTTCGTCGAGACTGTCCACTGAAAGCAGACGATGACATGGTTGGTGCTCGCTTTCCACCAGACACTCGAGATTGGCCTTGTCATTGAGATATGTGTATAGCGGCACAGGAACCAGAAACGCCCCATCAGCGAGCAGAGCGGACGGAGGTGGATAGACATAGACAAGTTTCTTCCCTTCCTTAGAATGCTTTCGGGCGATTGCCACTGCCTCCTCTTCCGTTTCGTATGTGTCTAGATGGGAAGTAGGCCGAAGACCCGCCTCGCGGAAAAAATCGAGAATCAGTGGTGTGACAGTGTTTTTATGGCAGACAAGAGGCATATCTCCCATGACGGCAATGGTTCCAGCGGTCATCGACTCAACTTGAAAATATTGATTCTGAACCAATTGCAAGACATCCCATGTAGTGCGCGGGGCAAATACGGTTTTAGTCGGATAGAGCTCGGAAAAATTCGCGGAAGGCGTGACAGGTTGTAAAGAGTTCATTTTGCACTCTCCAGAAAGTATTCCAGGCCGGGGGAAAGCTTGAGCATATTGGGGCTATGCCCGTCAAAGTGCTGCGAAGCGGCCACGGTCGGCGTTTTGTTCACATCCAGCAGAACAGCCTCGCCATCAACCATCACATAATCGAACTTGCCGAAATCAGCCCCCAGGCGAAGACGGGTCTGTCTGATGGAATCCGGCACTTCACCCAGATAATCGTAGTGAGTTATCTCGGCGGCTTTGACCACCGGGCTGCGACTGAACATCCGGACACAGTACTCTTGTGGGCCAAAGAAAATCCAGGCGCGCAGGGTATATTCATCACCTTCCTTTTCAGGAAGAAATTTTTCTACGACCAGATCTTCTCTCTTCCAGACCCAGGCCGGAACCTCGTGAACACCTTCCAGCACAGTGTAAGAGCCAGGGAGAAACAGACGTGTCCATCGCCAGGATATTTTCTTCTCTACCAGCATTTGATAAAACCTGAGTTCAAGCCTGGAAGCCTTTGCAGACCGTTCGGGCCAACCGAAATAATTGGCATTTGTTTTAACCATCACCGGCCCGCTGTAATTTGAATCACGGGTCAGAAGATTGCGGCTTATACGTCTTTTGGAAATATCCAGTACGGAGTTATTCAAAAATGGACGTTTATGCGGGTTTTCGGGCAGCCAGTCCGTTTTTATGAACGTACGGTCTATATGTAAAATACCTAAATCCGCTTCCAGGGTTTTCGGCGACCCGATGGAAATTTTATGTCCCTGCTCCCGCCATATTTCAGAAAGCCTGCCGATCATGCTATAAGGAAGAAATATTTCACCTGGTGATGTTACAATTTGAATATGCGCCATTTCTCAACAATATCCATAAAAGATTGTCTGCTAAAGACTAAAGGCAAAATCCCTCAATATTCCCTTTCGTTGTGAGCTTTCAAATGACCGTTCGTGCTGAGCCTGTCGAAGCATGAACGAAAAGCCACGAGCTAATCGCCAGCCACCATTCCTCCAACCCGCCAACCCTCTAAACTTCTAATCATCTAATCTGCTAACTCTCCACCTCCGGCCCGCTAAAGCAGGCCGCCTCCGCCGCCCTTCGACAAGCTCAGGGTGAACGGAGGACACGAAGCGGTGAGCTTCGCACTTTATTGACCGTCCGTGCCGAGCTTTTTATTGCCCGTTCGTGGTAAGCTTTCAAATGCCCGTTCGTGCTGAGCTTTACTGACCATTCATGCTGAGCCTGTCGAAGCATGAACGAAAAGCCACGAGCTAATCGCCAGCCACCATTCCTCCAACCCGCCAACCCTCTAAGCTTCAAATCATCTAATCTTCTAACCCTCTATGGACTACGAGCCACTCACTATCACCTGAATCAACTCAATGCGCCTCGTCCCAGTTGCGGCCCGAAGCTATTTCGACCTTCAGCGGCACTTTCAGCTTCACCACATCTTCCATTTCATTTTTGACAAGCTTCATCACGTCTTCTTTCTCCGGCTTGGGCGCTTCCAGCACCAGTTCATCGTGAACCTGCATAATCAGACGCGCGTCAAAGTTCCTTTCTTTCAGCAGGCGGTCAATATTGACCATTGCCACTTTGATGAGGTCGGCGGCGCTCCCCTGTATGGGAGCATTGATGGCCATGCGTTCGGCAAACTGTCGGACAGCCGGGATATTGCTTTTCAACTCCGGTAGATAACGACGGCGGTTCAATATCGTACAGACGAAACCGTCGCGGCGCGCCCCTTCCAGAATGCCGTCCAGATACTCACGAACTTTCTGGTAACGGGCGAAATAGCCGTCGATATAAGTCTGGGCCGTCTTTTGCGGAACACCAAGTTCTTTGGCCAGGCCGAATGCACTCATGCCGTAGAGAATGCCGAAGTTGATGACTTTTGCCTGCCGGCGCATATCGGGACTGACCATTTCCGGAAAAACACCGAAAACATCGGAAGCGGTCCTGGTATGAATATCTTCATCGGCGGCGAAAGCCGCAAGCAGTGCGGGATCCTCGGAGAGGTGCGCCAGCACCCTTAGTTCTATTTGTGAGTAGTCTGCGGAAATAAGCACGCAGCCGGGTGCGGCAATGAAAGCCTGACGGATTCTTTTTCCCTCGACCGTCCGGATCGGGATATTTTGCAAATTGGGGTTGCTGCTCGACAGCCGGCCGGTGGTGGTCACCGTCTGATTATAAGATGTGTGAATCCGTCCGGTTTCCTTGTTTATCAGACTCGGCAAAGCATCCACATAAGTTGATTTCAGTTTCGCCAGTGAACGGTAGGAAAGGATTTCGGCGGGCAGCTCATGGCTTTTGGCCAGATTCGCCAGCACGTCCATATCAGTGGAATAACCTTCTTTAATTTTCTTTCCCCGCGGCAATTTTAGTTTGTCGAATAAAATCGTCTGCAGTTGTTTGGGGGAGTTTATATTGAACTTCTCTCCGGCCAGACGGTGGATTTTTTCCTCGGAGATGGACAGAAGCTCGCCAAGCTCTTCGGACATCTGACCAAGCAGCGCCGCATCCACTAAAACACCTTTTCTTTCCATCGCAGCCAGCGTGAACAAAAGTGGCATCTCCACCTCACGGTAGAGTCCAAGCGCTCCCGCCTCTTCGAGCTTTTCGGTCACAACCGGCGCCAGAGCCAGTAAAGCCCCCGCTCTGTGTCCCGCGTAAGGGGCAATTTCTTCTAGCGGTAACCCGGCCAGATAGGAAGCCTTCCCTTTCTCAGCCGCCAGTGTGGCGGGCCCGGCGATACGCTCATGGAGATACTCCCAGACTATTTCGTCAAGCTCATAGGAGCGCCGCGCCGGATTTAACAGATAGGCGGCCAGTTCGAGATCCTCCCCCGCTTGAATCGCCGGAGCATCAAGCGTTAACAGGCTTGTCTTCAGGTCATAAAAATATTTTTTAACTTCTCCGTTGGCAAACAGCGGACACAGAGCATTCCAAACATCTCTTGCCTGTGGCTGAGCTTCCACAGCTTCGTGGGCGAGAGGAATATAAAATGCCTTCTCACCCGTGCCCACCGCCAGACCGATTATCTGCTCGGGACGATTCTTTTCATGGATGATTGCAAATGATATCTTTTTTTCTCCCGCCAGTTTCGCGGCCAGCTTCAAAACAGCTTTTTTGTCATCGACCACCTCACAGGCTACGGCAGGCTTGTCCGATCCATCCACAAACTGCCTCATCAGAGATGAAAATTCAAATTCGCCGAATAGTCCGGCCAGAAGCCTGGTGTCCGGCTCGCCAAGTCGGGCATCATCGAGTTCAAATTGAAGGTCAATGTCGGTACGGATGAGGGCAAGCTTACGGCTGAGCAGAGCCTGCCCGGCATACTTTCTGAAACTTTCGCGCAGTTTCACATTGCGCAGGCTCTCCGCATGAGCGATGACTTCATCTACCGTGCCGTATTCCTCAATCAACCGCTGAGCGGTTTTGGGTCCGACGCCCGGCACTCCCGGGATATTGTCTGAAGCATCGCCCATCAGTCCCAGAATTTCCACCACCTTGTCGGGCCCGACACCGAATTTTTCCCGGACCGCCGCCACATCGTAGGTCTTGTCTTTCATCGTATCGACCATGGTCACATCATCACCGACCAGCTGGAGTAAATCCTTGTCGCCGGAAATGATGGCGGTGCGCCAGTTCCTCCGACCCGCCTCAACTGTGAGAGCGCCGATGAGGTCATCCGCCTCGGTTCCCTGTTTTTCCAAAATGCTGATGGAAAAGCCTCGTATCACATCTTTGATAAACGGGATCTGTACGGCAAGGTCATCCGGCATCGGCTTTCGCGTGGCCTTGTAATCAGCGAATTCCTCGTGGCGGGTGGTCGGCCCCTTGAGGTCGAAGGCCACCACCACATAATCAGGCGCCAGTTCCCGCAAAAGCTTCATGAGCATCGAGGTGAAACCATAAATGGCGTTGGTCGGCAACCCCTTGGAATTGGTGAGAGGCGGAATCGCCCAGTAGGCGCGGTAAAGATAGTTGCTGCCGTCCACGACCGCCAGCAGTGGTTTTTTATGCTCCCGTGTCATAAACCATCCTGTAAAATATTGCGCCGGCACCGCCGGGGCGGCACAGGCGCGGCGGCTAACCGAACCTGCCGGCAACTAAAGACAAAAGCAGGAGAACAGCGAATATTATGCCGAAGACAAGCCATGCCTTTTGTGCGGGAAGCCGATGAACATGGACACTGGCCATGACCGTGTAAAACAGGGCCAGAGCGGTGTTGATGACCATTCCGGCATAGGGAATGATACTCACAATGACGGTAATGGGCCAAAGAGCCATCATATGGGCGCATGAACGGTAGGATACTTCATAGTCCCAGACCGACCCCATGAATTTCCAGATCACAAACAAAATTGCGGCGCCGATAAAACTTCCCACTCCCGCGATTATGGGCATCTTGATGATGGAGACGATCCCGTTAATGAAACCTGCCCCCAGGCCGAAGATCCCCATAATGGCCTGGATGACTCCCGCTACAACCCCCATGATAACGGCAAAAGCAAGCGGCTCCATGTAACCGCCTGTTTTTTCCATGGACTGAAAAAACCCCGCCGGATTCGTGATGACGATGATCGCCTTTTCCGGCATGGCTGAAAAATCGATGTCTTTGAGCTCCATGATCATCGCTCCCTTCGGTGTATGAAGAAGACAAACCCGGTTATTTTTTCCTGCCACGCACCGCACAATTGTTTTCTCCTACCGTACGGTGCCCCTCTTCTTATAAATCAAACGATGCGTTTATTTTAAAAACCCTCACCGCACGCATGTCCAGAATATCCGTAACTCCTGTTTTGTCCTTTACTCTCTCAATAAAAGCCGCAAGTGCTTCCTCATTTCCCGCGGATGCGGTAAACCAGAAATTGTATTCATGATCACGCCGGTAGTTATGGGTCACCCCCTTAAAGGCGTTGACCACTTCCACAAACAAGCCAGCCTTCTCCTGTGGCACACGCGCTGCACAAAGGGTGCTGACTCGCCCGAGCTTTCCCCCGTCGAACACGGCACCGATGCGGCGGATCACCCCCTCGTTCCTGAGGCGCTGCACACGCGACAGGACATCGTCCTCGGCGATACCGAGTTCCCGGGCGATAACCAGATAAGGACGCTCATCGAGCGGGAAATCCTTCTGTAAAATATTTAGTATCTTTTTATCAATCTCGTCCATATTGAGAGCTTTGCACAGCACTACGTAACGGCAATGTCGTCATACCGGCGAAGGCCGGTATCCAGTGTTATCAAATGCTTACTGGATTCCGGGTCGAGCCCGGAATGACTGGAGGAGGTATTTTTCAAAGGTCTCATATTGTTATTTCCCTGTGTCAGGCTGGACTACGCATAGCGCCGCCTTTAGCCTTTAGCCTTTGTCCTTTAGCCTTCATCCTTTCACTTCATTTGCGCATCCTGAGAGTTACTTTTGTCCCGTCGCGGCTCATACAGGCAAAGAGGTTCTTCTGCCAGGTAATTGCCCGTTTCCTCGTAGGCGCGCGCCCGGCACCCGCCGCATATCTTGAGAAACTCACAGCGGCCGCACTTGCCTTTGTATTTTTCATAATCCCGCAGATTGCCGAATACCTCCGAGCCCTGCCAGATCTCGCCGAAGGTCCGCTCCCGCACATTGCCGCAGTCCAGCTCCAGATAACCGCAGGGCTGGACCTGGCCGACGTGGGAAATAAAACAAAAAGTGATACCTCCCAGGCAGCCGCGTGTGAATTCATGAAAACGCCCTCCCGCCCGGGCCGCGGGTCTTTGCCCGCCGGCAGGCCTGTTTTGGCGCATGATGCGGAAGTAATGCGGGGCGCAGGTCGCTTTTAGCTGAATTTCACTTGTCAGACTCTGGTGATGAAACCACATAAGTGTCTCTTCATAATCGGCGGCAGTGATCGCCTGCTGGGCGAGCTCTTTTCCCCGTCCGGTGGGCACCAGCAAAAATATATGATGCGCCGCCGCGCCGCTTTGCAATACCATATCGTGGATTTCTTTGATATGGTGCAGATTGGCATTCGTGATTGTCGTGTTGATCTGAAACTCAAGCCCCCCTCTTTTCATCGCGTCAATGCCGCGCATCGCGCCTTCATATGCGCCGGGCTGGCAGCGAAACTCATCGTGGCTTGCCGCGTCGGGGCCGTCGATGCTGACACTCACGCGCTGAATGCCGGAGTCAATCATCCTGCGCACAACAGAGTCATCAAGGAGCGTGCCGTTGGTCGCCATCACCATGCGCAGGCCTTTTTTGGTTCCGTAGGAGGCAATCTCAAAAATATCCGCCCTCAAGAGCGGTTCACCGCCGGTGAGGATAATGACCGGGCGTGCCGTGTCGGAAATGGAATCGATGAGATGCAGGCACTCCTCTGTGGAGAGCTCGCCCGGATAAGGCCCCAGGTGGGACGCGGCTCGGCAATGGACACAGCCCAAGTTGCAGCTGCGTGTCACTTCCCAGGCGATCATCCGGCAGATGTGCTCCCGAGGCAATTGATTTAAAGAAATTTGTTCATCAATCTGTAAATGTTTCATCCTACACCCTCAGCCCATCCGATCATGGGAAAGCACTTCGGCCTGTTCGATGATGGATTCTGTCAGATGCGCCATGGTTCTTCCTTGTTTATCTGTTGATTATTTTCTCGTAGGGGCGATTCATGAATCGCCCCTACGGTGTTGTTTATCGTCAATATGCCGTGAAAATGGTTTGGCATCAAGATCCATTCGTCCAATTTGACGTCGTCACTGATTTCGGCGATTTTCACCCATTCATCGGCGACGATTTTCCCCGCAGCCAGTCAGTCACCGTCTAGCGCCCCAGCACCCCGGCCACATCCTTTGCCCAGTAGGTGATGATGATATCCGCACCGGCGCGCTTGATGGCGGTGAGCGACTCCATCATCGCTTTTTCTTCATCGAGCCAGCCAAGCTGTCCGGCGGCTTTGAGCATCGCATACTCCCCGCTTACGTTGTAGGCGGCAAGCGGCAGATCAAACTCCTGACGCGCACGGCAGATAATATCCAGATAGGGAAGAGCGGGTTTGACCATGATGATGTCCGCCCCCTCGTTGACGTCGAGCGATATTTCCCGGATGGCCTCGTCGGCATTGGCCGGGTCCATCTGATAGGCGCGGCGGTCGCCGAATTGCGGCGCGCTTTCGGCCGCTTCGCGAAACGGGCCGTAAAAAGATGAGGCGTACTTGGCACTGTAGGCCATGATGGGGACATCGTCGAAGGAGTTCTCATCCAGCGCCTCGCGGATGGCCAGTATCTGCCCGTCCATCATCGCCGAAGGGGCGACCATGTCAGCGCCTGCCTTCACCTGCGATACGGCTGTTTCGGCCAGCACCTCCAGCGTTATGTCGTTTTGCACCACACCTTTGTCGATGATGCCGCAATGCCCGTGGCTTGTGTATTCACACAGGCAGACATCGGTAATCACCAGCAGCTCGGGCACTTCATTTTTAACGCGCTTGATCGTCTGCTGGACGATGCCGTCGCGGGCAAACGCGCCCGTGCCCTGATCGTCCTTTCTGGAGGGAATGCCAAACAGCAGGATCGCCCCGATACCCATCCGGTACGCCTCATGTGCTTCCTTGGCGATGTTGTCCGCCGACATCTGAAACTGGCCGGGCATGGAACCGATCGGCTTTTTTACGCCTTTTCCGGGGACGGCAAACAGCGGATAGACCAGATCGTCAACCGACAATTTCGTTTCGCGCACCAGCCTGCGAAAGTTTTCGTTTTTTCTCAGTCTGCGCCCCCGATATTCCGGAAATTGCATAGTCTAGTCCTCCTTTTGCGATATTTCCTCGTCCGTCAGATAGCAGGCGGGATCCGGCCCCCAGACATCGCCTGCCGCCTCGGCCCGCGCGCGGAAGTTGCCACCGCAAACCGGAAGCCAGACGCAGGAAGCACAGCGGCCGGTTATATATTTTTTCTTTTTCTTGAGCTTCATCAGAAACTCATTATCCTCGTCGGTCCAGATGGCGCTGAAAGGTTTTTCACGGACATTGCCCAGGGGCCGATTTCGCCAGAACTGATCGGGATACACCTGGCCGTCCCAGCTTACACAACCGATGCCGACGCCGGTGGAATTGCCCTCGTTCATCTCCAGAAGTTCCAGCACCTCGGCGGCGCGCGCCGGGTCTTCCTTCCTGAGTTTCAGATACAGATAAGGCCCGTCGGCGTGATTATCCACGGTGAGGATTTCCGGGGCGAGACCTTCGTCAAACATTTGCTTCGTCCTCGCGGCGATCAGATCCAGAAGCCGGCGCGACTCTTCATGCGTGAGGTCTTCCTTGCGCAGTTGCGAGCCGCGCCCCGTATAGACCAGATGATAAAAGCACATACGCTGGATTCTTTCTTCGGCGAGCAGATCGAACATGGCCGGCACATCGGCCACGTTATGCCGGTTCACCGTAAAGCGTAAACCGACTTTGATGCCTGCGTCGCGGCAGTTACGGATACCGGCGATGGCCTGCTCGAATGCGCCGGACATGCCACGGAAACGGTCATGCGTTTTCTTGAGCCCGTCGAGACTGACACCTACATAGGAAAGGCCGATTTCCTTAAGTTGCGCCGCCACTTCTTCGGTAATCAAGGTGCCGTTGGTGGAGATAACCGCCCGCATGCCTTTTTGTGTTGCGTACCGGGCCAGCTCGGGCAGATCGGCGCGCATCAGCGGCTCACCGCCGGAAAACAAAATCACGGGCGAGCCGAATTGTGCCAGGTCATCGATGAGACTCTTGCCTTCCTGTGTGGTCAACTCGTCAGGATAGTCGATATCGGCCGAGCTGGAATAACAATGGATGCATTTGAGGTTGCAGCGGCGTGTCATGTTCCAGACGACCACCGGTTTTTTATCGGATGAAAACTGCAGCAGGTGTGACGGAAGCGAACCGGAGTGGCGTCTGTAGCGCAATACGTCAGATGGCTCGACCGCCCCGCAGTATAGTTTGGAAATTCCGATCATCGGGGCTCCTTTTCATTATGGTAATATTCCACAAGGGCTTTCACCAGCCC
>Ga0302243_1001626_pt1 | contig 14967 bp, 18 predicted proteins | sample AAG_UR_Met_MG_FD_193514 | JGI IMG/M metagenome (GOLD analysis project Ga0302243, IMG submission 193514) | Enriched activated sludge microbial communities from anaerobic digester in WTTP, New Holstein, Wisconsin, United States - AAG_UR_Met | ecosystem: Engineered > Bioreactor > Anaerobic >... | reverse complement strand
GCCAACGCGAGAATGAACTAATAACAATCATATCCCTACAGCGCATCACGAGTGCAAAAACACGCGCCACCCCGAAGCGGCGCCAACAACACATACCGCCGAACGTTACCAACAAGGCGAAGAAAAGACAGCGACACTTAAAATGACAGAATAAATGGTTTGAGAATTAAAAACGAAATGACAATGAAAGAAAAAAGATTTAGTTTTTTTGCCGACCCGCAAGAAAGGAAAGCGGAAAGCCGACTCACATTTGGCACATTGCCTTTTGCCCGCCACACGAGCCAACGCTTCGCAAAAGTCAAAGAGCCAAATTTCCCCAACCCGCATTTTTAAAAACATTTTCTATATTTGTAGTTTTATAATTTAAGACATCGTAATATGTGTATAATAATAACAGTAACAGAAAAAGCAACCGAAGTAAAGAAGAAACTCACGAAAGCTATGATAACATCAATTTCAGAGAATACCGATGGAACAGCGAATATTTATCTGCAAAGCGAGGATATTTCTTTTAACACGGCAGAGTCTTATGATTGGGTTATCTCTTCTTATCAAAACCTAAAACATTAATCAATTATGGCAAGATACGTAACAGTGCAAGACAGTTTATTTCAAGATAGCTTCATAAATATTCATGATGCTCAAAATTTTGCAGTAGATAATTTTGGAGCAAAATTGGTTGATGGACTCCTATGTGATAAACTTGGAAGCAGAAAGACATTGAAGGATATCTTTAAGGATAATGGTTTTGAACTTGAACCTTTAAAAACGTTCATTGACCAACATGGAATCTTAGAAACTGACATTGTAGATGTTCATATTGAAGACGGGCAATTAGTTGTTACATTAAAAGAAGGAAAACAAAATAAAATAAAATATTAAAGAAATGGCGGAACCCGAAAAGCCAATTTAACAGAGTAGGGATTTTTTTAAATACTTTATAATATGAAAAAGTATCAAAAAGTGAAAGTGGTTGCTAAAAACAATCCACAAGGTTCTTATGCAGCAGGCTGCGGAAGTGACAACACCTTTGCAGGTAGTTCAAAATGCAAAAGCTGCGAAAGAACTGCGTAATTGCTTACGAACCCCCATTTCTCAATGGGGGTTCTTTTTAGTTTTCTTAAATATTAACATTATAATAGTTACATGTACATTAAATTAAACAACAATAGTTTTGTTCGAACCAATGAAGAGCAAGGTTACATCTTTAATCAAATAACAAAAAAAGAACTTTACTTCAATGATACAGGTGCTGTTTTTCTAAATTACTTAAAAAAAGAAACACAAGAGATTGACACGATTATTTCTAACATTGCTAATTACTATGATATTGACAAAGAAATTATTGAAGAGGATTTTTGGGAATTCGCTATTAACTTACAAAAAGAAGGTTTCATTTCAATAACAGAAACAAAAGAACAAGCTATTAATAATGAACCTATTTTTAGTTATAGCCAAGACAAACACGAAAAAACAGATATAGAAATAAATTCACATAATTATAATTCATCAGAAAAACCTTCCGACTTTGAAAGGAGTGTTTTTAAATTAGAAAATTTGTTTCTTGAGGTTACAAGGAGATGCAATGAAAGATGTTTGCATTGTTACATACCTAACTCCCAAAAGCAACATGGTTTGGTAATGTCTTTTGACAATGCAAAAAAGCATATTGATCAAGCGAGACAAATGAATGTACTGCAACTTACCATAACAGGGGGAGAGCCATTTTTAAATCCACAAATTGAAAAGATTCTTGAATATGCCAGAGAAAAAGATTTTGTAGTTTCAATATTAAGTAATCTTACTTTACTTACCGAAAATCATATCAATCTCTTGAGAAAAATTCTACCCAGTCAAATACAGGTTTCTTTATATAGTATGAACCCGGAAGTTCATGATGAAATAACACAGTTGAAGGGTTCTTTTGACAAAACCATGAAAGGTCTTAATTTATGTATTGAAAATGATGTTCCAGTACAAGTTTCATGTCCAATTATAGAACAAAATAAAAACTCTTATAAAAGTGTACTTGATTGGGCGAAAAAAAATAGAATCAAAGCAAACACCGAAGTAAATATAATGGCTCAAACAGATAATACAAAAACAAATTTAGTTAATGTATTGAGCAGAGAAGAACTGAAAATTGTTTTTGCTGAACTTATCGAATATGACCCGGAATGGAAAAGAAGTATTATTGAAACGTACACTTCTGAAAAATTCAATACTATTAAACCTGAAAGTCATGTTTGTGGTGCTGGTGAACATACATTGTTTATATCAGCAGATAATAAAGTTTTTCCATGTTCAACATGGCAAAGCATGGAGCTTGGCAACTTAAACAAAAATAGTTTGCGAGAAATATATGAAGATAGTGAACAAATTAAGATAGTTCGCAACCTAAAAAATAAGGTTTATCCTAATTATTTATACTCAGATTTCTCTAATTTTATTAAGGTTTGTCCTGCACACAATGCAAACTCCAACAATGGCGAATATATGATAATACCCGATACCGTATTTTTAGATGCGGAGATAAAAAAGGAAGCTGCACAGGAATTCATTAACAAATTAAAAAACAAAGACTAATATGCTGGTAAGATTAACAAAAGATAGTTTTGTAAGAAACTACAAAGAAAATGGATATATTACTAATCAATTAACTAACAATGACCGTCTTTTTAATGAAACAGGAGCTGACTTTTTATCTATGTTAACTCGTTTTCCACAAGAAGTTGATGAAATTGTTTTGAAGTTAGTTGACTTATATAAAGATATAGAATTTGATGAATTAAAAAGTGATTTCATTGAATTTTTAGATATTCTTGAGGCAGACAAATTTGTTTTATTAGGCAATACTAAAAAGGAATTAGATGAGAAGGAACCCTCTTTTTCATATAATTCCAATGATATTAAAACCGCTAAGACCTTTTTTAGTGATGATTTTCGTTCTGATGGGACAAGTGAATATATTTATGAAAATTTACTTGATGAATATCAATTGTTAAACATAAACATTGAACTAACCAAAAGATGTAATGAACGCTGTGTTCATTGTTATTTGCCAAATTATCAAAAAGAAAAAGGACATTCACTGTCTCTTCATGATGCAAAAGAGTATCTTGATCAAGCAGCAGAAATGGGAGTATTATCGGTGTCATTTACCGGAGGGGAACCTTTCTTAAATAAAAATATTGATGAAATATTATTATATGCCAGAGAAAAGGATTTAATGATTGGGATATTAAGCAATCTAACGCTTATTACTGAAAAACGAATCCATGTTTTAAAAAAAATAAACCCATCAATTATACAAGTATCCCTTTACAGTATGAATGAAGAGATACATGATAAAATAACACAACTACCTGGTTCTCACCAAAAAACAATTACGGCAATTGAGCTTCTTTTAGCTAATGATATCCCTGTTAAGATTAGTTGTCCGGTAATGAATATTAATTATATAGATTATAAAGGTGTATTGATTTGGGCTAATAAACATAAAATCTCTGCAAGTACAGATTTTGAGCTATCGGGACAAACAGATTTTAATACAGATAATTTGCAATATGCTCCTAGTTATGAACAGTCAAAACAAGTATTATCTGATACTCTTTTAGAAGATAAAGAATGGCAAAGGGTAATATTAACTGAATATGCAAAAGGCATAACATATAAAGATGATGGGAATAGGGCTGTTTGTGGTGCAGGCAATGACACACTGTATATATCTTCTAATGGAGAGGTATTTCCATGTGGTAGTTGGCAATCATACAAACTTGGTGATTTAAAAAATGATACGCTCTACAATATTTGGAATAACAATAAAAAGATTGATAAACTAAGAGCTATTAGATTAAAAGATTTTCCTGATTATATGAATTCCAAACAAAAAGAATTCACAAGTGTATGTATGGCGAGAAATGCAAATGCTAACAATGGGGATTTTATGAAAATGGATTTAAAAAAACTTGAAGTTGGTAGGATGACAAAAGAATTGGTTGATGATTTTATTTTAAAAAACAAAAACGCAAACACAAAACTATGATAACTAAAAATTTTTATAAAGCGAAAAATCCGGCAGAAACAGTGCACAACATACGCGAAATTCTATTTCAAACAGGAATATTTGTAAATGAATATTCAGGGGCAACTCAAGCTGGTTTCTATAACAGTCATTTATATTTGGCAAGTAACAGACTTGCAGGTCTTAAATTTGGAGTACACGGCAAAGGGTCATCTCCTGAATATGCATTAGCAAGTGCTTATGGTGAATTTATGGAAAGGTTTCAGAATAATTGGAAATTATGGGGGGAAAAATACGCCACAAAAAAATTCATTGAAACGTTGCCACAAGATTCTGAATTTGTTCAAAAAGCAAAAGAGGAAGATGTATTATTAGATTTTGAATTATTTCCAGATGAAACTCATATTTCTTTAAAAGATTTAATATACAACTCTGATGGAATTTTTAAAAACTTAATTAAAAACTCATTACCATATCTTGAGAATAATTATAATTTAGATAAAACTATATTATGTGTTCCTTATTATAATTTATTAAAAGATGAAATTACTTTTTTACCTCCAAAAATTGGAATTTTAGGCACCAATGGCTTATGTGCGGGTAACACACCCGAAGAAGCCCTAATTCAGGGAATATGCGAAATTTTTGAAAGATATGTTATCAAAAAGATATATTTGGAAGGAATCGTTCCTCCGGTTATTCCAAAAGATAAATTTCAGGGTACATCCATAGGCGAAAAAATTGATATACTCAATAAAGAAAAAAGTATTGAAACTATTATATTTGACTGTTCTTTAAATATAGGATTGCCCGTTATTGGCATTTTATTTATTGACAAAAACAAAGCTAGGTACACCTTTTCTTTTGGAGGGGCAACCGATCCTGTTATAGCATTAGAAAGATGTTTAACGGAAATTTATCAATCGGACACTCCTGAAGACAGAATGAATTTTTTAAACAGCAGGGTTGATTATCCCGGTCGCAATTCTGAACAAATTAAAATTATTAACTACATTCATCAAGTAACACATGGTGGTGGAGAAATGGATGTTGAATCGTTTTTATCACAAAACGCATCTTACTCTTTTAATCAGATTTCATTGATAGAAGGCGAAAATCATAAAGAAGAACTAAAAAATATTGTAAAACTAATACAAAGTCAAAATTGGGATTTGATCGTTAGAGATAATTCCATACTAGGTTTCCCATCCTATAGTATTTATATCCCAAATGTAAGCGAAGTTTTTTCATTTTTTAACGACGATGATTTTTATATGGCTCTGATGGACGAAGATTTATTTTCAACATTAAGTAACCTGAAAAATTCATCAAAAGAAAACATTATTGAATATGTAGAATTCAAGGATCAATTATATGATAAAGTACGTGATTCACTTTCTAATTTTAAAGGTGAGTTTATGCACCATGTCAGTAACGAATTAAATGACATTGCCCCCTTTTTGTTTATGTCCACTTTGTTTTTCCATATAGGCAATGATGAGAAAGCAATCAAATATATTGATAAATTTATTGAAAAAGAGAAGAAAAATAATCCAACTTCTGATTTGAACTATTTCTTTGCTGCAAAATACTTTTTGAAGTTAAAGATCAATAATTTTACTCTTACAGAAATTATAGAAAAGTTGAGCCTACTATACACTAATGAGATTGTGGAAGAAATAATGAATGATATGAGTAACCCTGAGGTTGCTTTACAATATTACAATTTACCTTCATGCTTTGATTGTGAGCATTGCCCTATAAAAAAGGATTGCCGTTATTTTGATGTCATGAAAATTTCTAAACGCATTCAAAATAATATGAAAAAAGATATTAATCAGAGCAACTTAAAAACACTATTGCAATGAAGTTTCATTTCTCATACATAGCATATCCGGTTGAAAGAAATTTAGATAAGATTATCCCGGAAGTATCAATAGATTCAAAATATTTTACAGAAGAAAAATATTGGGTAAAGTGTTTTGACAATGACAAAAATGAATTGGTTTGTGAAGGTGAGTTGACCTACGATTTACCTTATCAAGGGACAAGGCAGTGGTACACGAATTGGCGAATAGAGTTAGCTGATAGTTCTGGTACAATCGTTGAAACAGATATTTTTGATTTTACAGGAAAGGTTGTGTCAATCATAATACCGTCAAATGCTATTGGTGATAATTTGGCTTGGTTTCCTTATGTTGAAGAATTTAGAAAAAAACATAAGTGTACGGTTATATGTCGTACATATTTATATGAATTGTTTGAAAAAGAATATCCGGAAATAATCTTTATTAAAGATGTTACACCGATTAAAAATATTTATGCTCAGTATTTAATAGGCATAGCTTACGATAGTAATCCTGTTGTTCACCCAAGTTATGTTTTGCAACATCCATTACAACAAATAGCATCCGATATACTGGGTTTACCTTTTAAGGAAATAAAGCCGAAAGTTTCCATCCCTAATAAACCAAGCCCAATAAAGGAATCTTATGTTTGTATAAGTGAGTACAAAGGTGGTCAAACTAATTCATATCAAGAAACCGATTTTTGGCAAAATATAGTTGATTATCTTATAGATTGTGGTTATAAAGTTGTTGAAGTAAGTCTTGAACCTTCTTCCTTAAAAAACATTGTTAATTTGCAAAATCATAGTCTATTTGACACAATAAATTATTTGAATCATTGTGAGTTTTTTATTAGTGGAAGCACAGGTCCTGCATGGTTGGCATGGGCTGTTGACAAGCATGTTTTTATGATTTCAGATTTTACACCGGAAAATCATGAATTCCAATCAAACTGCACTCGATTATTTAACAAGTCAAACCCAACTAAACGACTAGCTACTAGCCGTAAGGAAGAAGAAGAATTTCGCAAAGATCCAATTACAAGTAAAGAAGTAATTCAAGTAATATCTGAATTTATAAAACTATAGTACAATATGGATATAGGCAATAATATTATTGAGTTAATTGAAAATCCAATTAATTTATTCAGAAATCAAAATTCTTGTGATGACAAGTGTTCTTTAATTATTGAAGATGTGTTGGATTATTTAAAAACATCAAAAGAAGAAGATGATTTTATTTTAGCTGTTATTGATTTGCGTAAATACAAAAGTTTTGATGAGTTTTTTGAAAAACGCATTGATAGCAAGAGAAGAAATCAATATCGGAAAGCATTAAAAGAAGGTTATTATACACGAATAATGTATGTTGAAGAACGTAATAATCGGAGAGAAGAATTATTTAGCATTAATACTAGCACAACTGAGCGTCAGGGTAAAATGTCAGATGAGTATTTTAAATACCCAGATGAAGTATATGAATATAAATGTGAGTACCATTTTCATAAAACGTATGGAGTGTTTACCCCTGAGCACAAATGGATAGGTTACATTTATCCTCGGTTTTGTGGCGAAATTGTGCGTACATTCCGAATTCTAGGCCATGCAGAATATCTTGGTTCAATAAATTTTATGTTGTTATTGGTTTTTAATTTTATTAAAGACTTATACTCGAATTATCCTAATATTAATTATTATATGTATCATGTTATGAATTCTGGCAATAAAGGTCTTCAAGAATGGAAGAAACGTTCTGGGTTTGATGCAACTAGGTTCGTTGGTAATATCATATAAATTATTCATTTCATGGATTATTACAAATATATTTCTGAATATTTAGCTTTACCACTGAAAGAAGTAAAAGATAATGCTATTATCTTACATAAAACATCTTGGTCTAATAATTTTATTGAACAATATAATGCGTTGGGAGGTGAATTTATAAAAGGCACGGTTCTTATTTTAGTACCTAATGACTGGTTTTTGTTTAAACTAAAGCATATTTCTGAAGCCCATTCAAAACAAAAAATAATTTTGGCACAAAAGGATTATATTCTTATTGAAGATAAAAGTGCCTCATTTATTCATAATTTAGCACATATTCAGCAATACCATCAAATCGGCGAATCTCTTTTTATAAAGTATCGACAAGAAAAAGTATTTAAGGATTTATCAATAACCTACCCAAATAATAAATTTGAATATTATGCTTTTTCAATTCAATTGAAGTATCTATTTTCAAAAGGTATTGCATTCTCATTTTTCTTAGATCACATGAAACAATATTCAGACGAACATGAGAGAGAAGTTTTTTTTAAGAGAATAATAGAACACATAAAGAGAAAAAGCCTTAGATAAAGTTTTAAAATTGTATTAAATGATTATTAATGATTCACATATCCATGTAGGGCAGTTTTATGCAAAGTATTATTCACCCGAATTTATTAGTAATTTTATATCTACTTTAAAAATTAAAAACGCACTTGTTTCATCTACAACAACTTGTGAAGAAAATTATGAAAAGGTTATTGTTGAAATAAAAAAACTAATTAGCTTTAAAGGAGATCAAATTTTTCCAGTACTGTGGATAACACCTAAAATGATTTCAAGCGGCAAACTATCACTTTTATTAACTTCCGGTATAGAATGGAAATGTCTGAAAATACATGGTTTTATACATAACTGGCCGCCCAATGGAAAACTGTTTAAACAAGTTATTGCTTTGGCTTTAAATTTAAAAATTCCTATACTTATTCATTCAGGTGGCGATAAGAAGTGCGATGCAAGTTCTTATTTTAAGGTTATCGAAAAACATCCACAACAACAATTTATTTTAGCACATGGACGACCTATTGAACAGGCAATTAATGTTCTTAACCAATGTTCAAATGCATGGGTTGATACTGCTTTTATGCCAATTGAAGACATAAAAAGATTGGATAGTAAAGGATACATTGATAAAGTTTTATTTGGTACAGATTTTCCAATAACTATTTATAATGACAAAGATTTATCTGATACTGATTGGTATCAAAACCGCATTTCTGAAATTATTAATACAATAGGAATTACTAAATTTAAAAAAATAAGTGAAGAAAATTTTAATAAACTTTTTTGCTAACGCACACAGCCAAGCACAATGGCAGGTCACACAAGCTTACGCTACACCAAAACCTGCCATAGAGCTTGTCTGTCTGCCAACGCTGCCTTTGCCGATACTAAAAAAACTAAATTTTTTAAAGACAGATAAAGGGAAAATTTGTATTTTTAGGAAGTATTTCGTTAATAAAGACAAGTTTGTAAATGACTGAAAGACAGAACGCCCAGTTGGTAACATGCGGTATATTTTATTGCCGAGTTAGTGCTAATTTGAAAGGTTGTGGCTCGCTTCAAACTTCATCGTGGCTTGACAGTGACGTGCTTCGAAATCGGCAACAAAAACATACCGCCAAACCGTTAGCAAACATTCCAAGAACCATCTACTAACTTATAATCTTGTTCAGTTGTCCAATCAGTTTCACTCGCATTTTTATTCAAATGTAAAATATTATTATCTTCAAATGGATGATTCCAGAATTTGTGTTCTTCAACATTTTCACAATGATATACCGTATTACCATCCATAACTTGTATCATCCAATTATCTGCTGTGTATAAATCACTATTACATATAGGGCATTTTACATTTGATTTTTTTACTGTTCGAAACTTATTTTCTTCTAGTTTTTCTATAATTTTACTCATAAATGAACGTTTGCTAACAAGCAATATATGTAATTGCCTATTAAGGTTTATACGAATTCATTAAGTTGGTGTAAGGCAACTACATATATTGCCAATCGTTACCGCCAAGTGTAAGAGACAGATGACAGTACTAAAATTGAAAAGTAAACCATTGTGAAAGGACAGAAAAACAAAATATTGACAAGACCAGAGAGCCGACACTCAAGCCGACCTAATGTTTTTAATTTTTTGCCCACCGCACATTTTTTAAAACAATTGCCGACCCACATTGCACACATTGCCAAAGCCCCTCAAGACAAGGCTCAAACCAAAACTTTGTCAAAGAGTGCAATTTTCCCCTTCTATTTTACAAATAAACTTTACTTATTAATTAAATGGTCGAAGTTCACAAGAGAACCACCATAATATCTTTTATATCATATTTTTAATGTAGAGTAAGAAAACTACAATAAAAACAAGGCGTATTCTGAAAAGCCATATGAGTAAGAAAAAATAAAAAAATTTTAAGATAATGAAAAAATTAATTTACACAGTTTTAACAGTAGCATGTTTGTTAGGAACTATTCAAACATTCGCCCAAGAGTCAAGCAAAGACTTTAAATATCGCAGAAGTTCACTATCAATGATTCTTATTGAATCTGAAAGTTTTCCTAACAAGGATGCAGTAATGAGCTCATGGAATAATTATCCATTTCCCGATAAGTACAACAAGCATGATATTGATTTAAAATCATTTAACATTAACTCTATTGTATTATCAGAACAAGATTTACTAAAAGCAGGATTTTTGAAAGACACTTTAAAAAATCCACTTCAAATTGCAAAAGCAACAGGAAGTTTAAAACCTGTTAAGTATCTAAATGCTGAACAAACTATTGCAGTAGTTATGCCGACTGAGAAACAAGAATATCAATTAAAAATTGATAAAGTGATGAACGACAATAAACTCGCAAATAAATTAGTGGCAAAATGGTTTAATAGAAATGCTGATGGTAAATTTGATATGAGTTTAATCCAAGAGCGTGGGTTTTATAACGCATCCGAATTGGAAGCAAGTATTGCACAAGGTCAAACAAAAGGGTTGGCGTCGCTTGGTGATGCAGGTGAAGAATTAATAAGAAATACTTTTGTAACTTTTACAAAATTAGAATTTATTGAAAATGAACCTGCTGTTGCTTTGGTTCGTGATGCTGCAAAAGCTGCGATAGCTAAATCTATGGCGGGTAAACCACAAATGTTAATAGATATGGCATTACAAGCTGCTGATGCTACATATGAGAAAACAAAAGAAGGTTATTCTTTATGGTCTAAAACATGGCTTTATCAATTAAATTGGAATGACTCTATTGCTGCTATTTTCTATAATGACTTATGGTCTAATCCGTCAGCTTTTGATAAATCTGATTTATTTAGTCTTGAATTTGTTGGTGTACAGTATAATCAAAGTTTAGTAACTTTTAAGATTGGAGAAACTAGAACACAGGAGCAACTGATAGATTTAGCCTTGGTAAGAAATGTTGACAATGCATTTGCTGAACTCCAAAAGGATAATGATGTTTTTAAACCTAAAGTACCAGTTTTAACAGTAAATCCGATTACGGCTCAGATTGGAATGAAAGAAGGATTGACTGGAGGAGAAAGTTTTGATGTTTTAGAAATGGTTTTTAACCAAAAAACAGGAACAACTGAATACAAAAAAATTGGGACTGCGACTGCTGATAAAAAAATAATTTGGGATAATAGATATAATGCAGGAGAACAAGCAGAACAAGTATTAGATAAAGATGGCAATCCTATTACGGCTACGCTTTTCAAAGGTGGTAAAACAATTCAACCAGGAATGTTGCTTAAACAAGTGAAGTAATTAATATTAAAAAACATAATAAATATGAAAAAGATAAACATGATGTTGATGTTTGTCGCATTTTTGACTTTGCCATACATTTGTATGGCTCAGTCAAAAAAGAAAGCCGACAAAGAAACTGCTGAATGGAGATATGAAATTGAAACAGTTGGTACAGGTACACAGGGTACTTACCAAATTAAAGTATGGTCATATTCTAAAAATCCTGAAACAGCTATAGAGCAAGCAAAAAAGAATGCTGTTCATGGCATAATTTTCAAAGGATTTCCAGATAAAGACAGGGTTAAAGGACAAAAAGCATTAGCACAAAATCCGAATCTGGAGCAGGAAAAGGAAGATTTTTTTAAGGATTTTTTCCAAGATGGTGGGAAGTACCAAAAATTTGTTACTCTAACAAATAATGGTGCTATTGCACCTGGCGATAGAATAAAAATTGGAAAAGAGTATAAAATTGGTGTTGTAGTTTCTGTAAATGTTGCCGCATTACGAAAAGATTTGGAAGACGCGGGAATTATAAAAGGACTTGGTAGTGGTTTTTAATTAAAACAAAAAGTTATGAAATATTTAATTTACACGAAGACACTTTTTCTAATATCAATAGTTCTTATTTCTTGTAATTCACAAAAGAAAATTGCTGGGAACTACTCATACAAAACAGAATGTCTTGGAATTGAAATGGATGGCTCTCAAACTGTTAAGGCATGGGGTAATGGCAGAAACAGATGGGATGCAATTGAGCAGGCTAAAAAGAACGCAGTTAAAGACGTTCTTTTTAATGGCATATACGAGGGCAAACAGGAATGCGAAAAAAGACCTGTTGTTGCAGAAGTGAATGCTCGGCAAAAATATGAGACATATTTTAATAAATTCTTTGCCGATGATGGTGAATACAAAAAATATGTGTCATTAAAAGATGAACGTATTGGTCAAAAAGTATCAAGAGACCGAAAGGGTGCACGACAAAGTGTTACTCATGGTGTTGTTGTACGAGTCCTCCGTACAGAACTTAAACAAAAAATGATAGAGGATGGTATTTTAAAAAAGTAATTAATCATTTAAATAAAAAAACATGAAAAAAATGATTTTAGTAGGTTTTTTGGTTTTATGCACCTCAATAGCTTTTTCACAAGCTAAAAAACCAACAATTATGATTGTTCCAAGTGATGTTTGGTGTAATACTAACGGATATATGATGGAATTTGATAATCAGGGTAAAATTGTCAAAGTGCCAGATTATAAAAAAGCATTACAAGAAAATGCAGATTTACTGTTAGTAATTAGTAAAATTAATGAACTGATGGCTGATAGAGGCTTTCCACTTAAGAATTTAGAATCGTCTTTAAAAACATTAGAAAGTGAAGCAGCAGAAGATGCCATGTTAACCAGTAAAGGAGGAGGAGAAGTTAATGAAAGTCCGATTGATAAATTAAAAAAGGTTGCTAAAGCTGATATTTGGATGCAAATGACTTGGACAGTTAATACTACAGGTCCTAAAAAGTCAATTACTTTTAATTTACAGGGCTTAGACGCTTATACTGATAAACAGATTGCTGGTGCTTCTGGCACAGGTGAACCTTCATTTACTGCCGAATTACCAGTATTATTAGAGGAAGCTGTTCTTGCACATCTTGATAATTTTAATGTCCAACTTCAAAATCATTTTGATGACATGTTTACTAATGGGCGTGAGATTATTTTACGCATTAAAACATGGAACACATGGGAGTATGACTTAGAAAGTGAAGATTTTGGTGATGATGAACTTAGTAGTCTCATTGAAAAATGGGTTACAGATAATACAGTTCAAGGGCGATTTAATACAACTGATGCAACTGAAAATATGATGTTATTTGAGCAAGTTCGTATTCCTCTTTTTGATGAAGCAGGAAAAGCAATTGATGCAAGAAAATGGGCTAATGGATTAAGAAAATATTTAAAAGACACCTACCAAATTGAATCAAAATTAATGATGAAAGGACTTGGTCAGGCTCAATTAGTTTTAGGTGAAAAATAAATTTAAAAAATTAAAGAGATGAAAAAAATAACATTATTAATCGGATTTTTTCTTTTGAATTTTGTTTTGTTTGCTCAAAACAATCAAGGGAAAGCAGATGATGCAGGGCGTATCGCTTTAGCATCGGTTGTTTCAGATCAAATTGAAGGCCTAACGCCCTCTGCTCAATCAAACTTGCAGAACAAGTTAAATCAGATTGCTACAAAAAATGGTATGGGTGGCAGTTCTTTAAATAATCGTTTTATAATTACAGCAAATGTTGTTGTATTAACGAAAGATATTACTGCAACTGCACCTCCAATGCAAGCATATACCTTAGAAGTAACACTTTACATTGGTGATGGTATTGAAGGCACTTTGTTTTCAAGTACTTCTGTAACATTAAAAGGTGTTGGTGAAACAGAAACAAAAGCCTATATGGCAGCATTAAAAAACTTAAAGGTTGCTGACCCTAAATACCAAAGCTTTATTGAACAAGGGAAAAATAAAATCATAGAATATTATAATAGTAAATGTGATTTTATACTAAAAGAAGCAGAAATGTTAGCAGGTCAAAACGAATTTGATGCAGCAATATCAAAGTTAGTAGGTATTCCTGAGGTCTGTAAAGAATGTTACGATAAAGCATTAACTGCTGTTCAGCCAATTTATCAAAAAAAGATTGATAGAGATTGTAAAATCAAATTACAGGAAGCACAGGGTATTTGGAATGCAGGGCAAGACATGAATTCGGCAGAAAACGCAGGAGATATTTTATCAACTATTGAACCAGATGCAGCATGCTTTTCTGAAGTTCAAGCATTAAATAAGAAAATTGCTGATAAAATCAAACAAATAGATGATAGGGAATGGAAATATATTTTAAAAGAGCAAGCCCAAGAGAGTGAAAGAATTGAAGCATATAGAGCAATTGGTGTTGCATACGGGAATAATCAACCTCAAAATGTGACTTATAATTATAAAGGTTGGTGGTAGAAAATAGGTGTAGAGTACTTTGCAAGCACATTGTCAAAGCCCCACGAGCCAACGCTCCAATCAAAGCTTTATCAAAGAGCTTGCAAAGCCAACACACCAAGAGAAATTGTTTTAAAAAATTTTCCGACACTTTAAAAAATAAAAAACGCTGACACACGAGCCAACACAGAAAGACAAGAAAGTAAAATGATAATTACACGGAAACTGAATAATGACAATGGTTTACAAGACTGGAAGACAGAACACCAGGCGGTAACATGCGGTATATTTTATTGCCGAGATAGTGCGGGTTTCAGCGTTTCTGCATCTAATAAACTTTCGTGTAACTTGACAGGACAGTGCTTCGAAATCGGCAACAAAAACATACCGCCAGCCGTTGTATGCAAGGCAAGAAAAAATACAGCGGTAGACAACAGACAAGGGAACCACCTTGACTAAAATCTCTGATTACATTAGATGTGGTCAATGATTTTGTATTATATTTTTTTTAACTTTTAAAA
>Ga0302243_1001620_pt1 | contig 14996 bp, 10 predicted proteins | sample AAG_UR_Met_MG_FD_193514 | JGI IMG/M metagenome (GOLD analysis project Ga0302243, IMG submission 193514) | Enriched activated sludge microbial communities from anaerobic digester in WTTP, New Holstein, Wisconsin, United States - AAG_UR_Met | ecosystem: Engineered > Bioreactor > Anaerobic >... | reverse complement strand
ACCCCCGATGTCGGAGTGGACGGCAATACCCTGGACTTCGGCATGGTCAACATCGGCGCCACCGCCCTCCAGCCCTACACCATCCACAACACCGGAGACGCGGTGCTGATCGGAACCGTCATAGCTCCTCAAAACTTTATGGTCAGCGCTCAGGAAGGAACTCCCGCCAGCATGATGAATATTGTGATTCCCGCCCAGTCGTCCCTGACCCTGGAGGTCAGCTTCCTGCCCGTGGCAGCCCAGGAATATCTGGGTGTGATGACCATCAGCACGGATGACCCCGACACTCCCACGCTGTCTGTATCGCTCAGCGGAACCGGCCAGCACGTCGCTAATGACGACCCGGAATCTCCTGCGGTTACGGAGCTTAAAGGCAACTATCCCAATCCCTTCAATCCCCAGACCACCATCAGCTTCAGCCTCAAGGAAGCGGCCCCCGTCAAGGTGCTGGTTTACAACCTGAAAGGCCAACTGGTGCGCACCCTGGTGGACGAAAACAAAGCCTCCGGCAACCACAATCTGGTTTTCGACGGCAGGGACAACCAGGGTAACCCCCTGGCCAGCGGCGTCTATTTCTACAAGATGCAAACCGGTAAATACTCAGACACCCGCAAGATGATCCTGATGAAATAATCAGACCAAACCCATATACCAGGCCCCGGATACCCTCCGGGGCTTTTTTTGGCCATCGCGCCTGATAGTTGACAACTAATGCCTGCGGCTGAATCATCATATCGCCCCCATTTGCAAGGGTGGGCTAAGTCTATATTTTCCGTAGGTCATCCTTAACTTGGTGAGGGATGACCTAAGGATGATGGCAGCAAACGCAGTAGCAGCAAGGGAGGGAGCTATGAAGGATTATGCGGATTATTGACGTTGTATTTGGTGAATGTCATACTATATTGTTTGCGTTATTTGTGCTGGTTGGTGAAAAGGTGGAATGGTGGTTCACGCAGATATGCGCGGATAAAAGGCGCGGATTGCCGCGGATTGGGGGTTTTGGGGTTCTGGATTTGGTGCTTGTTTAGGGCTGACGAAGTCTGTTCGGCAGAGGCAACGGAGTTGCCTGTTTGTAAGAGACCTCCGGTCTCTGTGGCAAACGGACTTTGCCACCCCAAGACACTGGATCACGGGTCAAACCACCCCACCAAACCGCTGCGCGCTTTGTCGGGGACCCCGACAGCCCGTGATGACACAGTTTCATGGCTTGGGGTGGTTTGCTTTGGAGCTTAGTGTTCACCATTCCAATTTTCCGCTCTTTTAATTCGTGCTAATTCGTGTAATTCGTGGATAACGAAATTGAAAAGCTATTAGTGGAGCCGGACGGCTTCTGATCCACAGCGGAAAGCCCTGGCCAGCGAGAATAAGCTTGACAGATTGGTCAATCCGTGATTTAATAACACAATATAAGTATTCAGGTTATATAGAATGAAAACACCGTTGCTGCTGGCCTTGCTTCTTCTCCCCTTGGTGCTTTGCGCGCAAAGCCTGAACGACGAATATATGTTCCCGGGAGATGAGGCATGGGAGGATCCGACTTATGAGATTCTGAGCAGCCCCGAATACAGCATGGGAGGCATGCTTGGCTCGGCTACGGTGGACGGGGTGATCTACTCTCAGGTGCGCTTCATGCCGGAACTGGCGATCTGGAAACTGGGACTGGGACTGGATATCGACCTGCTTCTGGATGGAGAGGGCAAAATCCGCAGGGAAGGCTGGGACAACTGGGCGGACATCCTGCGCAAAATCTTCTACATCCGTTTCGCTGACCGCACGGACTCGCTCTATTTCAAGATCGGGAGCATTCCGGACTACACCCTGGGACATGGCCTGGTCTTTGACGACTACTCCAATATGCTGCGCTATCCCAAGGTCAAAAACATCGGCGGCTACCTGGGGCTGAACACCAGCAGCTACGGATTCAGCTTTGAGGTATATACCCACGACATCAGCAAAAACGAGATCATCGCCGGGCGGGCTTCGCTGCAACCCCTGCGAGGCTCAAAACTGCCCCTGCTGCGCAAACTGAAAGTAGGAGTGAACCTGGGGGCAGACCGCAATCCCTACGGCAAATACCCCGATAGCGACAAAGACGGTTATCCAGACGTGTATGACAAGTTTCCCAATGACAGCCGCTACTGGCTGGATACCGACGGTGACAACACTCCTGACGACATCGACTTTGACCTCAACGGCAACGGCATAATGGACCATCCCGACCTGAATCCCTATGTGAATATCGCCTTTCCGGGCATTGCCGAACTCTATCCGGACTATCCCTTCGACACCGCGGTCTATCCGGATTCAGCCAACCAGTACCTCGATCCCACGCCGATGCTGGTGTATAGCCTGGAGTATGACCTGCCGCTGGTTGAAAAGAGCAACATCAAACTCAGCAACTATGCCGAACTGGCTGTGATAGACGGATATGGCAAGGGATTGATCTTTCCCGGCTTCAGCCTGCGCTGGCTGATCTTCGACACCAAACTGGAGCTGAGGAATTTCGGCTCGCGCTTCCTGCCGGCTTATTTTAACAACCTCTATGACGAACAGCGCTGCGAAGTGGTGGATCTCAGCGCGGTGTCGGAAAACGGGCGGCGCATCTATTCTTTGACCACCAAAGACACCATGCTGGACGGGATCAAAGCCAGTATTGGCTGGTTTGGCTATCTCAAAGTGAACATCGCCAATTTTGCCTATCTGAAATGCGCTTACCAGGACCTGTTCGGAGATGAGGGCATCCCGGGGAAGTCCCTCTGGGCCAAGCTTACATTTATGCCGGAGAAGTTTCCCAGATTGCGGGAGGCCTCACTCTACTATGCCCAGACGGACGTGGCGAAACTTGACCTGAAGTATCCCCGCAACACCAATTCCCGGGTGACAGGACGCATCGTGTATGGCTATAATGACTACTACAACCTCATCTGCAGATACGCGGAGATCTATACCGACCTGAACGGGGATGGCAAAATCAGGGGCAGCGAAGAGACGGTGGAAACGATTACTTTTGGAGTGGAGTTTCAGTTTTAAGCGGCGGCACCGTGGCAGCCCAGAGCCTGGCTGAACCGCTCAGGGAATAGGGGCCGGTATCGGCGCTGACAAAGGCAGAGCCGCCCCGCGTAAGTTCAAGTTCCACAGCTTCCGCTCTAAGCGTGGCAGCACCTTCCAAGCACAGCAGGATCACCGGCATCTGCCTGGTGTCAAGGGCCAAAGACCCGCCTTCCAGGGTGATGGCGCTCAGGGAAAACTCCTCCGCGGGTGACTCATAGGTGCGCAGTTCCGCGCTTTCCTGACTGCAGGGAAGCGAGGCTGGATAATAGGGAGAGAAGTCCAGAATCCTCGCCAGTTCCTCTATATCCATGTGTTTGGGTGTTAGCCCCCCTCTCAGCACGTTATCTGAATTAGCCATCAGCTCGAGGCCGGCGCCGTGCAAATAAGCGTGCGGTATTCCGGGGCCCAAAAAGACCGCCTCTCCCGGCTGCAGGAGGCGCAGATTGAGATAGAGCGGCGCAAGCGCCCCGATATCGCCGGGGTAAGCATCCAGGAGGAGGAGCACAGTTTCGCGGGTCAGCGTGGGAAGACCGGCATCCTCCGCCAGGGCTTGGGCCAGGCGCCGCAACACCTCGCCAGCCCGCTCCTTGGAAAGCGTAAGTATCTGTATCATTAACAACTGGAAGCTGCGCTGATCCCCGAATTTGGCAAAAGCGCCAAAGGTGGAGAAAAAGGAGTCCAAGCCCAAAGACCGGAAATCGCGGCAGATATCCGCATAAGCACGGAATCCGCAAAGCATGGTGAATTGCGTGAGCGCACAGATCAGTTCCGGCTTGTGGTTGTCGTCCCGGTAGTTGCGCTGAGGGGCATCCGGGGGAACGCGCAGGGCATTCTCGCGCGCGAAGCCAAGCCTGGCCTGGGCTTTGGATGGATGCGCCTGGATGGACAGAGGCGACTCGGCAGCCAGCACCTTGAACAAAAAGGGCAGTCTGCCATCGTAAAGCTGCGTCGCTTTTCCCAGAATAGCCTCGGGATTGGAGGCAATAAACTTATCCAGAGCTATCTGCTGATCCGCTATCCCGAGCAAGGAAGGCGCTTTGGGGTGTGCGCCCAGCCACAGCTCGGCAACGGGCCTGGCATCCGGTTCGGAGCTTCCCAGCAGTTCGGGGATGTAGTCAGGCGATCCCCAATCGTAGTGCTGCACAGGGTTATTCAGTCTCCAGACGGGCATAGTTTCAATCTCCCTGAGAGTTAAGCCGGGCCTCCAGGAGCTTCAGAACCGGTGTGAGCCTGAAGTAGCGTTTGGCTATCGCCAGGACTTCCCTGGCTCTTTTGGCATAACCCCGTTGCACAAGCAGGCGCACCAGTTCTTCATAGAGGCCAACATCATAAGGATTGAGCTCCAGGCCCTGTTCCAAAATCGGTATTCCCCGCTCCGGCAGACCGATCTGGACGGCACATTCGGCATATACCCGCAGGTGCTCCGAGAGATTGATCTTCCCCAACTTAGTGTAGGAAACGAACGCGTTGTAGGCGTAGAGCCAGTTTTTCATGCGGGCATAGGTGAGGGCCTTGAGCAGCAGCAGATGCCTGTGGTTGCCGATCTTGGCTTCAGCCCTCTGGATATAGTGGTACGCGGAAACATGGTCGCCCACCCGCAGAAGCTGTTCAATCAGCAGAAAGTAGATGAAAGGGTTGTTGTCGATCATATCCAGAAGCTCGCACATGATATCGATGCTTTCTTCATGCCGGTACATATAGGCCAGGGCCAGGGCTTTGTTGTAGCGCACATCGGCATGGGGTTTTTTGATCTGATCGTAATAGACGATGGCCAGGTCATAATCACCCTCGGCAAAATAGCTGTTGCCGATGATCAGCTTGAGATGGTCATCTTCTGGGGCAAGACGCAAGGCGGATTGATAACACTTGATGGCTTTGTCGAAGAGCTGGCGGGTCTGATAGAAATTGCCCAGCGCGATCAAAGCCCGCGGATCGTCGGGATTCTCCTCCACTGCCTGGTTGAGCAACTGCACCGCGTGAAGCCAGTTCTGCTTCATCAGACTCTCAGCCCGCAGCAGCAGGTTTTGCAGTTCTTTATCACCCATCGGCACGAATCCCCCTGTCTATCAGGCTAATGCCTCGCGAAAGGGCAGGCATTGCCGGGCTTTGTATTTCACACAATAGATTGTATGCCATGCTCAACGAATATCCTTCATTATTTCTTCTATCGCCCGCAGCAGTTGAGTGTCGCGTCCGGCGATTTTGTCTTCCGGGCTGATCTCGACCAGGATATCCGGAACCACTCCGTTCCCCTCCATGTTGGTTCCATCCATCCTGTACCAACCGGAACCGGGAAGGCGCATGGAGGAACCGTCCATCAACCCGTATTCCCAGGTGCCGATCACAGAGCCGCTGGAAGGCATGCCCACCAGCTTGCCCAGCTTGAGCTCCTGATAAACGGTGGGAAAGATTTCCCCGTCGGAGAACGACCCTTCATCCACCAACACGATACTGGGCCTGGTCCAACTGCGGCGGGGTTCCTGAATTCGTTCCTGGCTGTAGCGGCGGGAAGTGGAATAGGCATAGGGGGTCTTGTTGAGCAGGGAAATGATCCGGTCGTGGATGTGTCCTCCGGTGTTGCCTCTGACATCGATGATCAGGGCTTCTTTGTCGGCGTTGTCGCGGAACAGGTCGCGGAAAAAGTTGTCATAATCTCGGCTGCCCATGGATGGGATGTGGATGTAACCCACCCTGCCCTGGGTCATTTCACGCACAGTGGCTTTACTGGTTTCCACCTGGTTGTCGTAATAGAGACGGCGGTTTTCACTCCAGTTCAATCCGGTGAGGACGGCAGTCTTCTTCACGCCGTTGGAGATGTAACCCAAAGTGATACGCTTGCCGACTTTATCCAGCATGAGGGAGTCAACAGGCGTCCGGGACGTGATATCCACCCCATCTATGCTGGTGATGATGTCTCCGGCCTTGATATTATAGAGAGTGGCAAGCCTGGAAGCAGGATACACTTTGCCGATCCTGATGCCGGCAGGCAGACGGGTGGCATAATCCAATTCAACACCCAGCCAGGCTTGCTGGCGGCTGGGATCGCTCTTGTCCCTCCGGGGATAGAAACCGGTGTGGGAAGCGTTCACATCTCCGATCATTTCGTTCACGATGGTAGCAATGTCGCTTATTGATCTTGCCTTTTGGGCAAAGGGGTGGTATAGTTCGTATTGCTGCTGCCAGTTCCTGCCATGCATGTTGGGGTCGTAGAAATTGAGGCCAAACCTGCTCCAGACTTCCTCAAAGACTCTGGTGTTGAGCAGGCTGACGTCGTATCGGTAGTCAAACTCGGTCTTGATCTCCCCTTTTGAACCTTTGACGGTATTGTAATAGAGAATCTTTCCGTCTTTTACGTAGTAGATGGTGTCTTTCACCCAGGTCACGGCGCCTATATTTGCACCCAGGTCAAATTCTTTTTTGCCGCCTGCGCCGTAGATGTTGATTTTACGTAGTTCGGCGTTGCGTTCACCAGTCCTCTTCTCGGCGATGTACCAAAATGTGCTGTCGCTGATGACCTTTTGCACGGACAGATATTGTTCTGTATCGCTGACAACAGGATACAAGCGCTTTTCTATCCCTTCCCAAAGGATTTGCAAATCCAGCGGTTTGGTGGGTTCTTTCTGGGCAGGCTTTGCTTGCTCTGTTTTATCCTCCTTGGCTTCCGGGGAGAGATCGATATCCAGAGTCCTTTCTTCTTCTATGACCCGCACGCTGTCAGTTTCAGCCGCGAAAATCTCCTTCCAGTTGTCCACTTCCAATTCAAGCTCATCCCTGGGCACAAGGTCCAGGCGGAAGATGCCTCCGCCGCGGGAGATCAGGATGGACTTGCTGTCCGCTGTCCAGGTCAGCTTACTGATCCAACTGTCGTCATTCATAATCTTGCGGTGGGAATCACGAGCCACATCATAAAGCCAAAGCTCTCGCATCCAGACGTCTTCCCGGGTGGTGGCATAGACGGCATAATCTCCGCTGGGATTGAAGGCAAAATTGCTTACCACGGGGCGGTTGACAGTAAGCGGGCGAATGTTGGCAAGGTCTTTGTCCGCTATGGCTATCCTGCCGCTGTAACGTTCATCGCCATAGAAGATCACCCATTTTCCGCAAGGGTCTTTGGAGAATCTTTCCACAGCCAGTTTGTCCTGTCCAAACCATTGCAGTGGTTGCACCTGCATAGACGTGCTGTCGCACTTGACCATGAACAGCTTGTCCCTCCCATCATCCAAAAGCTGGAACAGCAGGGTGCGGTTGTCATCCAAAAACTCCAAATCGCCCAAGCTGGCCTGGCTGAAAGTTACCTGCCTGACCTCACCTCCTTTACGTGGCATGAAGAAGGTATCATATTTGTGCCGGAAAGCCAGCAACAGTTCGTCAGGGGAGATCGCGAAAGAGCTGAACTCGTTGCGCATGCGCTCCTGACGGATATTTTGCTGCCAGAGGTCCTGAGGTATCTCGATCTGCAATTCGGAAGCACGGCCGGATTCATCAAGTTTCCAGATGCGGTTGAAGTATTCGAAGACAAGTCTGTCGTTTTGCCTGGCCACGGAAATATCCCTGGCTGACCAATCCTTGAGTTCGGTCAACTGCTGGGCCCGGGAGAAATCTCCGTTTGTAACTCGGAAAATCTGGAACCGTTCGCCATCGGAAGCGCAATAGAACAACACATTCCTGCCTGCTTTGGCTTGCGCGTGAGACCAGCGGGGATAGCGTTCCGTATAGGGGGTGTTGGTCAGCCTGGAGTAGGTTTTGCCAGCAATATCCAGTTTCCACAAATCACCCGCCACGCTGCCCTGGTATGATTCCCTGTAGGGGTCTCCCCTGCGGTTGAACACAATGCTCTTGTTGTCTGGAGACAGGCTGGCAAAGCGGTCTCCTATCTCCGCGATCAGACTGGGGCGGCTGCCATCCAGGGGCACTTTGAAAAATGAATTGCCATGGGCAAGGCTGTATTTAGTGCAGAGCAAATTGGCGCCATCAGAGAACCAATCACATACTGAAAAAGATTCCGCAATGATAAGGCGCGAAGAACCGTCTGTCGGATCGATCAGATATGGATAGGTGACGCCTTCGCGGTTGGAATTGAAGGCGATCCATCTGCCATCCGGAGACCAGCAGGGACCCCATTCCCCAGCTTCCGTAGCCGTGAGCCGGCGGGCATCCCCTCCGGAGAAACTAACCAACCAAAGATCGTCATCGTATTCAAAGCATACAGTGGTTCCATCAGGTGAAATAGCCGGATCAGAGGGGAAATCCGGCTGCATAGCCAGTAGTGAATAAAATACAGTCATCAGAATGAGAATCAGTGCTCTCTGCTTGGTCATTTTATGCCTCAGTCTTTTTCTTGAATTTGCAGTCCTCTTTGGGGGCTGCTGATCTGGTATTCATGTTTTAATATTCTGATCATTACCGGCGGGTACACTTCCTGGCTAATCACAAGGTTGATACGCTCGGTTTGCGGGCGCTGCAGAAATAGGTTCAGATCGTTGTCGAGTTCAGTTTCGCAGACAGTTATCTTGTTTTCAACGGCGGCTATCTGTTTCGCGTTGTCTTGGGGATTCTGCTTGAGACGAAGCAGTTCTTTGGTGAGATGCAAAAGCAGCGCCTTGTAGAATGGGCTGATGGTGATTTCCAGCTCTGTGGCGCGCCCATCCCTGGCTCCCAGCCTTGCCAGTCTGACATCTCCACAGCTCTCTGTGTGCCCTCCGCTGATCGCGCCATCTTCTGAACGGATACCCCGATCCGCGACTATCTCGCTGTCCAGAACCTGCCCGGTAAATTCCAGGGTTCCCCGGCAAAGGACTCTGGACAACTCGATGCTCTCACAGCGTAGGTCGCCCATGACCTCCAGGCCGGGTTGGCGGCAATCCATAATCTGACCTTTGACCAACAGGTTTCCCTCGCAATAGATGCTGCTGTCACTCAGCTTGCCCTCAATGCTCAGGTCTCCTGCCGCCACTATCCTGGCCGAGATCACATCGCCTTTGATCTTCAGTCCGACCGGTGTTCGTAAAACCCCTTCCGCGGCAGTCACATCGCCATCGATGGTCAGCTCGTCAAGAATACTGATCCTGCCCTGATCGTCAACCTGCACAAAGCCCGCTTTCAGAGCCAGATACTGGTGGCTGGATTCCGAGTATTCAACGTTTGCACCCACAAGTTCGCGGGCAGATTGGCCATCGAAATCCTCCGCCTGCAGCATTTCACCATAGATATCATAGATGGAACCCTGGCGGTCGAAGATATTGCTGCTGTAATCCGCCAGCACAGTACCCTCTTCGATGCAGGCCAGGTTGCCCAGATTAGCGGGTGTGATCACACTGGAAAAACTCTTGGCCTGCTCCAGATCAAAGTAATAGTTGAGTTTGGATTCGCCTTTGACCCTCTCACAGACCGCAATCGGGAAAGGAGTATTGAAGTCCTTCTCCAGCCCATGTTTGCGGATATAACGCAGCGCTTCCTCAAATCCTGTTTTGATACCCGCTTCATCGATCAGAGCCAGAATCTCTTCCTCGTCAATGAGGTTGTCGCGGTCTTGCAGCGTGAGCCAGGCTGAGAGACGGTCGTCCCGCAGTTCCAGCTTGATGGTGCCTTTGGGGTTAGTTAAAATCTTACTCATCTTCTATTCCTATGAGGTTGATTTGGCGATTGCGAGTGCCGTCCCGGCGATAGGAAAAGTGCCGCTGGGATTCGTAGGTGCAGGTATGGTCTTGTTCTATATTTTTGAAAGGGACTCCCGCCTGGAGCAGTTGCCTGAATACGCACAAGCGGATGTCCAGATGCCTGGGACGGATGTTCTGAAACGCTTGATCCAGATCCCGCAAACTGGCATTGAATTGCTGCCAGATTTTCTCGCTTACCTGATAATGCTCGGCACAGATTCCGGCTCCAATATAGGCTATTATATCCTGGGGTTCCACGTTGTAGTGCTGCTTCAGAGACGCCACAGCTTTACCCACGATGTTTTTCCGAGTTCCTTCCCTGCCGCTGTGCACAGCTCCCACGGCGCGGGCTCTGATGTCATGCAGCAACACCGGAGTGCAATCGGCAGTGCGAATCAGCAGATATTGACCGGGAATGTTCGTCACCATGGCATCCACAGCATCTATCTGAGGATGAGAGCCAAATCCAGCTCCGCAATCTGCCTCAGAACATACGTGCACCAAGTCGGAATGGGTCTGTTCGGCTATCACCACCCGGGAAGCGGGTATGATCCTGTCCCCCACCCGAAAATCGCTTTGCTCTCGCATAATGCTGAGATAATCCGGCTGCAGGTTACCCAAGTGTAAAAAAACCTTCATCGCTCACTCATTGACAGATCCAAGGTCGGTGTTGGCCGGTAGATCTCGGTATTCTTGTTGCTGATCAGCATCCGGAATATGTCCCTCACCAATAAAGGTATCTTACGCAGAGACAGGAGCGACCAGATCAGGCAGGCTGAGGCGCAAAGCCCCAGAGCGATCTGGGCCCCCAGGCTGCTGGCTTGGACGGCAGGCAGGCCCACCCTCACAGCCAACAGGGTTCCCAAGCTGCCGGACAGCGTTCCGATGAGCAGGTTGCCAAAGGGCGAAATAGAGCCAAAGCCCATGGTATAAACGCTCATCACCCTGCCATGCATCTTTTCGTCCACCACACTCTGGATGATAGTGTTGGTGGCTATCATCTGCGTGGTCATGCCAAAGCCGGTAAACAGCATCAACCCCATGCTGAGATAGACGTTGGTGGAAAGCGACAGGGCTATCAGCGACAAACTGCCGATGATGCCGGCATAGATCAGCAACTGGAGCAGCCCCTTGATTGTCTTGCGCGAACCAAGGAACAGCGCACCTGCCAGGGCACCTATTCCCACGCAGGACATCAAAGCTCCCTGGGTGCTGGAATCGCCTTTAAGCACATCACGGGCGAAGATGGGCAACAGCGTGGCGTAAGACAAGCCAAAGAGAGTGTAGAAACTCAGATTAAAGATCAAAAAACGGATTGGCACATTTTTCCAGCTGTATTTCCAGCCTTCAAGGATCTTGGTCAGCACGGGTTCATTTTTAGCCTGCCTGGGAGGATAATCGATCTTCATAAACAGCAGGGATATAATCACAGCCAGATATGTGACGGAGTTAATCGCGAAACACACACCTTCCGAGAAAACTATGATCAGCGCGCCGCCAATGGCAGGTCCCACCAGGCGGGCTCCATTGAACATGGCAGAATTGCTGGCAATAGCGTCAGGCAACAGCGATCGCTTGTTCACCAGGTCTTTTACAAAAGTCTGCCGGATGGGCGCGTCGATAGCCTCAATGCAGCCCATTAAGAGGCTTAAACACAGGATCGGCCACAGCCTCCCGGGGTTTATGTATTCAGTCAGGGTGGCCAAAGCAAGCAGGCCAGCCTGTATCATGTAGGCGGTTTGGGTAACTATGAGTGTGTGATGGCGGTTCCATTTATCCGCGAAAGCACCCGCAAAAGGGCTGATAAAGAGGGTGGGAATCATGCTGAGAAAACTGACCAAGCCAAGCAGAAAGTGCGAGTTTGTGATCCGATAGACAAACCAGCCCATGGTTACCCTTTGAACCCAAGTGCCGATCAGTGAAACACCCTGACCTATAAAGAACAGCCGATAGTTTCTAATCGACAGCGACGCGAAGGGAAGCTTGTAATCTGTTCTCACAAGATGAACCTGGAGAGATCTTCGTTTTCAAGCACCGGCAACAGCTTTTCCCTGACTCTGGCGTCGGTGATGCGCACCCTGGCCAGTTTGGGATCGGGCAGGTCAAACAGCTCTTCCTCCAAAAGCGAGTTCATGATGGTATGCAGCCTGCGGGCTCCGATATCCTCCAACCTTGAGTTGGCCAGAGCGGCGTAACGGGCTATCTCCCGGATCGCTGGCTTTGTGAAGCTGAGTTTGGATCCTTCCGCCGCGAAAAGCGCCGTGTATTGCTTTACCAGAGAGTTCTCAGGTTCCAGAAGAATGCGTTCGAAATCATTCTGGTCAAGGCTGTGCAGTTCGACCCGCAGGGGAAACCTGCCTTGCAATTCGGGAATCAAATCGGAGGGCTTGGCTGTGTGGAAAGCACCAGCTGCAACAAACAGGATATGCGAGGTGTCGATCGGGCCGTATTTGGTGGGCACCTGCGAACCTTCCACGATGGGCAGCAAATCCCGCTGCACTCCGCTGCGGGAAACATCTATCCCTCCACCTTTCTCCACCGCCGCGATCTTGTCCAGTTCATCGATGAAGATGATACCCCTGTTTTCCACAGCGTTTTTTGCCTCTTCCAGCACTTTTTCCTTGGGCACCAGACGCTCGGCTTCCCTTTGGGTAAAATACTCCACGGCATGCGCGACGGTCATCCGCATCCGCTTGGTTTTCATTGGTCCGGGAAAGATACTTGCCATTACTTCACTGACGTCAAAATCAAACATTTCCAGACTAATGCCGGGTTGCAGCTCAAGCTCGTTGTGTTCAGGTTTGAATTCGATCTCTTTATCGTCCAGCTTCCCCGCCAATAGTTTCTCCCGCAGTTTATCGCGCAGGGTTTGCCGCCGGGTTGCTTCAGCGGACTTGAGGTTTGCATTTGCCTTGCCGGAGGCTCCGTGCACCAGAATATCCAAAACCTTGTTGATGGCCAGAGCTGTGGCACGTTCCTCGCAATCCTGAAACATCTGCTGGCGTATCTGGTTGACAGAATTGTTCATCAGTTCTCTGACCATCGACTCCACGTCTCTGCCAACATAGCCAACCTCAGTGTATTTGGACGCCTCCACTTTGATGAAAGGCGCATTGGCAAGGCGAGCCAGTCTTCGGGCAATCTCGGTCTTGCCCACGCCCGTTGGTCCGATGAGGATAATGTTGTTTGGCATGATCTCGTTTTGCAGCGCCTCTGGTGTCTGCTGTCTGCGCCAGCGGTTGCGCAGAGCGATGGCTACAGCCCGTTTGGCATCCAACTGCCCAATTATGTATTTATCAAGTTCCTCCACTATTCTGGCAGGAACCAGCTCAGGTGATATCTGCATCAGACTTCCTCGATCATAATATTGTTATTTGTATAGATGCAGATGTCTGCAGCTATACGCAAAGCCTCTCCGATCAAAGTACGATTGGCCAGCTTTCCATTCGCCGCCAGCGCCCGGGCTGCAGCCAGGGCATAAGATCCGCCGGAACCTATGGCTATTATGCCATCGTCAGGCTCCAATACATCTCCAGCTCCGCTGATCAACAGTATGGCACTGCTGTCTCCGGCTACCAGCATGGCATCCAGACGCCTCAGCACCTTGTCTGTCCTCCACTCCCGGGCCAGTTCAACCGCTGCTTTGCGCAGATTACCCTTGTTTCCTTTCAGACGCTCTTCAAACTTCTCAAACAGAGTAAAGGCATCCGCAGTCGCGCCCGCGAAGCCGACCAGCACCTTGTCATTGTAAATGCGCCTGATCTTTACCGCTTTGGACTTGAGCACCGTATCACCCAGGGTCACCTGCCCGTCTCCTCCGATGCAGGTGTGGCCATTGCGGTGGATCCCAATGATGGTTGTTCCCCTGATCTGGCTCACTGTTTCGCCTCCTCAGCCTTTTCGGCCTCCAAAGCCGCTTTTTCCTTGGTCAGTTTTTCGCTGTGCTCGAAACGCATTTCTTTTGCCTTGGCATACTTGCTTTCGATCAGAGCCTTGTCTTCCTCATCCACGCGATCCAAAATGATCTTAAATATCCTGTCAGTGCCCAGAGTCTCTTTTTCAATCAGAATACCCGCCATTTCGTGCAGCAGGCTTTCATGTTTTTTCAGAATATCCAGCGCTGTCTGATAGGCTTTGGCTATGAATGCGCGGATTTCGCTGTCCACCATTCCGATAGTCTCGTTGCTGTGAACGTCGCGGCCAACCAGTTCCTTGCCAAGATACACTTCGCTTGCGTTTTTACTGATTGTCATGGGGCCAATCTTGTCGCTCATACCCCAGGTACACACCATTTTCTTGGCGATTTCGGTTACCCGTTCCAGGTCGTTGCCGGCACCCGTGGTGAGTTCGTTGAACACAATTTCCTCCGCGGCGCGGCCACCCAGCAACTCGGCCATAATCTGTTCCAGATAAGACCGCGAATATCCCGTCTTATCGGTCTGCAAAAAGTGGGTTGCGCCGCCGGTAAAACCCCGGGGGATGATCGAGACCTTATGCACCGGGTCTGTCTTTTCCTGAAACACGCTGGTCAGCACATGGCCTACCTCGTGGTAGGCAGTGAGTTTTTTATCTTCCTCGGGAATCACCCGGCTCTTTTTTTCCTTGCCCAATATCAGTTTGTCCTTGGCTTCCTCAAAGTCGCCCATACCAATGCGCTGCTTGCCGTGGCGGGCGGCTATCAGTGCGGCTTCGTTGACAATATTCGCTAAATCCGCCCCGCTGAAACCGGGAGTTCCCCGGGCAATTATTTCCAGATTCACGTCTTTGGCCAAAGGCACTTTGCTGGAGTGGACTTTCAGGATTTCGGTGCGGCCCTTGATGTCGGGCAGATCCACCGTCACCTGTCGGTCAAATCTTCCTGGACGCAGCAGAGCCGGGTCCAGGATATCCGGCCGGTTGGTGGCTGCGATAATGATCACTGCTTCGTTGGGCTCGAAACCGTCCATCTCCACCAGCAGTTGGTTCAGGGTCTGTTCGCGCTCGTCGTACCCGCCTCCCAATCCGCTGCCACGATGCCTTCCCACAGCGTCTATTTCGTCGATAAAAGTGATGCAGGGAGCGCTCTTTTTGGCCTGTTCAAACAGGTCTCTCACCCGGGCGGCGCCAACTCCAACAAACATCTCTACAAAATCGGAACCACTGATGCTGAAGAAGGGAACCCCCGCTTCGCCGGAGACCGCTTTGGCCAGCAAGGTCTTGCCCGTGCCCGGACGCCCCACCAGCAACACTCCCCGTGGAATCCTTCCGCCCAGACGCTGGAACTTTTTGGGATCCTTAAGAAACTCCACT
>Ga0302243_1001619_pt1 | contig 14996 bp, 10 predicted proteins | sample AAG_UR_Met_MG_FD_193514 | JGI IMG/M metagenome (GOLD analysis project Ga0302243, IMG submission 193514) | Enriched activated sludge microbial communities from anaerobic digester in WTTP, New Holstein, Wisconsin, United States - AAG_UR_Met | ecosystem: Engineered > Bioreactor > Anaerobic >... | reverse complement strand
CAAGAAGTTGAGCCCCCGTTCTATATGCTTGTGAATGTGATTCACCAGCAACAGACACCCACATTGTCTTAACAGAATCTATCCATCTTTGTGGTATATCATCATATTTATCTACAACAGTATGATCAGCAATGATTTGTGTTGGTGGATTGTATTCAAAAGGTCCTAAATCGGGTGCTAAACCTTTATAGGGAAGCCCGACATTTATTCCGGCATCAACAAGATTTGATGTTGGTGAGAGTTTTAAAAATCTATTATAAAAATTATTGTTGGGTAATGAACCATCTGATTGTCGTGATGTTGTCATTCCCGTAGTATCAAGACTAATAAAATCATTATCATTTACTGTAAGTGGAATATCCCACGAATTATTCGAACCGGAATATTTTGCCGCCCCGGCCGCATCAAATACATTTCCACTCCCATTTTTATACGATATGTTGTTTGAAAAATTACGCCACCGTTGCAACTCTTCTGATTGACGAGTATTTTGAATTATAAAACCATTATTTTGAGACAGGATGTTAATGTTTGTAATAAACAGTAATGTAATTATAATCGATAATACTTTCTTCATTTTTATCTACTTCTATTTCGTTTATAACCAGTCATCTGTAGCACCAACATTGATGGTTTATTACCCGATGATGCCCCACTTAAAACACACCATATCCAACAACCGGGAGGAATACCATTATTATTGAATGTTGTTACCACCGCATCAGTAGTTTTGCTCGCAATAACCATAGGTGTCGTATTTAATATTGTTGCTGAAGATGATAACCATCCAGTATGCCATCTTATTTGTGCTGATATGGTTTCAGTACCAGCACCAGTGGTTAATATACCCCTTAGTTCTGTAATATATAATGTATCTGAACTAGAATTAAAAAAAGCACCAGCAATCCTGCCGTTGTTAAATAATGCTGTATCACCAATAAAACCACTACCAGCACCGAACGTAAAAATAGGTTCGATTGGACCATCAGCTTTTTTCATAACAGCAACTGTTGATATATCAATACCATTGGTTATGGAATCTATAAACTGTTGTCCCACCTGTATTGCAGTTCTAAATCCAAAGTTATTGGGATCATACCATGAAGTAACACCAGAACCATTCGTTATCAAAACATAGTTATTTGTTCCATTATTAAGTGGTAATTCAAAAATGGTTCCAGTGCCAGCATTGGCATTTACACGAATTGTCGATGAACCTGATGTGGCACCATTTAATCTAACATACCCACCAGTACCATTATTAGTTCCTATAATTAAGGGATATTTAAAACTATTTTGTCCGTATCCTAAAAGGGCAAAAATTAAAAAACACGCAAATAATATTAGTTTTTTCATAATGTATTAGTTAATCAATATGGAGATTGTGGCAGAACCGAATATTCGGCCTGCCAAATCACACATCAGGTTTATTATTTCTTATCTATTAAGCTGAAGCTTAACTGGCTCACCTTTCTTTTTATTAATCCAATCAAGAACAACACCAACAAGAAGCTGTATCATACCCTTGAATAAAAGACCTTCAGATTCCTCATCCAATCCCGGTATATCAATTAACATATTAATAACTTCAGCAGCAAGATCCTGTGCAGTTTCAATATCTTCAGCCAATACAGCGTCAACAAGTTCTGCTAATTTGATTTTGATTTCAACCTTAATCTGATCAGCAAATTTATCATCAAGGAATGTAATAAGAGCCTTAAATACATACCCGTCAAGTAATTCTAGGAAACCTTTTAGCTTAATTACATCATCTAGTAATTCGGCTAATCTCTTTTCCTGTTCCTGTGTTAAAATACCTTTTTCTTCCATAGTTTGAAATTTTTATTAATTTAATTGTTTATTATGTTTTTAATTCTATTATTATAAATAGTGTGAAATTAAATATAATCTTTTTTAAGAATAAAATAAAGGATTTCACCAAGGTAATTGATCAGCTTTTCCTAAAATCAATTCAACAATCATCCAAATTGCCGGACCAACAATTGCCCCAACAAACCCCCAGAAAAAATCCATTAATTCTGGTGTCCCCATTTTCAACCATTTATCCCAAACAATTTCCTTCAAAACAACACAAATGAAGGCTACCGCAAACGCCAAACCAAAATCCCAATTATATTTTAACGGAAACCATAAATGTGAAACCAATAGAACAATCCACGAAATAAGTATTGCTCCTAAAAAATGCCATAATTTGTCTTTTTGTATGTTCATATCATTAAAATTATTATGTAAATTTATTACAAATATCAAAATTATATGCAATAGATATTATAAGTAAAATCATAATAAGTAAACCAAACTCATATGATATTCCTCCACGTATCCATTCAACAATGAAAAAACCAGCAAATGTTATTAACCAAAACTTTGTTGATATTTCTGATTTATTTTTCATTTATATATTTAATAAAAAAGTCTTAATTATTTTGCAACCCATCCTGTATTACCAACACCACTTTCCTTAATATATAATGTCGACTCCGTATTATCATCACTACGTAGATATAATGTACCAATATTAGCCACAACATTATTTTCTGGGTTACCAACACCTCTTATAACCACAGGTGAACCTACACTACCACCAACAATTTCAATTGCTGTAAGTGCATTAGTACCACTTCTAAAAGTCGCTAAATTTGGCATTAAATTGTTGTTATGTAATATATAATTAAGAGTGGCAGAATCATGTGTATATATACCATTTATAGCATTCACTCCTATATAAGAAATGTTATTTAAAGATAATCTATTAACACCCACACGTATGTTTATTAAATGTTTTGTGTTGTCGGCATTGTCATAAACTTGTAGTCCATTAATTAAAAGATTTTCTACAGGATGATCAACATAAATAATATCACCAAGAGTACCTTTAACCGTCACACCATTAATTTCAAATAATGATAATGGTTGTTCACTACTTAAATAAGGCATAGAAAATAAATTCATATTTTCCACATCAATATCTTTCAATATAATTGTATTAATACTCCTATCAGATATATATATAGCATCAATATTTTGTGGATAACGTACAGAAGCTTTTATATTATTAAGTATTAATTTTGATGGTTTTATTGTATTAAAACTTTTACGTATTATCCGAACACCAGTTAAATTAAAATTAGAAAAAGACCAATTTGATATATTTCCTGGTATATATAATGCCAATCCATCGAAAAGATGTTTATTAATTATTGTTAAATTATTCACAAAAAGTTCTTGTATTTTCGATACTAATGTTTGATATACTCCATAATAACACTCATATGCTTTTAACCCATTAATAAAAACACTTTCCATATCTTTACCTACAGCACGAACGGCAAAATTACAACCAATCACTACACAATCAATAATATCAGTATATAATCCCTCAGCTTTAAAGCCACATTGATTATTTGCCGGTACAGGTTTCCAATATTCAGGACTAATATCTGGATCATTTCCAATCGATTCTAAAATACATTTATATATTTTACCTGTTATCGATCTAATAAGAGTATCAACTTCATATGTTATATTTTCATCCCAATCATCTATAGATAAACCATAATCCCTAAAAGTACCACCAATTGAAATACAATTATTAAACGTAACACTACCAGTTGAGGCATGTGTATCAAAATTTGCATTATCTAAACGTGCTGAAGTTGCTATACTATCATGAACATTGGTATGCCAAGAAATACCACCAAAAGTTGGCCCAAAATTACTTCCAGAACCACCAGCAGTAAATCCGTGTCGTGTTCCAATAAATGCACCAGAAATGTCGGCATACATTGTTGCACCTGCAGTACAAACACCATATCCATAACCAGACTGATCAGTTTGGAATGTTTGTCCTCTAAATACGGGTTTCCAACAATTATCGAATAAACAAGCATAACTATAAGCCTTAATTTTTACATTTTCTATAAACGGTTTAGCATAATTTATACGAATTGCTGTTCGACTTTCTGTGTCTTCACCGTTTAACCAAATTTGAAGATCTTTTATTACCAATTTAATCATTTGTGTTTTACACACTCTAGCATTATCAGATATCAAATATTTCCAGTTTAAATATTCATTAAAATAAATAATATTATTATCAACATCAACACTTCTAATTTCGTGCATTTCACCAAACCTCACATTTTCACCAGATTCCGGTTGGCAAATTTCATCGGACATTATTTTTATTATGTCCCCCTGAGATAATGATAAAAGAAACGAGTTGTCATTACACATTATCCAACTATCTCCTTTATAAGCATCTTTACTCAAAAAAACGTAATTAGTATGCGTACCCTGAACATTAAAAAGAGTTTTCGTATCAGCAATTATTTTAGCGTGATTTCCATGAAGTGTTAAATCTCCAGGTGATAAAATTCCATTAACTAAATATGTTTTAGTATTTAAAACTAGTGTTTTAGAATGTGTAACATTACAAAACGCAATTGCAGATGCAAATGCTGCGTGGTCATTAGTTATTCCGTCACCTATAGCACCAAACCATTCAGGATTGACATTATGAGATATCCATGTTCCAGCAAATAGAACTTCAGTACCAAAAACACAACCATTACCTTCAAGAATTAAAACAGTATCATTACCCGTTAATGTAAAATTCCCAGAAATTTTGGCATTAGTTCCTATAATTATCGTTATACCGGCCGGAAAAACAATAGATGATGTAAGAATAATGGGTTCTTCAATTCTCATTGTTTTTATTGGATCAATTAGGGCGTTTTGAATATCTGAATAATCTGCGCCTGGTTTGGTTGATATTGTTATTTCTTGAAGTATATTCTTTAATATCGCCATAGTATTATACAAAAACTATATAATTATTTTCATCCAAAACTAGTTCACCACCAGACCATAAAGCAAAATCATCATTTTCACAATATTGCATAACGCTATATTGATCATTTCCACGTTTATCTGTTGAATATAGTAGTATGTCGTAAATAGCATAAAATTTATTATTTTCGTGATTAACTTTAATACCAATCATTCCCTTAAAACCCACATTACGCCATTCATAATAAATTCTTGGATCTGCAATATCTTGTGGTCGCCATCTATTTGGATTTGTTGTACTATAATCATCACCGTTTCTTGCAGCATCATTGAATATTGTGACATTACTACGATTAAAATTAACACCCGGTATATTAATTAAAGAAGGTGCTAAATTATGACCAGTTAGTACACCAACACAATCATGTGATTTTACATAATCAACAAGAAAACTTGAAACATCTATCGATTGGCCACTATAATATGGCACAATTTCATCTGATTTTCCGACTGATGTCCACACACTATATCCATTATCAAGCAAACCAGTTGAAGCACCGAGATCGTACGCAACATCAGATCCATTAATCCAATCCATATGTAACCCACCAATAACATCATATATGTGATTACCTATACCCGTAACAATCCATTTGTTTGTATTATTATAGTTAACATAATCAATATACATAGGACTATTGGTTGTTACTAAGCTATTAAGTAAACAAACACCAATAGTAACATTATCTCTAAGAAATGTACCAGACCCAGATTTATTAGCCCATGCACCATCATTAACTCCGGTTGCAGCAATAAAAGATTCTTCCTGACCATTAATAAACATACTATAAACACTTCCATTACTTCCAACTCTAATGGTGTTCCATCCAACAGATAATTCAGTTTGACCTCTAATGACATTATGAACTGATGTGGCACCACATCTAACATGTAATTCTAATTTTTTATTTGCAATTCCAAAACGAAAATATCTTGAACTATAATTTTCATCTCCCGAAGAAAGAATATAATGATAAACATTCGATCCCATAAAATAGAATCTTGTCTCAATAAAACCTTGTGAATCTGTTCCCGCCCAATTAGAAACAGACACATGACCATAATTACCACCCTCACTACCCGCAAAATAACCACAAGCCGGTAATATTTCGGCATCACTTCCTAAAATCGCCGACATATTTGTTCCTGTACGACCAGTAATGTAACCAGATAAATCTGAAAAAAATGGAATATTATTAACCACATCACCAGATTGTGCAGTATCAAATGCTTTTTGCCAAGTAGCCCACGGTTGATTAACAGTACCTGAGTTATTATCATTTCCACCGGTTGGGGCAACATAATATACTGCTCCACTAGAAGCAAACGATGTGAATAATATAAGTAATAATGCAAAAAATAATTTCTTCATTAGTATAACGAATATTTGCTATTTAAATATTGTTTAACAGAATTCATATTCTGTGTTGTTTCTGCAACACTTCTTATTATTAATTCTTTAATACTCATGTTAGCATTACCAGTCCAATATCCAATAGATAACATTCTAGGAGCATTAGAACCAACGTTTCCTGTAATAGGAGTATTATCGTTCCATTGTAAATAAGAAGAAGCACCGTTTAACGTTGCTGTTATTAATCCATATGTACCATCTGTATCAGTTATTACAGAATATCCCCAACTGCCAGCGTATAAAAAAAGAGAGTTTAAAGAAGCTCCTTGTAAAATATAACATTGTGTTATTGAAGGATCATTAAAAAAGAAAATTTCTCTTCCATCAGCAGTCCCAGTTAGTGCAATTACTATATATACTGTAATTGGAGTTGATGTTAAATCAGTTGATACTTTAAGCTGAGCATCATCGCCATTTGTAAAATCAATTTCTGAGTTTGTATTATCCCATTGTGGCCCAGGAATACCATTGCCAACCCAATCATTATTATTTGGCCCAATGTCTGCCAAAGCAGTTATTTTGGTGCCACTCAACGTTATATTTGCAGCATCTGCAACTAACCATGAAAATGTATATCCATCCGAAGTCAAAAATGCAGGAGGTGGAACAGGCCCAGGAGGCTCAGAAGGTTGCTGTGCAGTCATAAAACTACTACCAGTTCTTAAAAACATTCCACCGCTATTCTGAAACTGAGCATTAACACTTATAACAAGTGCGAGTCCAATAAGTATTGTTGTTATCCTTTTCATAATCAATTATTCCTATTTCGTTTATATCCTGTCATTGTAAGTATCAACATTGTTGGCTTGTTGTTCGGAGAGGCTCCGGAGAGAGTACACCATACCCATTGACCAGGAGGTATCATGTTGTTACTAAAACTTGTATTTACCGAACCCGTTGTCATACTTGTTACAGTAAAGCCTGTTCCAAACATATTTGTTGGCGTGGCATCCCTCATATTAACATCCCACGATATATTAACTGTTATAGTCTCTGTTCCTGTACCCTCAACAAGCACTCCTCTAACTTCTGTTACGTAAAGAGTGTCCTGTCCTGAGTTATAGAACGATCCAGCCAGCCTTCCGTTATTAAATAGTGCCGTATCAGCTATATGGCCGCTTCCTGTTCCAAAGACAAACAAGGGGCCGGTATCGCTATCTTCATTCTTTGCAACTATTAAGCTATCGCGTATCTGCCCTCCAACCTGTGAAGCATTACGATAGCCAGCCGATGCGTGGTTTCCCCATCCGTAGGCCGAGTTCCAGTTAGCTGAGTTATCTGTTATTGTCGTACCCCACGCTCCATTGTTCACAATAGGTATTCCGGAGCCTGATGGATAGACCATACTACCACCTGATGGCGGTGCTATCCAACTCCTGACCCCTGCCGTCGTAGATGAGAGTATATAGCCGTTTGTGGAAGGATTACCTAAAGCTGCCTCTCTTGTGTTGACCATCGTTGTTGTACCAGCTCTTGTCATATAGTTGCCGGTTGCATTACCAGTTGAGTCTCTAAGACGCAAACCAGGTACAGCAGCAGCAAGCCTGGCGGAGATGGTATCTCCTATCTGCGTAGCAACCTGTGCTGATGTGAGACCTCCTGATCCTGCATCACACTTTCTGAGATAATGAGCAAGCATATTTGCCGTGTCAGCTATCATAACAGCAACACTTGCAAGATCAACGCCATTGGCTATGGAATCTTTAAACTGTTGTCCTACTTGTATTGCCGTTCTAAATCCATAGTTATTAGGGTCATACCATGAGGTAACGCCAGAACCATTTGTTATCAAAACATAGTTATTTGTTCCATTATTAAATGGTAATTCAAAAATGGTTCCAGTGCCGGCATTGGGGTTTACACGAATTGTTGATGAACCTGATGTGGCACCATTTAATCTAACATATCCACCAGTACCATTATTAGTTCCTATAATTAGAGGATATTTAAAACTATTTTGCCCGTATCCTAAAAGGGCAAAAATTAAAAAACACGCAAATAATATTAGTTTTTTCATAATGTATTAGTTAATCAATATGGGGATTGTGGCAGAGCCGAATATTCGGCCTGCCAAATCACACATCAGGTTTATTATTTCTTATCTATTAAGCTGAAGCTTAACTGGCTCGCCTTTCTTTTTATTAATCCAATCAACAACAACGCCGACAAGAAGCTGTATAATACCCTTGAATAAAAGACCTTCTGATTCTTCATCCAATCCCGGTACATCAATTAACATATTGATAACTTCTGCGGCAAGATCCTGTGCGGTTTCAATATCTTCAGCCAAAACAGCGTCAACAAGTTCTGCTAATTTGATTTTGATTTCAACCTTAATCTGATCAGCAAATTTATCATCAAGGAATGTAATAAGAGCCTTAAATACATACCCGTCAAGTAATTCTAGGAAACCTTTTAGCTTAATTACATCATCTAGTAATTCGGCTAATCTCTTTTCCTGTTCCTGTGTTAAAATACCTTTTTCTTCCATAGTTTGAAATTTTTATTAATTTAATTGTTTATTATGTTTTTAATTCTATTATTATAAATAGTGTGAAATTAAATATAATCTTTTTTAAGAATAAAATAAAGGATTTCACCAAGGTAATTGATCAGCTTTTCCTAAAATCAATTCAACAATCATCCAAATTGCCGGACCAACAATTGCCCCAACAAACCCCCAGAAAAAATCCATTAATTCTGGTGTCCCCATTTTCAACCATTTATCCCAAACAATTTCCTTCAAAACAACACAAATGAAGGCTACCGCAAACGCCAAACCAAAATCCCAATTATATTTTAACGGAAACCATAAATGTGAAACCAATAGAACAATCCACGAAATAAGTATTGCTCCTAAAAAATGCCATAATTTGTCTTTTTGTATGTTCATATCATTAAAATTATTATGTAAATTTATTACAAATATCAAAATTATATGCAATAGATATTATAAGTAAAATCATAATAAGTAAACCAAACTCATATGATATTCCTCCACGTATCCATTCAACAATGAAAAAACCAGCAAATGTTATTAACCAAAACTTTGTTGATATTTCTGATTTATTTTTCATTTATATATTTAATAAAAAAGTCTTAATTATTTTGCAACCCATCCTGTATTACCAACACCACTTTCCTTAATATATAATGTCGACTCCGTATTATCATCACTACGTAGATATAATGTACCAATATTAGCCACAACATTATTTTCTGGGTTACCAACACCTCTTATAACCACAGGTGAACCTACACTACCACCAACAATTTCAATTGCTGTAAGTGCATTAGTACCACTTCTAAAAGTCGCTAAATTTGGCATTAAATTGTTGTTATGTAATATATAATTAAGAGTGGCAGAATCATGTGTATATATACCATTTATAGCATTCACTCCTATATAAGAAATGTTATTTAAAGATAATCTATTAACACCCACACGTATGTTTATTAAATGTTTTGTGTTGTCGGCATTGTCATAAACTTGTAGTCCATTAATTAAAAGATTTTCTACAGGATGATCAACATAAATAATATCACCAAGAGTACCTTTAACCGTCACACCATTAATTTCAAATAATGATAATGGTTGTTCACTACTTAAATAAGGCATAGAAAATAAATTCATATTTTCCACATCAATATCTTTCAATATAATTGTATTAATACTCCTATCAGATATATATATAGCATCAATATTTTGTGGATAACGTACAGAAGCTTTTATATTATTAAGTATTAATTTTGATGGTTTTATTGTATTAAAACTTTTACGTATTATCCGAACACCAGTTAAATTAAAATTAGAAAAAGACCAATTTGATATATTTCCTGGTATATATAATGCCAATCCATCGAAAAGATGTTTATTAATTATTGTTAAATTATTCACAAAAAGTTCTTGTATTTTCGATACTAATGTTTGATATACTCCATAATAACACTCATATGCTTTTAACCCATTAATAAAAACACTTTCCATATCTTTACCTACAGCACGAACGGCAAAATTACAACCAATCACTACACAATCAATAATATCAGTATATAATCCCTCAGCTTTAAAGCCACATTGATTATTTGCCGGTACAGGTTTCCAATATTCAGGACTAATATCTGGATCATTTCCAATCGATTCTAAAATACATTTATATATTTTACCTGTTATCGATCTAATAAGAGTATCAACTTCATATGTTATATTTTCATCCCAATCATCTATAGATAAACCATAATCCCTAAAAGTACCACCAATTGAAATACAATTATTAAACGTAACACTACCAGTTGAGGCATGTGTATCAAAATTTGCATTATCTAAACGTGCTGAAGTTGCTATACTATCATGAACATTGGTATGCCAAGAAATACCACCAAAAGTTGGCCCAAAATTACTTCCAGAACCACCAGCAGTAAATCCGTGTCGTGTTCCAATAAATGCACCAGAAATGTCGGCATACATTGTTGCACCTGCAGTACAAACACCATATCCATAACCAGACTGATCAGTTTGGAATGTTTGTCCTCTAAATACGGGTTTCCAACAATTATCGAATAAACAAGCATAACTATAAGCCTTAATTTTTACATTTTCTATAAACGGTTTAGCATAATTTATACGAATTGCTGTTCGACTTTCTGTGTCTTCACCGTTTAACCAAATTTGAAGATCTTTTATTACCAATTTAATCATTTGTGTTTTACACACTCTAGCATTATCAGATATCAAATATTTCCAGTTTAAATATTCATTAAAATAAATAATATTATTATCAACATCAACACTTCTAATTTCGTGCATTTCACCAAACCTCACATTTTCACCAGATTCCGGTTGGCAAATTTCATCGGACATTATTTTTATTATGTCCCCCTGAGATAATGATAAAAGAAACGAGTTGTCATTACACATTATCCAACTATCTCCTTTATAAGCATCTTTACTCAAAAAAACGTAATTAGTATGCGTACCCTGAACATTAAAAAGAGTTTTCGTATCAGCAATTATTTTAGCGTGATTTCCATGAAGTGTTAAATCTCCAGGTGATAAAATTCCATTAACTAAATATGTTTTAGTATTTAAAACTAGTGTTTTAGAATGTGTAACATTACAAAACGCAATTGCAGATGCAAATGCTGCGTGGTCATTAGTTATTCCGTCACCTATAGCACCAAACCATTCAGGATTGACATTATGAGATATCCATGTTCCAGCAAATAGAACTTCAGTACCAAAAACACAACCATTACCTTCAAGAATTAAAACAGTATCATTACCCGTTAATGTAAAATTCCCAGAAATTTTGGCATTAGTTCCTATAATTATCGTTATACCGGCCGGAAAAACAATAGATGATGTAAGAATAATGGGTTCTTCAATTCTCATTGTTTTTATTGGATCAATTAGGGCGTTTTGAATATCTGAATAATCTGCGCCTGGTTTGGTTGATATTGTTATTTCTTGAAGTATATTCTTTAATATCGCCATAGTATTATACAAAAACTATATAATTATTTTCATCCAAAACTAGTTCACCACCAGACCATAAAGCAAAATCATCATTTTCACAATATTGCATAACGCTATATTGATCATTTCCACGTTTATCTGTTGAATATAGTAGTATGTCGTAAATAGCATAAAATTTATTATTTTCGTGATTAACTTTAATACCAATCATTCCCTTAAAACCCACATTACGCCATTCATAATAAATTCTTGGATCTGCAATATCTTGTGGTCGCCATCTATTTGGATTTGTTGTACTATAATCATCACCGTTTCTTGCAGCATCATTGAATATTGTGACATTACTACGATTAAAATTAACACCCGGTATATTAATTAAAGAAGGTGCTAAATTATGACCAGTTAGTACACCAACACAATCATGTGATTTTACATAATCAACAAGAAAACTTGAAACATCTATCGATTGGCCACTATAATATGGCACAATTTCATCTGATTTTCCGACTGATGTCCACACACTATATCCATTATCAAGCAAACCAGTTGAAGCACCGAGATCGTACGCAACATCAGATCCATTAATCCAATCCATATGTAACCCACCAATAACATCATATATGTGATTACCTATACCCGTAACAATCCATTTGTTTGTATTATTATAGTTAACATAATCAATATACATAGGACTATTGGTTGTTACTAAGCTATTAAGTAAACAAACACCAATAGTAACATTATCTCTAAGAAATGTACCAGACCCAGATTTATTAGCCCATGCACCATCATTAACTCCGGTTGCAGCAATAAAAGATTCTTCCTGACCATTAATAAACATACTATAAACACTTCCATTACTTCCAACTCTAATGGTGTTCCATCCAACAGATAATTCAGTTTGACCTCTAATGACATTATGAACTGATGTGGCACCACATCTAACATGTAATTCTAATTTTTTATTTGCAATTCCAAAACGAAAATATCTTGAACTATAATTTTCATCTCCCGAAGAAAGAATATAATGATAAACATTCGATCCCATAAAATAGAATCTTGTCTCAATAAAACCTTGTGAATCTGTTCCCGCCCAATTAGAAACAGACACATGACCATAATTACCACCCTCACTACCCGCAAAATAACCACAAGCCGGTAATATTTCGGCATCACTTCCTAAAATCGCCGACATATTTGTTCCTGTACGACCAGTAATGTAACCAGATAAATCTGAAAAAAATGGAATATTATTAACCACCTCACCAAACGTTGTAGAAACACCACTTAAATTCATCCAATTAACCGCATCTGTAACATCAGTAAAAGATTCGTGACCCATTATACTAGCAACCTCATTTGCTTTAATCAAAAATAAGTCATCATTAAAACCACTAGTTCTTTTAAATCTGGGACGATTATTTTCATAATCAGGATGAACAATTAAATATCCCAAGTTTTCGTCTGGACCCATATACCATGTAACGCCACCAGGACGAGTACTATAATCATATGTATCGTTTTCACCAATTGCTATATCGCCAACTTGTGTTGTGCCACTTATTGTGGAACCAGTATTTATCGCATACGGACGCAATATTTCTCCTGCCATAACTTTAAACTGTTTTTTTATAAATACCATCTATTATTAAAAACATTTAAAATAAAAATTTACATTTATTATTTCACCAATAAATATAACCACGTGATATTCAATATAATAATAGAAAATGAAAAATATTTTTAAAAAAAGTTGAAAAAATATTTTGTTATTTAAAAAAGATTTTTTATATTTGTACCATATTTAATTATAAAAGACTATAATAAAACAGAAAATGAAACATTATACAGAGATACAAACAACCTTACTGGTGACCGATATACCAAGTCACATTGGGAGGAGTACGTTCTGTTCTGATTTTACAGGCAGAAATAATATCTCATGGGAAACGGGTTCAAAAGAACCAAAAGATATCATAACATGATAACTTAAGTTCCAAAAAAAGATGAACCCGAAACCCCAAAAAAGTTTCGGGTTTTTTGTTTTATAACGTTCTTTCAAATATGTCTTGTTAGTTTTAGTGGTAAAACACTTCTTTGGTATAGAAGCGACACAGGTTCGATTCCTGTACTAGACTCAAAATCTAAGGATATGAAAGTCCAAATTTCATAGTAATTAGAACGCGATCTTTGACATGTTGGCTCGATGACCAAATTAAACTACCTGCTCGTGGTGGTCATTGCATAATCTATACGATTAACTAAAAGTTTAATAATTGTTAGGCTAACCAAGCGGCTAAGGTAGGGGTCTGCAAAACCTCGTCGACTGGTTCGATTCCAGTGCCTAACTCAAAAAAAATGGGAGTGTAGCTGATGTGGCTTTAGCTGTAGACTGTTAATCTATGAATGAAAAATTGAAATAAAGTAGGTTCGAATCCTTCCTCTCCCGCAAAATAATTGGGGGAAAAGAAAAAACACTAAGTTTACTTTTCTCTGGAAACAGTAGTGAAAAATTTAGTTACTTCGTCGCTAAATGGTTAGCAAATTGTTATGGAACAATCGTTTCCGGTTCGAATCCGGTTTCCCCCGCAATCGTAAGTAGTGACGAAAAGAGTTACTTCGCGTGGGAGCGCTGCAAACAATCCACTCTTTTCAATATTTCTCTTACAAATTTTTTAAAAATATTTTTCAAAAAAATTTGGAAATATCAAAAATCTTATTTATATTTGTCCCGTAAATGGTTCTTTGATATTTTGTCCATAAGATATTTTGATAGTAGTGACGTATAGAGTTACTTCGTGTGAAATGGCTTCACAATTGTTAATAAGAAACAATGGACATACAGTAACACTACTGTAAACCAACGAGACTTGTTAGCAACTAAAAATATATTAGGCGAGGGCATTCGCCTATACCGTACTGAACATAAGACTGACTTAGTTAGCGGTTCAGGTTTGAAAGTAGAATCTCACGTACTTTAGTTGTGGGAGTATGTCAAAATTTTCTCTATCAAAACAATTTTAAAAAGTGGTGACGAAAACAGCTACTTCGACTTGACTTATAATCAACAATTGATGTAAAAACTGTTTTCATTTTTCCCTTTTTTGCAATATCGCGGGTTAGAGTAGTGGTCATGCTCGCCAGTCTCATAATCTGGTACTTCCCAAAAGGAAGTCAGGCGTTCGAATCGCCTACCCGCAACTAAAGTGGTGACGAGAACGGTTACTTCGAAAT
>Ga0302243_1001591_pt1 | contig 15201 bp, 11 predicted proteins | sample AAG_UR_Met_MG_FD_193514 | JGI IMG/M metagenome (GOLD analysis project Ga0302243, IMG submission 193514) | Enriched activated sludge microbial communities from anaerobic digester in WTTP, New Holstein, Wisconsin, United States - AAG_UR_Met | ecosystem: Engineered > Bioreactor > Anaerobic >... | reverse complement strand
GAAATATTAATAGAAATTCACATAAAATCTATCAGGAGGTTATCATGAAAACAAAAGTAAAAATTTTGACTTTGGCTGTCGCAACCCTTCTAGTGAGTGGATGTTCAACCAGTATGCATCTAAGCAGGGCAAGCAAGCATCGGGGTGATGACATTTACCATAACCCTTCTGTTAGCAATAATGATGAACCTGCGGTTGCAGCTACTGCCGAAAAAGAGGCCAATAAACAAGGCCTTGATTTGGCCGACCTTGAAAAAAGGTATTACGATATCCTTGCAAGCGATTCAACCGGAAAGGTTGATTCATTGGTTTACAAAGCCGATGATAAGGATAATCCATACGATAGGCTACTTTCCACATCGTATGAGGATTCATACCGCAGGAGGCAGGAAGCCAGACTTAGCGGCTATAACAGCTATGCCGATTTCTACGACGACTTATGGTATGCCTCGGTTTACGATCCCTCTTTTTACAATGTGATAGTGTATGAAGGACATGTTTGGGTTGAGCCCAACTATATTTCTTCCATGTTTTTATGGCCATCCCGATACAATAGGTATGGGTATTGGGGCTACAGCCCATGGAGTTTCTATATGGGATGGGGATTTGGTTATGGTTATGGTTATCCCTACTATTCGTACTGGGGTTACCCGTATTACTCCTATTGGGGAAACCCATACTACTACGGAGGATACGGATGGTATGGTTGGAATAGCTATATGTGGGGGTATAATACCGGTTTTTGTGATGGATATTATGGTGATTCCCAAGGGAATGGGGTAAGTTATCACTATGGGAGAAGGCCTGTTTCAGGAAATACTGCTTATGAACCTACGGGTATTGGCGCAAGCCAAGGAGCAAGTATTGGCAGCGTTACCGGTTACCTCTCAACAAAACAACCTACCCTTCAGGCTTCAAATAACAACTCTGCAAGCGGTAGTTTGAGTGCTGTTTCGCAAGAGCCTATAAAAAAACCTATTGGTCAGGCTATAGTTAGGCAACCTTCTACCTCAAACCCGGAAAGAGGACAAAATCAACCACAACTCAGGGAGCCTGTTCGTAATCCCGACCTAATAAAACGACCTTCAAGGGAAAGTTTGAATGTAAACCCCACAAGGGTTAAACCCGGGGATAGTCAGAACAGAACGGGTTCAGGAGGAACTTATAATCCCAGTTATACTCGTCCACAACCGGGGAACAGCAATGAGTTTAACAGACCAATCAGAAGTTATCCTTCAACTGAGGCTGTCAGAGGAGATGGCGAAAGAAAGCCCGGAACCTCGGTTGAAAGAGGAAGTAAACCTTCATCCTCCGAATCATATGCTTCGCCCAACCGAGGCAGAACATCTTCGCCAAGCTCTTCCGAAAGAAATAATTCAGGGAGTAGCAGTTATTCAAGGCCCAGTAGTTCCGGCTCTTCATCGTCATCGGGAAGTAGCTTTGGAAGCAGCTCCGGCAGTAGTTCAAGAAGTAGTTCAGGTAGTTCCGGAGGCAGTTCTTCCGGAGGAACACGTACACGTACAAGATAGTTTGCAGTCTTTTGCTAAGTAATACTCAAGCATTGGCGTAATTCCGCATGAATTAACTGATGCAACTCGTTGCTTAACAATTGAATACGCACAATTATTCGTTTAATTTAATTACACCAAAAACTTAAAATGGCTCGAATACTCTTCTTTCTAATCATAATGCTAATCTCCCTGCATGTGTGGGCGCAAGACCATCAGGATGCTTTGCGTTTATCGCAGTCGCTTAATTCGGGTACTGCCCGATTCGTTAGCATGGGAGGGGCTTTTGGAGCCCTTGGTGCCGATTTTTCATCGATTAGTTTTAACCCTGCCGGGTTGGGAGTATATCGAACTTCAGAATTTACTGTAACCACTAGCATCAAAAATAAGGAGGTAAATTCTGTGTATTTAAATCAACCTGCTAAGGATTATCGCACACGTGTACTTTTTGACAACCTGGGATTTGTTGCATCCTTTAAAACGTTAAAGGAAGAAGAGAAGGGATTGTTGCATGTTAATATTGGTATGGGGTATAATTGTTTACACGATTTTTTTGAGGAATCTTACGCAAATGGCGCCAATTCTTCCGGCTCAATTATGAACTATTTCGCAACCGCAGCCGGGGGAACTAATTATTTTAATTTGACCGATAACGAGAACAACAATCCCTACGGCGGATTATTCCCTTGGGATGTGGTAATGGCGTGGAACACATTTTTGATAGATACTGTTCCGGGTTCAACAAACTCTTATACCCGTACAATTAATGATGGTGAAGGGGTTTATCAAGACCAATCATTAACTTCTTCAGGAGGGTTGGGAGAATATACTTTTTCTCTCGCTGCCAATTTTTCCAACAAATTGTTTATTGGTGGTACGCTGGGCGTTCAGGATATTTACTACAGACAGCAACAGTACTATTCAGAAGAGGCATTCGAAGACAATTCCCCTTTGCCGAACGGTGACAGGTTTGAAAGTTTCGACTACACACAAACTTTGGTGGTTGAGGGCTCCGGTGTAAATTTTAAAATAGGCGCAATTTATAAACCTATACAAATGTTGCGATTGGGTATTGCACTGCATTCTCCCACCTTTTTTAGTATTAACGAAACCTACCGCGCTTCAATGAAGTCATTTTTTAACAATTTCGACTCTAAAGCCAGCACGCCATTGAATTTGTATGACTACAGAATAAAAACTCCTGCCAGGGCCATTGCCTCTATTGCCCTTACTCTTGGTGAGTTAGGTTTAATAAGTTTTGATTATGAGTATCTGGATTATGGTACTTCTCAATTTATAAGAGGGGGCGATGGGTACCGTTTTACAGACGAGAATAATGCCATATCGAGAATTTATACAAAAACTTACAATATTAAGGCAGGAGGCGAAGTATGGCTGAAAAAATTGGCTCTGAGAGCCGGATATGCTCAATATGGCAGCCCTTTTGCTAGCCATATCAGCCTTGGAAGTTCTGATATTAAGGTATTATCAGCGGGCTTTGGTTTACGAATCGAACAATTTTTTATCGACTGGGCATACCAAAGATATTTCTATAACGATTCCTTCACCATGTATATAGACTCTCCTGTTATTTCCCGGGATTTGTCGCAAAATAAATTTTTCCTTACGCTGGGATATCGATTCTAAAGAGCCTTTCATATTGTGCTGATTGATTGCCAACTTCAGTTGGCTCAATGTGCTTTTAACCTGATTAATATAGAAAATGGAAATAACAGCGGTATTAACCGCGTAACAAATTCAGACTTTCCATTCCGCAGTTGCAGATTAAGTCAATAATGGAGAGATTGGGTATAAATCCCAACTTATAGCCAAAAACCTGATAATAGGGAATAGCGCATTGCTCAGCCTGTTTAATGAATTCAGGTGACTTTGGACTAATGTAATTCCGGAAATCGCTTATGGAATTGGGATACTCTTTAATGAAACCATCCGTTTCAACTATGTTAACTGGAAGATCCAAAATATCGAAAAGGGTATTTAGTAGTTCCATGTTGAAATCCCAAAGGTATTGGCGATCTTTTGCATAAAAACCGACAAGGTAATCGGCAATGAACTCGAAGAATGAAGAATTTGTATAGGCTGACTCAAGGGCACGCCAATGCTCTTTTTTCCATTTCACCGAATTGTCTATCCTGATATCCTTAATAAAAGTTCTGTTTCCATTGGGCTTGACAACAGGTATTGTTAACGGTAAAGGCCCATTGGCAGAATAGATAATGCATCTGTTCCGATAGGTTTGTTTCTGATACATTTCGTGCCCTTCAATTAAAACCTCTTCACTCTGCAAAAGATGAAGGAAGTAGAAAACGGGCGGGAGATATGCAGTTGAAAATATTGATTTACAATGAGTCATCTTTAATTGTTTACAAGGACAAAGATATATCATTAACTTAAAGGGCAGCAGAGATACTTGGGCAACATCAAAACAAATGGCTTAAAAATCTCAATCTTCGAACAAAGAAAACTTATCGCTGTTTTTATTCAGAATGATTCAAAATAATTGCATTGCAAAGCTATGTTTGAGATTAAGATGCCCAAAATGGGCGAAAGCATTGAACAGGCCACCATTACCAAATGGTTTGTTAAAGAAGGAGATATTGTTGAGGAGGACACTGTACTCCTCGAAATTGCTACCGATAAGGTTGATTCAGAAATACCATCACCCGTTGCGGGTAGGGTAGAAAAAATACTGTTCAGTCAGGATGCGGTTGTGCCCGTGGGTAAAGTGATAGCTATTATTAATACCTCACCGAGCGGGGAAAATGATGAAAAAACTTCGCAGGCAGTATTAGCTGAAGTACAAACTCCGTCAAAATCCGATACTGTTAGCATTACGGATACGGGCGGTAAAGAAACCATTTCGAAGCGCCGTTTTTATAGCCCATTGGTTAAGACCATGGCAAAGCAAGAGAACATTGCTGAAGAAGAACTTGTTAAGATTGTTGGTTCCGGGAAAAATGGCAGGGTGAGAAAGGATGATGTCGTTAATTACCTGAAATATAGAGAAACAAAGCTTGGGAGCGAGAACATCGAAATTGGCAATAAGCCTGATGTGGAGAAGGTAAAAGTTGGAGCATCACTGAGCGCCGGAGATGAGATTATCCAGATGGATAGAATGCGGAAGCTGATTGCCTCGCACATGGTGGCTTCGAAGCAGATATCCCCCCATGTAACCAACATGGTTGAAGCCGATGTAACATCGATAGTAAAATGGCGCGAGGCAATGAAGGAAAAGTACATGGAAAAATACAGAGTAAAGTTAACCTACATGCCTGTTTTTATTGATGCCGCCGCACGGGCTATTGGCGATTTTCCATTGATAAATTCATCCGTGGATGGCGATAATATCATAGTGAAAGGCAGTGTAAACATCGGGATTGCCGTGGCAAAACCCGAAGGAGGATTAATTGTACCCGTGTTACGCCAGGCTAACAAATTGAACCTGCCGGGAATTGCAATGGCTGTTAGCCAGTTGGCTGAATCGGCCAGGAATAACACTCTTTCGCCAAACGATATCCAGGATGGCACTTTTACCATTACCAACTTTGGTACATTCAGAAACGTGATGGGTACGCCTATCATATCACAACCGCAGGTTGCCATATTGGCAACAGGAACCATCGAGAAGAAACCGGCCGTCGTGGAAACCGAGTATGGCGATATCATTGTGCCAAGACACAAGATGTTCCTTAGCCTTTCATACGACCATAGAATTATTGATGGTGCCCTAGGTGGGGCATTCTTAAGACGAGTGGCCGATTATCTGGAACAATTTGACACGAAAAGAGAGATATAAACATAAACTTTTGAATTTGTGGGCTATACAGATTGGTATAACCCCTTTAAAAAATTAATACTATGCAGTATGTTCGTAGGAACGACAAAAAGTTCGGAATTAAACAAACACCCAAAGAGGTTCTGCAGAAGTGGTTCTATTTAATGACCCTTGGCAGAGCCATTGATGAAAAAGCCCCTGATTATCTGAAACAAAGCCTTGGTTGGAGTTATCATGCACCATATGCAGGGCACGATGGCATTCAGTTGGCCATAGGTCAGATTTATGATAAAAAAACAGACCACATATTCCCTTACTACAGAGATATGCTAACGGTTATTTCTGCCGGGATGACGTCGGAGGAAATAATACTCAATGGCATTTCAAAGGCAACCGACCCTTCCAGTGGTGGAAGGCATATGAGTAATCATTTTGCAAAAGCAGAGTTGAATATACATAACACGTCCAGCTGCACAGGTAATCACACCCAGCATGCTGCTGGCCTTGGAAGGGCTTTTAAAAAATACAACCACCCCGGTGTTGTAATCAGCTCGCAAGGAGAGTCATCAGTATCCGAAGGTTATGTGTATGAGGCCATAAACGGAGCTTCAAACGAAAAATTACCCGTGATTTTTGTTTTTCAGGATAATGGTTACGGGATCTCGGTACCTAAAGAGGATCAAACTGCGAACCGAAAGGTAGCCAACAATTTTTCAGGATTTAAAAATCTGAAAATATTCCATTGTAACGGAAAGGATGTGTTCGATTCCATGAATACCATGTTCGAAGCCAAGGAGTGGGTTGTGAAAAACCAAATGCCTGCCATTGTTCATGCCAATTGTGTACGCATACACTCGCATTCCAATTCCGACAGGCATGAGCTGTATCGGGCAAAAGGGGAATTGGAATATGTGCTGAATGCCGATCCCCTGGCAAAATTCAGAAGTATGCTTATCCGCTACAATCGCTTTACCGAAGAGGAGTTGCAAAAGATTGAAAGCGATGTCAAGGCGGAAGTGAAAGAAGCACATCGGAAGGCCATGGCGGCACCCGACCCTGATCCGGGTTCAATTAATGATTTTGTTTTACCCGATGCATACGTAAGCCATAAGTATCCCGAAGGGGTACATGATTTTCAAGGAGAGCCCAAGAAGCTAATAGAGGCATTAAACGAAACCCTTAAAGCTGAATTTAGGCATAATCCCGATACTTATATTTGGGGTCAGGATGTGGCTCACAAGGACAAGGGTGGTATTTTTAATGTTACCAAGGGTATGCAGCAGGAGTTTGGGAAGGAACGGGTATTCAATAGTCCCATTGCCGAAGATTATATTCTTGGAACAGCCAACGGTATGAGCCGATTCTCCGATAGGTTTCGCATTGTAGTGGAGGGGGCTGAATTTGCCGACTACTTTTGGCCGGCCATGGAGCAATACGTTGATTCGGCACACGACTATTGGCGGTCGAACGGGAGGTTTGTTCCCAACATAACCATACGACTTGCGAGCGGGGGCTATATTGGTGGAGGATTATACCATTCGCAAACCATTGAGGGCGCATTGGCCACTATTCCCGGAGTGAGGATTGTGTACCCATCCTTCGCCGACGATGCAGCGGGTCTCCTTCGCACAAGCATTCGATCAAGGGGAATGACCCTGTTTCTTGAACCGAAAGCGCTATATAATTCTACTAAAACGGCTACACCCATTCCCGATGACTTTGAGGTACCTTTTGGAAAGGCCAGGATACGTAGATTGGGTACTGATATTTCGATGATTACCTACGGCAATACCACTCCTATGTGTCTTGAAGTGGCTGAACGATTACAGGCTGAAAAAGGTATTAGCGCTGAAGTGTTGGATATTCGATCGCTTATCCCCCTGGATAGGAAAGCAATACTGGAAACAGTTAAAAAAACAGGAAAGGCCCTTGTGGTTCATGAGGACAAAATATTCGCCGGGTTTGGAGGCGAAATAGCATCAATCATTGCAGAGGAAGCCTTTGAATATCTTGACGGTCCGGTAAAAAGGGTAGGAGCTACCTTTACTCCGGTTGGGTTCAATAGAATACTTGAGGCGGCCATATTGCCCAATGTTGACAAAATATTTGCAGTTGCATTGGAATTGGCAGAGTACTAAAAAAAATATTAATTGACAGAAAGGTTATTATATATGAGTCAGATGAAAACAGCCATAGTTTATAGCCATAGCGCAAAAAAGACTGCTCTGGTGGCAAATCAAATAAAAGCCATGGCAAGCATGAAGGGCATCGAAGATTTGAATGTTGATGAGCTATCCGTTGAAAAGTTAATGGATTATGACAGGTTAATCATCGGTGTATCAACATGGTTTGATGGTGAACTGCCTCGCAATTGGGATGAACTGGTGCCAGCCATAGAGGATTTAAACTTTAATAATAAAAAAGTGGCCATATTTGGTAACGGGAATCAGGTCGGTTATCCTGAGAACTTCGGTGATGCTGTTGGAATTATGGCCGACCTGTTTGAATCGTTGGGTGCTGAAATAATTGGAAAGACGAGCATTGAGGGTTATACTTTCGAGGCATCAAGGGCTTTGAGAGGTAAATTTCTTGCTGGCTTGGTGCTCGATTTTGAAAATCAACACCAGCTGAATGAGGAGAGGATAAAGTCTTGGGTAAATAGCTTATAATGCAAAATTCCGAAATCATCATCCGAGAGGCTTAACTTTTTTCGTTCGAAATTAAGTATTCAGTAAAAATTCCACAATATTTGTAAATTAATTTTAATGCAATTATATTTGTTAATTGTATTGTAAAGTCTTTGTTAATCAATAATAAATTTAACATCAGTAACATGGAAATTCTAAGCATAAAGGGAACGCAGGAAACGCCTGAGATTCAGTTTGATAAAGGATCCGGCATCTTTTCAATATCCGGAAAATCGTTGCCGGAAGATGTAAAGGAGTTTTACAATCCTGTGCTGAGTTGGATAGAAGAATACGCTACTTCACCAAACCCTGAAACAAGGCTTAAAGTGAAGATGGATTACTTCAATACCGCTTCGTCGAAAATGATATTGGAATTATTTGAACTTTTCAAGGGTATAATTGATGGTGGACATAAAGTGATTATTGACTGGTATTATCAGGAAGATGATGAGGACATGCAGGATGCAGGGGTTGATTATGCTGACATCTTAGAAATTCCATTCGAATTTATTAGCTATCAACCTTTAAGTGATTAATTTTTTCATTTAATAAGCCAACATCGTATCTTCAGCTAAACTACACGTATCCCCATAATGGCAACTTTTACCATAGAAGCAACAGAAATCACCCCCAACGTAACGCTGGATAAAGATAAAGGACGCTTTATTATTGAGGGTAGGTGTCTTCCTGAAGATGTGAAAGGTTTTTTTAACCCCATTATCCAATGGTTTGAGAGTTATTTGAAAGACCCCAATGACGTTACCAATATTATTTTAGATTTTGAATATTTCAATACTGCATCCTCGAAGATGATCCTAATAATTCTATCTAAGCTAAGGGATATTCAAAGATTCGGAAAAAAGATTGAGGTTACTTGGAGATATCCTAAATATGATGTTGAGTTGGAAGAGGCAGGGATGGAGTTTTCAGACCTTTTATCTATTCCTTTTAACTTGGAGCCCAAGGTGGATAATAGTTAATCATGACCAAACCCAAAAGTATCATGCTCAAGCTAAGTATCAAAGCCAAGAAAGATTCTCCCGAGGTAAACTTCGACCCCGAAACAAATATTTTTAAAGTGGTTGGGATTTGTCACCCCGAGAATGTTACCTTGTTTTTCCAACCTGTAATAGAATGGCTTGATAATTACAAGAACTACTTAACCGGTGTCGGTGAAAAAAAAGACATTAAAGTAATTTTCTTCTTCAGGTATTTTAATTCGGCTTCCTATAAATATCTAATAACTCTGCTTCATAAAATCAATGAATTTATCGAGTTAGGTATTGGGGTGTTTGTCGAATGGCATTATGAGAAGGATGATGAAGAGATGAAGGAGTCGGGGATTGAACTTTTTGAATTCAGCATGCTTAAAATGCCATACGTATGCATTGAATCAGAATTTTAGTTTGGAGTTTTATTCACCATTTCAATGACAAAAGGCTGCCTCACACTGTGAAGCAGCCTTTTGTCATTGTGATCCAGCTGGGGCTCGAACCCAGGACCCCATCCTTAAAAGGGATGTGCTCTACCTGCTGAGCTACTGAATCATTCTTGGTGCAACAAAAAAAGGACTAACAGTCCCGTAGGTGAACCAATGCTCCAATCAAGGTTAAATGAACATTAATACCCTATTAAAGCGCTGCAAAAATATATTTTTTTATCATTTCAACCAAAGATTGACTCTGTTTTTTCCATTATTTTTTATAATGGTAGTTCAATCAGCCTATTATAATTATGGAAATAGATCGCATAATGCTTTAGGGAGTTTCTTTTATATAAATTTTAAAAGCCCAAGGAGTTAAAGTGATTTTTGATCCTTCTGTAAAAGAGAAAGAGTCGTTGCTAAAAAGTTCTGTGTATGAACCCTTATAGGCTTCCCCTTCCAAATCGATGATTTGCTCCAGTGGCGAGAAATTGAAAATGGCAAAAACTTTATCCTGTTCATTTTCACGGGTGAAGGCAAATACATTAATATCATTGCTCGTTTTTACGCGAAACATATCAGCCCCTTTTGCACCGGCCATCAGAGCTGTATTATTTCTTTTGAGTTCAATCAGCTCTTTATAAAAATCGGTAAATTCAGCATTAGGGGTCCAGCTAATCTCATCCTTTTCGAAAAACTCCAGTTGCTTGTCGAATGCAACCTCCTGCCCATTGTAAATCAAAGGAATCCCAGGAATGGTAAAGGTTAATGCTGCAAATGCTTTGACACTTTTTCCCATTCTGTTAAATTCAGTACCATGCCAGCTATTCTCATCGTGGTTGCTGGTAAAGTGCATTTTTATGGCATTTTTTGGGTATGTGGCCAACTCTTTCTGAGAGTAGCGATCCATATCCATCACCGTTTTTTTACCCTTGGCAATTTCATTCATTAGCGAGTGGAATTCCCATGCGTAATCAGCATCAAAAGCGAATTGCTGAAGTTCAACTTCCTCCGCTTCGGCAAGCATGAACATGGGTTTAAGGGAGACCAGTTCCTTGCGCACCTTATTCCAGAAATCAGCGGGAACCATGAATGCCACATCACACCTGTATCCATCAACCCCTGCCTCTTCAATCCAATACCTCAGAGCAGAAATCATGTAATCCCTGAACTCGTTATTGGCATAGTTGAACTGGACTACATCTGTCCAATCGTAAGGCGAAACGGCATTCCCTGCCGAATCTCTAACCACCCAGTCGGGATGTTCTTCCACCATCTTATTATCATGAGCGCAGTGGTTTGCAACCCAATCGAGAATAACCTTCATCCCAAGATCGTGCGCCTGACTTACTAAATGCTTAAAATCGTCCATGGAGCCAAACTCAGGATTGACACCCCTATAATCTTGAACGGAATAGTAACTTCCCAGTGTACCTTTTCTCTCCACTTCGCCAATGGGATGTATAGGCATAAGCCATAGAATATCAACGCCCAGCTCTTTTAATCGGGGAAGGTGCTGTTCAAAAGCGGCAAATGTTCCCTCTGGTGTATATTGACGAATATTTACTTCGTAAAGCGTTGCATTATTGAGCCATTCAGCATGCTCAACCTTAAATGGTTCCTCGGCCAACGGTTGCTGTTTACACGATGAAAAACTCAGTGCTATTGCTAAGGTTGCTGCAAATACAAAATTTCGAACTGTGAATAGTGTGCGTTTGAACCCCATTTTTTTGTTTTTTTAATTCGTAACTGAATATTATCTCTTTCGTTCTATGGTCATTCTCACTATGAATGTTTTACAAGCAAAACCTGTTTTAAAGAATAAAGTGAATTAAAAAAATGTACATTTGTACTAGTTAAAGCAGGATATGCTTACCATAAGGCATATTCATTTTATTGGGTAAAGATAGTTTTTAAAAAGAAAACCCAAAAGTGATAGGCCTACTAAGTGACCTGTATTTTATTAAACAATATTTAACTGATTAATTATGAAAAGAGTATTGGTTGCAACCGGTGGGGGTGATTGCCCTGGTCTTAATGCGGTTATTCGTGCGATTGTGAAACGGGCTCAACAGGAGTCGGATTGGGAGGTTATTGGAAGCATAGAATCTTTCAATGGCATTTTAAGAGAGCCTACAGAAATTAGAGTGTTAGATGAGCGGGCAGTTGCAGGAATACACGTTCAGGGTGGTACAATCATTGGTTCTACCAATAAAGGTGGTCCTTTTGCCTGGCCCATTAAGAACAAGGATGGTTCGTGGGATTTTGTTGATCGCTCGGATGAGATGATTAGAAAATTGCAATACCTTGGTGTTGATGCGGTTATTAGTATTGGAGGCGATGGCTCGCAGAAAATCTCTCAAGCCCTTTTTGAGAAAGGGCTTAATATCATAGGTGTTCCAAAAACCATTGATAATGACCTTTCGGCTACCGACTTTACTTTCGGTTTTCAAACTGCCGTTCAGATTGCAACCGAGGCGGTAGATAAGTTGGTTACAACAGCAGCAAGCCATAACAGGGTGCTTGTACTTGAGGTTATGGGGAGGTTTGCCGGATGGATTGCCCTACACGCTGCCATTGGCGGGGGTGCCGAAGTTTGCCTCATTCCCGAGATTCCATACGATTTAAACAAAGTATTGGAAAGGCTGAAGGCAAGGTATAGCAAAGGGAAGGGAAATGCCATAGTGGTTATTGCCGAAGGAGCAAAGCCTAAGGATGGGTCTATAGTTTTTGCCGAAAGTAAGGAAGTTGGATACTCCAATCTGCGCCTTGGCGGAGTAGCCCATAAATTGACTGACGAGTTGAAATTGGCCGGTTTCGAGGCGGATATGCGCGAAACCGTGCTGGGGCACTTGCAAAGAGGTGGAATACCTACCGCCTACGATCGGATATTGGCCACACAGTTTGGGGTTAAAGCATTTGAAATGGTTCTCGAACAGCGATTTGGACAAATGGTGGCCTATAGGCATCCGAATATTGTTGCTGTTCCTCTCAGTGAAGCGGTTGGTCAACCAAACTTTGTGGATCCGAGTTGCGATTTGGTAAAAACAGCGAAAGGGATAGGCATCAGTTTTGGCGATTAATAATTAATCTTTAAAAAAAGATTAATTATTACAGCGATTCATCTGTTTTGCCAAGTTGAAGAATTGTATAATATTGATTGTTATCTTATTATTCATCAACCTTTAGTCTATGGATGGACAAAAGTGTTTCAATCTTTATTTTCAGGATATAGGGGTTTGTTGAATTCGTTTTCCTTGTTAAGATTGAAGTTTCTAATTAAAAACCGGTGAAGTAATATTGTGGTAATTTTAATATTGCGTAATTATTTGAATTTGTTTTAAACAAAACATTTATACGTAATATCTATGAAAATACGGATGAAAATTAGGAGCAAACTGCTCCTTTCAGTGATGGCTATTGTCTTAGTAACATACGGATTATGCATAGGTTACTTAATATTTAAACTTAGGGATATATCGCTACAAGAAGCGTTTGAGAAGGCCGACTTGTATGCAAAGGATAATGCCAATATTGTGGGAGCAATGCTTAACAAGGACATGGACATTTCACGGACTATGGTTCATGGCATGTATGATTTTCGAAAGATCCCACAAAAGCAGAGAGCCAGTACTTTTGTCAAGATGTTACATGGAGTGACTTTAGGCAATCCTAATTTGCTATCGGTATGGGGAAACTGGGAAATTAATGCCATGGACAGCACCTACACAAAACCATACGGAAGAAATAGATACATCTTTTTTCGGGAGGAGGGAGAAATAAAATATACAGAAGAAACACTGAACCTTGATGGTGAATCATATGGAACCAGTTACTATGGGGTAAAACAATCTAAACAAGAAACCATGCTTGATCCTTATTGGTTCACCTATAGTGAATCGGGAGAGCAGATTCTTGAAGCGAGCACTGCGGTTCCCTTACTGGAGAATGGTAATTTCGTAGGGTTGTTTGGTGTTGATATTCCGCTAGTATTCTATCAAGATTTTACCAGAAAGATAAAGCCATTCGAAGGTAGTTTTTCCATTATGTTCTCGCATAATGGAACCATTGTAGGGCATCAGGATGAGAAATATTTGGGCAAAGTGGTGGGTGAGATGTATCCCGTTGAGAATAGGACGCATGGGATTTCCGAAAAGATATTCAATGGTGTGAACTTTTCCTTCTTCTTTGCTGACTCAGTAAACAGCAATGAGTATTACGCCACGTTTATTGCCATTCCCATTGGACAAAGCGAGACCCCTTGGTCTTTTGCTCTATTTACCCCGACTAAAGTTCTTTTGCAGCAAACGAGGCAAATATCAAGAACTTCCATTATTCTTAGCCTGATAGGATTTTTTGTCCTTTCATTAGTTGTACTATTTATTGCGTACGGTATTACAAAACCCCTGGCCAGCATCAAGTATTTATTGAGCGAACTATCGTTGGGCAAGATTAATGTTGAAAAGAGTACAGAAATACGAACTGGCGATGAGATGGAAGATATAAACCATTCGCTTAACACCTTGATTGACGCATTATCAAAAACCATAAACTTTGCTTCCGAAATAGGGAAAGGCAATCTTAATATACAACATACAAAGCTTAGCGAGGATGATGTTTTGGGGTTGGCATTGCTCGACATGCAGGCAAGTTTAGTTAAAGCGAAGGAGAACGAGGATGCAAGGAAAAAGGAGGCTGAGCAAACAAACTGGTCAACGCTGGGAATAGCAAAATTTGCAGAAATTCTGAGGATGAATAACGACAATATTGCAGAATTCTCATACCAGGTGATTAGCAATCTTGTTAAGTATATCGGCGCACAAATCGGAGCCCTTTTCCTGTTTAATGATGATAACTCTGAAGATTTGCATTTCGAATTGGCAGCATCGTATGCTTATGATCGGAGGAAGTACATTGAAAAAAGAATTGGGATAGGGGAGGGTTTGGTGGGTAGGTGTGCTCAGGAGGGAGAGGTTATATTCATGACCGATATTCCTAAGGATTACATACAAATTGCCTCGGGCTTGGGCGATGAAAATCCTCGATGCCTACTTCTTGTCCCTTTAAAACTGAATGAAGAGGTGTATGGAGTTGTAGAATTGGCCGCTTTTGAGTTCTTCGATAGCCATGTTGTTGAATTTGTTAAAAGGATCGGGGAGAGTATTGCTGCTACGATTTCAACAGTAAAAATTAATATCAAAACGGCTCAACTTCTTGCTGAGTCGAAACATAAATCGGAAGAGCTGGCTTCGCAGGAGGAAGAAATGAGGCAGAATATGGAGGAACTTCAGGCTACTCAGGAGGAATCGGCGCGAAAAACAGCCGAAATGGAGAGCCTTATTAATGCCCTCCACTCTTCGAGCTATGTGATTGAGTATGACACTAAAGGGAAGATAATTAACGCCAATGAAGCTTACCTAAACCTTATGAATGTAACGCTCGATGTGCTTGTTGGTACACACCATAGCGATAATTTGGTGATGACCGAAAAACAGCTCAATGATTATAAATCCTTTTGGGAAGATTTAAGCCGTGGAACGAAAAAGAGGGAAACAAGCCAATTGAGTATTAATGACAAGATATACACATTCATGGAAACCTATGCGCCAATTTTCAACGAGAAGAACGAAGTGATTAAAATTTTAAAAATTGCACAGAACATAACCGATTTCACAGAAAGCAATCGGGCAGAAAATGCTCATAAAAGGAGAGATAATGATACTTAAACAGCAGTAGTCGTACTTTTTTATATGCTCCTTAACAAATTGCGGGACTTGGCTTTATTAG
>Ga0302243_1001587_pt1 | contig 15232 bp, 11 predicted proteins | sample AAG_UR_Met_MG_FD_193514 | JGI IMG/M metagenome (GOLD analysis project Ga0302243, IMG submission 193514) | Enriched activated sludge microbial communities from anaerobic digester in WTTP, New Holstein, Wisconsin, United States - AAG_UR_Met | ecosystem: Engineered > Bioreactor > Anaerobic >... | reverse complement strand
CTAATGAAGGAATAACCACGATGGGCGGTGTAATTGATTCTAATTATCGTGGTGAAATAAAAGTGGTGGTTAAAAATCTAAGTGAAGATTTTTATAACATTGTGCCCGGACAAAAAATTGCCCAAATTATTATTCAAGCAATTGCTAACTTAGATTTAAAAGAAGAAAAAATTACCGATGAAACTGATCGACAAACAGGTGGCTTTGGTAGTACAGGAAAATTTTAACTATTACACAAAATATTAAGTTGTCAATTAAAATAATTTTATATGTCCTATCAAGCAATCATCGGCTTAGAAATTCATGCCGAATTAAAAACAAAAAGTAAAATGTTCTGTGCCTGCGATAATAACGCTGTCGGGCAAAAACCGAATACTCTAGTTTGTCCAATTTGTTTAGGGCATCCCGGCACCCTACCTGTTCCTAACAAACAAGCGATTGAATTTGTCTTAGCCGCTGGGCTAGCTTTAAATTGCGAAATTAATTTAAATTCCAAATTTGATCGAAAAAATTATTTTTACCCCGACTTACCAAAAGGTTACCAAATTTCTCAATACGATGAACCTTTAGCAAAAAATGGTTTCTTAGAAATAGATGATGAAAAAATTCTGATAACACGTATTCATTTAGAGGAAGATACGGGAAAATCATTTCATCCTAAAGGAAAAAACGAAACATTAATTGATTTTAATCGTGCCGGGACACCCTTAATGGAATTAGTTACTGAGCCGGTTATCAAAGATGCTGCTCAAGCTAAAAAATTCTGTCAAAAATTTCAACAAATTTTACGTTATTTAGAAATAAGTCAGGCCGATATGGAAAAAGGGGAAATGCGTTGCGAAGCGAATGTGAGCGTGCAAAAAGTTGGCACTTTTAAATATGAAAAAGGAGAAATAAAAGCTAAGGCCGGGAAAAAATTAAATAATAAGGTTGAGGTAAAAAATATTAACTCCTTTCGCGCCTTAGAAAAAGCAATTAATTTTGAAATTGAAAGACAAACTGAACAGCTTGAAAAAAAACAAGAAATTATTGCAGAAACTCGGGGTTGGGATGAGAAAAAAAATGAAACTGTTAGTCAGCGTGTTAAAGAAACTTCAGCCGATTATCGCTACTTCCCTGAACCAGATATTCCGCCTTTAGAAATTGATGGGGAATGGTTAGCTCACATTAGAGCCAGCTTGCCAGAGTTGCCAAACAAAAAAATTGAACGCTTTATAAGAGAATACGGTTTAAGCCAGGAGGCGGCGGAAATTTTAACAGCTGATAAAGATTTTGCTAATTGGAGTGAGCAGGTTATTTCCGAATTAAACGCTTGGATAGAAGCCCATGGTGATGAAGCGGATCGACAAGATAAAAAATTAGCTAAAATGGCTAGTAACTGGTTGAGCGGCGAATTAATGAAACATCTTAAGGAGCACAATGAAAGTGTTAATGATTTGAAAATGACTGCCGAAAACTTTGCCGAATTAATTTGTCTAATTTATCAAAATAAAATTAATTCTTCAGCCGGCCAAACTATTTTAGAATTTATGTATAATAATGGCGGCGATCCGACTGATATTATGACGGAAATGGGCTTAGAACAACTTGATGATGAAGCGATTTTAGAAACAACTATTAAAAAAATAATAGCTCTTCATCCTGAACAAGTGACTCAATACAAAAAAGGCAAGCTCAATGTCTTGCAATTTTTTCTCGGTAAAGTTATGGCCGAAACCAATGGTAAAGCTAATCCTAAATTAGCCAAAGAAATTTTAGAAAAACTTTTAATCGCTTAAATTTAAATCGCTCAAAAACTCTTAATCTCTTATAACTTCTTAAACTAAAAAATCTCTTATCGCGCGTCGTGCTTCTTTTTCATTTTTAATCCAAATAATTTTTCCACCTTGTTTTTCAAATCGTTTGAACCAAGTTTTTTGTTTTTTAGCAAAACGATAAATGGCTGTTTCCAGTTGTTCTTCAAGTTCAGAATAACTAATTTTATTTTGTAAATAATAGGCGACAAACTTATATTCTAAGCCAAATGAAATCAATCGTTGAAAGGATACGCCACTCTCTCTTAATCTTTTTACCTCTTCAATCAGGCCTTCTTTTTCTAAGCGTACTTTAAGGCGCTTTTTTATTTTAGCGCGCATTTTATCATCACTAATATCAAGGCCTAAAATTAAAAATGAAAACTTTGGTTCTTTATTTATGGAACCAAATTCTTGTCCAGAGTTTATTATTTCTAAATAACGAGCTAAACGACGAGCATTATGACGTTCACTATTGTTCAAACGAGCGGCAAATTCTGGTTTAGCTTTGGTAATGAGTTTAAATAATTTAGCAGCACCTAATTTTTCTAAAGCTAAACGTTCTTTAGCTGATGATTTAAAACTTGATAAGCGATAATTATCAGTTAAAGCTTGAATATATAAACCGGTCCCTCCCACGATAAAAGGCACCTTCTGACGTTTTAAAATGTTATCAATTTCTTTTAAAGCTAGACGCTGGTAACGAGCTAAATTAAATTTTACTTTTGGACTAACAACATCAATTAAATGATAGGCAATTTTTTTACCATTAATTTTATATTCCGCTAAATCTTTACCGGTGCCAATATCCATTCCAATATAGACTTGACGACTATCCGCGCTAATAATTTCACCTTTAAAATCATAAGCTAATTTAACACCTAGTTTTGTCTTGCCACTAGCGGTTGGACCTAAAATAACAATTACCTTTGGTTTTTCCGAAAGAGGTTTTCCTGGAAAAAGTTTTTCCGAAAGATTTTTTTCCGAAAGAGACTTTCTCGGAAGTAAAGTTGTTTTTTTCTTGCGACTAACAGTCATACAAATTTATTTGTCAATAAAATATTCTTTAAATTAATTCAGCTTCTAAACTAAATTCTTGGGCTTTTTTAATTTTAACTGATAAAAAATTACCGACTAACTTTTTTTGCGCTTGGTATTTACCGGTCACAACTACTTGCTTAGCACTAGCGGTTTGCCCATAATAATTACTATTTTTATTAATCCCTTGAACAAGAATAGTTACTGTTTGGTTTAAATACTTTTGATTATTTTCTAAAGCGGTTTGGCGCAGTACTGATTCTAAAACTTTTTCCCGCCTTCTTTTTTCTTCTCTAGTCACATTATCTTTCATTTGTGTGGCCACGGTTTGCGGACGAGGACTAAAACGAGCAATATAAGCCATATCAAATTTAAGCTGTTTAAATAATTTAACCGTGTTATTAAATTGCTCTTTTGTTTCACCGGGAAAACCAACAATAACATCAGTAGTGATAGAAACTCCTGGACGTGCTAGTCTGATTTTTGTAACTAAATCACTAAAATGTTTAGCTGTATATTTACGATTCATGGCTCTTAAAATTTTGTCATCTCCGGATTGAACCGCCACATGAAAATGCGGACAAATTTAGCCTGTTCACCAAATACTTTGATTAATTTTGGACTAACATCTTTAGGATGACTGGTAGAAAATCTTAACCAAAAATCACCTTTTAATTTTACTATTTTTTCTAATAAAGTAGGAAAATCAACCTTGCCACTTTTATAGCTATTAACATTTTGAGCAATTAAAATAATTTCCCGATAACCATTCTTAAGTAATTCTTTTACTTCTTGTAAAATATCTTTGACTGGACGATAGACTTCTCGTCCCCGCGCGTAGGGCACCACGCAATAAGAACAAAAATTATTACAACCGTTACCGATGGGCACAAAGGCGCTAAACTTACTTTGATATTTTGGCAAAATGGTTAAATATTTTTCTCCTTGCTTTAAACGCACTTCATCAAGATTGAGTTTACTGGTTTTTAAACGGCCTGCTAATAACTGAAAAATATCTGGAAAAGAACTAATTGGTAAAAATAAATCAGCTAATTTATTTAATCTTTGTTTTACGTCCTCTCTTCTGCCTAAACAACCAGTGACAACTATTTTGGCGTCTTTATTTTTTTTGCGTAATTGATTTACTAAACCATAGACCCGATCCTCGGCTGATTGTCTAACACCACAAGTATTTAACACAATAATATCGGCTTGGCGCGGATCAGACGCTGTTTGATAACCATGGTTTTCAAAAAAAGCGGCCACACGCTCGCTATCCGATTTATTCATTTGACAACCAATGGTAATTATATGGTATCTTTTCCTCATAAAAATATATAAAAAATAACGAACTGATAAATATTCAGATTTTTAAATCTACTCAGTAGGCAAATTTGTTTTCTCAATTAAGGGACTGACCGCGGTTAAAGAATAAAGACCAAAATCATGACTAATTCTTTTTAGCAATTTCAATTCTAAATTATATTCGGCTAATTTTTTCTCATTCAAATAATTTACATCTTTTTCCTGCAAATAAAAATTATAATAATAAACCGGATAAAAAGGTGATAATTTGGCGCTGGCCTTTAAAATATCAACGTCTGGCAAAGTGCCCATTATTACTCGCCGATCAGGAAATAAAAATTTGTCATAATAGCGCGTAATTATCACCGCCTCTGGTTCGGTAAGGGCAAAAACTTCTTGGACAACCTTCTTCTCGGCTAAATTAGTGTGATATAAATTAGCCAATCCTTCTTCTGAGCCAAATAAAACAAAATCTAAACCTAAAATACAAAAGCTTAAGACAAATATCGCTTGCCAACCATTCATAATAATTCTTTTTAGCTTTGAAGTTGGCTCTTTAAAACTAAAAACTAAAAAGCGACTAAGATAAACAATCGCTAAAGAAGCGAGAGGTATCATCATTAGATAAATTGGCAACCAATAACGCGTATAAGAATTGCCAATCGTAAAGCGTGTTGGATCTGGATTGTCATTAAATTTCCAACTGCCATAATAAAAGATTAAAATAGTGCTGACGGTTAAAAAAACAAGAAAATAAACTAAATATTTTTTTTGTGGACGTTTAATATTTACGATTGCCAAAATAATGGTTCCTAAAACAAAGGCAATCGCTAAATACGGAAACATTTCCACAATATAATGCCAAGCCATTTCTAAGGATTGTTGGGGCTTAAAGCCAAAATAAAAAACATTATGATAAATACTTTCAAAATAAGTTAATAGTTCGCCTTCACCCGTAAAAATTTTTTTAACAATTCCGCTACTAGCCTGCGATAAATCATCTAATGAGCGATTCATTTCATTATAGCCACCATAAATTGGTGCTGAATATAAAATCTGATTAAAATAAGCGCTCGGTAATAAGGCAAAAATAAAACCACTAAGCGCTAAAAGCAATTTCGTCAAACCTAAACGCTTCACATAAAATAACCAAGCAATAAAAGCAGCCGGTAAAAACCAAATTAATTCGGAAGTTCGTGTAATGGTCATTAAACCAAACAAGGCGCCACCTAAAAACGCTAACAAGAAACCCCAAAAACGAGTACCGCTGATTTGCCAAGACAGAAAGGATTGTTTTTTAAATAATTGTGAACAAGCGGATATTAATAAATAAACGCCCACCATTAATAAGACAATAAATAAAACATTATGAAACATGCTGCGCACGGTATAGTAAATATAAACCGGAAAAGAAGCTAATAAAAAAGACGAGATTAGAGCCACGCGCTCAGAAAATAGTTTTTTAATTAAGTAATAAAAAATAATTATTCCCAAAGCCGCAAAAATTGGTGTTAAAAAAGGAATAATTCCTGAACCAAATATTGATCCCAGTGATCCATAGATTAAAATAATACCAAGAAAGCTAACTGGTTTGAGCCAGCCCGAATCAACTCGAAAACTGCGTGGAGCAACCATATTATTGCCGGCCAAAGACGCGTCATCAAAAAAAGCCAAACCCTGACCAGTACTAAAACGTTTAGCGAAAAAATAATTGGCCGTTTCATCAGGTGAAGTCCATTTCAAAAAGTCGTCTGATTGAGTAAAAAAATTAAAACTGGCGGTGGCCAGAAAAAAAATTACCGCCAAAACAACGACAATTAAGATATTGGGAATTGATTTTATTTTATTTTTCATCATTTAAATGTTAACCGAAATTGCCAATTTTAGCAAGAATTTGCTATTATAAAGATATTATGAAACAAATCCAGCAAATCATCTTAAAAATGCGAAAAATAAACAAATTAACTAATAATCTTGTCTTTTTTATTTCCTTTTTAATGATTTTTAGCGCTCTTATTTACTATGTTTATGCCCTTAACTGGCTGGGTATTTTTTTATCAGTATTTTTAGCTATTATTAGCATAATTTTCTTAAATAAATATTTTCCTGATTCAGTCCAAAAAGAAGTTCCGGAAAATAATGAAGTAATTAATTGGCAATTTAAGCAAGCAAATTTTTTACTATTTCTTGCCTGGGGCATCTTTTTGGGTGCGGCTTTAGTTGAATTACTGATAGCGCGCAGTGCTCGTCCGCTGATTACACCTTGGGAAGTTGTTTCGCCCCGCTTCTTTTTCTTTTTTATTTTAAGTTCTGGCCTACTTTGGTTTATAGTTCTGAAAAACAGCTTCACTAAAAAATTTAAATTATCATTAATTAGTGTCCACTATTTTTTGATCTTGATAGTAGCTGTCATTGTCTATAAAATTGGTTATGGTTTTGATCCTTTTATCCACGAAGCGACCATTAACTTGATTGTTCAAAACGGTGTTGTTACTCCTAAGACGCCTTATTATTTAGGCCAATATGGTTTCATTGTTATTTTAAATAAATGTCTTGGTCTAAGTATCGCGCTACTAAATAAATTGTTAGTTCCTCTATTAGCAGCTATACTTTTACCCGGAGCTATTTATAAATTGAGTAGAAAATTATTTTTTGAAAACAAAATTAATTCGGGCGCACCTTGGTTAAGCACGATTATTATTTTAAGTTTTTTAACACCTCTATTTATAATAACTACTCCACAAAATCTAAGTTACATTTTTATCATTCTCGCTCTTTTAAGCGGAGTAAATAAGGAAGCGAATATAAAAACTTTAATTTTTGCCTTAACCGCCGCGGCCATTCATCCTCTAGCCGGTATTCCCGCTTTAATTTGGAGCATGTGGCTTATTGTAAAAAAATATACTACTGACAAACGATTAAGTAATTATCTTTTAAACATTCTCACCATCACACTTAGTATTTTTTTAACACCTTTAGCTCTCTTTTTTGCCAGTGGAAAAAAAATTAGTAATTTCCAACTGAATTTTGAAACAATTATTACTCCACTGTTAAATGTTTTTAAACTTGATAGCGCTGGCCGCGAAGATTGGCTTTTAAATTTAACTTATCTATTGCAAAAAAACTACTCAATTTTAATTTTAGTTTTAATTATCTCTGGCTTAGTAATTTTCTTTAAAAACAAAAAACAAATTACATTGGCAAAAAATATTCAGGGAGCGCTCATGATTGGCTCTTCCCTATTCTTTGGTTTTATTATCAGTAATCAAATTGCTTTTTCTGAATTAATTGTTTATGAACAAGGTAGTTATGCTAAAAGAATTTTAATTATTATTTTATTATTCCTTGGTCCATTTATACTTTTATTACTAAATAAATTATTTAATCAAATTTTAAATGATAAACGTTTTTTGGTAAAAATTACTTGGCTCATAATTGGTCTTTTCTTTTTAAGTATTAATCTTTACTTAAGTTATCCACGTTTTGATAAATATTTTAATTCGCGTGGCTATAGCACTAGTATTTTTGATTTAGAGGCGGTTCAGGTGATTGAAAAACAAAAAACTAATAAAAACTATGTGGTTTTGGCTAACCAACAAGTTTCCGCAGCTGCTTTGAAAGTTTTTGGTTTTAATAATTATTACGACAGCGCTCTTGGACCAATTTATTTTTACCCCATCCCAACTGGCGGACCTTTATATCAATATTATTTACAAATGGTTTACAATCAACCTGAACGTGAAACAACTTACCAAGCAATGGATTTAACTGGAACTAATGAACTTTATTTAGTTATCAATAAATATTGGTATGAAAGTGATAAAATAATAAAAGCCGCCAAAGTGACGGCTGATAATTGGTCAAAAATTGCTAATCAAGAAATTTATATTTTTAAATACTTAAGATAGTTATTTAAGCCGTTTAAATTTTTTAAGTCGTATAAGTCGCTAAAAACTTTATTGGACCGGACAAATCTTTATCATCAAATTGTTAATCTATTTCTAAAAAGCCGCTAACTAGCGGCTTTCTTGATTATTCCAAACTGGTCCGATGGAAAGCACTTGATTATTACCAACCAAATGAACAACTACCATTAATTTTAATTGGCTAATATCTTCTTTAAGATTAATTTTAGTTTTTGGAAATTTAATCTGAACAATTTTATTTTTACTGCTATGATCAGCAACTAAATAACGCCTAGCAAAATCAGTAATAGCTTCACCATCTTTTTCATTGAGCTCTTCACCAGATAATTCTTTAACAATTATCTTTTTAATTGTTTGCAAATCTTTATCAATCGTTTGAATATTAAGAGCGGCTGAACTTAATTCTTCGTTTAATCTTAAAGCAGTGAACATTTGTGCCATCATATTATTAACCGCTATTAACTCATTAACAAGCGCTAAATCGGGCTCAACATAAGCGTAATCGCTATAACGAGCAAAGCTACTTAAACTTTGTCCTCGAAAAACAGGGGTTAAAGTAACTGTTTCAAGTGGTAGCTGCATATTAACCCAGGCAGAAATAGCAGTGTTTAAACTTTTGTTTTTCCATTCAATTGAGTTAGTGAAAACAGGTTTTTTAATCTGATCGCTGAAAATAGCTTTCATGATACTAATTGTTGTCCAATAGTTTGAAGTGTGCCACAGAGCATCATCATTTAACTCTTTAGCTAATTTTCTTGACTCTCCTTCATAATTTAAATACTTAGTATTCTCTGTAAAAATTTCCTGGTTGCTGATTGGACTAACTAGGTTAGCAATATCATAAGAGATACCATTACAACGAGCGGTAGTGCCTCGCTCCGGTTCGCAAGCAGTTAAGTTGTCTGGTCTGGCTTCTTCGCCAGTATATTTACCAACATTTGGCCAAGTCAAACGACCAAATATATAATCATTTGGCCAATAAGGTTCAGCTAACATCTTAAAACCAAGCTTAGCTTTATTAGCCGGATCGTTTTTATTAAGCGCGCCCCTGATAATTGGGTAGTCATAAGTTAAAAGCTTTTGCTTTAATTTTTCTAAATTATTATTTGCCTCTTTATTATAATCATCAAACACTTGTTCAACATCAAAATCTGTTCCAAACAAAGAAGTTAAAGCATCATAATAATCAACGTAATTAATTTCCTCTCTTAAACCATTAAAGAACCCCATGAGTTTATAAACTCTCGCCCAACGATTTTTTAAATCCGGTCGGCTGGAAAAATCTGTGGCAATGAAACTGGAAGCAATCATGCTTAAACGCCAATCCTCTTTATCTAATAAACATTCTGAACAAGCAGCCGTTTTATATTCAAGCGGGAAAATAGAACTAAGCCACTTGGCTGCTAAATAAAAATTATTTAATTTAGCGTCCTTTTGATATTCTTTGGGAACTTTAAATTCGGAATAATCACGAACATAAAGTAAATTGGGTGATTTTTTGTTTTCGCGCGCTTCCTTAATTAAAGCTACTTCCGCTAAAACATCTTCTCGCAAATAGGGTGCGGAATTAAAAGAAAAACGCTCAGCATCAGTTTGACTAAATTTGCTCGCTTCATCCAAAGATCCCTTGGGAACGGTTTGTTTTGTTTCTGGTTTTAAAAGTTCCAAGGCGACCGCAAAAAAAGCCATCTCCATTCTTTGCCCCTCCAGAATTGAATCATTAATTTGTCCGATGGAAGCCAAACGCGCTTCGTAACGACTCTTGGCTAAATTATACAAATCCTTACTAACCAACCAGAGATTATTATAAAAAACATCTTCTTCAATATCTTTAAAAATTTTCTTCAATGAATTTTGATAATAATAAATCAAAAAATCAGAGGTAATCATGATTGGTACCTGCTTCTCTTCTAGACGTTCATAGATTGAATAGAAATCATTAATTTCTCTTGACCAAGGATTATCTAAAATAGCAAAACCGAGACGATTTAAATCAGCTACACCCGTATCTAAATTTATTTTGCGCGATAAATCATAATAATTCATTCCTTCAATTTTGACATTGATTGGTAGTTCGTAATTTTTGAAATTAGGGTTAAAATTATTATCCGGCACTCTATAAAAATCAGAAAAAGATAAATATTCAACGTTTAAATAGGGCAAAACATTACTACCATTACCGTTCTCATCTTCCTCATCACCATTTAAATCAGGCAATACATTGACTGGTTCATCTTTAGATTCCGGGTTTTGATTCACAACCACGGGCTGAGCAGGAACTGGTTTATTTTGTTTTAATTTATTAACAATTAAAATAATTGAGACAATAAAAGCCGCCACAGCTAACACTAAGGCAATAATTAAAAGGATTTTTTTTAGTGGCCTTTTCGGAGCGGCTGGTTCATCGTATTTTGTTTCCTGGTTGTTGGTAGATAGAACGTTTGCTTGCTCAGAAAACATAAATTTATTTTAAATATTTATATTTATTATTTAAATGCTCTTCGTAGGTGCGAGCATAATAAATATTTTTTCCATCTAAACTAGTTAAAAAATAATTATAATTTGTACCTAATGGATAAATAGCCGCTTCAATCGCTTTTAGTCCGGGATTACAAATTGGGGTTGGGGGCAAACCGGGGTATTTATAACTATTATAGGGCGAATCTATTTCTAATTCCTCACTTGAATGAACTGATTTTTTATCATTGTATAAATAAGACAAAGTAGCGTCTGATTGTAAAGCTTGACCAATTTTTAAACGGTTATAAAAAATACCGGCCACCAATCGCGCATCCTTATTTTCTGGATCAGCATAATTAATCGGCGCCTCTTTTTCAATAATCGAGGCGAGAATAATTATTTCATAAATTGTTTTTCCTTGACGAGCAATTTCCGCTCGCATTTCAGCATTTAATTTACGATCAAAATTTTTCAACATCGTAATGATTACTTCCTCAGCACTGGCATCTTTAAAAATGCGATAAGTATCAGGAAATAAAAAGCCTTCTAAACCATAATGGGCCGGTTTATCTTTCAAGAAATCAAAACTTTCTGAAAAATCTTTAGGCCAATCAACTTTTTCTTTATTACTGTAATCCTGCAGTGGTTCACCGGTTAAAGCAAAAAAAACGGTTTGTGACCAATTATTAACAGCTTCTAAATGATTAGCAATATCTCTTAAAGTCCAACCCTCAATCACTTTAATAGTCTGTTCTTCTTTATAAACAATAGGACTAGGGGCTACTCTGGCGTCTCTTTTTTCAATAAAATTTCTAAGAGGTGTTGGTAAATTATCTTTATTGTTTTTTAGCGTCCGATAAAGCGGACGACTAGAAAAACTTAAAAAAATAATTAAGAAAAAAACTATTAACCAAAGTTTTGGATTTTTAATAAAAGTCATTTTTACTTTTTCTTATTTTTTGTTATTTTTGCTTTTTGATTTTTTAAATCAGCGGCTTTAGCTATCATTTCCGAACTGGCTCTAATCTTTTTTCCTAAACCATCAACCATTTTGATTTTTAATTTTTGGCAGACAGGATATTCAGGCACATCACCAATACTTTTTCTGTCCCCGCCATTAGCAAAAATATCTGGTTTTATCTTGGCTAAAGAGCGACAAACTGACTTATCTTTATCAATGGCTAAAAATACTTGATCAACCGCTTTTAAGGCGCTAATAATTTTCAGTCGGTCTTTCTCAGACATAAAAGGAACGCTGCCTTTGAGACTAACTTGATGATCGTTATTCACTATTACAATTAATTTATCGCCTAATTTTTTTGCCTTTTCTATCATTTCTAAATGACCCACATGAAGCGGATTAAAATATCCGGAAACCGCCACTACACAAGGTTTTTTCTTTATTTTCTTATTTTTTTTGTTATTTATCATAAAAACTGGTTAATAAATTTAACATTTTTATTATAACAAAATTTTAGTTAAATTAAAACAAAAAGCCTGTTTTTAAAAACAGGCTTTTTAAATCTATATTTCCTTTAAACTAATAATTTACCTCACTTTCATCTCTGCTTACATCATTCCCATGCCGCCCATATCAGGCATTGAGCCATGATTATTAGCGCAAGAATTCTTCTCCTCTGGCTTTTCCGCGATAACTGCTTCGGTGGTTAAGAACATCATGGCAGCTGAAGCAGCATTTTCTAAAGCCGAACGAACGACTTTAGTCGGATCAACAATCCCTGTTTTTACTAAATCAACAAATTCACCATTGGCCGCATTATAACCAATCACCGGACCTTGTTTGTCTTTATTTTCCGTAATAATTTTTTGGAAAATTAAGGAACCATCCACGCCGGCATTATAGGCAATCGCTTTTATTGGCTCAATAATTGATTGATTAATTATTTTAACTCCAAAAGAAAGCGGTTGATTTTGGCTATCATTAAGTTCAGCTTCAAAGCCAGTTAAATTATGACCAAAACCAGCAATTAGTAATGATAAACCGCCACCTGGGACTATTCCTTCTTCAACTGCTGCTTTAGTAGCGTTTAGAGCATCTTCAATGCGGAACTTTTTTTCCTTCATTTCTGTTTCAGTTGCAGCCCCAACTTTAATAACCGCCACACCGCCGGATAGTTTGGCTAAACGTTCTTGCAATTTTTCTTTATCAAAATCAGAATCAGCTAGTTCTTTTTCTTTTCTAATTGCTTCAATTCGTGCTTTAATCGCTTTCTCTTCGCCACGACCATCAACAATAGTGGTATTATCTTTTGAAGCCACTACTTTTCTGGCCTGGCCCAAATCACTTAATTCAGTTTTATCTAATTTCAAACCGATTTCTTCAGTGATTAAACGTCCACCAGTTAAAATGGCAATATCTTCCAACATGGCTTTACGACGATCACCAAAACCAGGCGCTTTTATTCCTAAAACATTGAATATCCCTCTTAATTTATTAACCACAAAAGTAGCTAGAGCTTCACCTTCAATATCATCGGCAATAATTACTAAATCTTTTTTACCAGATTGAATAATTTTTTCTAAAATCGGCAGTATTTCTTGAATTGAAGCAATCTTTTTATCAGTAATTAAAATATAAGGATCGGCCATTTCCGCTTTCATACTATCTTGATTAGTAATCATGTATGGTGAAATATAACCATTATCAAACTGCATGCCTTCCACCACTTCTTTTTCAATACCAAAAGATTGACCCTCTTCAACCGTGATTACCCCTTCGCTACCAACACTAGCCATAGCTTCCGCGATAATTTTCCCAATTTCTTCGTCATTAGCTGAGATAGATGCTACTTGGGCAATTTCTTCAGGAGAAGAAATTTGTTTGGACATCTTTTTTAATTCACTAACAATTTCTTCCACTCTTTTTTCAATTCCTTTTCTAATTTCAATTGGATTAACTCCGGCTGATACTAATTTAAGACCATTGTTAATAATAGCTTGCGCTAAAACCGTCGCCGTAGTGGTACCATCACCAGCCGCATCATTAGTTTTGGCGGCCGCCTCTTTAATAATTTCCGCGCCAATATTTTCAAATTTGTCAGCCAAAGTAATTTCTTTGGCCACCGTTACTCCGTCCTTGGTAATCAAAGGTGAACCATAAGTTTTTTCAATGACCACGTTTCTCCCTTTTGGTCCTAAAGTAACTTTAACCGCATTGGCTAGCTGATCAGCGCCTCTTTTTAAAGCTAGACGCGCATTTTCATTATAAATTATCTGTTTAGACATATGGATAAAATTTAAAAAATTAATTAATTATGGCCACGATATCATTCTCGCTTAAAACTAAATACTCTTCGTCGTCAATTTTGATTTCGTCAGCGGAATATTTTTTAAATAAAACTTGATCGCCAACTTTGACGCTCATCGTTAAAACTTGCCCGTTATCCAAGGTTTTTCCTGGACCACAAGCAATTATTTCGCCTTTTTCTGGTCGATCTTTTTCTCTGGTTTCAGGCAAAACTAAACCAGATTTTGTGACTTCTTCAGGTTTAAATGGCTTAACAATTACATTGTTAAATAATGGTTGTAGTTTCATATTTTTTCTTAAATTAAATATTTTTAATTAGCAGTCAAATAAGCTGACTGCTAAATCTTTTACTATTTTAAACTTTTAAACCAGCCCTGTCAAGGGCTTTATTAAACTGCATAATTATAGTAAAATAAGACTATAAATGAAAAAATATGACTTTTTTGCAATCAATTATCCTGGGCATTGTTGAGGGTATTACCGAATTTTTGCCCATTTCCTCAACTGCTCATTTAATTTTGACCGCTGAATGGCTTAAAATACCTGATTCTAGCTCTTTGAAGAGTTTTTTGATTGCTATCCAGCTGGGGGCGATTCTTTCGGTGGCAGTTTTATACGCTAAAACCTTAATTAAAGCGCCCCGTTTAATTCTAAAAATTATCGCTGCCTTCATTCCCACGACGATCATTGGTTTAGCAGCCTATGGCTTGGTAAAAAATTATTTGATGGAAAGTCTAACCGTAATTGCCAGCGCGCTTATACTAGGAGGAATAATGTTAATCATTTTAGAAAAATATTTTAGCCGAAAAGAAAAAAAAATCTCCCCTAATTCAACGGTTATCCAAGAACAAAATTTAAATGATTTATCTTATAAGCACGCTACTTTAATTGGTGTTTTTCAAGCGTTGGCCATCATTCCGGGCGTTTCCCGTTCAGCCGCCACAATCATGGGTGGCTTGTCTTTAGGTGTTTCAAGAAAAAATATTGTGGAATTTTCTTTTCTCTTAGCTTTACCAACCATGGCCGCCGCCACCGCTTTAGACTTATATAAGGAACCACCCGTTTTAGTGGGTTCGGATATAATGATTTGGCTAACTGGTTTAATAGTCGCTTTTATAACCGCTGTCTTAGGAATAAAATTTTTTCTACGCTTTATTCAAAAAAATAATTTCATTCCTTTTGGTTGGTACCGAATATTTATTGGACTGGTTATCTTCGCCTATTTATTTCTCTAAATTAGCAGTTGGACAATAGCAGCTGAGTAACTCATAGCAATCGTTTAGCGATTAAAAACCTACTTAAACAGAAACAAAAACAGCCCTCCTAGGGACTGTTTTTTATTTTCTTATCTACGGAATCCATTTAAGAAGTGGTGTTCTGCCTGCAAAATAGAGTTCTGTCTACGGGGTGATGGTTTCTATTTTTCAGGATTAATATTTTTT
>Ga0302243_1001582_pt1 | contig 15250 bp, 12 predicted proteins | sample AAG_UR_Met_MG_FD_193514 | JGI IMG/M metagenome (GOLD analysis project Ga0302243, IMG submission 193514) | Enriched activated sludge microbial communities from anaerobic digester in WTTP, New Holstein, Wisconsin, United States - AAG_UR_Met | ecosystem: Engineered > Bioreactor > Anaerobic >... | reverse complement strand
GCTGGCCCCCATATAGATGTGATAAACGCACATAGCTACATTTTCAATTACATGAGCCGCTATTGGCCCTAACGTTCGGCGGTATGTGGCGTTGGCGCAAAGTCGCGGTGGCGCGTGTTTTTGCACTCGTGGTGCGGTGCAGGATTATGATGGTTATTAGTTTATTCTCGCGTTGGCAAAAACCGTGACACCAGGAGGGAGTCCCCGGCGGGAGCCGGGGCAGGCCGTGGCGCCAGCCACAAGACCGCATCTTTAGTTACCCAGTTGTCGCGCCACGGAGCGCCAATGACATATACCGACCTGTTACCGTGCGTTAATTTCTTTTATTAATCAAATTTACGATCACCTTTACCATTGTGTCTTTTTCTTCAGGCTTGCTGACAGCAATCATTAAGGTTAAGGCCACAAGGGCATTATCGGCAATCCGTTTATTGCCTGAGCTGTCATATAGAATTCCATTACGTTCAAGGAAATATAGAAACAAGAATGCAGCTATCCTTTTATTACCATCAACGAAGGAGTGATTTTTTGTTATGAAATAAAGTAGATTGGCAGCCTTTTCTTCTATACTAGGATAGAGGTCAGCCCCGTCAAATGTTTGATAAACAGTATTTAAAGAGCTTTTCAAAGACCTATCTTTCTCAAGGCCAAATAAATCACTACTGGAGTATGTCATTCTTAATTGATCGATTTTTTTGATTGCCTCTGTGTAGTCGAGTTGGTATATTTCTTTACCTGATGTACTTTTTATTTCTAGCTTCTGATAATCATACTGATCAAGGATCTCAAGACCGTATGCATAGTCAGTAATTACTTTTATAAGCGCTGTACTTTCAGAGTTTTCAAGGACTTTATAATTTAATACCTGGCCAATGATCTTGATTGTATTTTGAAGCTCATGTAATAGTTCACTTTGTTGAGCGAGCCTCTTTTCATTTAATGCGTAACCATTTATGAGGTAATCTTTTAAGATCTTGTTTGCCCAAATTCGGAATTCTACGCCACGTTTAGAATTTACTCTATAACCGACTGAAATTATTAAATCAAGGTTATAGTGCTTTATGTTCCTTGTTACCTCTCTATCACCTTCCTTTTGAACTTGTGCAAAAAATGCACAAGTTGACCTCTCTCTTAATTCTTTTGATTTATAAATGTTTGAGATATGTCTGTTAATAGATGATCTGTCGGTTTGAAACAAATCTTCAAGTTGATATTGATTCAACCATACAGTGTCGTTTTCGAGCTTTACCTGAATTTCTGTGCTACCGTCATTTGACTTGTGTATTAGCCCCTTAATTCATCGGACAAAATTATAGACAGAAATCTGTAATTTTATGATGATGAACAAGAGAACATTCACACAAGAAGAGAAGCTGCGTATCATTAAAGAAGCCAGTGAACAAGGAGTAAAAGTCATTCTTGAGAAGTATGATTTGTATCCTGCCACTTATTATTCCTGGAAAAGCAAGCTGGAAGAAATGGGTGAGATTGGGCTTCAGCATGGGATGACTCCAAAGCATTTAAAGAGGATCCGGGAACTGGAGAAAGAGAACTCAGTATTAAAGCAATTGCTGGCAGAAAAGGAGCTGGAGGGCAAGCTAAAGAGTGAGCTGTTAAAAAAAAAGTATGCTCTGGAGAAAAAAAGGAGATAGTCAGTTCTTTCATTTTCAGGGGCATGAAAAGAGATACGGCACTTGCAGTAGCTGGCATTACCAGACATCAGTATTACTATAAGCCAAAGTCCGGGAGAAGGGGTAAGCCTCCCAGCCAGGGGACATTAAGAATCAATGGAGAAGATGTTGAGCGGGTTCCCAATCAGGTTGTTATTGAACAAATAAAAACAACACAGGCTGATCCTGACACTGATTACGGATATCACAAAATGACCTATGTTCTGTTGATCCTGGGTTATCTGATTAATCACAAGAAGGTATATCGGTTAATGGATGAGAGTGATCTTTTGAAGGACCGATCGCAAAAACCTTCACGGAGCTTTGTAAAATATCGGAGAGTCATGCCCTCCTCACCTCTGGAGATATTAGAAATGGACATAAAGTTTGTCTGGGTTGAAGAGTATCGCCGATTTGCTTACGTTCTTACTGTTCTTGATACTTTCACAAGGGTAGCTTTATGCTGGCATGTCGGTTATCAGATCAGGCAGGCTCAGATCAAAAGCATCTGGGAATATATCATTGTGCAGTACCTGCAGCCATATGACTGTCTTGGAAAGAATATCCAGATAGAAATCCGAAACGATAACGACAGCAGGTTTGTAGCCAAAACAGTTCAAGAGTTCTTCAGGGAGAACCAGCTTATGCAAGTCTTCACTCATCCTTACACTCCACAGGAGAATGGCCATATAGAGAGCTTCCACGCGATCCTTTCCGAAAGACTTGGACGGCAGAGCTTCTGGTCATTAATCGAACTTGAACAATGTCTGATCCTGTTTTACGAGAAATACAACAATCACCGTCTCCACAGCTCAACTTGCTATTTGCCCCCGATGGTATTCTGGAACCTATGGGAACAGGGGCACATAAAAAGTTGTCCGGATGAGAAGAAACGAAAAATCAAATTCCGCCTCCTGATACCTTATCATCAATTATCGGGAAATATGAACCTGAGAGAAGTTCCTTGCTCACCTGCGACAACCCTCGATGGGTTGGAGAAGGTGTCTGTATTGAAAGAAATGAACGGCGCCGTATCACTTCCACAACCATCGGTTTAACAATCACCTTCGGTCGTTCCTTGCTATGACAAATTTAAAGTGAAACTTTTATGTATATTTAACCGTCTGTAAAAAAGTCCGATTAATAGGGGTCCAAACCAATATTAATAAAGTACTCCCTTCTTTCAGACCACTGATTAACAAATATAAGTTTTCTTATTATGATGATGTAATCCAGTGTTATATAACCGGTAATAACTCGCAGAGTTATTCTGGTTATTAACACATTTTCTTTTTGGGTTACTTTTTTCTTTTGTTAACATCTCCGATTTCTGTTAATATCACGCCACAGACCTATACAGGCTTGCCGGGATCTTTCGACCAATACCCTGATGGCATAGCCGGTTGTTGTAGTAGTCAAAATACCCCTTCAGTCCCTGGTATAACTCAAGACCGTCAGAAGGCACCTTGATGTAAACGTAATCGTACTTGACAGATCTCCACAGTCTTTCTATAAAGATGTTATCAATAGCCCGACCCTTGCCATCCATGCTGATCCTGATATCTTCCTTCTCCAGATATTCAATCCAATCATGGCAGGTAAACTGACTTCCCTGATCCGAGTTAATGATCTCCGGCTTCCCATGCCTGGCTATAGCCTCTTTTGTGACATTAAGGCTGCAACTGGCATCAAGAGTATTGGATATGCCCCAGCCGACAACATAACGGCTGTAAACGTCTATTATCGCTGTCAGATAGAGAAAGCCCCTGGGCATAGGAATGTATGTAATGTCAATTGCCCACACCTGGTTCGGACGGATTATTTTCAGATCCCTCAGAAGATAGGGTCTGATATACTTCGCCTGACCAAGCCGGCTCAGGTTCTTCTTTGGGTAAATTGCCATCAACCCCATTAACCTCAGTAATCGACGGACCCTCTTATGGTTGGCAAGTATACCAAGGGTAAGAAGAAAATCACGCATCCTTTCTACTCCTTCTGAAGGATGTTCAAGATAATGCTCATCCATCAGTCTCATAAGCTTCAGATTATCCTCGCTCTCTCCCAGGGGCTTGTAATAAAAACTGCCCCGGCTTACACTTACCAGGTTGCACTGGCAGCGGATGCTCAATGGCTCTTCACGGTTAACCATACCACGCCGCTCAGCTAAAGACCCAGTTTCTTCAAGTTTTTTTTTAAAAACTCTCGCTCCATCTCTAACTGACCGATCTTGGCATACAATTTCTCGAGATCAGCATCTTCCTTCTTATCATGTCCCGGTTTGTCAAATAGCTCCGGAGCACGGTCCAAAAACTCCTTCTTCCAACGTGATATCATGTTAGGATGGATACCATACTTCTGGGAAAGCTCGCTTAATGACTCCCGCTCCTGTAATGCCTCAATCGCTACTTTTGCCTTAAAGGCTGATGAATGTTTTTGTCTTTTCGATTTCATAATGCACTGGTTTAAAGTTATCAAATTTAACTTTAACCAGTGGTCTCAATTCAGGGGAGTATTATATAATAACCAGTTTTCATTAATAATTATCTTCTGAATAATGAAACTTGAAAAGGAATTTATCGTTTACTCTTTATCGCTTAACTTGAAATTCTCATGACAACCACTAAAATAACAACACTGATAGCCTTACTCATACTTTCCGGCTTCAAGGCATCAGCACAGCATACCCCTCTCACCCCAATCTCCAACCGGGTGTTCACCCCCTTCATCATCAACCCGGCAATTGCCGGAAGTAAAGATTTCATGGCCATTGACCTTGCTGCCACTATCCAGGGGGAAGATTATTCTCAACTACTCAGCAGCAACAGCCGCATTGCGAAAAAAGGCCCCCGGTACTTCGGGGCTCCCGTGGGAAAGAGTTTTACCAGTATCGGTGTAGGTGGTGCTCTGTTCAATGATCAATTTGGTCCCTCAAGGAATATTGGTGCCAGCGCAGCAGCAGCATACCATATTCCACTGAATGAAAAGAATATTTCATTTATTTCAGCCGGACTGGCGGTAAAAGGCATCTATAACATAATAGATTCCATTGCTGACGCCGGCGCACCCCGTAAGGAAAGCATCATCCCGAACGTTGATGCTGGCATATATCTCTACAGTCAGAATCTGTACGCAGGAGTGTCAGCAACCAACCTCCTGGGAAGCATGATCGACAACGCTGATATGGCTCTTTACAATATCCCTGTCTCAAGACAATATTTTTTCCTGGCGGGATACAAGATAGTGCTGAGCAGGTCCCTGAACATCATCCTGGAACCCTCCCTCATCATTAACCTCGATGATTCACTGAAATTTGACAGCAAGGAATCATACAACCCCATGCTCAAACTCTACATGGATGCTTTCTGCCTGGGAGCTTACATGCACGACTACAATAACCTGACCTTCTTTTTCCAGTATAAATTTCCGAAACTCTACATCGGGACACTGGTCGATTTCCCCCGGAATGTCCCCTTCTATAAGAGAGATCTGACCGTGGAGATCGCGGCAGGATTCAATTTCGGAGGTGTAACTAAAACCTCCGGAAGCAGGTATCACTGGTAAATCGACAAGAAGATGAAAGCTTTAATAATACTCATTACCATCCTGTGCAATTATTCATTGCCGGAAACAATTACTCCGGAGACCGCCTCTCTAAGAATGCCGGAAATACAGGCAGTCGACTCTGTAAACACGAATGGCCTTCGTATCAGGCCGTTCAATCTTGAGATAATCCCTCCGTCATCCGGAGTCCAGTTCTATCGCAATGGAATTATATTCCTCTCGCATTCGAAGCTGGAGGAAAAAGTCCCCGAACGTCATCTTTCCTTCGGGTCGGTCAGAACCTATGCATCTCTGGTTTCAGATACGATCCCGGGAAACTACATGCCATTCGATCTTAACAGTACTGCATTATTTCCGAGTGAGGCAACTACGTTTTCAGGCGATTTCAACACGATGTATCTCAGCCTTATACCTGAGAAATCAAGCAGCGAAAAGATCTTCAGGGCCGAAAACACATCCAATGGCTGGAAGATAGAAGAACACCCGCTGGCAATATGCAACGATAATTCCATTTATTCTCACCCCTGCCTGTCTGCAGATGAAACATTCATGGTATTCTCATCAGACCGGTCAGGCACCAGAGGAGGACTGGACCTCTGGATCATCAGAAAGGAAGGTGAAGGGTGGAGCAACCCGGAGAATCTCGGAAAACAGATCAACTCCACAGGCAACGAACTCTTTGCCGCTCTGGACACCAGAAATAATCTTTATTTTTCTTCTGACGGCCACCCTGGCGAAGGAGGTTTTGATATTTTCGTGGCCGGATATAACGGATCGACATGGGATGTGCCTCATATTCTCCCGGATGTCATAAATACGAATGATGACGAACTGGCATATACGATCAACAAATCCGACGGCTCGACTGCATTTTATACAACCAGAACCCGCTCAGGCAAATTGAGGACTCAACTTTATGTAGTTGACCTCAACCAGGATCTGTCTCAAAAAGGAAGTCACAATCTCTGCGACCATATCCTCGCCCTGGCAGACATAGGTACTTCAGTCAATCAAGACAAAGTGGTTCCGTCTCCTGAGACCGCTCTTGCAAAAAAGGAAACAGTCTCAGCAGACAAACCGGCTCAGCCCGCTCCGCCTGCACAGGCAAGCAAGGAAATGACTTCCGTGACAGAAAAGGTAGAGGGAAATCCGGTGTCTGAGGTGAAAAATGAAGTGGCTCCACAACCAAAGCCAGCAACTACAATCCCAACATCAGAACTAAAGAAGGAGACAACGGCCACTGCCAAATCAGCTCCTGCAACTCAATCATCCGAAACAAAGAAGGACCAGGTAGTCTACAGGGTCCAGATCATAGCCAATACAAAGCCGGTCGGCAGCCAGAACATCACCGTTGCCGGTAAGGGCTACAAGTCATTCGAGTACCTGTACAAAGGCGGATACAGAACCACCATCGGTGAGTTTGCCAACCTCCAGGAAGCAATGCGGTTACAGAATACATGCCGCCAGAATGGATACAGCCAGGCATTCGTAGTAGCCTTCAAAAACAACGTCCGTTCAACTGATCCGGAGTTGTTCAAATAGGCCGGCAAAACCGATTAAGAAAACATATATCAGTGCAGCAGGCGTTTTTTAGTCCCGCTTATTATATGTTTCGTCAAATCCGGTCTAAAGTAAATTTGAAGAATAATCTGGCAATTCAAGCCTGTTATTCTCTGTTTATCATTTACTTACATACATCCTCCTGATCATCCCGCCAGTGATGGTTCCAATCTTAATAAAAAAGTCATCGTTTTGACCAAAATGACCTGTCTGAATGCCAAATGGTCCACAAAAATGACCAACGGCATTATCCGGGCTTTTTTCAATCTGAAATCAGTCACTGCTCCACTCTATCTGAGCTTGCTCCCCTGCTGATTAAATGTACCTTTACCGTGAATTTCTGAAGCCTGTGAAACCGGCAAAACAATGTTTTTGCAGACAGAAGAACATTCCTGCTGTCATACAGACTAAAAGCCGATGCAACGCCGTTTAACAGTAAACCAGGTTTCAGAGGCTGACTAAAATTGAAGAACTGCTGATGGATATTTTCAGTACATTATATCGTTTGAACATTATTCCGTTTCTCAAGAAATGGAAACTCCTCAATTTAATACTTGGGGCACTCGATATTCTGGCCATTTTCGTGGCGTTCGAATGCGCATACCTGATTGTGTACTCCGGAGCCGACAGAGGTTACTTCTTTTTCCTTGACCAACGGTTTCTGCTTCTCTTCGCGGGCATTACACCACTCTGGCTGCTGGCCATGTACCTGCTCAAAGCGACGGAAATACCCCGAACCAAGCAATACACAGCCATATTCTGGGAATACTTCCTTTCTGCCGGAGCCATTTTCATGCTGCTCATATTGCTTTACTTCATCTTCAAGCTCTATACAGTCTCCAGAACATTCATCATTCTGATTCCGGTTTTCGGATTCCTTTTCCTGTTTACACTCCGAATGATGGAGTACACGGTGTTCAAGCGATACCGGTCAAAAGGGTTCAACTACCTGAATGTGGTACTTATTGCCGACACCTCTTCTCTTCCTTTTATAGAGAGCATGCTTGAACATAAGGAGTGGGGCTACAAGATTGTTGCACTCTTCACCAGCTCCGAGGCAATCCGAAAGAAGTATGAAGAGACAATCATCATCCTCCCCGAGGACTTCATCGAGGTTCTGAATGACCTTATGGAAGTGGATATGATAGACGAGGTACTATATACAAAAAGCAAAGTCCTTCCCTCTGAAATCAGGAAGATCGTCCGCTCCTGCGAGGAACTTGGCGTTGTCTTCAGCGTAATGTACCGGGATGAGAAACTCACCCTTTCAAATGCTGTAAAAAGGGAAATTGCCAACTACAAGTTTCTCACCTTTATTAACGTCCCGCATAACACATACGCCCTGGGAGTCAAGAAGATCATGGATATCTTTGGCTCATTGCTTGGTATAATTGTTTTGTCCCCACTGATGATCATGATGGCAATCCTGATCAAGCTCAGTTCTGCCGGTCCGGTGGTTTACAAACAGCCAAGGGTGGGACTCAGGGGAAGACAGTTTGAACTGTTCAAATTCCGTACAATGGTGGCTAACGCCGATGAGATGAGAAAAGAGCTTGAGGAACTGAACGAAGCAGACGGTCCGGCGTTTAAGATTGCAGATGATCCAAGGGTAACGAAAATTGGAAAATTTCTCAGGAAGACCGGACTGGATGAGCTCCCGCAGCTTTTCAACGTACTTAAAGGCGAGATGTCATTGATAGGTCCCCGTCCACCTCTGCCGGAGGAGACCACCCAGTACGAGCGCTGGCAGCTAAGGCGCCTTTCGGTCAAGCCGGGATTATCATGCTTCTGGCAGGTCAAACCTGACAGAAATAGTATTAAATTCGAAAAATGGATGGAACTTGACCTGGCCTATATTGACAATTGGTCACTGCGACTTGATTTCGTAATTTTGCTGAAAACAGTTAAAACCATATTCCATAAAACAGGACTTTAACAAATCAACCAGAATAAAATGGGAATAAATAAAAGTGCATTTCTGAGATCCTCGCTGATAACACTGGCCATCGCAATAATGGCAGTATCATGTGTTCCAACCACTCAACTGAGCTATTTCAATGATATGGAGGACCTTGATCAGCCCACAGTCAACCCCAGAACACAGAAACTGATCAAACCATTTGACAAACTATATGTCAGGGTACTTAGCATTGATCTTCAGACAAACCAGATCTTCAATGCATCCGACGAGCTCAGGATGGGCTCATATGGTAATATGGCCGGTCTTATCGGGTACCTGGTTGACGAGGAAGGAAATATCAATTTCCCCTTTGTCGGGAAAATCAACGTTGTTGACCTGACTACAGCCGAAGCCGCAGACAGGATCCAAAAAGCCCTCAGCGACTACGTGCCCCAGACATCAATCATAGTAAAATACGTAGATAACCAGGTGACTGTAATGGGCGAAGTTCAGAGGCAGGGAGTTTATTCATTCTCTCAGGATAAACTCAATATATATGAGGCTTTGGGTCTCGGAGGTGGCATAACACGCTACGGTGACCGTAAAAAGGTGATCCTCGTACGGAACGAGGACGGTAAGGTAATGCACTACAAGCTTAACCTTTCCGATTCAAAGATCTCCAACAAGAGCTATTATTATGTGATGCCAAACGATGTGCTAATTGTGGAGCCTCTGAATGCCATCTCAACCAGCTATTCCAATATAACTTATACGACAATCTTGTCAACTATATCCACTGCAATTGCAGTGCTTCTTTTCGCAGGTTTAAGATTCTAAACTATACCCTTCGGATGACAAATAATCAAAATGACTCCCAGAGCGAAGCCTTCAACATCAAGGAATTTATAACAGAGGCTTTATCATACAAGTATTTCTACATCGCCAGTTTCTTCATCTGCCTCCTGATTGCATTCCTGGTGAACAAGTTCTCTCCCACTGTCTACCAGGTAAATTCTGTGATAGGCCCGGTGGAAGATAAGCGCTCATCCATGCTTGGTTCAAATGACCTTTTCAGTGGTCTCGGAGCCCTGGCTGAATCGCGAAACCTGGAAAATGACATCAACAGCCTGAACTCATTCAGCCTTGCTGCCACCACGATCAGGAACCTCAACCTTGAAATAGGATATTTCGCAGGGAAAAACAGTCTGTTCCGCAAACCGACACAGGTCTATCTGGGCAATCCCTATACAGTCAGCATCGACAAATCTCATATCCAGCCGATCAATGCCAGATTCGAAATAGACATCCTGGATGATCAGACTTACAGGCTGACTGCCTCGGAGGATGAAGTGGCCTATTACAATTATATTGACAATGCCGTTGTAAGTGACAAGAATATTTTCCACCTTGATACCATCTGCCGCTTCAACGAGACGATTTCTTCGTTCAATTTCAAGTTTTCAATCGCTCTTAACAAGGAAATTTATAACCAGCAACTGGCAAAGGAGACAGAGTTCTCTTTCGTGTTTTATCACCTCGACCAGCTTACCAAATCATACCTGAAGAGACTTAAGGTTGAGCCCGTAAGCATCAGGTCATCTCTCATCAACCTGCTTTTCACCGGAGAAAACAGGAGGCTGACCATCGACTTCCTTAACAACTTCATCCAGGCCTACCTTGATGACAATCTGTCCAAAAAGAATAAAATCGCGCTCAATACGATTGACTTCATTGACTCGCAGATTTCTGAGATATCCGATTCGCTTACCATTTCCGAATCAAAACTGCGCGATTACCGGTCAGCTCACCAGGTAACGGACTTAAGCTATCAGGGACAGCAGGCTCTTGAAGCGATGCGTGAAATAGAAAATGAACGAACCACACTGCAAGTTCAGGAAAGATATTACAATTATGTCCTGGATTATATGGAAAAGAATCAGGATATGTCGAGCCTGTCCCCGCCTTCTGCGGCAAATGTGGTAGACCCGATCATGAACTCCCTCGTCCTGGAATTGTTTGCTCTGAATTCAGAACGGGCAACAATTTTGAGTAATAATGCCGAGAAGAACCTGTTCCTGGGACAGATTGAAAACAAGATAAGACTCCAGAAACAGGCTATAATTGAGAATGTTAAAAACAGCCTCAACACCTTGAACCTGACCCAGAACGAGCTGGATTACCGGGAAGGCAAACTCTCAGGTGAAATTTCCAGGCTGCCCCGAACCGAGCTTAATATGGTCAGCATGCAAAGGCAATTTAACCTGACCGACCAGATCTATACCTTCCTCCTTGAGAAAAAGGCTGAGGCAGCCATCGCCATGGCATCTAACTATCCCGACTATGAAATACTTGAGCCGGCAAGAGACATTACCGCCTCGATAATTGCACCGCGCAGCAGTTTAAACTGGATAATTGCCCTGTTTATGGCATTCATGATTCCGACTCTCTACATCATACTGCGCAACTTCTTCAACGAGAAGATCACCTCTGTCAGGGATGTGGAGCGGATCATTGGCCAGCCGGTAATGAACCTGATTTATAAAAATTACTACAAGTCTGAGTCTGTTGTTAAGGACTACCCTGGTTCGTCCATTGCCGAATCATTCAGGAACCTGCGAAGCAGCCTGTTCCTGAAGTTCAGGTCTGAGCCGCACAAGGTTCTGATGGTAACTTCATCTCAACCGCAGGACGGCAAGAGCTTTGTGTCAAGTAACCTGGCTGCATCCATCGCCAGTGTCGGGCATAAGACAGTACTGATCGACGCAGACCTGCGCAGACCAACGCTGCACGAAAAGCTCAAAATTGTCAACTCCGTGGGTTTATCCAACTATATGGTGAGGAATGTTTCCAGCAAGGAAATCCTGCGAAAAACTGATATTGATAACCTCTGGTTCATCCCTGCAGGTCCGATCCTTCCGAACTCTTCAGAGCTCATAGAATCCGGCGTGCTGGATGAACTCATCGAGGAACTGAAGGGGAATTTTGACTATGTGATAATTGACTCAACACCTGCCGGTCTTGTGGCAGATGCCTCACTGATGGTGAAATATGCTTCATTTATATTACTGGTCTGCAGGAATGAATACACCCGCAAGGATGTGTTCACAGATGTTCTGAACCTCTTCCAGACCAACAACATTAACAACTTTGACATCGTCTTTAATGACCTCAACCTGAAGAAGAGCAGGTACGGTCGTTACGATAACTATTACAAACAATAGAACATTACTTATTCCGCTTAAATATTATAAATCATTACTTTATCTATGACAACAGATGTAATCGCAACACAGGAGAAAATCAAGAACTATATCGTTCAAACCTCCCACGCCGATGCAAATAAGATCAAAAACGAATCCCTGATCTTTAAGGAGGGTTTTTTTGATTCGATGGGATTCATCATGCTGATTACTTTCCTCGAGGAAGAGTTTGGAATTAAAACTGTTGACTCTGACCTTATTGAGGAAAACTTCGAGTCAATCAATGCAATAACTGAATTCATCAAAAGGAAAGCAGCAGCTTAAAAAATGTGCGGAGTTGCAGGGATAATAGACTACAGGGGGAAGTCCGACAGCATACCTGCAGTGGAGGAGATGCTACGCTCCTTCAGCTACCGCGGTCCTGATGAAAGCGGTATTTATCACTCACCCGTTGCCACCATCGGCAACGTAAGACTGAGCATCATAGACCTTGTCTCCGGCCAGCAACCTCTGTCGGACATGACAGGCAGGTACTGGATCGTTTTCAACGGGGAGATATTCAATTATATCGAACTCCGGAAAGACCTGGAAGACAAGGGTGTTAAGCTTACAACCCAGTCGGATACCGAGGTTCTGGTTAACCTCTTTGCCCTGTACGGGGAAAAGTGTCTGGGACTGCTTAACGGGCAGTTTGCCGTCGCCATCTGGGACAAAAAAGAGGAGAAGCTGTTCATTGCACGCGACCGGGTGGGAATCAGACCACTATTCTACACTGTGGCAGACGGAGTGTTTTACTTCGCCTCGGAGATTAAAGCCCTTTTCCGGAACGCTGAAGTTAAACGCGAACTCAATCCGGAAAACCTGGCCCAGATCTATACCTTCTGGACGGCAATAACACCCTCTACGGCATTCAGGAATATCAGCGAGCTCTCCCCGGGACATTACCTGACCTTCGGCAAAGAAGGGCTCACCGTTCGCAAATTCTGGGAGTTGAGCTTTAGCGGCAGCGATTCAGCTGTCTCGCCGTCAGATGCCCTGGACGGATTCAACGAGCTGTTTACCAATGCAGTGCGGATTCGCCTCAGGGCTGATGTGGAAGTAGCGGCTTATCTAAGCGGAGGGATCGACTCCAGTACAACTGTTGCCTATATCAAGGATATTGAACCTGGAGTTCTCAATACATTTTCCATCGGTTTCGAGGATAAGGATTTTGACGAAAGTAAATTTCAGGAAGAGGCAGTAAGGTACCTCAATACCAACCACAGGGCAATAAGCTGTACGTCAAAGGAGATAGCTGAGGCATTCCCCAGAGTGGTCTGGCATTCCGAGACCCCGCTCACACGCACTGCCCCTACCCCGATGCTGATCCTGTCAAAGCTGGTCAGGGACAATAATATTAAAGTTGTTATCACCGGGGAAGGTTCGGATGAGATCCTTGCCGGTTATGATATTTTCAGGGAGGCAATCATCAGGAGATTCTGGGCTTCGCAGCCCTCATCATCATTGCGGCCGACGCTGCTCAAGAAGATCTACCCTGACATACCGCATCTGCGCAATGCAAGTCCCAACATCCTGAAGATGTTCTTCGGATACAAGCTGGAGGACACTGCAAATCCGCTGTACTCCCACCTTCTGAGGTGGAACAACTCCAATCATATCAAGAAACACTTTTCGGAACATATAAGGGAATCGGTTAACGGATATGATCCTCTGGCAGATCTTGCCGGCAGGTTGCCGGAATCGTTCATGGAATGGTCGCCACTTGCCCGGGCACAATGGCTCGAGACCACTGTTTTCATGTCCGGGTACCTGTTATCATCACAGGGTGATCGCATGGCGATGGCCAACTCGGTTGAGGGACGTTATCCTTTCCTCGACTACAGGGTAATTGAGTACTGCTCATCTCTCCCGGACAAGCTTAAACTCAACGGACTGAATGAAAAGTATCTGTTAAAGAAGCTGATGACCGGTAGAATCCCTGAGAGTATCGTTAAACGGCCCAAGCAGCCCTATCGCGCTCCGATCAGCAGCGTATTCATGGGCAGGGAAAAACCGGATTATGTGGACGAGATGCTGTCCGAAAAGATGACCAGACTTGCCGGTATCTTCAGTCACGAGTCTGTTGCCGCATTGCTGGCGAAGATAGAAAAGGCGGGCACAGCCTCGGAAATGGACAACATGGTGCTTGCCGCGGTGATATCAACTCATCTGGTTCACAGTCAGTTTATTGAAAATAATAATTCAGAGTTCCGGAACGGACCTCTGAGGAACCTGAGAATTATAGAAGAAAAACAATAACAGGTTACTCCTTCCCTGCCGGGAAATCACTTGACACGAGAAAAGGATATCGGGTCCGGGAGGCTGTAATAATTTATAAACAGAAGCATTATGCCAGTAAGAAAACCATTCTCGAAAGACATCATCCTGCTTGAAAATGTCGGACAGGTAGTTGACAATATTGTTGAACAGCTTCGTGAGGACGTACTGCTGAGGTTTAAAAGGCATGGGGCAGTTGTGGGCATAAGCGGAGGGATAGACTCCTCCGTGTGCCTGGCGCTGGCCGCTAAAGCCTTCGGTCCCGACAAGGTTCTTGGCATCATGCTGCCCGAGAAGGATTCCAGTCCTGACAGCGAGATGCTTGCCCGGGAACTTGCCTCCCGGTTCGGCGTAAGAGCCATTAAAGAAGAAATAACCGGAGCACTGGCGGGATTCGGCTGCTACGAGAGGCGGGACGAAGCAGTGAAACGGGTTTTTCCCGAGTATGATCCGAAAACATGGAAGATGAAGATCGGCATCAGACAGAGCGGATTGTTCAACAATATCCCTCCCATTTTTTATCTTACCGTGATTGATCCTTCCGGTAACGCAAAAGACAAAATACTGCCGGCCAATGAGTATCTGCAGATAGTTGCAGCTTCAAACTTCAAGCAGCGCACCAGGATGTCAATGCTCTATTATCATGCTGAAGCACTTCATTATTGTGTTGTTGGCACTCCCAACAAGCATGAGCAGGAACAGGGATTCTTCGTCAAATACGGTGATGGTGCAGGTGATGTAATGCCGATAGGCAATCTTTACAAGACACAGGTGTACCAGCTTGCTGAATTCCTCGGGGTACCGAAAGGAATTATCGGACGCACTCCTACCACCGATACCTATTCGGCAGAGCAGACCCAGGAGGAGTTTTTCTACCAGTTACCCTTCCATCTGATGGACAGGTTCTGGTACGGCTTTGAAAACGGTTATCCGGCTGCAGAGGTAGCAGCTGTTATGGGTGAAACCACGGAACGGGTTGAAGCCCTGTTCCGCAACTTCGAGCGCAAGCGTAAAACAACGGAATACCTGCGTATGCCGCCGAT
>Ga0302243_1001567_pt1 | contig 15360 bp, 15 predicted proteins | sample AAG_UR_Met_MG_FD_193514 | JGI IMG/M metagenome (GOLD analysis project Ga0302243, IMG submission 193514) | Enriched activated sludge microbial communities from anaerobic digester in WTTP, New Holstein, Wisconsin, United States - AAG_UR_Met | ecosystem: Engineered > Bioreactor > Anaerobic >... | reverse complement strand
CTTCTGGTGGACGATGTAAGACATACATAATAGGTATAACTATGTTAGTACATAAACATTTGCAGGGCCAGCATTGAAGAACATCAGTATTTTACCGGGCTAGTTATCAAACCGGGGGAGTTTAGGATAACATCCTTCATTGATGGTACTTTTCATGGATGTCAGCGCAAATCAAGGCGACGGTCCTTTGACCGTTATAGGTAGTTCCTACATTGACGATGCTGGGTGCAAGTCTAGGTACTTGTATAAGTATTATGAACCGTATTTCATTCCTCTCAGAAAAGAGAAGGTCCATTTGCTAGAACTGGGCGTGCACACTGGTTCCTCATTAATGACCTGGAATGATTTTTTCCTTAACGGAGTGATAGCTGGCTTGGACCTTTTGACTCCATCCCGGAAACTGCCTTCTAGAGTACGTTTTTACAAAGGAAGCCAAGATGATTTTGAGTTGTTATCGGCGATTAGCAAGGAAAACGCTCCTGATGGATGGGACATCATCATCGATGACGCCTCCCACATTGGTTCCCTGACCAAAGCATCTTTTTGGCACCTTTTTGTCAACCATCTCAAACCGGGCGGCCTCTACTTCATCGAGGATTGGGGGACGGGCTATTGGGATGATTGGCCTGATGGGAAGAGCTTTATTAAGAAAGAACCGAAAGCCCCCAATCATTTTCCCAGTCATGAATATGGGATGGTGGGGATGATCAAGGAACTAGTAGATGAGGCGGGAATGGATGCAATACATAAGACATCCACCGATAAACCTGAAAGGTTGACCATGTTCGACCACATGGTAATCAATCCTGGTTTCGTGATGATTCGTAAGAGAACATGAGATGATGAGAAGTTTGCCCAGAACATCATTATTATCCTTGTTCACTATCTCCGTAGAAATATGCGCGCGAGCATAGTGGTCCTCACCTACAACCAGCTGAAGGAGGGGACCATCCCCTGCCTGGACAGCATCCTCAAGTATACTCCGGAGGACCAGTTCGAACTGGTGCTGGTCGATAACGACTCAAAGGATGGCACGCCGGAACATCTTCGTTCCTTTGCCGAGGGACATAAGAACGTCAAGCTGGTCCTGAACGAGACGAACAAAGGATACGCCGGAGGGAATAATGACGGATTGCGCGCGGCGGCCGGCGACTGCATCATACTTCTGAACAACGACACCCTTGTCACGCCCGGCTGGCTGGATTCGCTGCTGATGCCATTGGAAGGGGACCGCTCTATCGGTCTTATCTGCCCGGTGACCAACTCGGCCGGGAACGAGCAGATGGTGCTCCTTCCCTCTTTGAATGAGGAGAACTACGTTGAGGTAGCCGGGCAGTACACCCGCAGGAACACGGGGCATCTCTTTGACACGGAGAAGCTGGGGTTCTATTGCGTGGCCATGCGCCGGGAGGTGATGGAGAAGGTCGGCCTTTTGGATGAGGGGTTCGGGCTGGGCATGTTCGAGGATGACGATTACTGCTTGAGGGTCAGGAAGGCGGGCTATCGGTTGGCCGTCAACGAGGGGTGCTTCATCTATCACAAGGGCAGCCTTTCCTTCAAGAGGTTGGACAACAAGGAATATCAGGAGATCTTCCAACGCAATCGAGAGTACTATCGAAGGAAGCATGGCCAGCCGTGGCTGTTCAACGATCTGACCCTAGCCTATTATCGCCACATGGAAAGGGAGATCGCCTCCCTGATGAGCAGAGATCATCCGCCTCAAGAGGCTGAGCGGATCGCCGTCCGGTTGAAGGGCTTCGAGTACTTGGTGCAGCGCGCCCGGGAGATCGAGATGGACGGGGGGAAGGGGGGGATCGGGGGTGGGAACGATCGCTCTCTCCGGCGGATGATGCGCATTTTCAGGGATGATTACCTTCGAGGGGATGCCCGTTCCCGTCTCCTTCTCCGGAGAAAGGCCCTCCGGCATCTTCGCCCCCTACAGAATCAGGAGGTAATAGACCGGATGGGCGCCATCCGGCGCAAGGAAGGCTTTCGCAGGCTGTTCATCATCACCGACGTTCCCGACTATCACTTGGGGGGAAAGGGCGCCAAGCTCGCCGATGCATTGGCATCCCAAGGCATCCCCGTCCTCTATCTGACCATGAACCGGGAAAGGGACGCCGTTGAGGTGACCGAGGAGGTTAAGGAGCACCTTTACTTGATGAACGGCGAGCTGGTTGGGTTCGTTCCACATCTTGCGGCTAGGGAGGAGGTCGTACAGCTGTTATCCTCGGTATCGTCGATCGATTCCCTGGGCCAGAGGCCCTCCTCCTTCCTGGTGGATCTGACTGGGGGAAGGGAGGGGGAGATCGAAGCGTTCTCTTTAGCCTTGAACGGTGCGAGCACCTTATTTTTGGTCGACGGAGGAGCATGCGTCGGAAAGGATGCCGTTTTCCTCGAGGTCGCGGACCAAGACTTTGCGGCCGTGGCGCCATCCATCGCTTCATGGATCACGGACCCTCTGCACAAGGGATGATCGTTGGTCCAATCCTCAGGTAGGGGGCGATGCTGAGGGAGACCGCGCCCCTCCCGCACCCGACGTCGAGCACGGCGCAGTCCTTGAACTCCTTCCTCAGCTCAGGATATAACATCGAGATGAAGTCCTGCGGCTGCTTGGTGCGGTACTCATCGCGATCGTAGCCCATTGCCAACGGCCCTCTCCCGGCAGGGGATGGACCGATACTGTATATCGTTCTATAGGTCGGGAAGCAGGGATGATGCCCTATTGGAAGTAGAAGGAGCGCGGCCCTCGGTCTCATTGCTTCGCGCCCGTTCCATCTTCACTCTTCCTATCCGATCGGGGCGGGCGGTGCTCCGGAAGCGTTGTCCTCGCCCTTCCGGCTCAGAGGATGGAAGGCGTAGGGCCCTTAGGAGAAGGGAAAGGGGGATCACCTCCTCCACACTAGCAGCACGACCCCGATCGCCAGGGACGCCGCCGCCAGGACCAGGACGGCGTAGCCGATGGTCGCGCTCATCATGTTCTCCCTCATCTCGGCCAGCTGTTCCTCGAGGTCGGCTATGCGATCGGTCGGCGACGGCGCCTCCGTGACGTTCAGGCTCATTTCATCGAACGATATGTCGCATTCCCTTCCGTCCAGCTCAACGTTTCTCAGTTCGACGCCGTACGTCCCGGACTCCAGGTCCTCCGGCACCTGCAGATAGACCGAAGCGGATTCATCCTTCTCCGCCGAGAGCCGCTCAGTAGCCAGAACGGTGCCGTCCTTCAGCAGCAGAACCTCCATCGAATACGAACCAGGTTCAACGAAGGTCGCCTGCAGGTCGGCGTACACCCTCACGCCCTCGCCCGGCGAGCATTCCCCGTTCCCCAGCCATGCCTCCCCCTGGAATATCCTCAGGGAGCTGACATTGGCCACCGGGTCCATCCCGACGCCGCCCCCCAGCAGGAGCAGACGGCCGTCCTCCGTGGCCACCACCCCCGCGCCAATAACGGCCCGTGGCGGCTCTGGCGCATTCACGAACGAGCAGTCCCTCATGTCCACGATGCGGAAGGTCCCGGCCCCGGTGAGATCGGTCGTGGCACCGGTCTTCCCTCCGTAAAGGTACAGCAGGCCGTCATCACCCATCGCCCCCTCGTCGTAGTAACGTCCTTCGGGCATCTTGCCGTACAGGGACCATGTCCCCGAGGGCACATCGTACCGGAACACCTCCGGCATGGCCATCAGGGAGGCGGCGTCCGACCCTCCGGCATAGTAGGCGTCCCCTTGGTACGCGAAGGCCACGCCGGTGGTCCTGGGAGCGGGGAGCGGGGCGGCCGCTTCGAAGGCCCCGCTCACGGTGTCGTAGATGAGGCAGGCGTCCGTGGCCTGCATGTCGGCGTCCATTCCTCCCGCCAGAAGGACCCTTTCATCGTCCAGCGCTGCGACCTCGGTCAGGCTGAGCTGCCCCGGCACCGCCGCCCCGGTGGTCCAGGCGTCGTCCTCGACATCGTAGATGAGGACCTCGGTCTGGCGCACAAGGGTCATGGTGTCCTGGTCCATCCAGAGCCCACCGAGGACGCACACCTTGCCGTCGGGCATCGCAACCCCCTCGGCGGCCAGGAAGGGGGCGGGGGCGTCCGCCCTCTCGGTCCATTCGTCCGTTTCCTGGTTATATATCCAGGTGAGGTCCGAAGGGACAACTTCGCCTTTTCCGCCCAAGGTCACCAGCACCCTGCCGTCCAGCAGCTCCACGCATGTGGCGTGCGTCGATCCCATAGGCATGTCCCCCAGCTCCTCCCATTCCGGCGCGGACGCCGATGACGACGGTGCTATCGACAGGACCAGCAACGCCGCCGCGGCGGCCAGGCTAAGCAATGCAACACGCATGGTGCTCCTCCTCCGATGTCAATGTGATCAGGTCCCGGTGAGCATATATAAATGATGAACGGAAGGCTATCGCTCCTCACGCACCAGGACCGGCACGCCCACCCCGGTATGACCACCGGGATCGGGACATGCACCCGATGGTCGCGCTCAGCCTGGCGCCCCTGGCCTTCCAGGGCTCGGCCCTTGGCATCGGACGGCTCCGGCAGGCCCCGTTCCTCGCCTCCAGGGCGTCCGAACGGTCCTGCGGGGTCCGTCGCAGCCAGCGCCGGGGGGCAGGCCGCCGGTCCATTCCCAGGCTGTCCAGCCCGGCGTCGTCGAACACTTGCGTGTATGCCCCTGTCGGCAGGCCTTCGGAGATCGGCAGCCCGACCATCGCTCCCGTCCAGGAAGCGGCGAGGAGATCCCGCTCCACCCAGGCCACGCTGTCCCTGGCCAGATAGGTCGCCCCGCCGATGCCTTCCTCGCCCTCGCCTTCATGATTTATTATCCCGCCGGACGATCTATCCCCTATGAGCGAGAACAAGTTCATCACCGCCTTCGTGGCCATGAGCCCGGACGCCGACCCCGGGAAGCATCGATGCGTGATCGAGACCTCCGTCCAGAGGCTGTACAGCGTGCTGGTGAGGGACGAGCGGCAGGCCGGGGAGGTATGCGCCGAGCTGGTGCGGAAGGAGGGGGTGTGCTCCATCATCCTCTGCCCCGGGTTCACCAACCAGGCAGTAGGAAGGCTGTCCGAGGCGTTGGGAGGGGACGTGGCGGTCAACGTGGCGAGGGGGGACGGCCCGAGCGGCGCCGTGGCCCATAGGGCGATGGAGAGGGCTGGATTCCTCAGGCACTGAAGGACGGCCCTCTTTACTGAGCGGTTGCTCATAGGGAGGCCTGACAGAGCTGGAGGGGGCCTCCCTGGCTCAGGGACCGCTATCACGGGACGACGGACGGCGCGCGCCGAGGTTGCCGGCGACACGGAGGGCCTCGATGAGAGGATGCGCGGTTCCCTCCGTCGTGGCCTTTACGTCCACGGCCCAGGGGCAGGAATCATCCGATGGCCGGAGGCCCTTGCCCACTATAATGGACCGAGTAAAAAAAAGAAGGATGAAAGGGTTTGGCTCACTTCCTGCGCACCAGGCCGACGATACCGACGATCAGGGTGACCAGGACCAGCACCAGTATGACGTAGCCGATCGTCGCGTCCAGCTTGGCGTCCGTGGCGTCCGCGAGCTCGGCCTGGGCGGCCTCGAGCTGCTCCTGCAGCGCCTCGTTCTGTTCCTGCATCTCCTGGAGCTGGTCTGCGATGGAGGGCGCCTCGGTGACCGTCAGGGGCAGGGGCTCGACCTGAAGGTCGTAATCCCAGTCCGCCCCCACGTCGAGCACCAGCAGGTAGTCCTGCGCGGGCATCCCCTCCGAGATCGGAAGCTCGAGGATCCCCTTCACGCCCAAGGCGCTGATGTCGTAAAGGGCGTACGTGATGTCCCCGGCCATCAGGTATGCCGTTCCGTACCAGCCCTCCTCAGGCGCGAAATAGGTCGTGAGGGAGAGGCTGAGCTGGACGCTGCCCCCCTGGGCGACCGTCCCTGAGCTCAGGATCGCCTCGATGTCCCAGACCTTGAGCGACCAGATGTCCGTGCTCCCCTCGGTCCCGTTGTGCCCTCCGAAGAACACTATCCTGCCGTCGGCCGTCTCGAACGCCGCCCCGTACCTCGCGGGCTCCGCCACGGCCGGGACGATGATGGTCCCTCCGGAGGAGAGGTCGTATCCCCAGACCTCGGCCACATTGGCCTCGTACCAACCGGCTTTGTTTGTCCCGCCTATCAGGTAGACGACGCCATCGCTCCCGGCCACTCCGGCCATGCTTGCCCGGGCCTCGGGGAGGGGAGTGCCCGACCACCAGTAGTTGCCAATCAAGGTGTATCCGAACACGCTCCTCTGGATGGCATAGGAGGAGTTCCACCCGCCGAAGTAGTAGACGGAGTCCCCGTAGGCGACCATGGCCCCGGCGGCGCGCCCCTCTGGCATGTCCGGCGCGGCCTCGAACGCCCCTGTCCTTGTATCGAACACGTAGCATTTCTCAAGGCCGTGGTCCCAGCCGCCCGCGACCAGGATGCACGTGCCGTCGATGGCCGCCGCCCTCATGAACGACCCCGTGTCCGGCAGGGCTGGGCCGGTGCTCCATTCGTCTGTGGCCAGATCGTAGGTCAGCACGGTCGTGGCGGAGGCGGAATTTTCTCCCCCGAATACGTACACCTTCCCGTCCGCATAGGCCCCTGCGCTCCCCACGGTGCCCATCGGCGAATCGGTGAGCCGCTCCCATGTCATATCGGCGGGGTCGAGCAGCCAGGTGTCATTGCGAAATACCTCTCCCGTGACGTTGTACCTCAGGGCCACGAAGGTCCGGCCGTCCGGCAGCTCGGCGCTGACGAACGCCGACCGTTCCCCTGTAATCTGCCCCTCCAGGACCCAATCCTGAGGGGCGGCCTGGGCCGATGACGCCATCGGCCCAGGCCCATCGCCAGCAATAGAACGACTACCCCAACTATCCCCTTGCGAACCATATCGATCAACCTTCATGAACGTCCCCTGCTCACAGGGGACGCGTTATTTTTTTTTCATCGGCATATAATGCTTCCTGCCCTGCTATCGGCGGCCCTACCTGAGGAGGCTTAGGGCCCGACCGCCCGTCAAGGACATGGGACGGGGCTCCATGGGGATGAGGAGACCTCCCTCGAGCCCGCGCCGCCCTCTTTCCCATCGGCAAACCCGTAAATAATGCGCTCCGCGATGCGGTCCATCGGCTGCGGCCAAGGTACATCATGAACGACAGGACGATGATGGTCAGGACGGAGCGCCTGACCCACCGCTTCGGTGACCTCACCGCCGTGGACTCCCTGGACCTCGAGGTCGCCGATGGGGAGGTCTTCGGGCTCCTGGGCCCGAACGGCGCGGGGAAGACGACCACGCTCAAGATGCTCTGCACCCTGCTCCCGCCCTCGGCCGGAAGGGCCTTCGTGGCCGGGCACGACGTCGTGCGGGAGCCGGCGACCGTCCGGAAGGAGATAGGGTACGTGCCCCAGCTCCTCTCCGCGGAAGCGAGCATCACCGGGTACGAGAACCTGCTCATCTTCGGCAAGCTGCATGACGTGCCCAGGGCCGAGCTGGAGGAGAGGGCGAGGAAGGCATTGGAGCGCATGGGGCTGAGCGAGTTCGGCGACCGGCTCGTCCGCACGTACTCGGGGGGGATGGTGAGAAGGCTGGAGATCGCGCAGTCCTCCCTGCACCGCCCCAAGGTCCTTTTCTTGGACGAGCCCACGATAGGACTGGACCCCGTGGCCCGGAGGGCGGTGTGGGAGATGGTGCGGGGGCTGCGCGAGACATTCGGGACGACGCTCTTCCTGACCACGCACTTCATGGACGAGGCGGACGCGCTGTGCGACCGCATCGGCATCATGCACCATGGACGCCTCATCGCCCTGGGAAGCCCGGAGGAGCTGAAGGATATGACGGGAATGAGCACGCTGGACGAGGCGTTCATCAGTCTGACGGGGAACGCCCTGGAGACGAGCGGCAACGTGCAGGACATCCAACGGGACCGCCGCACGGCCAGGAGGCTGGGGTAGGTGCCGCTGGCCGCCGCGCTCCGCTCCTTTTTCAGGAAGACCCTGGCCATCACCGAGCTGGAGGCCCGCAAGCTGCGGCACGACCCCTGGGACCTGTTCACCCGGGCGGTGCAGCCGGTGCTCTGGCTCGTCGTCTTCGGCCAGGTGCTGGCGCAGGTGAAGGCCATCCCCACCGGGGACATGCCCTACCTGGACTTCCTGACCCCGGGGATCCTGGCGCAGAGCGTCCTCTTCATCTCCATCTTCTACGGCATCTCGATCGTCTGGGAGCGGGACCTCGGGATAGTCCAGAAGTTCCTGGTGTCCCCGACGCCCCGCACCGCCCTGGTCGCCGGGAAGGCGCTCGCGGCCGGGCTGCGCTCCTTCACCCAGGCCGTCATCGTCCTCATCCTGGCCATGGCCCTGGGGGTGGATGTCGTGCTCGCCCCCCTGCCGCTGCTGACCGTCGTCCTGGTCGTCCTCCTGGGAGCGGCCATCTTCGCCACCCTTTCGCTCATCATAGCGTGCATGGTGAAGACGAGGGAGCGGTTCATGGGCATAGGGCAGATGGTGACCATGCCCCTGTTCTTCGCGAGCAACGCCATCTACCCCATCGCGATGATGCCCGGCTGGCTGCAGGTGATCTCGTACGGGAACCCATTGACCTACGTGGTGGACGCGCTGCGGGGGTCCATGGTCGTCGGGGGCGCGAGCGAGTTCGGCCTCCTCCTGGACCTGGGGCTGCTCTCGGCCATCGCCGTCGCCCTCATCCTCATCGCCGGGAGGGTGTACCCGCGGGTGGGCATGTGAGCGCGCTGGCCCGTAGAAACAGTTTTGACCTCCCCCTGTCATCTGGATGGGAGGACAATGATCAAGGTCGTACTTTTGAGGCACGGGGAGAGCGTCTGGAACAAGGAGAACAGGTTCACCGGCTGGACTGACGTCGGCCTCTCGGAGAGGGGCGTGGAGGAGGCCCACGAGGCCGCCCGGCTCCTCAAGGAGGGCGGCTACGAGTTCGACGTGGCCTTCACCTCCGTGCTGAAGCGGGCGATCAAGACCCTGGACATAGTGCTGGAGGACATGGACCAGTGCTGGCTCCCCGTGCACAAGTCCTGGCGGCTCAACGAGAAGCACTACGGCGCGCTGCAGGGCTTGAACAAGTCCGAGATGGCCAAGAGGTACGGGGAGGAGCAGGTGCTGCTCTGGCGCCGGGCGTACGACGTGCGGCCGCCCGCCCTGGACCCGGACGACCCTAGGCATCCCCGTCATGACCGCAGGTACGCGGACCTGCCGCCGGAGGCGGTGCCGGCGACGGAGTGCCTGAAGGACACCGTCGCCCGCTTCGTCCCGTATTGGGAGGGGAGCATCGTCCCCGAGCTCCGGCGGGGGAGGAGGACCATCATCTCCGCGCACGGCAATTCCCTCCGGGCGCTCGTGAAGTACCTGGACGGCATCCCGGACGGGGAGATCGTCTCCCTGAACATCCCCACGGGCGTGCCCCTCGTCTACGAGCTGGACGAGGGATTGCGGCCGCTGCGCAGCTATTACCTGGGGGACCAGGACGCGGTCCGGAGCGCCATGGACGCGGTGGCCAGGCAGGGCAGGGCCTAGGGCGGGGACCGATTGGGGTTATGGGTGCCGGGCGCACGCCGTGACAAGGTTATCGGCCAGGGCGGGGTCGGTCCCGAAGTGCAGGTGGGCGTAGGAGGCGAGGGCGCTCCCCCGGACGAGGCCGTCGGCCGCCCCGGCGATGCCCTTGGCCTTCCCCAGGTCATAGGCGAACGCGCCCCCGGCCCTGGTGACCCTGGAGTAATGGAACACGTGCCCCCGGACGACCGTGCCTGCGCGGCCGAGGAGGCAGTCCCGGACCATCCGCACCTCCACGTACCCGAGCGCCTCCAGGCGAGGGGTCATCATCACCTCCGCGTCGAACAGCCCGCTCATCCGCCAGCGGCGGCCCTGGAGGTCCACGAGTGCGGAGCAGGCGTACATGAGGCCGCCGCATTCCGCGTAGACGGGGCGGTCCTCGGCGAATGCGCGCACCGCCTCCCTCATCCCCTCGTTGGCCTGCAGCCCCTCCGCGAAGAGCTCGGGGTAGCCGCCCCCGAAGTAGAGGCCGTCCACGGCCGGAAGGCTGTCCCGCAGGGGGGAGAACGGCACCACCTCCGCCCCGTGCGCCCTGAGCAGGTCCAGGTTGTCCTGGTAGTAGAAGTTGAAAGCCTCGTCCATCGCGACGCCGACCTTCGCCCTTACCGGCTCGTCCAGGGGAAGGGGGGGCGGAAGCTCGAGCGGGGGGGCCGCCTCGGCGACCGCCCTCAGCGCGTCCATGTCAACGTTCCCCTCCACCGTCCTGCGGATCGCCTCGTACCTGCCCTCGTCCCTCACCTCCCCGGCCGGCACGAGGCCGAGATGCCGGCTCTCCAGCCCCATGTCCTCGGCGGAGGGGATGCCCCCCAGGCAAGGGATCTCGCCGCGCAGGGCGTCCTCGAGCATCTCCAAATGCCTTCCGCCGGCCACATTGTTGAAGATGACCCCCGCCACCGTCACCTCAGGGTCGTAAGCCCAGAGGCCGAGCGCCACCGCCCCGAGCGAGCGGGCGGAGGCGCGGGCGTCGAGGACCAGCACCACCGGCGCCCGGAGCGTCTTGGCCAGGTGCGCGGTGGATCCTTCCTCGGAGCGGCCGTCCAGGCCGTCGTGCATCCCCATGACGCCCTCGATCACGCCCATGTCCGCGCCCCGCATGCCGTTCGCGAAGGCCTGGGGGACGTAGGAGGGGAACATCCAGGTGTCGAGGTTGCGCGAGGGGCGCCCCGCGGCTCTGGTGTGATGCATGGGGTCAAGGAAGTCCGGGCCGACCTTGAAGGGCTGGACCCTCAGCCCCTTCCGCCGGAGGGCCATGAGGAGGCCGATGGTGACGGTCGATTTCCCGGTCCCGCTCCGCTCCCCCGCGATGACCACCCTCGGCGCCTCGGCCATACGCCCCTGGGCAGGGGCATGGGGCGATATCTACCTATCCGTCCGAGCGGCGGAGGCGCCATTTGATAGGCGAGGGCAAGCCTTTATTAGGGAGGGGGTGCAATTGTTTTAACGCCTTATAGGCTAAGGCGTCCGGAAGAAGGGCCCATCCCACACTTCTCTCCCTGAACCATCGTACGATCCTCCGCCGATCCCCCCGGACGCTGACATTTCTTGATGTGCGCGACGGCCTCTTATGCAAAAACGTAATAAGCGGTGATAGACTGCCGTTCCCCGGTCATGATGAACGATGCCGAGATAGAGGCCGCCAAGGAGCATTTCGGAAAGGTTTTGAGGGAACAGCTGGAGAGGGTGGAGCGTATGAAGGCCTCCCCCGGCTGGATCGACCACTCCAAGCTGGACAGGCTCATCATCGGCGTGGTGGGCGGGGACGGCATCGGGCCGTACATCTGCAGGCACGCGGAGGGCGTGCTGCGGGAGCTGCTCAAAGAGGAGATCGCCGCCGGGAAGGTCGAGGTGCGGCCGATAGACGGGCTGACCATAGAGAACCGCGCGCGGCAGCTCAAGGCCATCCCGGACGAGGTGCTGGCGGAGCTGAGGAAATGCCATGTCATTCTCAAGGGGCCGACCACCACCCCGAAGAAGGGGGACGGGTGGCCGAACATCGAGTCCGCCAACGTCGCCATGCGGCGGGAGCTGGACCTCTTCGCGAACGTGCGGCCGGTGCGCATTCCGGAGCAGGGCATCGACTGGACGTTCTTCAGGGAGAACACCGAGGGGGCGTACGTGCTCGGGAGCAGGGGCGTGGACGTGAACGAGGACATCGCCATCGACTTCACCGTCGCCACCACCCAAGGCTGTGAGCGCATCATCCGGCTGGCGTTCGAGCATGCCCGAAGGACGGGCGTCAACCGCGTCACCGTGGTCACGAAGGCGAACGTGATAAAAAGGACGGACGGCAAGTTTCTGAGCGTGGCTGAGCGCATAGCCAAGGACTACCCGGAGGTCAAATGGGACGACTGGTTCATCGACATCATGACCGCCAAGCTCCTCGATCCCTACCGCAGGGCGGAGTTCAAGGTGATGGTGCTTCCAAATCTATATGGGGATATCATCACGGACGAGGCGGCGCAGATCCAGGGAGGGGTGGGTACTGCCGGCTCGGCGAACATAGGCGCCCGCTACGCGATGTTCGAGGCCATCCACGGCTCCGCCCCGCGCATGGTGGACGAGGGAAGGGCGCAGTACGCCGATCCGAGCTCCATCATCAAGGCGGCGGCGATGCTGCTGAACCATGTCGGCTTCGTGGAGAAGGCCAGAAGGCTGGAGATGGCCCTGGACATATGCACGCAGTTCGAGCGGAGGGTGAGGGTGACGGGGAGGGCCGACGGCGCCACGGGCGAGGAGTTCGGGAGGTACGTGCTGGAGACCGTGGCCAGGAAGGACCTGGAAACGGAATGGAAGAAGGCCAGCGGCTGCTAAAAAACCTTTCAGGTAACATTTTATTGAAATGAGGGGATAATGAAAGCACCCTCGGAGCGGTTGAACTCCCAGGGAAGGGCTAAGGAAGAAATGATGAAGATATCAGTGTCACAGACGCTGTTGGCCCCCTTATCATCCTCAGCTTGAAGTTCGAGCGGGCAGGATGATGGTATATGAGTTGGACCCCAATACAGGGTCATTACGCCGGTCGGCGACCAGCTCAACGTGTTCCTGTCGGAGACGGAGCGATCCGGGGCATCGTCCATTTATGAGCGCTATCCGTGTCAACGGCAATCTAAAACTCACCAGATTTGGCATTCTAATATTGACCCTGAGTTCGACAGTTGATCGGGCGAAATTTCACTGATTTTAGATGTTGACAGTTGGTCCATGAGGTTATCAGCCTCATCGAAAACGCCCGGGATCGGGCGTTTTCCACTACGTTTCACACAGATATTCGGCCAAAATGGCCCTGTTGACCTCGTTGAAGTTCGAGTAGAACCGCTTCTTCAGTCCGTTCCCCGCCGAAACCACCGTAACTGTCAACTTTTTCAAGGCATCGATGATGAATTTCGTTGACATGCGTTTCACTGGCTTTACGAAAAAGCGTGTCAAACTGATCATGAGCTGCGCGATGAAGCCGATGAGGAGGACGCCGTACACGGCGTCCTCCGTCCATACGCGGACGGGCTTGATCTCCACCTCGCTCTTCAGCGAATGGAAGAGCTTCTCGATGGCGTCCTTGCTGCGGTAGAGGCGCAGCGCCTCCGCCGCTGGCATATCACGACTTGATGTCAAGCAGAAACAGCCTTCCCGGCCGTCTATTACGTCCTCAAGGAGGAGGCGGAGCGCCTCCTCCTCGTCCATTTCCGTCAGTCTCGTCTGGTAATCGTAACGGACGTCGACCAGCGGATTGTTGATGCGGAACCGCTTGGGCAGCTTCTTGCCGTTGTCCAGACTTTTCTGGATGGCGACCGCCTCGGCAAGAAGTCGCTCTGCCTTGCGGCGGCGCGACTTGAGGTGATCGTTTTTCAACTTCTCGGAGAAGAAGTAGTAGTTGACGCGGCTGGGGAACGTCCGTTTCAGAGCATAGACGCCGTCCTCGGCGTCTATGCGCTCCCAGCCGTCCTCGGAGAACGCCTGGAACACCGCGTCGTCGGACGAGTTCAGCTTCTTTGCCGTCAGGTAGTCGTTATCGTCCAGTTCGATGCGGTCTATGTTCTCCTTGTCGTTCGCTCCCCGGTCGAACACGACCAGGGAGCCAGGCGCCAGCAGGCGCCTGACCTGACCGTACGTGGCCTTCATATGAGCTTGGTCGTTGATGTTGCCCGCCTCGACCGTAAGACCGATCGGTACGTCATAGGGCGGCGCCAGCTGCGCCGCCCCGAGCGTCAGCTGCCGCTCGCCCGGATGATGATCGCGCGAATAGCCGTACTTAGCGAGCTTCGCCATGTCGCCGTAATAGACGATGGACGTCCAGTCCAGCAGGACGTCCGTCTTCGGTCGTCCTAGAAGCTCCAGGACGCTGTCCTGGAGCTCACGGACGATGCGTTCCCGGTTCCGTCCAAGCGCCTCCACCGCCCGGTACAACGTCTTGGCATTGAACGCCCTGATGCCGTAATGATCCCGAACCTCCTTACGGTTTAACCACGCGCTCGCTTGCAAGATGCTGAAGTTATCTCCCAGTTGGTCGACGAGCATGCCACGGACAAGGGCATCGAGCGCGATGCCCTTGCTCTTGTGCCGTCCGATTATCTCACTCAACCCCAATCGCTCGTACCAATCATCGACCATCAGCGTCGTGCCGATGGAAAACGACTTATTCTCGTTCGGCGTAATCTGATTCGTCCTCAGCTTTGTTTGTTTATTCACAATTCAGGCATAAGTTGAGGACCCTTTTAATTTCTACTTCATTTCGCTGGACGCTCGCGCGTCCAGCATTAACGCAATAATCAACTCTCCCTAATTTCGATCTGACCAAGTGTCGAAGTCGGGATTGACCAGTTTGATATTTCTAATCATCCCCTTTCTGAATGTAGGGAGGGGGCATTCCGGCCCTCCTTCTTGACTGGAGCCGATAACTATCCCCTCGGATGTTCATGGTGATGCTGTGATGCAAGATCCTATCCAGCACAGCACTGGCTATGACGTTGTCGCCTAAAACCTCACCCCATTCTCCGTAAGATTTGTTCGATGTGTATATCGTGCTGCCCTTCTCGTACCGTCTCGATACGAGCTGGAAGAAAAGGTTCGCAGCCTCCCGGTCCATCGGTAGATAGCCGATCTCGTCCACGATGAGAAGCTTCGGGCGGCAAAGGTTCTTCAGGGCACGCTCCAGCGTGCCCCTCTGTGCCGCAGCGCGAAGCTTCCCGATCATGCTGGACGAGTTCAGGTAATAAGCACTGTAACCAGCCCTGATGGCGTCGATGCCCAGACCGATAGCTATGTGCGTCTTCCCGACCCCTGGCGGGCCGAGGAGGATGACGTTCTCCCCGTTCGCCAGGAATCGCAAGGTCCTGAGATCGTCAAGGACATTCTTGTCGATGGAAGGCTGGAAGCCCAGGTCGAAGTCGTCCAGATACTTCCGGGAGGGGAAGTTGGCCAGCTTTGTACGGGTCTCGATGGACGATGTTTTTCGGTGCTGCACCTCCTCCATCAGAAGCCGGTCCAGTATTTCAAGGAACGACATGTTCTCCTTGACCGAATGCTCCACCGCTAGATCCAGGATCGATTCGGCAGTCGTCAGCCTGAGCCAGCTCATATTCTCATGCACCCTTTCATAGATCTCGTTCGTCGTCATTCATTTCCTCCTGCGAATTGATCGTAATAGGACGGTTCCCGCACCTGGACGTCCGGCACTCGGACGCGGACGGGGTCGAACACGACCCCCATCCGCTTCGTGTGCCGCTCCAGGTTCTCGTCCCGCTTCAGTTTGTAAAGGCCAGCGAAATGTTCCTTGCCCCGGACGGTGCGTTGACCAGGCACCG
>Ga0302243_1001557_pt1 | contig 15490 bp, 15 predicted proteins | sample AAG_UR_Met_MG_FD_193514 | JGI IMG/M metagenome (GOLD analysis project Ga0302243, IMG submission 193514) | Enriched activated sludge microbial communities from anaerobic digester in WTTP, New Holstein, Wisconsin, United States - AAG_UR_Met | ecosystem: Engineered > Bioreactor > Anaerobic >... | reverse complement strand
ATCATCACCGACCTCAAGTCCCTGCCGGACGAAGAGGGCAAGTTCGTGGACTGGGCGCTCAAGGAGTACAAGAACGTTCCCGCCTTCAACCCCAAGAACTACGAGCTGTAGGCGGGACCGAGCCCGATTTCCCTCCAAACTGCTTCCAAACCCCTTACCACACCTTTTTTGTCATTGTTAGTGCCGTCTGTAACCCGCCGACTATCCTGTTCGATCGCCGCGACCTACACTACTGGATCCGCCTCACGGCCATGGACAACAATGGTTGGAGAACATTAGGGAATGTTCAGAAAAAAGAGCGGGAAAGGGCAGGCCCGGGGGCCCGCGTTGGCGTTCATCCTTACGGCTTGAGCCTCTTCTTCGAACCGACGAAGAAGCCGACCAGGATGCAAACGACGGAAGCGATGACCACGAGTATGACCAGCAGCTCGAGGCCGATAGTGATGCCGCTGGAGGTGGTGGCCTTCGGGGCCAGATCGTCATAGGCGGTCTTGTGCTCGATCTGTCCGTCGATGGTGTCCATCAGCTCCTCGGCCTCAGCTATCGGCACGGAGGTCATGTCCAGCTTGATGTTGACGGGCCCGACCTCCCTCATTATCGACATTGCCACGATGGCCCCGTTGGATGGGCAATACGTCCAGGTGAGGAAATCGTCATAGCCGAACACGTTGACGAAGATGCTGCCGTACACCGGGTCGGTGATGGTCTTGTTTTCGTAGTTGTAGTACTCCGGGCTGATGGTCTCGTTGAACTCGAGGGTGCCGTTATCGATCTGAGGACCGCTGGACCCGGGGTTGTAGATCTTAGCCAGGTCGATGGGGAATCCGGTGACACCCCACTCAGCCGCCTCGTCGCCGAACAGCATGTCCGTCAGTTCCTCAGGCAGTCCGATCGCGTTCAGCGTTCCAGTCCAGTTCAGGGTGCCGTTCATGAAGCACTCGCTGTCCCAGGAGTCGCCCTCGGCGACCGAGTCGGCCAGGACCTGCAGGTACGGCTCGAAGGTCATCTCGCCGGTGAGGTCTAGGTCCAGCGAGATGTCGCTGATGCACGAGATGTACTCGGTGATGTTGATTGAAGTGTAGTCGTTGGTGTAATTGTCGATCGGCGTGGTGTCGTTGGGGTAGTTGTTCAGCACGATGTGGGCCCTGGCGTAGAGCTTCGCATTAACGTCCATCTCCGATATGGTCATGTTGACCTTGTTAACGGTGAGTACGATGGTCTCGCTCATTGCCATGGCCAGGTTGCCCTCGGCGCCGAACAGGGCGTTGAAGGTCTCCGCCTCGGATATGTTCTTCAGCCCCAGCGGGTTGGTGGACATGTAGTCCCAGTCAGTAATATACTCTCCCTCTTCCACCAGATCGCCGCTCATCATGAACGCGAGCGCGAGCGAGAGGTTCTGGGTCCCCGTCACCTTGATGACATATTGATCAGCGGTAACGTCGATGACCTCGAACACCGCCGCCGACGCGGTCGCACCGTGGAGGTAAGCCTCCGTGATGGTAGCGTTCCGGTACCAGTCTTCCTCCCAGTTACCGATGGAGAACAGGGCGTTGATCGATTCGAAGTCCAGGGTCAGGTCCTTCTCCCCGGCCAAGGCCCACTTGTCGCCCGTGTTCAGTTCGGCCATCGCCGCATCAGCCGTGGGTGTGACCAACAGCACCGCGAACGAGCACGATATCACCATGGTGGCAACGATGGCCGCCATAGCTCCCTTCATACCAGATGTGAGTGACATCAGGGCGGAATCAGTTTCCAGGACTATATAAAATTCGTAGTAACTTTTTATTATATAGATAGAGGATGAATGTGGTCCGATACGTTTGTACCGCCGCCTACGCCCGCCTCATGACCAAGCCGAGTAGCGGCCGTCGACCTTTCGGATCCCCACCGGGACGCCGAACAGCTCGGACAGCGTCTCCTCGCTCAGGAGGTCCATCCCCCCGTCCTTGAACACCCGTCCGTTCCTCATCATGATGACCCGCTCGATCTCGGGGACGATGTCAGCGGGGTCGTGGGTCACCAGGACCAAGGTCCGCCCGCAGCGGGCCAGGGAGCGCATGCTCTCCCTCACCAGGTGCCGCCCGGTCAGGTCCAGGGAGCTCATCGGCTCGTCCAGGATGAGGGCCTCGGGGTCGTGGACCAGCGCCCGGGCCATCAGCACCCGGCGGGCCTCCCCGGTGGACAGGGTGGACACCTGCCGCGAGGCCAGGTGGCCGGCGGCGACCGCGGCCAGGGCGTCTCCCCCCCGCGCCCGCATCTCCGGGGTGATGGCCTGGGAGCGATTGGTCCCCACCGAGCCGAAGAATCCGGACAGCACCGCGTCGAGGGCGTCCATCCCCCGGTGGAACTCGATCTGCATCTCCCCTGACACCACCCCGAACGCCTTCCGGAGGTCGAAGAGGTCCCAGTGCTCATCCCCCCTGATGCGCACGTACGCGCCTTCGACCGAGGTGTCGCAGCGATTCTCCCCGGTCATGGTCTTGATGAGCGACGATTTCCCCGAGCCGTTGGGGCCGAGGACGACGATCCTCTCCCCCCGGTCGATCCGCAAATCCACGTCCTTCAGGATGGCGGCGCGGCCCTTGGTTATCGTCACATTGTGCATCTCGATGACCGGGACGGACATGGGCTGCGGAACGCACCGAGAGTATTTTATCGCTATGGAAGGGACTCGGCTTTAAAGGCGTAATTATCCTTGTGAGGACCTATCACAAACGATAGTATCATATGTTGCTTTTCGATAAAGGCCGTGGTGGCAACCGGCCGGGTAGGACCTTCTCCAACTTCCCCACTAAACGTTTGGTTTTTCCCGGTCGGCCACAAACAATTTCCATGTTTTACATACTGGACGTAGCGAGACGAACGTTCGTATCGTTTCTGGACCTCCGACCCAAAGCTAATAATAGGTGCTTGCCTGGCCGGTCTCAGGTGAAATCCTGGAAGCAAAGCTAGGAATGATAGAAAGGATACGCCGGGCCCTCGGTGGGTCACCGGGCGACCACGCAGATGGACACAGCAGCTCTCCGGCCCCGCGGCCGGGGAACCAGCAGCACCTGGACCTGCTGCGCGACACCGCCCGCGACCTTTGCTCGGACCCATGGCTGGCGAACCAGATCTCCTTGGAAGTGGCGACCGTGAACGGGAAGCAGACCATCCGGTACATGCCGGCCGAGTCGATGCCCTACGTCCGGGCGGCATACGCCATCCGCAAGGGCGAGCTGCCCCCCGAGATGGGCGGCCTGTTCGACGGCATGGCCTCGTGAGGCCAACGCGCCCCGGCCCCGTTCCGGCGGCGCCCCTTCCGGTCTCACACTGAATAGCCCCGGATGTCGTGGGCCATCACCGGGCGGATGGCTGCCCCTCCTTGCCCCGCCGCAGCAGGTTGATGACGCCATGACAGCGGCAGGCCGTGGCGATGGCCACGGCCTCGCCGTCCCCCGTCCGGTCCACCGTTCTCAGCATCTCGCCCAGGTCCCCTCCGGCCAGCCCGCCTACCGTACCAGTTGCGGAGGAGATGAGGACGACCGAGCGGTCCGCCGCTCCCTCCAACGCCGTCCGTATCAGCTCATGCATCGGCCGATCGTGCCGCTCCCCGGTGACCGGGCAGAGCGCGTCCTGGGCGCAACCATCGACGCAGCGCCCCTCCCCCATGAAGCTGGTCACCACCACCGCGTTCGCCTCGTCGATCAGTGCGACCGAGCGGGGCGGGAGCCTCTCCCTGACCAAAGCCGCCAGCTCAGGCGCGGGGGCCAGGGGGCGGGCCGCCCGCCGTCCGCGTTCGACGGCAAGGAGCGCGGCAAGATGCCCGGGGGCGGCCGGCACCACGAGGTCGGGGACCCACCTTTCCATCAGGTCTAGCAGCGCCGCCGCCCCGTCGCCCTGCCGGAACAGCACTTCGCCCCTTCCGGCCCGCAGCACCGCGTCCGGGTCCGACGCTTCCTTAGCGATCCCCCTGGCCATGCAGCCAGGGTCGCGGTCCACTACCAGCGCCCGGTCACCCCGCATCCGGGCCTCGATGGCCGCGGTGGTGCCGAAGCGGCCCCCGCCGATTATGACCGCTGTCCTCATGTCCGTACGTTATCGTCCCGGCCAGGATAAAGCATCGCCGGCCGGAGTGAGCATGCTCACTGCTAGTTCTATTATTCAAGGGCTCGCATGGTTCTCGAACGATGGTAAACGAGGTCCTGCTCTCCGCTCCCCTGGCTGCCTCCATCATCATATGCGTGGTGCTGGCCGCCTACGTCGGCCTCCGCAGCCGGCTGATGTCCAGGGGGCTGTACGTACTGATGGTCCTGATGGTGGCCTTCCTGGCCGGTGCGTTCTGGCTCGAGCTGATCGACCCCAGCCTGGGAGGCAAGCTGTTCTGGAACGACCTCGAGTACATCGTCAACGTCTCCATCCCCCCGCTCTTCCTGATCTTCACCGCCACCTTCCTCGGCCGGAAGGTGGTCAGGGGAAAGCAGTGGGCGCTGCTGTTCATCGTCCCGGCCATCGTCCTCGCTCTGCTCTGGACCAACGATATCCATCATCTGTTCTACCCCGATGTATGGCTGGAGAACGGCGGCTACTACGCCTCGTTCGACCACACCAACGGCATAGGGTTCCTCCTGCACTCGGTATACTCCCTCGGCGTCCTGACCTACACCGTCGCCCTGCTGGTAATCTACTTCCTGCGGTCGTCGCCGATGCAGCGGAGGCAGGTCCGGCTGGTCCTGTTCGCCGCGCTGACGCCCCCCATCGCCGTGCTCATCGGCTTTCAGCCGTGGTTCCCGCTGTCCCCGACCTACATCTTCGTGATCGGCCTCACCATCTCCGGCCTCCTGATCTTCCTGGGCGCGTACACCTACGAGCTGTTCGACGTGGTCCCCATGGACATGGAGAGCATACTGGAGACGGTGGACGATGGGATCATCGTCGCGTCCACCGGAGGCAAGGTGGTGTTCGCCAATCGGACCGTGGTCGAGGCGGCGGGGGTGAACCGCGATATATATGCCCGACCGCTCTCCTCCCTCTCCCCCGAGCTCACCGCGGAGAACATCCAGAGGGCGGGACGAGGGGAGAGGGTGGAGCTGACCCTGGGCAGGAACGGCCGGCGGACGTTCCTGCTGAAGGCTACCTCCGTTGTCGACCGGGAGGGGACCACGACCTCCGTGCTGCTCACCCTCCGGGACGTGACCGAGGAGAAGCGGGTCAGGGAGTCGCTGAAGGAGGCCAACGTCAAGCTCAATCTCCTATCCAGCATCACCCGGCACGATATCCTCAACGAGCTCACGGTGGTGCGGGGGGCGGGCGAGCTGGTGCAGGGAGCATCGCTGGACCAGGAGCAGGCCAGGCGGTACGGGCAGATCATCGTGGACGCCGCTGACGCCATCGAGCGGCAGTTCACCTTCGCCCGGGACTACCAGAGCCTCGGGGTCAGGGTGCCGGAGTGGCAGAGCGCGAAGGAGGTGTTCGAGCGGGCCCTGGAGCTGGGGCTGGCCGGCGGGGCGGAGGTCCAGGTCGATCTGGACCAGGTCGAACTGTGGACCGACCCGATGATGGAGAGGGTGTTCAGCGTGCTGCTCGACAATACCGCGCGGCACGGCATCGGCGCGGACAGGGTGTCGGTGAGGTGCGAGCGGAGGGATGGCGGCGCGATCATCATATACGAGGACAACGGGGTGGGGGTGGACGCCGAGCTCAAGGAGCGGATCTTCGAGCGGGGGTTCGGGCGGAGCGGGGGCCTCGGCCTGTACCTGGCCCGCCAGATACTCGACGTTTACGGGGCGGAGATAAGGGAGACCGGACCGCCCGGACAGGGGGCCAGGTTCGAGATAATCTTCCCGCCGGAGCGGTGGCGGGCCCCGCCCGGGCACATCAGGTGAACAGGACGGTCATGCTGGATGCCCCCGGACCGAGCGTCCCGAGGAAAAGTTATTTGAAATCCGCCTGACCAACGTCGACCATGGCGCCGCGAGGAGGGCTGCGGCATCGATTGGACGAGGCCCTGGCGGGCAAGCCGTTCGAGATGCCCATCCGGAACACCTACAGTCTCGTCTACGGGTACTACAAGCACGATCCCAATCTATACTATGATAAGCAGGCCCGCAGGGTCATGGACCGGGTGCTCAGGAAGGACTCCAACTGCCTGGACGTCGGAGCGAACGAGGGCACCTTCGTCAAGGAGATGGTCAAGCGGGCGCCGCAGGGCGAGCACATGGCCTTCGAACCCATCCCCGAGCTCGCCGCCAAGGTCGCCGATAGATACCCGCGGGTGGAGGTCCACGAATGCGCCCTCTCCGACGTCAACGGCACGAGCACCTTCCAGCTGGTGACCAATAATCCCGGCTACAGTGGGCTGCGCCGGCGCCACTACGAGTTCGGGGAACCGATCATCCGGGAGATCACGGTGGAGACCAGGGCGCTCGACGGGCTGTACCCCCGGGACCGCCCGCTGGCCTTCGTCAAGATCGATGTGGAGGGCGCTGAGTATCTCGTGCTGCGGGGAGGAAAGGGGACGCTGAGGGAGCATCGTCCGTACATCGTGTTCGAACACGGCCGGGGCGCGGCGCCGTTCTACGATGTCCGGCCGGAGCAGCTCTACGACCTGCTGACCGACGACATCGGGCTGCACGTCTCGACCATGGCCGATTGGCTGGAGGGAAATGGCCCCCTGGGCCGGGATGAGCTGGTCGAGCAGTTCGACGAGAACATCAACTATTATTTCTTGGCGCACCCGTGAAGTGCGCCAATACTGTTACACCGGACGTGCGGGGGAGGACAGGGGTCCGGGTTTACCGGACCTTGTCGTATCATGTCTCGGATGGGGCATGAGTATATAGTCAGGCCCGTTGGACTGCATGTGCCCGGTGCCTTTGTTCCTGGCAAGGCCAGCTGTCAGGGGCAAGCCGGACCGCCTAGCATTCCTGCACGTCGGCATCATGTACCGCGCGGTGCGTGGCAACAAACCCATCGGACCAGGCCTCGAGCATCGGTAAGTGCTTAAAAACGGTGATCTAGGCAGAGGCCCCACTCCTGCTTCGAGGCCTTAACCGGCCGAACCTGCCCCGGCCGCTGATGAGAGCATCTGGACATAATGCAGATTCATCGCCCACACCATCGCTCGATGAGGTCGGCGCACTCCGACAGGTCCTCGCCCTCGTGCACGACCTCGGCCACCGCCGCGGCGCACTCGTCGGTCGGCTGGAGGGCGATGGAATGCCCCGCCTCGAGGAACATGCCCACGTCGTTGCAGCTGTCTCCCACCGCCACCGTCTCCTCCCGGGATATGCCGAACTGGCGCTGCCAGGACCGCAGCCAGATCTCCTTCTCCAGGTAGCTCACCCGGCGCACGTAGCGGGGGACCAGGCGGCCGAGGGCGTCGCTCTCGAACCAGTTGGCCCGCCAGTCGTGGAATCCCGCCCGCTTCCCGATCCAGTCGGCCAGCGGCGCCGTTCCGGCCGAGATGATGACGCACCTGATCCCGAGGGCGGTCAGCCGGGAGACGCACTCCCCGACTCCGGCCCGGACATGGCTGTTCTCGACCAGCGCCCGCTCGACCTCCGCGGCGGTGAGCCCCGGCCGCCGCTCGATCATGGCCCCCATGTTGGCGGCGGCCCACTCGTCCTGGTCGATCCGCCCCTCGGCATACTGACGGTAGAACGGCTCGGGGTCGTGGCCATAGCACTTGAACAAGGTATCCCACGAGCTGCGCTCCAGGGTGAGCGTGCCGTCCATATCGAACGCGGCCAGTCTGATCATGTCTTATTACCACTCCGATGATCCGGAACCAGAAGACTCCCTATAGAACGGGCAGCGCTTACTCCGGCTTGTACCCGGCCTCCCTGATCTTCTGCTTCGCCTGGTCGACCGTCGTCTTCGAGGTGTCGAGGGACACCTTCACCTTGGCCCCCTTCAGGTCCACCACCACGGACGATGCTCCGGGAAGGGACTTCAGCGCGTTCTCGACGTTCTTGGCGCAACCGCCGCACTTCATGCCCTTGACCGGAATGGTAACATCCTGCATGTGCCTCGTCTCCGCCCATAGGATGCAGTCCTAGGTTAATCTTGGTTGCGCTCGGTCCGGCGACGGCGAGGGCATCGGGGCTGGGTCCCATTATTTATAATGAGATAATCGTTATAAAATAACAGAAGGGCCTAGAGGCCACGGGAAGTTGATGTCGGAAGTAAGTCTGGTGCTATCGGGGATATCACTGACCGCGGCGGCGGTATGCGTCGCGCTGGGAGTATACGTATATACCAACAACCCCCACCTGAAGAGCTCCCGCCCTTTCACCTTGCTGGCCTCGGTAGCGACCTTGACCGCTGTCGCCGACCTCCTGTTCATTAATTCCCCCGATGAGGGCACCGCCCTCCTGCTCGTGCGCCCGGAGGTGTTCCTCTCCACGATCCTCTCGGCCACGATGCTCTACATGACCTCGTACCTTCCGTACGAGCGGGAGAGGTCATGGCTGGTTAGCCATCGCCGGGAGTTCGCCGTCATCGCACTGTTCCTGGCCATCGTTCCCTCGGCAACGATCGGGACGGTATCCTTCGACGAGTATGGTTGGGGCATACCGACTACCCTGCCGGTGGTGTGGTGGTACGCCGCCATCTGCTTCTTCTATCTCTCCGGCCTGGTGATCTGGCTGTTCATGTATCGGGAGGAGGGGCGGGAGGTCAAGAGGAGGATAGTCCCCTTGGCGGTGGGGATCACCGTGCCGGTCGCGTCGGGGGTCATAGTTACCGTGCTTATGCTGTTCCTCCCCTCCGTCCCGCCCGACCTATCCCTTTCCCTTGTTGTATCGTCCCTCTGCATCGCCTACGCGATATTCCGGCAGAAGCTGTTCATGCTCGAGCCGGCGAAGGAGAGCGTCCCGGCCGCCAACGCACAGCAGGCCATGAGGCCGGGTAAGTGCATCCTGCTGGAAGGGGCCCCGGCCGGCTCGGTGTATGGCATGTTCGTAAACGAGATCGCCGCCAGCGGCCGCGGGCTGCTCATTACTCACATCCCCCCGGAGGAGATCAAGGAGCGGTATGGGCTGACCAGCACCCCCATCGTATGGCTGACCACCAAGCCGGGGGCGGACCGCCTCGACCCTACCAGCTTGGCCCTGCTCGCCCACACCACCAATCATTTCCTGCAGAAGGCCGGAGGGAGCGTCATCCTCCTCGATTGCCTGGATTATCTTCTGGCGAACAACAAGCCCGAGGACATCATGCACTTCGTCTACGGCCTCAAGGACGCGGTCACGGTCAGCGGCTCCAAGCTCATCGTGTCCGTCGACCAGGGCGCCATCGGCAAGAAGGAGCTGGCCCTGATGGAGCGGGAGATGGACGTCGTCGCCGACACGCTCCCGCCGTGCCCGCCGGCGGCATAACCGTAATCTAGCCACACCGCCTTCCCTACCAGGATGCCTAGGGGTGCTTATTCTTGAGCGATGCGGTGATAGTGACCGACCGGCTGGTCAGGGCGTTCGGGGACGTCGTCGCCGTCGACGGCGTGTCGTTCCGGGTGGAGAAGGGCGAGCTGTTCGGCCTGCTGGGGCCGAACGGCGCCGGAAAGTCGACGCTCCTGAAGCTGCTGACCGGGCAGCTGGAGGCGTCGTCCGGCGCCTGCGCGGTGCTGGGCATCGATCCGTCCAGGGACCCGCTGGACGTCAAGAAGGGCATCGGCATCGTGCCCGAGGTCGAGTCGCCGCCGTCGTTCCTTACCGGCCGGGAGTACCTGCACTTCATCGGACTGGTGCGGGGGATCGCCGACATCAGGGAGCGCACGGAGGATTGGATCGAGCGGCTGGATATGAAGGAGGTGGCGACCGTCCCGTGCAAGGACCTGTCGAAGGGGACGAGGCAGAAGCTGATGATCGCCGCCGCGCTCATCCACGAGCCGCCGCTGGTGTTCCTGGACGAGCCGTTCTCCGGCCTCGACCCCCGCTACCAGAGGCTGCTCAAGGAGTACCTCTCCGATTACCTCGCCCGCGGCGGCACGGTGTTCATGTGCACCCACATCCTCGAGATCGCGGAGAAGATGTGCACCCGCATCGCCATCATCGACCGCGGCAGGATCGTGGCGACCGGGGGGCCGGCAAGCATCGGGCGGGAGGGGGAAACGCTCGACCAGGCGTTCATGCGATTGACCGAGCGCACGGCTTCGCAAGGGGTGTAGGATGGAACAGCTCGCCAGGCACCTGGGCCTCGTTCGCCTGATGATGTCGGAGGAGCGCAGGCTCAACGCGTCCATGATCGGCGGCATCCAGTTCCTGATGTTCCCGGTCATCATCCTGTTCATGGCGCTGGTCCTGAGCCTCGCTTCCAGCCAGCTGCTGCGCTCCATGCCCCTGGACCAGGCATACCTTCTGCTGCACGCCGTCATCGTTCTGTATGGCATCAGCGTCGGCGGCCTGGCGCTGTTCAGCGACCGGATCGCCGAGCGGCGGTTCGGGCAGACCTCGCTCATCCTGCAAACGCCCCTGACCCAGCCGATCGACGGCCGGGAGCTGTTCGCGGCGTTCTACGTCAAGGAGATAATCTACTACTTCCTGTACTCCATCGTCCCGATCATCGGGGGCATCGCGCTCTCGATACCGGTAACGGGCTTCCCGGTCACCAGCGTACTTTTCCTTCTGCTCACCACCACGCTGTCGTTCCTCATCGGCCTGTCGCTGTCGTTCTTCCTGTCGTCGATGTACGTCCGCTCCCGCGCGCTGTTCGGCGTTCTGGTCGGGGTCATGGCCGTGGTGTTCCTGACCGGCTTCGTGACCAAGGCCTACGATGTCGCGGACCTCATCCCCTCGATCGCGCTGCAGCGCACGCACGAGCCGTTATACCTCGCCATCGCCCTCGCCGTCATCGCCCTGTTCTCGTTCGTCGCCATCATGACCATCCAGGTCAAGTACAGCGGCAGGGCGAGCGAGAGGCACGAGGCCCGGATGCTCGAGACCGCCGGGAGCTTCACCTTCGCACGATCGTGCTCGGCCCTCATGGGCAAGGACTGGATCGACCTGCTGCGGTCGCGGACCCTGGTCCCGGTGGTGAGCGCCTACGTCGGACCGCTGGCCATACTGGCTCTGATGTTCTGGTTCATCGGGAACGTGCTCACGGTCCGCCTTGATCTGAACATGGTGTTCTACGCGGCGATGATCGGCTTCTTCTCGGTGTCCATCTACAGCTGGCTGAACATGCTGGATAACAACGCGTTCATGGAGGTGCTGCCCGTCACGGTGGCCCAGGTCATCAGGACCAAGCTCCTGCTGCTGTCCATGGTCGCCGCGGTGACCTCCACGGTCTTCCTGATCGCGCTCGGCGCGATGATGGGCCAGCTCGGCACCCTGCCCCTCGGCCTGGTGGTCGGCTATGTCACCACGGCCTACACCGTCACCTCGACCGCGTACCTGACCGGGCTGAGGACCAACAGCTACCTGTTCGACCCGGCGGTCCTGGCCAAGTTCAGCGGGCTGAGCATCCCGCCCCTCGTGGCGCTGGTCATCATGTCACTGAGCTTCTGGATGGATCCCCTCGTGGTCTCGATCCTCGTGCTAGCGGTATGCGGGGTCCTGGCGCTGGTGACCTACTTGCTGTACCGCCGCATCGATGCCCGGTGGGGCCGGGAGTCGTTCGTATATCAATAACGTCCCGGTCCGCCTAGGTCGCCGCTGCCGCGCCGGCAGCGGCGGCGCTGTCCCTTGATCGCAGCACGATGATGAGCCAGCCGAGAACGATCAGCATCGGGAGGTGGGGGTCGCGCTGCCTCTCGGCGACGACATTGACGTCGCCATCGGTCCTCATCAGGCCATGCCGGACGGTGATCATCGCCATCGGCGCCCCGTTGGCATCAACCACCTGCCAGTTCCTATCCGTCCATGACACCCTGGAGATGGTGTACGCCGACCCGTCGGCGAACAGGATCCGTTGATCGCGGGAGCCCAGATCGGCGGTGAGCACCTCCTGGTCGAACGGTGCCGAGGCCACCTTGATCTTCCGATCGATGAAGCCGCTGCGCTTGAACGAGAAGGCCCGGTCGTCGAAGCGGCCGGACGCCGGTCCGCCCCCCAGGGCCCGCGGCCAATCGAGCGTGGCCAGGGCCTGCCCGCCCCCTAGCAGCTCGAAGTGCCCGCCACTGCGCCCGGTCTGCTTCCACTCCAGCACGGGCCCGGTAAACTCGCTCAACCTCATCGGAACCGTACGGTCATCGGTGTGGCCGTACTTGTCCGTTCCCCTCATCTGGCTGCCAGCCGGTGATTGTTGCCGGCCCCCTGTCGCCAATGGGGGTCACCGTCCTCCCTGACCAAAGGTATATCAATGACCATGATTTTCACCGTGACCGCTAGTCATAAACTGAGTGACGGTCATGGGAACGAGCGAGAGGAGGCAGAGGGAGCGGGCCCGGAGGGAGCGGGAGATCGTGGCCAGGGCCAAGGAGCTCTTCCTCGACAGAGGATATGACAATACCACCATCGACGAGATCGCCGATTCTCTGGAGATATCGAAGGGCGCCATCTACCTGCACTTCGGGAGCAAGGAGGATCTGTTCTTCCGCGTGGTCAGGGAGGGCCTGGAGATCATGCTCGAAAGGTTCCAGGAGGCGGTCGACCGGGAGGAGGACGGCCTGTCCAAGTACGGGGCCATCGGCATCGCCTACGGGCGGTTCTGGAACGACCATCCCGACTACCACGGTCTGCTCAACATGCCGGTCGTCCGCACCGCGTCGGGCGACCCGGGGCCGGAGAGGAAGCTGGCCGACGAGATCAACGACAAGATATTCCGCATGAGCGTCTCCGCGTTGAGCAAGGGGCAGGAGGACGGCTCGGTCCGCAAGGACCTCAACCCCACCCTGGCGGCGTTCATCGTCTCCCACTCCACCAGAGGGGTGCTGGAGGGCATCGAGGAGAACCGGCAGAAGCTGAAGGAACGGGGGGTCGAGCCGGAGGCGGTCATGACCGCCGCGCTGACGCTGTACGGCCAGGCCCTCGGCACCGACCGGAGCGCCAGCACTCAGTACGTCGGGGGATGGGTCAAGGAGAAGAACGAGGCGCCGAAGGCGAGATCACGATCAAGCGATCAGGTGAGGAAATGAAGGAGCGCAGAAGTGGAGGATGCGGCCAGGCGGAGCGCACGTTCCGGCCGGCCGCGAGCTCGGGGATGGCGTGCAATGTGCTAGTGAAATGGGAGAGCAGCGAAAGGTCCGGGGCGGTTCTATGACCGCCGCCATATCGGTCGAGCACCTCAGCAAGGTGTACGGCGACATCCGGGCGGTGGACGATATCTCGTTCTCCGTTGAGTCGGGCCAGGTGTTCTCGCTGCTCGGGCACAACGGGGCGGGAAAGACCACCACGGTGGAGATCCTGGAGGGGCTGAGGAATCCCAGCTCCGGCAGCGCCCAGATCTTCGGCGTGGACGTGACCAACGGGTACCACAAGCTCCGCAAGAAGGTCGGGATCCTCCCCCAGGACTTCGAGCCGTTCCAGCGGCTGAAGCCGACCGAGACGGTGGAGTACTGGGGAGAGCTGTACGACCTCAAGCTCAGCAAGAAGGAGATCGAGGACCTGCTGGCGAGCGTGGACCTCTCCCACCGCCTGAACGTGCTGGCCCAGAACCTGTCGGGCGGGGAGAAGCGGAAGCTGGGCATCGCCATGGCCATGGTCAACAAGCCGGAACTGCTGTTCCTGGACGAGCCGACCACCGGCCTCGATCCCAAGGCCCGCCGGGACCTGTGGGGCCTGATCACCAACCTGAAGAAGAAGGGAACGACGATCTTCCTCACCACCCACTACCTCGATGAGGCGGAGGTCCTGTCGGACCACATCGTCATCATGAACAAGGGCAGGAAGATCGCCGAGGGCAGTCCGCGTGAGATCATCAGCAAGCACGGCGGCAAGCCGACGGTGACGCTGTGCGGCGCCGGTAAGAAGGGCCTGGACGAGCTGGGCCGCCAGGGCATCGAGGCCAGCCTGCAGGACGACGACGTCCTGGTCAGGGTCGCCGACACCGGGGAGATCAAGGACTGGGTCGCGAAGCTGGCCGGAGCGGGGGTCGAGGTCAAGGACATGTACATCAAGCGCGACACCCTCGAGGACGTGTTCCTGTATCTCATCAATCCGGAGAACCAGAAGGAGGTGGCGCAATGAGCCGCATCATCGCCGACTTCAAGGCGTTCGGCCGCGAGTACCTGCGGTCGAAGGGCGGGCTGTTCTTCACGTTCATCCTGCCCATACTGCTCATCGTGCTGTTCGGGGCGATGTTCTCGTCCAACACCAGCACCATCTCGGTGCCGGTCCAGAACCTGGACGGCGGGGAGGCGTCGGTGTCGTTCATCGACGCGCTGAACAAGACCGGGGTCATCAAGGTCGAGATCATCCCGTCCGACCAGGACTTCGAGCAGTACGTCAAGGACCATTCCCTGACTATGGCCATGCAGATACCGTCGAACTTCTCGGCGAACCTGGCGCAGAAGATCGCCGACCCCAGCGCCCCGATGGCCACGGTCACGCTGTTCGGGGACCCCACCAAGTCCACGTACCAGATGGCCCAGGGCGCGATCAACGGCGCGGTGGTGGCGGTCAACTTCAACATCGCCCACGCCCAGCCGGTGATGGCGATGCAGTCCGGCACCCTGCCGAACACCAAGGACTACAACTACATGGACTTCTTCCTGCCGGGGGTCATCGGCATGACGGTCATGAGCGTCTCGCTGTACAGCATGACCTCGATCTGCTCGAACTACCGCACCAAGGGATACTTCAAGATGCTGTCGACCACGACCATCAGGAAGTATGAGTGGATGACCACGAAGTTCTTCGTGTACTCCATCATGCTCACCGCCTCGCTGATCGTGTCGTACGTCATCGGGGTGGTGGCGTTCGGCATGACCTCGTCGCTGACGCTGCTGACGTTCGCGTTCATCCTGGCCGGGGTGTTCCTGTTCATCGCGCTGGGCATGCTGCTGGGCACGGTGATCAAGGACGAGGAGACGGGCATGGCCATAACCAACGCCATCGGCTTCCCGATGATGTTCCTGGCCGGCTCGTTCTTCCCGGTGGAGAGCTTCCCGAGCTTCCTGCAGGGGGTGGCGGCGTTCCTGCCGCTGACCTACCTGAACAACGGGCTCAGGGACACCATGGTGTACGGGAACGACATGGCGGCGCTCGGGAACCTGGCCATCGTCCTGGCCATCGGCATCGTCATCGCCCTGGCAGCGTCCCGGCTGATGTCGTGGAAGGAAGACTGAACGCCAATGAGGAGGCCCCGCGGGGCCTCCTCCCCTAATTTTTCTGCTCTCGGCGGAATGGGCTCTCCCGCCAAGGCGGTCATTGAATAATGGGTCAGCCATAATTCACGGCGCTCGATCCATGGTGCATCCGCCAATGGCCAGCATGCCAAGTATGTCAGTTAAGTAATAATAGTTGAACCAGTTAGCGATATATCGTCAATTATTTATACCAAGAGCAAGGCGGGGAGCAGAAAGGAAGTATGGGAAGAGGGAGGACACTCGTCCTCCGTTCGGTGCTCACTT
>Ga0302243_1001555_pt1 | contig 15498 bp, 11 predicted proteins | sample AAG_UR_Met_MG_FD_193514 | JGI IMG/M metagenome (GOLD analysis project Ga0302243, IMG submission 193514) | Enriched activated sludge microbial communities from anaerobic digester in WTTP, New Holstein, Wisconsin, United States - AAG_UR_Met | ecosystem: Engineered > Bioreactor > Anaerobic >... | reverse complement strand
ACCCCCGATACCGGAACGATGCCGACGCCCTAAGGGCCGCCGAGCTGCTGAAGCGAAGCTTCTTCGCACCGGACCATTACAACTCCTACCAGGAACCCCGTTACTGGACAAGGTTCGTGGGATGGTGGCCCAACCTGCTCACCGCCCTGGAGATTCTCTACCGGATGGGATATGACAAGAACGATGATGACGTGGCCAGGGGCATCGCCTGGTTCATCGGGAACCAGGCCGATGACGGCCTGTGGGACCTGGAGGAAGGAAAACCCGGAAGGCCCGCGGACCGGGAATGGCTCGCCTTCCGGATATGCCGCATGTTGAAGGGCTTCGAGATCAGATGATCCCCAGCTCCTTCCCGATCTTCTCGAACCTGCCCACGGCGAAGTCCAGATCCTCCTCGCTCAGGGCGGCGTTCATTATCGTCCGTATGCGCGCTTTGTCCTTGGCCACCATCGGGAACACTATCGGCAGAGCGAATATTCCCTCCTGGTACAGCCGCTCGCTCAACCGCTTCGCTTTGGCGCTGTCGCCTACCATCACCGGGATGATGGGCGTGACGGAACGCCCGGTATCGAAGCCAAGGTCCTGCATGGCCCTGCGGAAATGGTCCGTCCTTTTCCACAGGTTCCGCACGTGCTGCGGCTCGTTCTCCAGGACGTCGATGGCCCCGATGCAGGCGGCTACCACGGCCGGAGGGTGCGAACCGCTCAGCAGCCACGTACGTGATCTGTTCAGGGCGAAGTTCTTGAGGTCCTGCGAACCGGAAACGTGGCCTCCGACCACGCCGAAGGCCTTCGAGAAGGTGCCCATCTCCACCTGTACGGCGTTATGGTCCAGGCCGAAGTGTGATACTATCCCCCGTCCGCCTTCTCCCAGCACCCCCTCCCCGTGGGCATCGTCCACGTAGAGCATCGCCCCGTGGTCCTTGGCAAGTCCAGCTATCTTATCCAGGGGCGCCATGTCCCCGTCCATGGAGAACACCCCGTCCGTGATGATCAGGATGCGGCGGTATTGCGGGTCTCTCCGTTCCGCCTCCTCCAGCTTCAAGGCCAGGTCGTCCGTGTCGCAGTGCCTGTATATGGCCCGGTCGGCGGTGGAAAGGCGGACGCCATCGATGATGCTACCGTGGTTCAGTTCGTCGGAGATTATGAGGTCGCCCTTGCCCACCAGCTGAGGTATGAGCCCGGCATTGGCGGCGAAGCCGGTCTGGTAAACCAGGGACGCGGGACGGCCTTTGAACCGGGCCAGACGTTCCTCCAGTTCCAGGTGGAGGTCCATCGTTCCGGCGATGGGCCGGACGGAACCCGAGCCGACCCCGTGCGTGTCCACCGCCTTTTTTGCCAGTTCCTTCATGTGCGGGTGGTTGCTAAGGCTGAGGTAGTTGTTAGAGCAGAACATGAGCACCCTCTTCCCGTCCACGTTGCACCAGGGCGTGCTCGCCCCCTGCAGCTTGGCTATTCGCCAGTCCAACGACTGGTCGACAAGGTCCTGATACTCCTTCTTGAGGAACGAGGTAGGGTCTCTCATGTTATCCATTCCAGGAGCGTCTAGCGGTCGGATTAATCTTCCCCTCTAGAGCTTCCCTTCGGCCTTGCGCTTTCTCAACCTAGCGAACATGTCGTCCGCCAGGCGCTCTAGGCTCCATTCCGCCCTCCAGCCCCAATCATGCATAGCGCGGGAATCGTCCATGGAGTCCGGCCAGGAGTCCGCTATCGCCTGCCGGAAGTCAGGCTCGTAGCTGATGGCGAAACCGGGGCTGCGTTCCTTCACGATCTCGGCGAGCTCCGCCGCGGAGAATTTCAGTCCGTTCAGATTGTATCCCAGTCTGGTCGTCAGACGTTCAGAGGGAGCTTCCATGATGCCGATGGCGGCGTTGATGCAGTCGGGCATGTACATCATCGGCAGCACCGTATGCTCGTTCACGAAGCAGGTATAACGGTTGCTACGAACCGCCTCGTAGAATATGGCCACCGCGTAATCGGTGGTGCCCCCGCCCGGGGGCGTCTCGGCGCTGATGATGCCCGCGTAACGGACGCTCCTGACATCCACGCCATACTTGCGGTGATAGTAATCGCATAGAAGTTCCCCGGACACCTTCGTCACCCCATACATGGTGGTCGGCTGCAGCACGGTGTCCTGCGGCGTGTTGACGTGCGGACAGTTGTTGCCGAATACGGCTATCGACGAAGGCCAGAACACCTTGATGTTGCGTTCCCGGGCAACTTCCAGAACGTTGATCAGCCCGTTCATGTTGAGGTCCCAGGCGAACTGGGGGTCCTTTTCTCCAACACCGGAAAGGACGGCCGCCAGATGGTAGATGGTTCCCACGTCATGCTTCTCGCACAGAACCTCGATCTGCTTCACGTCCAGAACGTTCCCGGTCTCGTACGGCCCGGACTCCTCTATCTCCTTGGAGGGCGTCCGGCTGTGGCCGACCCCGATGACGTTCTTACCGCCGTAACGCTTCCTCAGTTCCAGGATGAGCTCCGAGCCTATCTGGCCGGTAGCGCCCAAGACCATGATCTTCTTGCTCAAGGGAACACCTTTGTTGACGAACGTTCCCGGAACGCCTGCTGAGAATTTAAACCCTAGAATGACAAGGATTGGCACGAAAAAATGGAAAAAGGGCGGCCAGGCCGGCCGCCCTGATCGGAGTTCATTGCTTCTTCGCGGCCTTCATCTCGGCCTTCTTGCGCATCTTCTCCTCGCGGCCCTCCCGCTGCAGGCGGCCAGGGGCCCACCAGGCCTTCTTGCCCATGACGGCGAGGCCGGCAGGCACGATGTAGGTGCGGACGATCATGGCGTCCAGGAGGATAGCTACGGTCAGAGCGAAACCGAACTCCTGCAGCATGGCGTTGCTGGAGAGCATCATGGCTCCGAACGCCCCGGCCATGATCAGGGCCAGGGCGGTAATGATCCCGCCGGTCCAGTCCACCGCGTCGACCACCGCCTCCTTGGTCTCCTTGCCCTTGTGGATCTCCTCCCGTATCCGGGTCAGGATGAAGATGTTGTAGTCGATCCCTATGCCCATCAGCATGACGAACAGTATGAGGGGTATCAGCCACAGCACCGGCAGACTGAGCATGGTGCCGAAGACGAAGTAGGTGAGGGCGAAGGCCCAGCTGATGCTCATGGCGATGGAAATGACCGCGAAGGTCGGAAGCAGTATCGATCCGAGCACTATCATCAGCACGATGAATATGCCCACGACCACCAGGACCTCGACCTTGAGGAACTCGGAGTCGGTGTACTCCGCCGTGTCATAGAGGGCGGCGGTGACCCCGCCGACGTAGATTTCCGAACTGGCCATCTGGGGTTCCTGGGCCTTCAGGTCCACGAGCTCCTCCCGCATTTCGCTGATGAAGGCCACCGAGTCGGCGCTCTGCGGCTGTTCCGTAAGTACGACCGTGAGGAGCACGCTGCGGTTGTCCTTTCCCATAGCGGAGAGCATGGCGGACATGACCTGGCTGCGTTCCTCATCGTTCAGCTGGTCCAGGTTGCGGTAGTCGACTGCCTCCCCGAAGGGACGGGTGATACCGGTGACCTTCTGGACCTCCGTTTCGGAGGCCACGGCCGCGGTGATGTTCTCTATGGCGTCCAGATAGGCGTAGTTGAAGTCCGTCCCATCGTACACCACCACGTCCCCGGTGATGACTATCTGCGTGGGCTGGATGCTTCCAGCGCCGAAGTCCTCGGTCATGGCCTTTATGCCGTCTATGCTCTCCGAGTCCCCCATCGCCCCGATGAAATCGAAGCTCGTTTCGGCGGTAAGGAACATGTAGGTCGTAGGCACGGTGACCAGAATGGCCGCGACCAGAACCACCTTGGCGTGATTGACGGAGAAGGTGGCCGCCCGGTGGAAGTAACCGTGGTTGCCGGCGGCCTTCTTGGCCATGAACCTGTCACGGTAGGTTTCCCAGCGCTTACCGGTGGTCGGCCAGAATATCCGGTTGCCGACCAGCATGAGTATGGACGGGATGAGGGTCAAGGCGACCAGGAGCGCGATGATGATGGCGCCGCTGATGATGAATCCCAGGGACTTCACGAACGAGAAGTCCGCGGTGGTCATGGCCAGGAACGCTATTATCACCGTGGCGGCGCTGGTAGCCACGGATTCGCCGGCCCAGGTGACGGCGGTGTGCACGGCCTTCTCACGGTTACCCCCTCTCATCCTCTCCTCCCGATAGCGGGTGACGATGAAGATGGAGTAGTCCGTACCGACCCCCATCAACAGGGCGAAGAGCAGGGTCGATACCATGTAGTTCACGTCCATCACCAAGGAGGCGAGAACGAATACCATGGCCTGGCTTATGCCGATGGCAACGCCGACGGCACCGAGCGGGAGGAACTGCCCGACGACCGTGCGGAAGAGGTAACCCATCAGCACTAGGATGACTATGATGGTGATCGGCTCGATCAAGGCCATGTCGTCGGCGGACTGCTCCTCCATGTCCTTGGAGATGGCCGCCTCGCCTGTGACGTACGTTCTGACCTCGAACCCATTGTCGTCCTTGACGTCGGTGATCATGCCGCGGATCTCGTCGACCACGACGGTCATGGGCGTCTCGCCGTCATCGGTCATGTACCCCGCGCTAACGCTGAACGAGATCATCATCAGCATGGTCCGGTTGTCGGGGGAGATAAAACCGGTAATGAGCCGGTCAGGCAGGGCGATCGGATAGGAGTCTAGGGTGTTGGTGGTGATTATCTTGGCGATCAGGGAGGCGATCCCGATCTGGGTGGTGAGATCGGAATAGTTCGGCCCCAGGTCGTACACTTCCTGCAAAAAGGTAAGATTGGATATGCCGGCCACGGTCGAGATCATGCCCAGGGTGAACGCGTGCACCGCAGGCTGGCTGCTGAAGGTGGTCATGTTGAACCCACCGACCACGCCAAGCATCATCTGCTGATAGGTGTCGTCCAAGGGAAGGCTGGATATGAAGGCTGGGGCGACCGCGTTCACGCAGTGTTCCCCGCGAGCCACCGGATTGGCCACTAATGACGAATTGATGGCCGTGGCGTTCCAGGCGTTGGCGAACGCCCCGTAGTACCCGAAGGCCATGGCGCTCATGTTGGCGTCCATCTGCGAGGAGTACGTGTTGAGGGCGGCCATGGTGGCCGAGTAAGCGTAAGTGGACGCGTTGGTCTCGTTCATGTCAGAAGCGAAGTAGCCGGCCCAGGCCTGAACGTGCATGGCCGGCAAGCCCCAGAACAGGAAGGCGCTCTGGTTGACCTGCTCCTCGGCCATATACATCTGAGGGCCCAGTTCGTTTATCGCCGTGTACAGGACGGTCCCGGAATAGGCGTAGATGGATCCGATGCTCTCCATGTAATCGAGGTCGGCCGAGGTCAGGTCGTTCTGAAGTTCGAGAACGAAATCCCTTGCTTCCGGTGTGGTCATGTCATCTGACTGCAGCACGATAATGACGGTGCTGTTGGCGACCGATCCCTGGAAATTATCTGCGATTATCTCCGCGGCGACGGTCGACTCGTTGCGGTCCTCGGAGGTCATCTCCGATTCGTAGCTTACGACGTCATCAAGGCCCATCATGGCCGGGACGCTGAGCAGAAGAAGGACTATCCAGATTACAATGATGAGCTTGTAACGCTTCGTGACGATGTTCGCTAACTTATCGAATACCATGAACGCGCCTCTATAATCGGTTGGGTCGGCCAACATTGATTATATTTATAGAGTTGTTGTCACTACTGGAGTGACATGTCCGACATCATCGAGCACCTGATGCGACTAGGGATGAGCGAGTATGAAGCGAAAGCATACCTAGCCACGGTGGTGCTGGGTGAGGGCACCATCAAGGAGATAAGCGACGAGAGCAAGGTGCCGCGGTCGCGAGCGTATGATGTCATGGAACGTCTGCTCGACAAAGGTTTCGTGGAACTGGGGAATTCGAATCCTCGATGCTACCGGGCCAACGACCCGGCCGAGGTGTTCGGCCATCTCATCGAGGGAATGGAAAAGGCCAGGGACGAGGTGGTGAAGGCTCTGGAGGAGATCGGCAGAACCGCCGAAAGACGGAACAACCCCATATGGACCATACTTGGGGAATGGGCCATCGATCACAAGCTGGCGGAGATGATTGATTCCGCCAAAAGGGAGGTGGTCATCATCAGCATCCACAACGACTATCTGCGGAGGTATGCTAAGATCGTAGCGGCCGCCTCAAAGAGGAAGGCGGTCACCGTGGTCATTCTGGAGGGGTCCGGGGACTTCATCGGCCTTCTCGGCAAGACCAGGCTGTTGAGCATCACCAAGGGAAAGCTCAGCCCTCCCGAGCCTTTCATCTCCAACGCCATGGAGCAATCCGACAAGAGCATGGAGTACGACGTCGAACTGATCATGGTCTGCGACCGCGAGGTGTCCGTGATCCTGTCAAAGGAGGGGAGCGGTCATAGGGCGATCATCAGCAGCGGGACGGTGGTGGACTATTTCATCAACAGGATGATGGACCTCACGATCATGGAGGCCAAGGAATGCAATTAACGACTCACAAGGTCGAATAAGAACGAGGGGTCGCTCCCGGCTGGATCAATGGTTCATCCAGTTCACTCGATCCGGACCCAGGGATCGGTGCTCCGGTAATAATCGAGGCACTAACCGATTTGAGACGATCCGATCCTGTTCATCAAATCGAAGAGCGAGGGTGAATATTTTGTGCTAAGCGCCCGAAATGGTGATATAGTCTGATGGTCAGATTAGTTGCCATATTCATTAGGTCTGCTTCCATGGAAGATATCATCATCGTAGAGGACCTGCGCAAGATATACGGCAAGGACATACTGGCGGTCGATGGTATCTCATTTAATGTGCACAAGGGGGAGGTGTTCGGGTTCCTTGGTCCAAACGGCGCCGGAAAGAGCACTACCATCAAGATCCTCACGACCTTGCTGGCAAAGACCTCGGGAAGGGCGACCATAGGCGGATTGGACATCGACAAGGACCAGGCTGCGGTAAGGCGCATCATAGGCTACTCCTCGCAGGAGGTTGGCGTTGATGACGACCTTACGGCGCGAGAGAACCTCCTGCTGCAATGCAGTTTCCATCATATCCCTAAGGATAAGGCGATCCAGAGGGTGGAACAGCTCCTGGAAACGGTGAAGCTTCAGGAGGCGGCCGATAGAAGGTTGAAGACGTTCTCCGGCGGTATGCGAAAGCGATTGGACCTGGCGTCCTCCCTGGTCTCCGACCCCAAGGTCCTCTTCCTGGACGAGCCCACCACAGGCCTGGACCCTCAGAGCCGCCAGGACATCTGGGAATATGTCACCGAGCTGAATCGTCAGGGCATGACCATCTTCCTCACCACCCAATACATGGAGGAAGCGGACCGCTTGGCGGACCGATTATGTATTGTGGACCAGGGCAAGATCGTGGCGGAGGGGAGTCCCAAGGAGCTCAAGGCCCGCATCGGGGCGGACATAATAACCTTGAGGTTAAGGTCCGACGACCCAGAGGCATGCGAGAAGGCCTCCACGGCCATCTCCAGGATGGACGGGGTGAAGGAGGTCGGCCTGTGCTCGATGGGCATCACCGGAGACAAGGGATTGACGGTCATGGCTCTGAACGGGTCGGCCATAATTCCGCAATTGGTCAGGCTGTTGGACGGCATAGGCGTACAGATAGACCAGCTAACCTTAACCGGACCGACGCTCGACGAGGTCTTCCTCAAGCTGACGGGGAGGACCCTTAACGTGGTCGAAAGGAAGGGAGCGGTCAAGGTACGCGGTTGGGGAAAAAGGAGGAAGGGGCCATGATGCTGGAATGGTTTTCGGAGACGGCAGCGATCTTCCGCCGATGGAACACCAAGTTGGTCCGCCAACCGATATTCATCTTCTTCTCGCTGATACAGCCTCTGGTGTGGTTCCTTCTTTTCACACAGGCCTTCTCAGCGATAGGGGACATCCCGAACTTCAAACAGCTCACTGGAACGACAAGCTATGTCACGTTCTTCACCGCCGCGGTGGTCATCCAAACCATAACATCCTCGGCCCTCTCTGCCGGACTGGGTCTGGTGAACGACCTGGAGAGCGGGTTCATGGACAAGATGAGGGTGGCACCGATAAACAAATCAGCCATCCTCTTCGGCAAGCTGTTCAGCGACGCCATCACCATCGTAATTCAGGTAGTGATCATATTGCTCATCGGCGTGGCGATCGGCGTGGAAATAGCTTCGGGGCTCTTCGGGGTGATCATGATCCTGGTCCTGGCGGCGGCCTTTGGGATGGCCTGGTCAGGCATTTCCGTGTTCGTGGGGCTGACCACCAAGAGCGATCAGACCACGTTGTCGGTAGGGCTACTGACCACCTTCCCCCTGCTGTTCCTATCCGCGGCAGTGATGCCCCTGGGTCTTCTTCCGGTGTGGGTGCAGGAGGTGGCGAAGGTCAATCCCTTCACCTACGTGGCGCAGGCCTTCCAGAGCCTGATAATCGAGGGTTTCCTATGGGATAAGATAGGCAACGCGTTCATCGCGATAATGATCATCGCAGCCATAAGTCTGACCGCCAGCATACTGGTGTTCCGTCGGAAGATCCAATGACGAATGCCGTATCATATCGATCGGGCTCATAACGATATCTATAGGTCTGGATGGAAATATGCGGGCAGTGAGAGGTTGATGCGGGTCCTAGGGCATTGAACCATTCGATCCTGCATTATCTCTAGTTCGTCGCTCCGCAAGAACTATTTATCAAGCAGCAAATAAAACACACAGTCCGCTAGTCGTTGGGGGTAAGAACATGGATGTCGTGGATCTGATCATCGCCATCATTGTATTATTAATCGCCTGGGTGGTGGTCTCGATACCCTTGTGGCTTGCAGCGAAGGTGCTCACCGAGGGGGAAGCGACGATGGGAGCGGCCATGCTCGGCATGCTCCTAGGAGGAATAGTATTCTTGATCGTCTACGCGCTCACCTACCTGGTAACGGACATGTTCACCAGTTCAAGCATCGCGGTGATCGTTGCCGCCATCATCAGCTTCCTGGCATTTTTAGGGCTCTACAAGATGCTGTTCAACGTAGGTTGGCTCAGAGCGTTGGCGATAGCGATACTGGCCATAATCTTCACGGTGATCATACTGTTCGTCATCGCGGCAATATTGGTGGCGGTGGGGGTCACGGTGCTAGGGCTGTGATCACCTTTTACTGAACGGCAGATCGGCCACACTAGTATTTGTTAAAAAGTGGTGCTCCCGCCGGGATTAACACAATATATTTACCGTTATTTTTGCCAGTAAATTATTAAAGCCAGTATCTAATATTAACAGCGTTACATAATTTTATCATATATTTGTCCTTTATGAAAATAATTGAGTATCAGTATTTATTATTTCATCATCTTGAATCTTCTATGGATTCTAAACTGTTCATTAATACATTAGGAGATATACTCACAACATTCATGTCAAATAGAATTCACGAATCGTCCATAACTTGCAACCCTACCCCTTCTGGATCTCTTTCCAAGGACGAGTCTCCTTTTCATCGAACTTCATGTTGATGCCGTTCAAGATATCACTTACCACATCCTCAGAGCAGGTGGCTATTCCCGCTTCCCAGCTTCCCCCGCCAACGGAAAATGCGTTAAGGTTCATTGAAGAAATGATGGCCACACCTCTGTCAAATATCATTATCTTGGCATGCACGGATTGGTTGACAAAGATCTCCATCCCATACTCTGGGAGATGGGCGATCACATCATTCTTTTCCGTTGTATCCTGGAGCCTTGTCAGTATCTTGATCTTGCTTCCTTTTTGAGCCCGGTCCTTCATCACATTGATCATGTTCGATTTGCCGATGAACGGGTTTACTATCAGCAGCTCGGTCCGAACATTTTCGATGAGGTGGCTTGTTAAGCCATCTAGTCTTCCACCATCTAAGAACACATGTTTATCAGTGAGAGGGGTTTTCTTCAAGCTCAACCAGTTCTGGAACTCCCTAACGATGTTCTGCTGGTCCTCTTGCTTTAATTTAAGCGTGCCTGAGGATGATCCAGTTGAACCGGTGAAGTAAGATTTGTATTCCGAATAGAGGTCCTTGGCCACTCGATATTCACCATTGTCAATTTTGTAAATGGCATTATTGTTGAAGAGATCGCTCAATACGCTATTGATGGTGCGTGGATTAAATCCTGTTAGCTCCCGAAGGTCCTCCCAGGTTCTTGCGCCATCGATAGCGATGGCTTTGATTATCCTACCCTGGTATGTTCCCCAAAATTTCGGTTCAGTTTTTTCTTCCGGCATCAAGGCACCAGATGACCTCGTTGAACATAAACGTTCAGTCGAAATTAGGGAAATAATAATCCAGTATCGAGACCAACCCATAAAGTGAACAGTAGTCAAAATGATTCAATCGTTATTATTTAGTACATCAATATTTCAAAATTATATCCATAGATTAATAATGTAAATTCATATTTTATATGTGTGCCATCAATCGAAAATTTCTCAGAGCTTATCGATATAATCTCTCAGAAATATCAACAATTACAATCATTGAATCGTCTTTCATTAAAACTTCAAAAGAGGTTAAAATTATATAATACATTAAAAATAATTATAATTGGTCGTTATCTGTCACCCAAATTCGAATTAAAACTACTAAGGTGTGATGCAGAATTTCAGGAAACCTTGTTTGAGATCAAGGACGATATTTCTAATTGCTGTGATTGCCTCAACGAAATGTGTATTGTATTAATAAAGTGTAATAAATATCTAACAATCGAAGAGCTCGACGTTTATTACAATATGATATCAAAACTTGCTGATTTTCCAGAATTGGTCTTAAATTCTAACCAAGCAAACCTGTCCGAGGTCTCTGATCGATTAATGGGGGCATTCTATTCTGGAAGCCTTTTATCATTCGAATTCGGAGATTATAACCGATTCTTCATTGAAAAAGAAAAGGTCAATCACAAATATTTATTCATAAAAGATAGGCTTGAATTCGATCCAGATCAAAAAGAAGCAGTGATAGTTGATGAGAATGTGAATTTAGTTATTGCTGGCGCAGGGTCCGGCAAAACAGAGGTTATCACCACTAAGATAGCTTATTTGACCGGTCGTTCTGAAAATAGGATTGAGGAGAGGCGGATACTGGCTCTGGCATATGGTAAAGAGGCGCAGTTAGGGATGCAAAGAAGACTTAAAGATGGCTACGGGTTAGACATCAACGTCCGAACATTTCATTCGATAGGATATGAAATTGTAAAGAAAACCGTACTCGATGATTGGCGCCCAGATATGATTGATAACGGGGATAAGCGAAATCTCGTGTCAAGCATTCATAATCAGTTACTGATCGAAGACCGTGATTATGAAAGAAAGGTCATTTCTTATCTCAGATCGTACGGTGAAAACTCGTTATCAGAAATGTCATGTGAGAAATCTAGCAACAAGGATGAGGAAAAAACCTACCAGGCATTGGATGGCACAGAGGTAAAATCAAAACAAGAAATGGAGATATGTAATTTTTATTTATGCAACAAAATGAATGGATATCGTTTGAAACTTGAATACGAATCGCCTGCAAAATGGGCTCAGATTCAAACGGAAAGAGGTTTCCAAACGTTCAATCCCGATTTTTTCATGCCCGATCTGGATATATACCACGAGCATTGGGCTCTTGATAGGCAAGGGAACGCCCCTGAACATTTCAATGATCCGTATTATGCAGAAAGAGCCTTGAGAAAAAAGGCTGCTTTTAGCGTTCAGACCAAATATCGCCTCATCGAAACTTATTCTTACGAGTTCGAAGACGATACTTGGGAGAATCGAATAATTGACCAGATAAATCAAATCATGATTGATAGAAATTTAAATATGCCAATCTGGGAAAAATGCTCAGTCAATGAAATCGTAGATCATTCCACAGAAGATATCAAACAATCTTTTTATAATGTACCCGAAGATATAATTTCATTCATTGATTATGTAAAAGAAAATGGCATGTCGGTAGATGATGTAAAAAAAGCATACTATTCGCCACCAATCTCAGAACGCCAAAGAAGGTTCTGCGATATCTCGCTGCTGGTTTACCAATCATACCAAAAACGATTGACCGAGATGAAAAAGTTCGAATTTTCCGATCTCATCAATCTGGCCATCATTAAATTGGGCGAAGAAAACAACTCATTATTCAGAAATGAGTTGGATTATATCTTGGTCGACGAGTTCCAAGATATAAGCCATCAGCGGTTGCGCCTAATAACTGCTTTGTTAAGGATCAATCCCGGATGTAAGCTCTTTTGTGTTGGTGATGACTGGCAAGCGATATATGGGTTCACAGGAATGGATGTTGACATCTTTGTGAACTTTGAAAAATACCTTAAAAGACCGGTTAAAAAAATGTATCTAAAACACAATTATCGTTCCCGTCAAAATATAGTTCGTGCGTCAAATCAGCTAATTTCAAACAACGGGGCTTCACAAATCTCCAAACATGTTTTTTCAATAAAAGAAGGCAGAAAAAAGATAACGCTAATCAAATCCAAAACAACGTACGGGAATTACGATTCCAGGTTAGCCGAAAGGACCTCCTCACTAGTTGCTGATATTGTTTCACAAGGTAAGAATCCTGGCGATATCATGATCTTAACCAGGATCAATAAGACCGCTGATCAAATAATTGGAAAATTAAGGGAGATGAGATTGCCATGCGAAAAAGGGCTTTCGTCAGAAAATATCTCAGTACTGACTGCCCATAAGAGCAAGGGTGGTCAAGCTTCAATTGTGATAATCGCAGGAGTGGACGATCATCCGATCGGTTTCCCGTGTCGGGATAAGTCATCATATCTTATCTTGCCTTTAAAACTCAAGAAAAATCAAACTTTCTTGGAAGAGGAGAGGAGGCTTTTCTACGTGGCAATGACAAGGGCAAAAGATGAACTTTACATAGTGACCGTAGGAAACAAAACCAGTCCTTTTATCTCCGAAATTAGCAAGGAATGCACAGTAAGAACGATATGATGATCCAGATAAACATCAAATTTCAAAGATTAATCAATGTTGCAATGGCCATTGGCACATCCATCCATGAAATGTTCTGTAACGTAATATTCGAACGATCACCAAAACCATTCCTTAGCATTTTCTAACAGCTTCAGAAATCTCTCTACACATAATGATATTGTTCTGAACTTCCATGGAAGTAGAACCCCCATCGAACTCCAAGAGTCCTAGGTCGTCCCTGTATTCGTCCATCGTCTTCCCCGCCCAGTCCGAGAACAATTTGATGCCTGTCCCCTTAATTGATAGCGCTCCAAACAGTAACCCAGTCTGATAGAGCAGGTCCCCCATTTTCCATTGATCTGCAATAAACGATCTCTCGAGGTTCGGATCGTACTCTATGGTGAAACCCTCGATATGATATGGTTCGGACCGAACCTCTACGTCCTTGTCTATCGAGAACAGGACAACTTCCTTGGATTGATCCTTGGCCATCTGACCCAGGTCCATGATAATCTGCAGGTCCCTTTCCTCATTGTCCTCAGACCACGTTTCTGACCCAGTATTGAAGACGTGCACGTCTTTGGCAGAGCGAAGGGCCGTCAGCTCGCTAAACGCATTCTTCGCCTTGCGCGCTTTCTTCTTCCCGCAACCGTTCCATCGCCTGATAGACCTGATGCGTTGTTGGTTGGCATTCATCGACCTGACTAAAGCATCGATCTCGTCCGCACGGAACTTGGGAAAGTTTTGTGACAGTTCCAACTTGACCAAGTTAGGTACAACGATGCTGGTACCCGACAGGTTATCATCGAGGAGCCCGAGTGACCTGGAATGAAATATCATGTGAGATAGAAGGCGATTGTAGGCGATGTTGGTGTCCAACGCCAAGCACACATCCTTACTATAGCCCTTCTTTTTCCGGTTATCCGAAATGATGCTGTTGATCCTATTGATTAGGTCTTGCTGGTTCTTCGGAGGTGATATGAGGCTAATTCGAAAAGCATCTCTGAGGTCGGACCACTCCGGTAGCTCCTTCTGTAAACGGTCATCGAGGCCTTTACCTATCGCGCTCACCTTTTCATCGACTGCACCTCTATCGATTATATTTGTGATCTGACACTTCTGTAGTTCTAGGGACATTAATCGAATGTCCAGCACATCGGACCATATATCGACGGTGCATTTATTTTTCATGATCATGGTATTGAAGAGGCATACCATTTCCCTCCCATTGACCTTGATCTCAGGCATGTTTATCTCCCCTTCAATAGGTCCGTCGAGGAAAATAGTGAGTATGGTATCATAAATAGTGGACAGTCGCGATGTTGATTGGCTTTACTGTTGATGCTCAGATAGAATATGTGCTTCAGCGATATTCGATGATATCCGGCCATGATCGCGCCTACCGTCTCCATCTTTCGTCCAGACGTGATATCGAGAGCGATCTCTGCCCCCGGATGTTCATTCTCGATTCTTTCTATGGTTGCGCATGCCTTTTCGAAAGAGGATGTTGGATTATCAGGATCGACCTCGAGCACCTCGATCGTGTAGTTCCTACTCATCCTCGTCATGATCAGATCGATACACGAGACCACCTTTTGAGCGCTCACGACAGCCTCCTTCCCCGATGCCAGCAGATGGACCTTATCGGGAACGAAATCCTGTGTCACGATCGCTGCCCAAACGGAATTGATCGCCGACCATGGATTGTTACCCACAATCGCCACCAGCACCTTGTTCGCCATCGGGACCCAACATCCACGTTGAATGGATAATTAACTACCGTGTCCATTCTCGAAACGATAACAATCCTTTCATCCGCTCTTACTCGCTCTCAGGAACCTGGCGGTGAACCTTCCTTCATCAGACAAAGCTACCACCTTTTCCCTCTGATTCTTTCCTTGGTTTATCTCGATAAGTCCCCAATCGTTCAGCTGCCGAAGCCATTTCGTCATCGTCGGTCTCGAGAATGTGCGCTTCGTGATTCCGGCCGGGGACCTCATGGGCATGTACCGTTCCTGCATCAGAGAGAAAGCCATTTTCAGGTCCATCTCGCCCCTCTCATCGAGCATGACCAGGAAGCTCTCGTAGTTGGGGTTGCTCCTCACGTCATTGAGATGCATCCTGGGCACCTTCAGTTCCTGGACGGCGTTGTCATCGCCACCCTCGTTAACATAATAACATGTCCCACTGACCCACACCGATGCCATGAAGAGCCCCAATGCCAGGGGTTTCTTGCCACCAGTTACGTTAAAGAAGTAATGATCGTCAGGGCTCTTGGCATAGACATCTATGAACGTGGCCATGATCCCACTGATGGAAAGGTCGTCCACCTCGATGACCGATATCTCGAGCTTGACGGCCTTGGCCATCTGTACGATGTCTTTGATCGCCTGTAGGACCTTCTGGGCCTTGACGTCCTTGGATGACCTCTCTTTGACGTCAGTGATGACCATTACCTTATCCATCTGGTAATGTCGCAGCGCTATTGGAAAGGTTCCAACCAATCCTTCACCCGCGCTCATGATATGGATAACCCTGGAA
>Ga0302243_1001554_pt1 | contig 15507 bp, 17 predicted proteins | sample AAG_UR_Met_MG_FD_193514 | JGI IMG/M metagenome (GOLD analysis project Ga0302243, IMG submission 193514) | Enriched activated sludge microbial communities from anaerobic digester in WTTP, New Holstein, Wisconsin, United States - AAG_UR_Met | ecosystem: Engineered > Bioreactor > Anaerobic >... | reverse complement strand
TCAAGTCCATCCCATCTCTGGTGGGCTGACCGCAGGCGGAGTGGCAACGCTTGCCCGCACACAAGTTTCCTCCGTCTCTGGGGGGCTGACCGCAGGCGGAGCGGCAACGCTTGCCCGCACACAAGTTCACGCTGTAGCCGGCGGCCTGACGGCCAGCGGCACAGCGCCCGCGTCTTATACCTCAGCGGGTAGTTTCTCGTATGTCGCTACGGGGGGCCTGACGGCGGGCGGCTCTATCACGGTCAGCCGCGCCTGGGCCGTCCAGGCGCTAGGCGGGATGGCAACGTCTGGCGCGTCGGCGCTGGCGCGAACGTGGGCCTATCCGGTCACCGGGGGGCTGACTACAGGCGGGGCTGCGCCCGCCGCCAAAACCGCGCTATTTGTCTCTATGGCCAGTGGCGGCGCCACGCTGGGCGGCGCGGCCATCCTTTCGACAGTGGCTACTCATTTAGCCAGTGGCGGGGCAGCATTCAGCGGCGCGGCCGGGCTAAATTTCCTGCTAAATCATTGGGCCAGCGGCGGCTTGGTCGCCGGCGGCACGGCTGCGGCCCGCGTAGCATCAGCGAGTTCCGCCAGCGCCGTCGAGGTGGCGCTGGAGCTTCTGGATAACCAATATCTGGAGCCGGGGATTACCGTGCGCAACGGGCTGCGCTTAATCCTCGCCGCCCTGGCCGGCAAGGTGGCAGGCGCGGATACCGATACGGTCACCATTCGCAATCCGGCGGATACGGTCACCCGTATTACCGCTACGGTGGATCAATACGGGAATCGGCTGGTGGTGACGTATGATCTGAGCGATGGCTAGATGAATGAATTTTTCCTCGCGCTACTTCGCCCCGCGCTACTTCGCCCCGCGCTACTTCGGGACGAAACGCCCCACCGTGCTGGCGGGCGGTCTGATCATTCAGGCCCCTATCCAGCGACGCTGGACGCATGTTTCCAGGGGCGGATTACATTGGGGCGGCGCGGCGGCGGCCATAGGCGTATGGACGCCAGCAGTAGCCCCGGCGGGATTGCGTTGGGGCGGCGCGGCGCTAATGCGCTGGATTCCAACCCGTTACGCGCTGGCCCGACAGGAAGATGAGCTATGGCTATGGGCACTGTAAATGGCGGTTGAATACGGCTCACTGCCCTTCGAGGAAGCGATTCAGTACCTTCAGGCACAATTGGCGTTGCCCACCGAACGCTGGAATGATCTGCTGGGCGCCGCTCAGGATCGGGCCTTTGTCGTGGCCGGCGCGTTGAGCGCCGATCTATTGACCGACCTCAAGGCGGCCGTTGAAAAAGCGCGCACGGAGGGCGTCCCGTTTGAAGCGTTCCAGAAAGAGTTCGAACGGATTGTGGCCGAACGCGGCTGGACCGGCTGGACCGGCGAGGATTCCAAGAGCGGGCGGGCCTGGCGGGCGCGCCTCATTTATGAAACCAATTTATTGGTCAGCGAAGCCGCCGGACGGCATCAGCAGATGATGGAAATCGCCAACCGCCGCCCCTACTGGCGCTATCGGCATGACGACAGCGTCGTCCACCCGCGCATGGAGCATTTGGCTTGGGACGGGAAAGTGTTGCGTTACGATGACCCGTGGTGGTCAACGCACTATCCGCCCAATGGGTTTGGGTGCCATTGTTTCGTGGAAAGTCTGGCTGAACGCAATATTCGTAAGCTGGAGTTGGAGGTCACGACCGGCACGGATATGCCCTACAATGGCACGGTCAAATATCGGGAGAAGCGTACCGGCAAGGAAATCGAATTGCCCGAAGGCGTCGACCCGGGCTGGGATTACGCGCCCGGCGCGAACGTCAACGCCGATCTGGCCGATCTATTCAGCCAGAAAATGGCGGCCTGGCCGGACGATCTCAAACAGCAGGCGCTAGAGGCGCTCAAATCGAAACTGGACGCTTCGGCTTGGGCGAAGCTGTCCGCGCTGCTCAAGTAACCTCTATATAAGGAAAGTCCAATGGCTGGGGCGCGCTATTTAGTCGAAGTCAATCTCGACGACCGCGACACCCGTGCGGCGCTCGATAAGTTGCAAAAGAAGCTGAGCAATTTGCAGCCGCTGTTTGAAGAAATCGGCGGCGAATTGCTGATCAGCTTGCGCGACCGCTTTGGTCGCGGCGTCGACTCCGAAGGCCAGCCGTGGGCGCCCCTTTCGCCTGTGACGATTGCCCACAAGCGCAAAAACAAAAACAAGATATTGGTGCTGGACGGACTGCTGCGGCGCCTGAGCTATCAGGCCGACGCCAATGGCCTACGCCTGGGCACCGACCGAGTCTATGGCGCGATGCAGTTGTTCGGCGCGCGCCAGGGCGAGTTTGGGCGTACCCGCCGTGGCGCGCCCATCCCGTGGGGCAATGTGCCGGCACGTGAGTATATCGGCTTGTCCGAGACTGACCAGGGCGATATCCTGGATATTATCGATGAGTGGTTGGCGGCATAAAAAGGCGGTTTTTGGCGCTGGCCAACCTGCCCCGCTACCCATGCCCTCAATTGCTCTTCTCCCCCCGTTAGTCCCCCGTTAAAATTCGAAATTGAGGCATTCGCGGGGGCAAGGGCCGCCAAGGACATGGCGCTATCTCTTAAATTAAAAATGAGCCTGTCAAAAGACAGACTTATTTTGCTTTTGTCGGGCACCAGAATGGCACCATGAGCATCCTCCCCTCTCTCCAGATTTTCCGTGCGGGCACGCACACCGACAGCAATGGCCGCACGCTGACCTTTGCTGAAGCCGATCTGGCGGCGACCGCCGCCGCCTACGACCCCGCCAAGCACGAAGCCCCCTTGGTAGTGGGTCATCCTACTCTGGATCAACCGGCCTATGGCTGGGTGCAGACCCTGACTGCCGGCGCCCACACTCTGGAAGCCATCCCTGCGCAGGTCGACCCTCAGTTTGCCGAATTAGTGAGGGCGGGACGCTTCAAGAAAATCTCGGCGGCGTTCTGGCTGCCGGATGCGCCGGGCAACCCCGCGCCGGGCGTGTACTCCCTCCGGCATGTCGGTTTTTTAGGCGCAGCCGCTCCCGCGGTGAAAGGTCTGCGCACGCCCACCTTTGCCGCCGACGAAGCCGGCATCGTGACGCTGGAATTTTCAGAATGGGCCGACCGTACTCAGCTTGAGCTGTGGCGCCAATTGCGGGAATGGCTGCTCGCAAAATTTGGGTTGGAAGCTGCTGATCTAGTGGTTCCCAACGACCAGCTCGCCGCCTGGCAAAACGAGCTTGAATATGAGGCGGTCACCCGCGCCCTGCCTCCGGCTCCCGCTTCTCCCTTACAGGACCCCTTTTCTATGAGCGAATCTCTCGATCTTGCTGCCCGCGAAGCGGAACTTCACGCCCGCGAATTGGCAGTTGCTGAACGCGAAGCCCAAATCGCGGCCCAGGCCGAGGCGCAGCGCCGCGCTGCAGCAGTGGCGTATGCCGACACCCAAGTGCAAGCGGGCAAAATTCTGCCTCGCCAGAAAGCGGGGCTGGTAGAACTCTTGCTGGCGTTGCCAGATGCCCCGTTGGAATTTGCCGAGAACGGCCAGACGGTCAAGACCGAACCGCGCGTCTGGCTGGAGCAGTTTTTGACCGCATTGCCTGTACAGATTTCGTATGCCGAGCACAGCGCCGGGGCAAATGCGCCACCGCCTGCAAGCAAGACGCTCCCCCGAAAAGAATTCGAAGCCCTCGCGCCCAAAGCCCGCGCTGATTTTCTGGGCGCTGGCGGCGCGGTCACCGATTAATCATGTTGTGTTGAGGATGCGTTCGCATGGCTAACACGCTTACCAATTTGATTCCCGATATCTATGCCGCGCTGGATGTCGTCTCGCGCGAACTGATCGGGTTTATTCCCGCCGTGGCGCGCGATTCCTCGGCGGATCGTATGGCGTTGAATCAGACGCTCCGTATTCCCATCAGCCCCGCGAACGCAGCGGGGGGCAATATCACTCCCGCCATGTCGTTGCCTTCCGCAGCGGATCAGACGATTGCCAACACCACGTTGACCCTCTCCAAGCAGCGTTATTTCCCCTTCTCCTGGACGGGCGAAGAGCAGAATGCGGTCGATTACGGGCCGGGCTTCCTGACTTTGAAGCAATATCAGATTGCGCAAGCTATCCGCGCCGCCGTCAATGAGATGGAAAGCGATATTGCCACAGCGGCCTATGCAGGCGCGTCCCGCGCCTATGGGACGGCGGCCACAGCTCCATTTGGGACGGCGGGCGATTATTCCGACGCGGCGCAACTGCGAAAAATCCTGGCGGACAATGGCGCGCCGCTCTCCGAACTTGCCCTGGTGCTCAACACCACGGCGGCGGCGAACATTCGCGGCAAGCAAGCCCAGAACTACATGGCGGGCGATACAGCCTTGCAACGCCAAGGCGTGCTTTTCGACATCAACGGCTTCGCGCTACGCGAATCGGCACAAGTGCCGACGGTCACGGCGGGGACTATGGCGAGCGCGACCAGCACCAGCGCCGCATTCACCGTCGGACAAACCGTTATTCCGTTGGCAACGGCGGGCACCGGGGTGGTCGCGGCGGGCGATATTGTGACGTTCGCCAACGACACGAATAAGTATGTGGTCGCCAGCGTGTCATTCGCTGGCGCGAACCCGGCTTCCGGTGACTCGATCACCCTAGCAGCTCCTGGCCTGCGCCTCGCTCAGGGCGCCGCCACCCGCGCCATCACTGTGACGGCAACCGCTGCGCGCAATATAGGCTTCAGCCGCAACGCCATCCTGCTCGCCACTCGCCTGCCCGCCATCCCGCAAGAAGGCGATTTGGCCAGCGACCGGATGACCGTGGCTGACCCCCGCAGCGGCATTTCGCTGGAATTTGCGGTGTATCCGGGGTTCCGCATGAATGTCTATCATGTATCGGTGTGCTGGGGTGTCGCGGTCATCAAGCCCGCCCACGTGGCGGTTCTGCTGGGGTAACCCCCTATGAGCTATGCTGCCCAGGCCGACCTCGAAGACGCTTTCGGCGCGGCGGAAATCCTGCAACTCGCCGACCGCAATCAGGACGGCAGCGCCGATACAGGGGTTGTCGCCGCCATTTTAGAGCGGGCGGATAGCGTGATCGACGGTTATCTGGGCGCCCGTTATGCGGTGCCTCTAACCGCTCCGTATCCGCCGGTGATTGTCGCGACGGCCTGCGACCTGACTCGCTACTGGCTCTACGACGATATAGCCACCGACCGGGTGCGGGAAGGGTTCGAGGATGCGATGGAGTGGCTAAGGGATGTGGCCAGCGGCAAGCTGGTCTTGCAACTGTCCGCCGCCAGCGCCGATGTGGCCAGAGGGTCGCCCACGGCGGTGGGGCCGGATGCGCTCTTCAGTTTAGATGCCGAGACGTTGTTGGGGTCTTTCTGATGCCCCAGCCCTATGCGGTGCCGGAACTGATCGGGGCGCGCTTGCTGGCGCAAGGGCTTGCTGTACCGGTGTTGTACGCCGCCGATCTGGACGGCGTGACGGAAACTCAGCAGACCGCGCCCGCAGTGCAGGTATTGCCGTATCAATTAGCCGTGGTGGACGCAACCATCGCTACTGCGGTCGCTCTCCAGGAAACCGTATTGGTGGTAATCGTGACCCGGTTCGTCAATCAGCGCAGCGGCCAGGACGCGCGCAAATTAGCCAGCCCGCTGTTGTCCCAGGCGGCGGTGGCGTTGGTCGGCTGGCAACCCAGCACGGCTTATACCCCCCTTCAGATCGAAACCCCGCCTGCTCCCCGGCTCGGTAATGGCTGCGGCTCTTATCCGCTCCAGTTTTCTACCCGTTATCAGTTGACCAGTTAATCGAGGTCTGACATGACTGTTTTAACCAATGCAACCGTGGACTACGAATCGGGGCAATCCCAGCAGGCTTTTGCGGCGATGACCGATTCTGGCGATCACCTTCTCTTTTCCCTGGCCGCCAAGCCGTGGAGTCAAGTGAGCGGGTATGAATATAAAATCGCGCCCTATGGCCTGGCCACGGGCGGCGCGATTACGCCTGCTGCGGCGGCGGGGAACAACAATGTCGATGTGGCGGCCATGACCCTGTACGCGCCGGGCATGACGGGCGCCTCGGCCACCACCGGGCTAATTTCCATCGCGGCCGCTACCAATGTCGCGTGTACCCGCGGCACGGCCAATGGCTGCCGAATTACGTCCATCACGGTAGATAGCACGGGCGCGATCACCGCCGTGGCCGGGACAGAATCGACGGCGTTTTCCGAAACGCGCGCTGCGGCGGGCGGTCCGCCGCTGATTCCGGTCGGCTCTGTGGAGATTGGGCAGGTGCAGTTCAGCAGCATCACGGCCGCCGTAGTAACAACGGCTGAAATCTATCAATCTCCGGGTACCCATCAAGAGCATTACCTGACACCGGTCTGGTCGGAGGACCCTATCCGGGGGCAGATCACGTTCGCGTCTGCGCTCCCGCTGATCCATACCGGCCCGGTGGCCAAGAAAGTCATGGCCCGCGTGGCGACCCCGATCTTCGCCAGTATCGAACCGGCGCGCAATTGGAAGCCGGCGGAGGTCTCCAATAGCGCCCAGTCGCAACAGTATTACCGGCAAGTCGTGGGTTCGTTTTCGTCATCGTTGGCGCAAGCCAGCTTTGACATTTCGTTGAGCGATGGCGTCACCGATTCCGTCCTGGCGAAGAAAGGGCTGAACTTGCTCTGGCGCTACAAGCCGGACAAATACAAAACGCCCTATCAGATCACGCAGGGCGTCATGAGTGTCGCGCGCACCAACGCGGCCGGCGCGAATCCTACGGCGACGCTCACGATTTCTGCGCAACAAGAATCCGTCGATTTTGCGTCCTGATATGACGACTGAACCCGCTTTTGATTTTGAAGCCCTGATGAACTTGCCGTGGGTGATGCCCACGGCCAGCCTGAAGACACCTGCCGCCCTGGTTCGCCACGGCGCGCCTGAACGCTTCGTGGTGCGGATGGCGAGCGCCGAAGAGATGGTGCGCGCGAATGATGCGCGAGCTTCTATCGAGAAAATCCGCGCGCTGATCGAATCATTGGGCGCCTTGGGCGCCAGAGAACAGGCGACGGCTTTCAAGGCGGCGCTGGGACTGAATGACGACCCGCCAGAGGGGTTCATCAAGCAAATCGAACTGGTGATTTTGTGCACGGTGTCCCCGCCGCTGGATCGGGGCAAGGCGCTTTGGCTCAGCCGGTTTCAATCCTTCTTTTTTAAGAGCCTGTTCGAAAAGATCGTGGAATTGTGCATGGAGGGCGCCACCCCGGGGGAAGCACTGCCCTCTACCGAAATCCCAGCGTCCAAATAGCATTGGCCCTATGTCACGGGCAGGGCCGGTTTCTCTTTGAAGTGCTGCCACAATTGTTTCCGGCACGCAGGCTGACGGCGGTAGAGGCGCAAGTGTGGGGGATGTACTTAAAAGATCTGGCGGAAAATAGGCGACGGAATGGCTGACCTAAACACGGCGATCAAAATCATTCTGTCCGGCGGTGATTCGGTCAGCGCCGGCCTGCGCAACGTCGGCGGGGCCTTGTCCGATCTGAGCCGCTCCGCCGAGGGGATCGCCGCGCCCTTTGCCGATGTCGCAAAATACGTAGAAGCGGCAGACGCGGCGCTGCTGGGGCTGGCCACCGTCGCGATTGCCGTATCCATTAAAGAGGCGACAAAGTTTCAGTCCAGTCTGCTGGATTTGCAAAAGCAGTTGGATGACACCGAGGGCAGCGCACAAAGCCAAGCCGCGGTGTTGGAAGAAATCGCGCAGAAATACGGCCAAAACGCCAATGAATTGGTGAGTTCGACGGCGGATTTCAAGGCCGCCGGCTACGACATGGACACCAGCATCAAGTTGGTCACCAGCTCGTTGGATTTGATGATCGCGGGCGGGGTCAAGACCTCCGACGCTGTCGATATTATAAATCGCTCGCTGGCGGGGTTTCAGATTCCGGCCAATGAAGTGGCCGGAGCAGCACAGCATATCGGCGACGTGCTCAACAAAGCCGCCGATCTTACCAAGTCTTCGTTTTCCCAATTAGCGACTGGCTTTGCGGATCTCTCTCCGATTGCCAAGTTAACAGGACTTTCCTTCGAGGAAACGGCGGCGCTCCTGACCAAAGTGATTGATGTTTTCGGGTCGGGCAGCGAGGCCGCCAATGCGTTGAAATCTGGCTTTCTGGCGCTGCTCACCCCTTCGGGCGATGCGAAAAAGGAACTGGACAAGCTCGGGATTACGCTCACTGATAGCAGCGGGAAACTGAAATCCGTCAAAGATGTATTGGGGGCGCTGGCCCCGGCGTTCAATGGGCTGACCGACAGCGAAAAACTGCATACCGCGGCAGTGCTATTCGGGACGGAACAGGCCGGCAAGTTTGTGCAGGTGCTGGGCAACTATGGCGACGCCATGAGCCTCGCCCAGACGCTGACGGAACAGGCCGGCGGGAGTATCGAGAAGGAGGTCACTACCCGGCTGCAATCCGCTGAAGTGCAATTCAATCGCACGGCGGAAGCCCTCCGGCAGTTTGAGGTGCATCTGGGATCGCAATTCCTCGACGCCGCAGCCGGCGCATCCGGCGGCGTCGCCGAGTTGATCAATGCCTTCAAGACGTTGGTAGATAACGGCGCGCTGAAGCCCTTCACCGACCTGATCGAGCAAGGGGCAACGCGCATTGGCAATACCCTGCGGGCGATGGCTGCGAACTTGCCACAGGCGTTCGCAGCCGTGGATTTCTCGGGGCTGCTGAGTAGCCTCGGCGGGCTGGGGGATGAACTCGGCAGTCTGTTTCGGGCGCTGTTCGGCGACATCGATTTGACCACCGTGGAGGGGTTGGCCGACGCGCTGCAAACCGTCGTCAACATCGGGGAGAGTCTGACGCTCACGACTACGGGGATCATCCAGGCGTTTAAGCCCTTCGCGGACGCCATCGGAGAAACCGTGCGGCATTTTAATGACCTCGATCAGGCCAGCAAAATCGAGTTCGGCACCTTTATTGGGGATATGCAAGCCATCGTCAGCGCCGGCGGCTTGGTGGCGGGCGCCATCATCGCCATTGGTCAGTCTGGGCTGGAAATGAAATCGGCGCTGGATTTTGTGTTTGGGGGCCTCACGGCGCTATTGAACAGCTTCCAGGTCGCCTTCGATACGCTGGCGCTGGGCGTGGTCAAGATGGCGCAAGCGATAGCCGAAGGAGTGCGCGCCATTGCGGACGCAGTTGGCGCGGATGAAGTCGCAGCGCATGTCGGCAACGCGGTCAACAATCTGCAAATGCTGGCGGACGGCATCAACGTCAATCTCACGAAAAATGCAGATGAATTAAAAGCAGGGCTGGCCCAGATGGCGGGCCAGAGCACGGAAGCCTCGAATAAAACAACAGAATTGCACGAACGGTTGGAACATCTGAAAACCGGCATTGCGGACAATCGAGAAGAAATCCTCCGCAATAACAGCACCATGCAGGACTGGTCCACGGGCCTGCAACAGGCAAAAGGGAAAGTCGATGATCTGACGGGCCGATATATGGACTGGTCAGATGGGCTGCAAAAAACCGATGGACGCCTGAAAGAAATCGGTGTTTCGCAAGAAGCTCTATCAAAATCGACGGCTCTGGATGGCAATATTCGGAAAACAGAGCTTTACGACGAAAAGTTAGGGAAAGTCATCACCGTTTATAACGGGATATCGACCGCGCACACTGGGGCGACCGGGGCGTTCGCCGCTGTAGGCAATTCTGCGCAGACCTCGGCGGCTAAGATCGATGAGGCCGCTAAGGCGACGGAAAATTACAAGATCAAGATGGAAGAGATTGCCTCAAACGAGCGCATCAAGCTCATCGAGGCGAAAGTGAACCTGAACATTGCCGGGCTGGAAGCGCAGACCAAGCAAGTCGAGGCCACGTTTAAGTCGATTGATAACACGGTGACCAGCACCGGCAATCTTATCGGGAGTTTATTTGGCAATCTGAACTCGGCCAAAGATACCTGGACGCAATGGGAAATCACTGAGCAAATCGCTCTGGAAAACGACCGCCGCGAACGGGCGCTGAAGCTCCAGGAAAAATTAACTGAGGCCCAAATCGATGCCATTAATGCCCGTGTCCGGGCGCTAAACCGTGGCGATGCGGTGATTACGGTGGACGGTTCGGGCCTGGCCCCTCACTTAGAGGCACTTATGTGGGAGTTTTTTGGGGCCGTCCAGATTAAAGCCAACGCCACATTTAATGAATTTTTGCTGGGCCTGCCCACCGCGACGGCTTAACATGGCGATCCACGTTTATTATTCGACCGATGCCAGCGCCCCGACGCTGAACTATACCGCCAGTGCCCTCATCGGGGTGCTTACGGCCTGCCTGATCGATGGCTACGGGAGCAAGCCCGCCGCCGGCTGGTCGATCACCAATCCAGGCACGAACGCCAGGGTCTACCGTCCTGTTTCTGGGAATCGCTTTTATTTGTACGTGAGCGACCCGCAATCCGCCGATGCGCGGGTCTGGTCCTATGAAACACTTTATACCAACAAAATCCCTACAACCGCCCAACTGTCCGGCGGCGGGTACTGGCGCAAGTCCAGCACGTCAGATAGTACCGCACGGCCCTGGATTGTCGTGGCCGGCGATAGCTATTTGTACTTGTGGGTAGATGCAACAGCGGAGCCATTGGCAGGGCTGCTGTATTTTTTTGGTGATTTAGTGCCTGACCGAAGCGACGATGTCTGGCATACGCTGCTTTCTGCATCTATAACAGCGACGAACGGAAGTGAATTAACCACACTGCAAGCGTCAAGTATCAATGGGCATTGGCTGCAACGTTCGTATGACGGAACTACATTTAGCTATCTATGCGGAAAATATTCGTCGCGTTATGGAGGGAATAGCCGCATTGGCAGCACTGTCCATACCAACTACCCGCCGTTACGCCTCGCGCCCGTTGTTGTGCATTCCGGAGGTGACCCGTATGAGCCGCGAGGGGAATTGCCGGGGCTGCTGCAAATGCTGGGCGATACCGGCGCGCATTTAGATACGTTTTCAGGCACGGGCAGTTTGGCCGGGCAAACGTGGCTCATCATGACGGGCTATCTCGACGCAAAATGGGCGCTGAGGATTGCTTAAATGGCAGACTTAGGCACGCTCACCACCCGGGAGCCGGAACGTTATTTGATGCGCAATGTTCCTATTTGGGATCAGCGCCCCGGAATATGCTGGATCACCAAAAATGTGAGCGGCACCCTGTCAGGAACCGTGCAGGAAGAATCGCCTGCTGAATCGGGGACATACATCGCGAAATCTGGTGTTCTTGTGGGGCTGTTGTGGCGACCGACCTTGCGCTTGATTGCGACAACAACGAGTGCAGGGGATGGTACGTATAGCTTTTCTGGACTCGATACGACAGCAACGGGACTCTATGTGGCTGTTGCCTTAGACGATGCTGCGACCCCCGTCTGGAATGTGGCGGCGGCGGATTCCCTGACGCCAGTATGAGCGATTACATCCCCCCCGCTGGAAATGCCGTCGTCCTGCGCTTTGATGGGGATGCTTATACCGCGCCGGCGGGTAATGCGGTCGTCCTACGCTTTGCGACGACGGGCGGCATCCCGGAAGCTCCGGCTATCGTGGTGCCAGAAGGGATTACTCCACGGTTTCGCTGTACGCTCACGGGAGCGCCGAATAGCCTACCAGATGTCATCCTGTCGGCCCGTTCGTGGCAGGGCACCCGCCACAACGCTACGCGCCAAAGCTATGTCGGGGTGGTATGCAGTGCGGCGCAACTGGATGCTATCGAGGCTCGCCCTGGCGGCGAATTGGTGGTCGAATGGGGGTGGACTGGGGCATGGATTGAACTGCTCCGCGCCCCGTTGCAAACCATTCGGCGGGATCGTGGGCCGTATGCGGACACCCTCACCCTCTCGGGCACGGAGACGCTGACGATGCCAACGATCTACCAAGCCACCCTCGCACGGGTCTTTCGCCGGGGCTTGCGTAACGGCAAATATCGCCGCTGGCTGGCCTTCGATGCGCGTATTCGGCCCGGCTACAGCATCGTGGACGGCGCCGCCACGTTTACAGCGGATTATCTGACCTATAACGTCTCTCCAGATTGGGCGGTGATCGAAGTGGGGCAATACCAATGATGCCGGTGGTGGGATTATGTGCTCGCACGTTTGATCCGCTCGGGGTGGTCGTCCTGCGTAACGTCTATGCGCCGCACCGGCCCGATGTGGCCCGTCGCGTCACCCGCACCGCTACGCTCGATGGCGGCTGTAGTCTCTACGATGGCGGCCACACCGTGGCCGACGCCACGCTAACCCTGACCGTGCCAGCGCCCGCTGTGGACGATATCACGGCGGTGCAACGCTTGTGCACGCTCTATCCCCTCTTGACGCTGGCGTTGGCTGACGGGTGTTATGACGTGGCCCCGGATACCGCTCGCGTTGAGAGCGGAGCGCTGATCATCACCTTACTGATTGTAGGAATGCTCTGATGTCTGGTCTGCCCTTCGCGTGCGCCCCTACCGCCAAAATTGCCTTGACCGCCAACACCATTAAAACTGTGCTGGCAGTCACCGCCCCAAGTAACCGCATCGTAACACTGGAACGGCTGACGTTCGGACTTTTCGGCGTTACCTCAACAGATTCCCCGGTGGAAATCTGGCTGCGGCTGATGGATTCCGGCGGAACCGGGACGGCCATGACGGTGGCGAATTACATGGTTACGCCCCGGCGCCGCACCAGCGATACGCTGCAAAGTACCTGTCGCCACACCTTCACCGTCGAACCGACGACCATTGCCGGCATCTTGCTGGCCACCGCCGTGCATCCGCAATCCGGGCTGGATACTTTCTTTTTCCAGAATCTGGACATCGAAATCAACGGCGCAGACAGCACGCCGCAACTCGGGCTGCGGATGCTGTCCACAGCGAATGTCTCGGTACTGCCCACCTTCTGGTTCCGCGAATGAGTCATGCAATACGCTCCGCGTCCCCTGCTTGCGCCGCAGTCGCGGCCCCCCCGTCCTTATATTACAGCGATTCCGCCGCCACCCGATCCGCGGCGGGTCGTTGGGTGGCAGTTTGACATTAGCCTGGCTGGGCAAGCCCTCAACGTTGCGTCGGGGACTTTACGCCTGCGCAGTCGCACAGAAACCCAGTGTTACCTGACTTTGTCCCACCTGCCGAATTTCGATTTATCCGACAGCATCGGCGAAGAAATCCTGATTAACACCCGAGAAATCCTCGAAGATCAAGCCCAGCGCAGCAGCGAATTGTTGCGCTTTTTTTTGCGCGGGGTGGAATTGATCGAGACCCCGACCGACCACACAGCCAGTCTAACCGGCGTCCGGCAAGTGGAATACGGCAATCTGGCGACCGTGGCGCTGGAAACGGTCATGACGCAATCCAGCACCAATTCTTCGCAACGCTGGCGGTTGCCATTACGCCTGGATTTGAAGCCCGGCGATACCGCTACTTATGCCGGGGGAACCTTGCACATGGCCGAGATTGTGTTCTATCTGTCCCCCAATAATAGCTACATGGAAATCACGGATGGGTAAGGCGACGATCATCCAAAGCTTGGGGAAAGGGCTGTATCGCGCTAACGTCGAACGCAAACATGAGCGCATCGATGCGCGGTTGACTGCCATTGCCGCCGAATTGACGCAAATCGGAGCTGACATCCTGGCGCAACAGCAAATCATCCTGTTGCATCAGGATGAGGCCGCAGTGCTGTACGGGCAGATGGTCACGCTGGCGCAGCAAAATCCGCCTGTAGACCAATCTACGTTGGACGCCAAGATCAAAGCGTATGCAGCGGTGGCCGGCAAAATAGAAGCCGCACAGCAGCAAGAACGGCTGCTGAAGGCCAAAAGAGCGGCGTTGTACTCCGAACAGACACGCTTGCAGGCCGTACCCACGTCAGTAGAGCAGCAGCTTTGGTGTGCCGATTATTCGGCAGAGTTGACGGGCGAGGTGGGCACGCTGGAAACCACGACCTCGCCACCGATCATTTTGCCTGGCCATCCCGATAATACCGGCAACCACTACGATTACGACAAGCATGGAATCCTCATGCCGCTGTACGAAGCCGGAGTGGCGTCAAGTTTGTATGCGTTCGGAATGGAACCCGGCTGGCGCAAGTGGGAGCCGTTTTATCGCGCCGGGCACATCACCAGTCTGATCGGCAATACCGCACAAGTGACGCTGGATGCTGAGCCGGCAGCCGCCAACGCTGATCTGGAAACCAATCAGACCAGCACGCTGGCGGATGTCCCCATCGATTATATGGGCAGTACCGACGGCGCCGTGTTCACGCCTGGCGATCATGTCGTCATCCAGTTTCACAACAAAACATGGGCCAGCAGAACAGTCATCGGATTTGTCGATCATCCCCGCCCGCCGGGCTGGGTTGAGAGCTTCGAGGGGCTGCTGTATGACCTCGGCGCGAATGATCCGGCGCGGTGGCCGGCGGAGTGGAAAAGCGCGGGGGGCTGGAACACGATCACCAACAGCTACGATGTCCGCTATTGGCTATGGGTTAGCTTCGGCTGGGATCCAATAACTATCGCCCCTACTTACGACGAGTGGTGGGAATATACCGATCCGACCGCAATAGCGGAAAATGCGGCGTATTATGGCCTCCGTCAGCCCTATTATCGGTATGGGATGACCCGCAGTTTCCACAAAATGTGTTACTGGCATGATGCAGTTTGGGAAAACAGCGGCATGGTGATCAACGATCATGTGCTGTTGTTCCCCGGAGACTGCACCGGGCTGCTCTATCAAGGGCAGCCGGTGTCCGACTCGACCATCCCCTCTAACTACACGCATCTGGTGATCGATTACAGCATCGAGGGCGGCTGGAATCCCGCTGAGCCGGCTGATATTGCTAACTCGGGCTATATCATTTTGCATCAGGGCCACCGTCCGTTGTTTTATAACCCGTATTATGGCATTTCAGGCTTTTTTAACGACTCGCTGTTGCCGGATGACTGGCCGTGGGGCTATGTAATCCAACTTTGCACCCGCGATCAGTACCAGAGCGTGATCGGCGGCGGTTATTTTGATTTTGGGTTAGGCCCGGCGTACACGGGCATTTTGCAGCATATCACTTGCCCGAACGACGGCTCTGGGATCGCCTATCTGGCGGGCGAAAGCGGGCAAGGGAGCTTGTGGGCGTTCCCAGCTAATCACAGTTACGCATCAATTGATACCCACCGCGAACTAGTCCTTGAGCGAGACAAGTATGGCCTGCCAGTGCCGTATGCAATTGAATTTATGACGGCTGCCCGTGATGTCGGCAGCGCATACGACCCTGCTCCAACGTGGTCGCATCCACGATTCGTGATGCACTCCATCCGCTTTGAAACAAGATCGTAGTGCCAAATTTACATATTTTTGCCAAATAAGGCGGAATCTTATTTTCACCTGTTTTGGCAGTTGTTGAGAATTATTCTCACGTACTGCCAAAACAGACCGTCATTCAGTGCCAAATTGCGCGGCTCGCAATACCAGCGTGCTTAAAGTCTTCATCCGACAGTCCTGCAAGAGCGGTTTGCAAGAACGCTTTCAACTGTTC
>Ga0302243_1001542_pt1 | contig 15560 bp, 8 predicted proteins | sample AAG_UR_Met_MG_FD_193514 | JGI IMG/M metagenome (GOLD analysis project Ga0302243, IMG submission 193514) | Enriched activated sludge microbial communities from anaerobic digester in WTTP, New Holstein, Wisconsin, United States - AAG_UR_Met | ecosystem: Engineered > Bioreactor > Anaerobic >... | reverse complement strand
CAAGATATTTAGATGTGATTGCTTGGGCACGCTTAGATGGACAGATGAGAGGAGAATTCTTTGACTGGATGACAGTATGGGGCGGGATTTATAAGATGAGATATTTTTAAGGAGAAAAGATAGAGGAAAAAGAGGATCGGCCAATCAAAGGTAATCCTCGGTCCTTAGATTTCTTGGCTGCTCACATTATTTGATAGCCATTTCTGTTAAGTTTGCTCTTTTTTCTAATTATATTCTGACAACTTACTCATACATCATCCTGCTAATCATCAAAAAAACTAGTCATCCCATCAGAAAGCCTGCTTATTCAATCTAAAAGCTACCATCTCGCTCATTCTGTGTTATAATCAAAAAATAAGGCTGAAAACAATTTCATGCGGAGTTTCCATGAATGAGCAAGTGATCGCAGACCTTATGAATTTTATTGAGAGAGCTCCTGCGCGCTTCTACCGCCTTGCATTGCTGGTTGGTCCCTTAGGATCTGGCAAAACGCCACTGATAAAAAATCTTGCAGAATATCTTGGATCCTCTATCGTGAATGTAAACCTCCAACTTTCTAGCGAGTTGCTTGCTTTTTCTCCGCGTTCGAGACCTTTTCAGGTCGCTCCAATACTAGCCGATCTAGTGGAATCGAGTTCGGAGCCAACATTGCTGGATAATATCGAGATACTCTTCGATCCTGCGCTCAAGCTTGACCCTCTTCGCCTCCTTGAAAACCTTTCGCGTAACCGGACAATTATCGCTTCTTGGCAAGGATCTTTGATTAACGGCAACCTAGTTTACGCAGAGCCTGGTCATCCAGAATACCACAGCTACAAAGAAATTGACGCTGAAGTAATAATACTCACTCATGATGAAAGGATACAAAGATGAAATATAAAGATTTAATACAATTTGATCCAATTGAGACAATCATCCAGCTTCGAGATGCGAATAAGACTGATGTAGCTCACAATCTCGTGCATACTTACGTGGTTTCCAAACAAATGGCAGAACGCATTTCTGATATTGCAATTCCTAACCTTCAATATGATGAGCCGCGCGATAACAAAGGTATTCTGGTTGTTGGTAACTATGGAACAGGTAAATCTCACCTTTTGTCGATTATTTCGTCTATTGCGGAAGATGCCTCGTATCTTGATGACTTGCATCATGATGAGCTCAGGGGAAAAGCAAGACCCATTGCAGGCCGATTTCAAGTATGCCGCCTTGAAATAGGCGCAACCACGATGAATTTGCATGATATTGTTTGTAATGCGATTTCTGATCATTTCGAGAAAATCGGTATTTCTTTTAAATTTCCCCAAATGTCGGCAGCATCCAATAACAAGAGTGCATTTGAAGATATGATGGCAGCATTTGAAAGAGTATATCCTGATAAAGGATATCTCCTTGTAGTAGATGAGCTTCTTGATTATCTGCGGACGCGTAAAGATCATGACCTCATTCTTGATCTCAATTTTCTTCGTGAGATAGGCGAGGTCTGTAAAAATCTTCGATTTCGGTTTATTGCAGGAGTTCAAGAGGCGATTTTTGAATCGCCGCGCTTTAGTTTTGCTGCTGATAGTCTTCACAGAGTTAAAGATAGATTTGAGCAGGTAATTATTGCGCGCAATGATGTCAAATTTGTCGTTGCTGAACGTCTGTTGAAGAAAAATGCTGAGCAGCAACATCTTGTGCGTGAACATCTTCAAAAATTCAGTCGATTTTTTAGCTCTTTAAGTGAACGAATGGAAGAATTTGTGAGCCTTTTTCCTATACATCCAGACTACATCGATACCTTTGAACGTATAAAAATTGCAGAAAAGCGCGAGGTGCTTAAAACGCTTTCGCTTGGTATTAGAGAGTTTCTTGAGCAAGATGTTCCTGAAGATCAACCTGGAATAATTGCCTTTGATGCCTACTGGGAGAATATATGCGAGGACGCCTCCTTCCGAGGAATGCCGGATGTACGTCAAGTGATTGATATAAGTAAGAGAATTGAAGACAGAATACTATTGGGTTCTATCAATCAACTGTATAAAGAAAGCGCATTAAGAATTATTCATGCGCTCTCTGTAGAAAGGCTCACTACTGGCGACATCTATGCGCCGGTCGGTAGTACGCCTGAAGAATTGCGAGATCGACTTTGCCTCTATGATAAGAATGCTGCAGAACTTGGAGGAAAGGAGCCTGATAAAGATCTCCTCACGCATATTGAAACCGTGCTTCGAGAGATTATTAAGGCCGTCAATGGGCAATTTATTTCCTATAGCCCAGAAAATCGGCAGTATTATCTCGACCTTAAGAAAACCGAGGACTTTGATGAAAACATAAGGATTAGAGCTGAAAGCCTCGATAATGATACTTTGGACCGTTACTATTACCAAGTCTTGAGAATAGCAATGGAATGCCAAGATATAGAAACATGGGTTCCTCATTACCTCATTTGGCAGCATGAACTTGAATGGCGCGGCCGCAATGTGACCAGACTTGGCTATCTCTTTTTTGGTGCTCCTAATGAGCGTTCAACTGCTGTTCCACCGCGTGATTTTTACCTCTATTTTCTGCAGCCGTATGATCCTCCTTCATTTAGAGATGAAAAAAAGCCCGATGAGGTGTTCTTTCGCCTCAAAAGCCCTGATGAATTTTTTATAGAAAACCTCAAACTCTTTGCTGGAGCAAATGAACTTGCTCTAACATCCTCTGCTCAGCAAAAACAAATATATACAGGCAAGGCAGAGACTTTTCGCAAAAACCTGCATGAATGGCTTACAAAAAATATAGACACCGCATTTGAAGTTACCTATCGTGGTCAGTCAAAACCGATGAGCCAATGGATGAAAGGTAAGTCGATTCGCGATCTTGCTGGAATTGGAGTAGACCAGACAATTAACTTTAGGGATTATGTGAATAGCATCGCTTCTCTGTGCTTATCGCCTTATTTTGAAGACCAAGCGCCGAATTATCCGCACTTTAGCATTAAGATTACCACAAAGAACCGTGCACAAGCTGCACAAGAAGCGCTGCGTGCCATTGCACAAAATCCGAAACAATCGTTTACTCGCCAAGCGCGAGCAGTGCTTGAAGGCCTTATGCTGATCGATAATGATCGCATCGATCCATCAAAATCGCCCTATGCGAACTACATCCTCGATAAATTTGCAAACAAGAGTCCTGGCCAGGTCATAAACAGAAACGAGATTATCGAAAGGGTGCATGATGTTGACTTTATGGATCCTTCACAATCAAGACTAGAGCCTGAGTGGGTCGCAGTGATTCTTGCAAGCCTCGTCTATTCAGGCCAAATAGTTCTTGTTGTCGGCAGCCAAAAATTCGATGCAACAAACCTGCAGGTGCTTGCTGCAACTTCGCTTGATGAGCTTACTGAATTCAAACATATCGAGCCACCCAAAGAATGGAATAAGCCTGGGCTGCAGGCATTGTTCGAGCTTTTGCAAATAGCGCCAGGAAATGTCAATCTCATCATAGAAGGAAAAGAAGAGCCCGTTCGTCAAATGCAGGATCAGCTGCTACAGCTTACAACAAGGCTTGCACAAGCCAAAAAAATCGTTGATGAGGGGCTAGAATTTTGGGGAGTGAACCTCATTGAAAAAGAAGAATTTAAACCATTGAAAGAGGGTATCAAAGCAACACAAGAATTTCTAGATTCTCTTCAAGGATTTACCTCGCCAGGGAAACTCAAGAACTTTCGATCGACCGTTGAAGAAGTAAAGCGTCATGAGCCAGTGCTTGTCGCGCTAAAAAAGCTTGAAACCCTTAAAAATCTTATCAACGATCAATATACCTTCACCAATTATCTTTCTCAGGCTGCAGAAATCCTGCCGACAGATAACCCTTGGCGCAAAAAATATGAAAAAGAAAAAGAAGAAATTCTCAATCTATATCGAACATTACCAATAAATGAACTGAATGGCTCATCGAGAGAACTAAGTATGCGGCTGCACAAACTTAAAAATGAGTACAAAAAAGCATATATCGAATTGCATTCCCAAAATCGATTAGGTCGCTCGGAAGACGAAAAAAAGCGGAACCTAACAAGTGACAGACGATTCTACATTGTCCAAAAGCTCACTAGCATTGAGCTGCTACAGAATAATCAGTTTGTTTCATGGCGGGAAAATCTTGCAAAATTAAAGACCTGCTTCAGTCTCAGCCCAGAGCAGCTTGATAAAATTCCATATTGCCAAGATTGCGAGTTTAGACCCGTCGCTGAACCCGAAATTCACCCCTCTGCAAAGCGCCAATTGATAGAGCTCGATGGGAAGCTTGATGAAATTCTAGAGGCTGTGACTCATACGTTGATAACAAATCTATCAGACCCAATAATACAACAGAATCTAGAGCTTCTTAAACCCGATGAGCATGCGATGATCAATAATGTTGTAATGACTAGAGAGATCCCAGAAGTGGTGGATAGCAATTTTGTCAATGCATTGCAGCACGCTTTATCGGGCTTAGTTCGTATACCACTTCGCATTTCTGATCTTACAACAGCACTAAAGCTTACAGAAGGCCCTACAACAGTCGACGAACTACACCAGCGGTTTGAAGATTTCTTGGAGGAGCTTACAAAAGGCAAAGATCCAAACAAGGTCAGAATTGTGATGGAATAATTAAGAAACAACGAATCAAATACAATAAGGGATACGAGCATGGCTAACCAATTTGAGTTTATCGGTGATGACTCACTTTTTTCCAACGATCAATCCGACGGAGACGATACAGATAATAAAAAAGCGAATAAGAATGAAGTAAGTTGTTTAGGCAAGTCGTTCCCAGACGACGAAGCGCGGCGTGCCTATTTTACCGAAGAGCTGCGAAAGAAGCTCAAAGATCCGAAATTTCGCAAGATCGAAGGCTTTCCGTTAGGTTCTGATGAGGATATTTTGGCGCTCTCAGATCCACCCTACTACACAGCGTGTCCTAATCCATGGATTGATGAGTTTGTAAGAACATGGGAAGAAGAAAAACCGCCAAAACCAGATGGGTATGTGTACCACCGTGAGCCTTTTGCAGCAGATGTGAGCGAAGGGAAAAACGACCCAATTTACAACGCACATTCCTACCATACAAAAGTGCCCCACAAAGCGATTATGCGCTATATCCTTTACTATACCGAGCCTGACGATATCGTCTTCGATGGATTCTGTGGAACAGGCATGACTGGCGTTGCCGCGCAGTTATGTGGCGATAAGGCGACCGTAGAATCCCTTGGCTATAAGGTCGATAATGATGGCACGATTTTAGAACAAGCCATAGATGAGCATGGTAGGAAAGTTTGGCAACCATTCTCCAAACTTGGAGCACGAAAAGCGGTGTTGAACGATCTCTCGCCGGCAGCCACTTTTATTGCGTACAACTACAATACACCGGTAGATATGCAAGCGTTTGAGCGCGAAGCAAAGCGCATCCTTAAAGAAGTCGAAGACGAATGCGGCTGGATGTACGAGACTACCCATACCGACGGAAAAACCAAAGGCAAGATTAACTATACGGTGTGGTCCGATGTCTTTGTGTGCCCCGATTGCATGCAGGAAGTAATCTTTTGGGATGCCGCAGTGGACAAGGAAGCGGGAGTAGTCAAGGACGAATTCCCTTGTCCGAATTGTGGTGCAAGGTTGAACAAACGGCGTATGCAGCGTGCGTGGGTGAGCAAATACGACAGCGCCATCAAAGAAACAGTGCGGCAGGCAAAGCAGCTTCCTGTGCTGATCAATTACACAGTTGGCACAACTCGTGCAGAAAAGAAACCTGATGACTTTGACCTAGCGCTGATTGAAAAAATAGAAGAGAGTGAAATTCCATATTGGTTTCCGACGAGTCCGATTCCTAAAGGAGACAAGACAGGCGAACCTCTGAGAATTGGGATTACCCATGTACATCATTTCTACACGAAGAGAAATTTGTGGGTGCTGACAAAATACTTTGCAGCGCTTTCAACTTCCATATTAAGAGAACAACTAATTCCTATTTTGACAGGTGGTCTTCTCGGACTCACTAAGCTGCAGCGGTTTAAGCCAAAAACAACATTTCCCAATATGATTCTTAGTGGAACACTATATGTTGGCTCACTTGAGCGAGAATGGCGTGCTGACCAGTGGTTGAATGGTAAATCTCGGACGTTTAATCGTGCTTTGTCGTCAAGAAGGATTAGGAGTACTATCGAAACAAGATCATCTAATCTACTCGATATCCCAAGCGCATCTTATAGTTACATATTTACTGACCCACCATTTGGGGGAAATCTAATGTATTCAGAACTTAATTTCCTCTGGGAATCATGGCTCAAAGTTTGGACGAATAATAAACCTGAAGCTATTGAAAACAAGGTCCAAGGGAAGGGACCTCAAGAATACCACAGCCTTATGACCGCTTGTTTTAAAGAGGCATATCGCGTTCTTAAGCCTGGGCATTGGATGACAGTCGAGTTTTCTAACACAAAAGCATCGGTGTGGAATAGCATCCAGACAGCACTTGGAGAAGCCGGTTTTATTATTGCCAACGTCTCAATGATTGATAAACAGCAGCACAGCTTCAATGCAGTCACAACCCCGACCGCAGTGAAGCAAGATCTTGTCATTTCAGCCTACAAGCCCAACGGTGGATTTGAGGAACGCTTCAAGAAGGAAGTAGGTACCAAAGAAGGTGTATGGGATTTTGTGCGGACCCACTTAAAATACCTTGCAGTAACTAAGATTTCCGATAACAAGCTCGTATCGATTCCTGAGCGTGATCCACGCGTACTCTATGACCAGCTTGTGGCCTACTATGTGCGACAAAACGTAATGGTGCCCTTAGATTCAGGCGAATTTCAGCAAGGCCTTGCCGAGCGCTTCCCAATGCGCGAAGGGATGTACTTTCTCCCTGAGCAAGTGGCTGAGTACGACAAAAAGAAGCTCGCACTTGGTCAGACTTTACAGGAAGAGCTCTTCGTGGTCGATGAAGCAAGCGCTATTGGATGGCTACGAAATGAATTGCGCGAAAAGCCGCAGACCTTCCAAGATATTCATCCAAAATTCATAGAAAAACTCACTGGATGGAGCAGGAACGAAGTCAAACTTGAATTATCAGAACTGCTTGAAGAAAACTTTCTCTGCTATGATGGGACAGGCGAAGTACCAAGCCAAATTCATAGCTACCTCTCTACAAACTATAAGGATCTACGAAATCTTTCTAAAGATGCGCCTGAGTTGCGCGCAAAAGCCAAAGACCGTTGGTATGTGCCCGATCCGAATAAAGCGGCGGATCTCGAAAAGATGCGTGAGCGCGCGCTTCTTAAAGAATTTGAATCCTATAAGACCGCTGCCCGCAGGCTCAAAGTGCTTCGGCTCGAAGCTATTCGTGCTGGCTTTAAAAAAGCCTGGCAGGAGCTCGATTACCAAGCTATCGTCGATATCGCAAAAAAGATACCAGAAAATGTGCTCGAGGAAGACCCCAAACTGCTCATGTATTATGATCTCGCGGTTACGAGAATCCAAGGAAACTAAGCAATATGGATGTGCAGCAAGGAGGCTGGTATTTTAGCTCAGAACATGGTGAGCTCTGCCAGGTTATCGAACGCCTTACTCTCTGGGGCGAAGATATTTGTCGCGTATGGCTTTCGCAATCGGATGCGGTCGTTCGCATATCTACAAATCAGCTCGAAATAATCGGAATTTACGAAAAAGCAAGTCCAGAACATATCGCATATATCACTGCCGCCGCAAAAGTAGCAGACGCCTTAGAGCGTACTCGGCCTGGTGGAAGCGTAATGCTTCTAGCACCTCTTTCAGCTGATGTGATTCCATTGCCACACCAGCTCCAAACGCTTGAGCGCGTAACTCGTGGAGACCAAGTGCGATATCTCCTTGCAGATGAAGTGGGGCTTGGGAAAACGATAGAAGCGGGTCTTATCATGCGGGAATTCAAGATCCGAGGCCTTGTTCGGAGGACGCTTATCGTCGTTCCAAAAAGCCTTGTCATGCAATGGCAAGCTGAAATGAGAAATCGCTTCCACGAAAATTTCCGGATATTTCTTGGAGAAGACATCGATTCTCTAGAACGAATCGCTTGTAGCGATGCTCGCGATCCAAGCCCTTGGGAGCTCTTCGATCAGGTCATAGTCTCTCTGGATTCAGTAAAGCCTATCCGCCACAGAGGCAATTGGGCACAAGAGCGCATCCGCAGTTACAATCAAAATAGATTCGAAGAACTATGTGCAGCGGGTTGGGACCTTATTATTGTCGATGAAGCACACAAGCTGGGCGGGTCTACTGAAAGTGTTGCAAGGTTCAAGCTTGGAAAAGGGCTTTCAGATGCTGCCCCATTCCTTTTACTTTTGAGTGCAACACCGCACCAAGGTAAAAGCGACGCGTTCTATCGACTGATGTCCCTTCTAGATCCGCTCACCTTTGCTGAAAAAATGGTAATAAGCAGAGAGAAAGTTGCGCCTTTTGTAATCCGCACAGAAAAACGCAAGGCAATCGATGAACAAGGGAAACCTCTATTTATGCCGCGAATTACCCAACTTGTTCCTGTCCGATGGGAGGAACAGCATACACTTCAAAGACAACTCTATGATCAAGTAACAGAGTATGTAAAATTTGGCTACAATCTGGCTATTAGAGAAAAGAGAAACTATTTTGGCTTTTTGATGCTTCTTTTGCAGAGGCTGATATCATCGAGTACCCGAGCGATCAGAAAAACTCTCGATGCGCGGTTTGCATTGCTTACTGAAGCGCGGCGTCGTCTTACGGCAGTTCGAAATAGTGCAATGGAAGATGAAGATGAAGATGAAGAGGGAGCTGCTGAAGCATTCTACGAGATGGATGGAGAGGAGCTGCTTGAAGCATTCCTCGATGCAGATCTAGATGCACTCGAGAATGAAATCGACCAAGTCGAAAGCTTACGCGCACTTGCTGCTTTGGCAGAAGCTGCCAACCCAGATGCCAAAGCAGAAATGCTGCTCCAATATATGGTGCAAATACAGTCACAAGAGCGCAACATCGATACAAAGATTCTTATCTTTACTGAATTCGTTCAGACTCAACTCATGCTGAAAGAGTTTCTTGAAGCACGGGGATTCCTGGTAGTTCTGCTCAATGGCTCGATGAGCATAGATGAGCGAATGGAAGTGCAACGCGAATTTTGCAGCGAAATTCCCATTATGGTTTCCACAGATGCCGGCGGAGAAGGGCTAAACCTTCAATTCTGTCATAACGTGATCAATTACGACCTACCATGGAATCCGATGCGGATAGAACAGCGCATAGGTCGTGTTGACCGAATTGGGCAGATAAAGACAGTGCGAGCATTCAATTTAATATTGCAAAACTCTGTTGAATTTCGAGTTCGCAAAGTACTAGAAGAAAAGCTCACCATCATCCTAAGGGAATTCGGAGTCGACAAGGTCAGCGATGTGCTGGATTCTTCAAGAGCAGGAGCACTCTTCCAGAATGCATTTGTGAACGCTATTATGGAACCATCTAAAGCGGAAAGCGCGGCCCAACAGGCTCTGTCGGATTTCAAAAAGGTCGCTCACAAAGAGATTGTCAGTTCCCCTATCTATGGGCTCTCCCTAACACCAGATCCGAGTATAAGCAAAAATTTCAGAACTAATCAGCTTCTATACTGGGTGGAGCGAATGACTATTTCCTGGCTTGGGATTAAGGGCGGGGATGCACATAAACGGAATGATTACTGGGAAATGAATTGGCCGGATAAAAAGAAGGATTACCCTTGCACATTTTTCCCTAGCCAAATGAAGGACGAAAGAACATGCCTTCTTCTAACTCCCGAAGATGAACGCATTCGGATATTATTTGCGCGCTTGCCAATCTTTGTAAAAGGAAGCCCAATCCCTATAGTATCTCTGAAAGGGCTGCCAGATTCGATCGAAGGGTTGTGGACTTTGTGCGAAATTCAGATACAGGCAGGTAATACTGATCAGATGAAGCTTTTACGGGTTCCTTTATCGCGCCGAAGCTTCCTTTCTGTATTTATCAATAATGAAGGAACAATTTTTTTGCCAACGGCACAGCACATATGGGATTTGCTTCTTTCGGAAATGCCCCAGATTCATCAATATATTGAAGGTAAGAGTGCAGAAAATCTATGGCGAACGGCATGGGATGCGCTCGAGAAATCAGGCAGCGACATATACCAGATGCTGCTAAGAGCTCAAGAGGAGTCACTGATAAGAGAAGAAAAGCGTGCGAGCATTGCATTTTCGGCGAGAGAAAAGGCGATCAATGCTCTAGGACTTCCTGAAGTACGTAATTATCGCTTTGCTAGGCTCGAAGAGGAAAAGAAGCGATGGCAAGCTGAACTTGCTCAGGCAAAGAAGGCTGTTCCCGAAATGAACCTTCTGTTGATAATTGTAATAGGAAAGGAGTAACTGGAGATGCATAGCTGGCGCGATAAGATTTTAGAGGATTTTCCAGCTGGTATATGCAGGTTGACGATAGTTTCGGATCCTGATGGGCTTTTTGATGAAATACTTCTAGCACAGGAACTGAATCGCCGAGGTTTTGAGATTACAAAATTCGGCGACTCTATAGAATTTCGTTATGAATATGAAAAAGACTTTAGAGCAGCATGGGACTCGGGTAAAGCGCTAGATCTTATTGTGGTTACCGAAGAGAAGGATACTGAGATTATCCAGCTGCCATACGACCTATTAAAAAAAGGAAGAATTCTCTCTTATGGACTGGCAGATATCTTCCCAACTCTCAGCTATCCAATCTTGAAGAATCTCGATATCCATCTAATCGATGCATTATATGCTAAGAAGCATTTGCTTTCATCTGAGTTACTCGGCGATAATGCCACGATCGATACAATCCTAAAACTGGTCTATGGTCTGCAACCTGAATTCATCGATACTGATGAAGAGCTCCTTGGCGAACTTCTGCGTATACATTATAGCCGAATTGGAATAGATGAACTCTCTGCAAAGCGCCTTATCTCTGCGTTGAAAGAGAAACCATACTTGAAGAATTGGCCTGTTGAAAAGCTCGTTAAAGATAGCAAAGCATTTTATGACTTTTTACAGGAGCGCTGGCCTTTATACCTCAATCACAAGCAAAAAGATGAGATATTTGACTCCAATAATGTAAAACAGCCGTTTAGAATTCCGGGCCCCGCCATCTTGCCTTTTGGAGGAAACAGAATACGCCCTTTTATAGACAATCTCTTTGTCGAAGGCATATTGAAACCAGTCGCTACAGATACACCAGAGAAATTTCTAAATTCCTGGGAGCAGTGTGGTATTATTGTGCACCCTGAAATAAGAAAACAAGCGCGAATTGCGCAATTGTCCAAACTTGTAGAAGCGCACATTCCTTCGGAAGAATCCGATTACCGACAATGGCAGGATTTTTCATTGCTCTGGGCTGAATTGTCAATGCTTGTAGAGATAGAAGGAAATGCGGAAGACCTTCAGGCGCTCTACGAGATGAGAAAATTCATAGATGATCGTTTCTCAGAATGGCTCTCCCAATCTTTCAAATTGCTCATTAACCTTTCTCCTGTAGAGCCTGTAATGGTACATCATGTTCATCGCATGTTGGAGCGGCACTTTGAAGAATATCCAAATTGCAATTTAGCACTTATTGTGATCGATGGTCTCTCTCTGTCACAATGGCTCAATATTCGGCACTATTTCGAATCTAACAAAGCTCCATTGAAATTTCGAGAGACAGCGATATTTTCATGGGTTCCGACATTGACAAGTATTTCTCGCCAAGCGATTTTTTCAGGGAAAATCCCCATCAATTTTGGTAAATACATTGCGTCAACATCACAGGAAGAAGCGCTGTGGAAACAGTCGTGGGAAGAAAAGACGCAAATTATGCGCGGAGCCTTGTATTACCAAAAGGCAATCGAAAAAAGTAACCCTCAGGAGATTCTTCATAGCCTCGACAGTTTAAGAACGCCAATAGTTGCTGGGCTAGTTATCAATATCATCGATGAAATAATGCATGGGAATTTGCTAGGCTCAGGTGGTATGCATAACATGATTAAATTGTGGCTAGAGCAGGGCTTTCTAGAGATGCTACTCGATGAGCTAACTAAGAGAGGGTATTTAGTATGGATCACCTCAGATCATGGAAATATTGAATGCGAAGGGAAAGGGCGACTCAGCGGAGAAGGTATTCTTGCCATTGGCAGAGGTGAACGTGCGCGAATGTATACATCCGAAAACTTAAGAGATGTTGCTGCTAAGAAATCTCCTTTTGGTTGCAAATGGAAGCCAATAGGGTTGCCCGAGGGCTATTATCCTTTGCTTGCTACAGGAAACAGTGCGTTTATCAGCGAAAGAGAGAAAGCAGTCAGCCACGGCGGTATTTCCATCGATGAAGTCATCGTGCCGCTCATAAGAGTAGAAAGGAACTGAAGTGGAAAAGAACCGCTATATGTCAATAGGCATTAAGCAAACTATCCGCCTCGAATGGATGGAGAAGGCTACGAATCTGTTACTAGTTGGGCTTTCTCCAAACGAGATAAGACAAGAACTTACTGAATATCTTGCGAACAGGCGGGGTAGTGGTCTAGAACTTGCAAGAAGCGAGCATAATTGCAAACTTGCAGTTACAATACTAATGAACTGCTGGGTCGAGCCTCATCCAGAAATCTCTAATCTTCGCAATGCTGGACTGGAGCTTTTGCGAGAAGGGGCAGAAGATCATATATCCATTCATTTCGGCATGCTCTGTGCTGCATATCCCTATTGGTTCAACATAGCTTTACAGACAGGGCGTCTCATCAATCTGCAAGAGAATGCAACCGCATCTCAGATTGTCTCCAGGCTGAAAGAAATGTACGGCGATAGACAAACTATCATGCGAACATCTAGATACGTACTTCGCTCCTTTATCGCTTGGGATCTCATACGGGACAATAATCGCAAAGGTAGATATTGCAGGGGTGAACTGATAACCATAAATGATGAGCGCAATGCTGCATTCCTGCTCCTTTCTGCTTTCTATGCAATGGATAGCCGCTATGTAGATTATATAAGCCTGCTTCATTCTCCAGCATTCTTTTGCTTTAGGATGCCAGCTACTTCTGCCGAAAACCTATCTAAACTGTGCGAAGACATCGAAATTGTACAGATCGGCGCTGATCTGCTATTGATGAAGAAGTAAGGAAGGTTATTTTAATAAAAAGTTGCTATTGATTAAGGAAGAGATCAGCGAAATAAAAAACATTGTCGAAAAATAATCGAAAATATCGAAGCGAAATCGATAAAAATGGGCGAAATATATAGAAGTGTGCTTGTATTGCAAAAAATAACGAAGCTTCCTCTTGCAGGTTTGTAAAGTGAGGTGTAAAGTAATAGAAAAGAATCAAGGGGATTACGCAGAAGGAGTGCACGATGCAATCAAAGAGACAATGCAGGACTATTCCATTGAGCAAACAGCCGCTTACGCTTGTGCTTATTCAGCTTCGATTTTCTTCTCTTCTCAATATCTCGGATTATATCCCTGCTATCCAGGATCAATTGAGGAAAAATGGCTTTCCATTGGTATATCGTAAGAATATAGCAAAGTTAGAAGCTTCTCCTTCTGGACTTGAACAAGTTGCAGTTTCCCAGTGGAAATTCGAAACCCCCGAAAGACACACATCCGTAATATTGGATCAAGACCAGATTTTGCTTCAAACAACTGCTTATGAATCTTTTGAAAAATTCATCGAGCTCTACTTTTCTATCCTTAAACCAGTACTTGATATTACAGAACATGGGACTCATGGCATCGCTGGCCGCCTTGGTCTACGCTATGTAGACCAGGTCACTCGGCAGTCTCATGATGATGATATCGATTCATATCTTCGCCCTTCGATACAAGGTATGGCTTCTCCATATTTTAAGAATAAGAAAAAACGATATACCCACATAGAAGTCGCAGATACAGAATTAAGAAACGGCCAGAAAGGAATGCTCTCCATCCGAATTTTGCGCAACGCAGAACAGCTGGATCTCCCTTCTGATCTCTATAGTGAAGCGCCTGTGCGTCTTCCTATCATCGATGTTAATGATGATTTTGCGCTGATCGACATGGATCATGGATGCGAAAATCCATTTCCATCGAATTGCATAGGCATTCCAATAGACCAACTGGAAGATATTTATTTTGCTTTACATGACACAATTGATGAGGTCTTTTTTCAATCGGTGGTTACAGAGGAAGGGGTGAAAAAATGGATGTAATTGATGCGTATGCCTATGACATAGAGCCTTCAGAGAAAGTAACAACGCCGAGTGGTTATTTGCAACTGCCGTTTGAATCAATGTTTTCAAGCGCACTTAGCGCTGTAATATCTTTAAGAAGCACTAGGCAATCTTCTGTTGAGCTAATTGCAGCAGATAATATTCGAGCAATTCTTTCTTATTTTGGATTGACTAAGAGCGACCTTGCTCGAATCTTGCATGTTAGTAGGCCTTCGCTCTATGCATGGCTCAAAGGTCAAAGCGAACCTGGCTTAGAGAATATGCGAACAATCCAAAAGCTGTATTCATTGATAGAGCCCTCAGAAACTGGAACATGGTCTCCTATATTCTATGGCTATATAGAAAAGCCTTTTGGAGCCTTCAAAAAAAGCCTCATCGAAGCACTTTCTGAACCAGAATTAGATGAAGAAGAAATCCGCGCTATGGTCAAAGAGATACGTCAGATGTCCCAAAAGCGCGCTAAACGTCTGGCGGAAAGCGAGGCCAAATCTAAAGTTATCCTTTCCGAAGAGTCCAAGAAGAAGATTCTCGAAGATAACCTTTTGAGTATCTACAGAGGGGCATAATTCTACAATGCAAACAATTGAAGAAAGGTTCTGGGAAGTTGATTGGCATCAAGGAGACATTGTTGACTCTGGACAGACAAATAATTTGCTCAATGCATCAATCGATAAGAGGCCTTCAACTATAAAAGACTGTGTCCTTTGTGTAATTTCTCAGGATTGTGATATTGTCGCTTCTGCTGATAAAGAGCCTTATATTGAGTTGCTTGCCGGCATAATTAATCCAACCATTTGTCGAAAATTTGCAGATTTAAAGAGTCCAAGAATAATCGATATACCAATAAAAGATCAGACAATTAGATTCTCAATACATGATCGCTTTAGAGTTCTCAAAGAATCATTCTGTAATGCAAAGAAACTTGAAAATATCCAGCTCGATGAAGAAGGAAGGGATGCTCTAAAGAAGTGGCTTGAGCGCCGATATGTGCGACCAGCATTCCCCAAGGCATTCAATAAACGATTGAAAAACAATAAAAAGCTACAAAAATTTTCTAAGAATGGGTTGCCTAAAGGAGTTTTTGGTATTTGGATTGAAGTTACCGATATAGAGCTGGAGGATGTTGATCCATATAAAATTAGTATTATAGTCGGAATTGAGGACGATCTCAGCGAGCAGATGACCGTGGAAATCGAATGTCTATTTAACCAAGCTTTTTCCTCATGCACTGGTATCGTCGTTGAAGATCTCCGCTGTTCAACCAAGGATGATATTACCCTTCGCAATCTCGAAACGTTTAGACGGCTCGATGAAGATTCGTTGAGCCTTTCTGAAAGTACGGGCG
>Ga0302243_1001525_pt1 | contig 15731 bp, 9 predicted proteins | sample AAG_UR_Met_MG_FD_193514 | JGI IMG/M metagenome (GOLD analysis project Ga0302243, IMG submission 193514) | Enriched activated sludge microbial communities from anaerobic digester in WTTP, New Holstein, Wisconsin, United States - AAG_UR_Met | ecosystem: Engineered > Bioreactor > Anaerobic >... | reverse complement strand
GCGGCGGCCAATTATACCCTGACGGTGAATCCATCCATCACGATTGCCGGGACGGAACGGCTGTATATCTGCAAGAACGTCCAGGGGGGCAAGGTGGTTTATACCGGGGCGGGCACTTACAGCGGCGGCCTGACGGTTTGGAACGGGACGTTCGAGTTCAATGGCGATGTGAATGCGGTCAACAATCCCTGCGGGGCTTACCCCTCCAGCTTCGTTGCGGATAACATCATCCTGACCGTAAACGCCGTGCTGCGTTCGACCAAGACGGGTGCCGGCTCTTCGCTGGTCAAAGAGAATCGCGGCATCACGCTTACCGGCTGGGCCACCATTGACATTGCGGACTCCACGCCCGGCAATTTCCTGATTTACAACGGCGTCATCGCCATGGGGGCCAACAACCTCGTCAAGGCGGGGCCCGGCATGCTGGCCCTGAGCGGAACCACCACCGGCAACAAGACGATTGAAATCCACGAAGGCGCGCTGCGGCTGCGAACCAGCAACGAGCGCATCTCGAATGACCAGCGGATTTACCTGAAGAACAGCGGCACGCTGTTCGACGTGGCGGGCTATACCGAAACCCTCGGGTCGCTGGCGGGCGAGGTTGGCAGCGTGGTGGACATCCACGGGGCCGGCAGCGGCGGCGCGGGCACTTTGAGAGTCAACCGGGACAATACGAGCACCGTTATGTCGGGGGTGATCCAGGGAGCCGGCGGGACCCTGGTCAAGCAAGGCACGGGCTTCCTGCGGCTGGCGGGGCCGTCGCCCAACACCTACTCGGGAGCCGCGACGATCATCGAGGCGGGCGAGCTTATTTTGGACAAGACGGACGGGGTGACCGCGATTCCGAAGAACGTGACCCTGGGGGATGGCTCGGGGACGGATCAACTCACGCTCTGGAGCCACGAGCAGATTGATAACAGCGCGGTGGTGACCATCGCCGGCCCCTCGTCCGGCAACAGCGGCAAGTTCAACCTGGGCGGCTATAATGAAACCCTGGAGGGGATTAGCGCCACGGAAAGCTTTGCGGTCATCCAAAACACCGAGGCGCCCGTCAGCGCCGTCGGCACTTCGACGCTGACGGTGAGCAATGCGGGCAACTATACGTTTGCGGGGATAATCCGGGACAAGGCCAGCGGCGCCAATGCTCCGCTGGCGCTGGTCAAGGCCAATGCCGGCACGCTGACGCTCAGCGGCGCCAATAATACCTACAGCGGCATCACCGCGGTCAACGCGGGCACGCTGACCCTGGACAACGGCTCGATCGGCTCCGGCAGCGCCACCGTGGAGAGCGGCGCAATCCTGCGCGGCAAGGGCACCCTCGGCGGCGATTTGACCATCAAGAACGGCGGGTTGCTGGCGCCGGGGCTGCTGACGGTCGGCCAGCAGTACGGCACGCTCACCCACCTGGGCGGGGGCAATCTGACCCTGCAGGCCGGGAGCAAGACCGGGGTGGACATTGACCGCGCCTACGCCCACGACCAGGTCGCCGGCATCGGCACGCTGGCCGAGGGCGGCACGCTGTATGTCACCAACCGGGGCGCGACGCTGCAGGCCAATGATCAATGGCCGCTCTTTGTCGCCGCCAACTACAGCGGCACGCCGTTTGCGGCGATTGAGCCGGCGCAGCCGGTGAGCGGCGACCCGGACCTGGTCTGGGATAAAGAGCTGCTCCGCACCAATGGAATCCTGCGGGTGCACCACGTGCCGTTCGCGACCAACCTGGTCGTGGTGCGCGCCACCAATACCACCTGGAAGATTCCGGTGGCCAAGCTGTTCCCCAATCCCGATCCGGTTGACGGCGAGACGGTGGTGCTGGAGAGCTTTGACCATATTTCGGCCAACGGCGGCCGGCTCGAGACCTATCCCGCGTATCCGGGGCTGCTCTTCTACTACCCGGCCAATGACAACAATGACACGTTTAACTACACGGTCGTGGATACCCGCGGCGAGAAGCGCAGCCGGACGATCCAGGTCGTGAAGGGCGACTGGTACGGGCAGGGGCAGGCTCCCTCGGTGCCGCCGAGCGGGCCGGTCACGGTCAAGTTCCAGGGTGTGCCGGGCCTGGCCTACGAAGTCCAGCGCGCCACGGACGTGAGTTTCAGCGGGCCGCTGCGCAGTTGGTTTATCACGCCGGCGATGAACACGACGGGCCAATTCCAAATCGCGGATGACTTCAGCGACCTGGGCAGCCGGCCCAGCCAGGCCTACTATCGCTTGAAGTACAACCAGTAATTACGGAGCACGAGGATTTTACGATGAAGAAGCTGACTTTAATCTGCCTGGCGCTGCTGAGCGCGCTCGGGGTGTCACGGGCTGAGATCGTCACGGATTCCTGGACCCAGACCCTGAGCCCGGCCGTGGTCATCCCCGACGACAACCCCGCGGGCATTACGTTCATCATGCCCATTGATTGGGAAGCGTTGCATCCCCCCAGTTTCGGCGCCAGTTGGACATTCCTGGACGTCAATGTGATCCTCAACATCTCCGGCGGCTGGAATGGGGATCTCTACGCCCATCTCTCGTATGACAGCGTGACGGTGCCCCTGCTGAACCGGGTGGGCACGGGCAATCCGCCGAACGCCGGCGAGCCGCAGTTCACCTTTGGGTTCTCGACCGCGGGATTCCCCGGCATCACCCTCGACGACCAGGCCACCGCCAACGGCCCCATTCATTTGATCGAGTTTCCCCAGGCCGGCCAGGCGTATCAGCCGGACCACGGAACCGTGGCGCTGAACAGCTTTTGCAGCCCCCTGGATGTGAACTCGGACGGGGAGTGGACGCTGTTTCTGAGCGATTTGTCCGGCAACTATGAGAGCTCGGTGTTGTATTGGACGGTGCAGATCACCGCGATGATTCCCGAGCCGTCGAGCTTCTCGCTGGGTTTGCTGGGGCTGGGGGCGTTGCTGTGGCGCCGCTTCCGCAGCCGCGCCTGAGCGGCCGCCGCGTTGCCCGCGGCGGGAGCGCATTCCGCCCTTGCGGCGGGAGAATAAAGGATTAGCTTCGGGGGATGAACCTGGCTGAAATCCTGGGCAACGAAGAGCTGCGCCACCACGAATTTCCCGTTACCCGCGACGCAATCTTCCTCGCGCACGCGGGGGATTGCCCGCTGCCGCGGCGCGTGGCCGAGGCGATCGCGGACTATGCCCGGCAGGCCACCACCGGCGACCAGGAGAAGTTTGTATATCCCGCCATCCTGAGCCGGGGACGGCAGGCCGCGGCGCGGCTGCTCAACTGCCAGCCCCGGGAAGTGGCCTTTGTGGGGCCGACCTCCCTGGCGTTGAGTTTCCTGGCCAGCGGCGTCAAGCTGCGGCGCGGGGATAACATCCTGATCTACTTTGATGATTACCCATCCAACGTGTATCCGTGGATGGCGCTGGCGGAGCAGGGCGTGGAGGTGCGCCTGATGAATACCCGCGGGCTGGGGGCCATCCGCTCGCTGGACGTGATGGGGCAGGTGGACGAAAACACGCGCCTGGTCGCCCTGGCTTCCTGTCATTTCGTCAGCGGCTACCGGCTGGATTTTGCCGCGATTGGCAGGCAGTTGCGCGAGCGCGGCATCCGGTTCTGCCTGGACGCCATTCAGACGCTGGGGGCGTTTCCCACGACGGTCGAGCAGGTGGATATGCTGGCGGCGGACGCGCATAAATGGCTGCTGGGGCCTTGCGGCGCGGGGGTCATGTACGTGCGCGATTCCATGCAGGGGCAGGTCAACCCGCCCATCTATGGCTGGAATAATGTGCAGTGCCCGAACTTCGTCGCCCAGGAGCAGCTGGTATTCCGGGAGGGCGCGCAGAAATATGAAGCGGGGACGCAGAACCTGCTGGGGATCGTCGGGCTGACGGCGGCCATGGAGCTGTTGCTGGAGGTGGGGGTGGAGAATATTGCGCGGGAGTTGTTGCGCAAGCGGGCCTGGCTGGCGCCGGCCTTGCAGGCCAAAGGCTGCACGGTCGTGCATGCCGACGCGCCCCCGGAAGCCCGCGGCGGCATCCTCTCCTTTCACCGCCCCGGCACCGATCTCGTTGCGCTGCACCAAAAGCTCGCCGAGGCCGGGGTGATCACATCCCTGCGCGGCGACCGGACGGGACAGAAATACATCCGCGTGTCGCCGCATTTTTATAACACCGACGCGGAGCTGGCGCGGCTGGTGGAGTTGATTGGCTGATCGGCCGGCGCGGGCCCGGGAGGGGAGCGCCGGAACGCCCGCCGACGCAAAAGCGGCGCATTCTTGAGGAATGCGCCGCGTGAAGCGACCGGCGGGAATGACCGCCGCGTTATGGGATCACAGTCACCCGGTAGAAGCGCACGGCGCCCCCGGCCGGATCCTGGTACTGCATTTCCCGGCCGCTGCCGGTGTTGGTGTAAACCGGAGTCCAGACCGGGTTGAAGAGGGTGGCCGAGCGTTCGAGGCGATAGCGCTTGCCGGCTACGCCGGGCCAGCGGATTACGCAATTCTGGCTTTCCCCGGCGAGCGGCCGGTCGGTGAGGACGCGCAGCACCGACTGGGCGGCGAGGGGATCGGTGCTGGCCAGGTACTCATGCCAGTTGGGAGCGCCGTCGCCATCGGCATCGGCGTCCGCGTGCGCGAGGAGGTTGTTGACGGTGCCGAAGTAGCGGAGGCGCCAGGAATCGGGGATGCCGTCGTTATAGATGGAGCCGGACCAGTCGCCGATCAGGATCAGGCCGGTGCGGGTCTGGCTCGGGAACGAAGCGATGCCGTTGGGCGAAGCCGACGCATGGTCGAAATGGACGGCGTAGGCGGCGCGATTATAGATGCCCGCGGGCAGCGTGACGGCCAGGGTGCCCAGGGTGGCGGTGCCGCTCAGCCCGGCAATGTCGCTCCGGAGCCAGGTGGCGCCATAATTGCCGTTGCCAATCGAGGAAGATATGGACGGCGCGCCCAGGGCCGCCTGGGGAGTGAACTGAACGGGGATGCCCAGGGCGGGCGAGCCTTCCAGCGGCTCCACGCTCAAGTTCAGCATGAGCACGCGCAACGGGTAATCGCCGAAGATGCTGGCCGTGATGGGGATATAGACCGTCTGCCCGGCGGAGGTTGTGGCGTCTCCGGCGGTGAAGTTCACAGACGGCGGGTTCGTCAGGAATGCCAGGGAGGCTTTGGGCACCGCGGGGCCATTCAGGCCCTTGCCCTTGGGCTGGGAGAGCGGCGTGGCGCCCAGGATGCCGTTGGTCCAGAACCGCTGCCACCAGGTCAGGCTCGGGTCCAGGGAGCGCCGGAAGGTGACGTAAACGTCACACACATCCAGCACTCCATCGCCAAAGGCAATATTATTGATGTCGGTATCGTTGCCATCAAACAGTTGATTCAGGACATCCGGGTCGGTGATGTTCGTATTGGCCACCCAGTAGCCGCTGGCGGGGATGCCGTAAGCGCCGCAGGAATCCATGCAGTCCCGGAAGTCGCTGCCCGGCGGCGGGTAGTTCAGGTGGTAGATGGCGGACTGGAATACCTGCATGACGTCGCTGTTGTTGAGGACGTCAACGCTGCTGAGGGGCGGTGTATTGGTGTTGCCAAAATCACCCGCATTAAACCACCGGAACGGGGCGCTATCGCCGACCACGTACTTGCGCTGGCCCGCGGTGACAATCTTGATGGAATTGATGGCGCCTCCGTAGAGCGAGCCATTTATGGGCGTTGCGATATAGACATCGTGCCCTGGAGCGCCGATGCCGTCGGACGTCGCCGAAGGCCGCCCTATTTGGATTTGGTAAGTGTCGCCCGCAACGGCGGCGAGGGGAACTCGGAAGGCGTAGCCGCCGAGGACGACTTTGCCATCCGCCGAGCGAAAGAGCGTGTCGTGGGGCTGAGAGTAGGTGATTAAATCCTGAGACGTGGTATCATAAAGGTTTGTCTTGCCGGCGCGCTCCAGCCAGCCTACGCCGAGCAGATTGCTGCTGGTGTTGCTGAAGAGGAGTTCTTCGAACCAGCCATCGTTGTAGGGGAAGACCGCATTCGTGGGGATAACCGGTAGAGGGTTGGCGAGGCTGTCAAGGAACATCGCCGGGGGGATCCTGATGAAATATCCCGGATTCTTGAGGTCTGGTTTTTCCAGGAAGGACTGGAAATTATAGGCGCCGGGCGTTATTGCCGGCCCGGGATTGGGGCCGCCACTGCCAACGGTCACATTGAACTGGAGGCTATAAATTCGCGTATCGGGGAGAGGATTCAGCGTCACCGGGGCATAGAAGAACTGGCCCGGCGAGGCAATGAATTCGCTGGAGGCCTCGCCGCTGGCGAAGCCGAAGCTGATTGTGTTAGCCTGGAAGTTGGTAATCGAAAAGATGGCAGAGACCACGCCGCTGGGCTTGTAATTGTCGCGGAAGGCCCGGATTCGGAACGTCATCGTGTTGCTGCCCGCGGGGAATTGGAGCGAGAGCTTGGTGCCGCTGCCGATAGGCCCGAAACTGGGCGCGGCATTGGTAGGCTCCGTTCCATCCACGGTATACCACATGAGGGCGTCGGTGGTAAGATCGGACACGGTGAATTGTGCCGCGTTGTTGCCCGTGATGACGGGATTGGCCGTAATGAACTGGAACCGGGCCTGCGCAATGGCGCTGTTCGGACTGCCATCCGCTTTAGTGCCGATGGCTTTGATGGTTAAATCGGGCATGATCTCGGCCACGCGATAAAAGGCTGCCTCGATGGGTGACAGGCCATCCTGGTAGCCGGACGGGGCGGAGGGGTCGTCTGTCGTAGGATCCGGGATGCTGCCGGAAGCCGGCGTAGGGCCGTAAGTATAGAAGGTCTGGCTGCCTTCGACTCCTTGAATGACAATGAGCGTATCATTGTTGAGGACATGGGAGGAGACGGGATGAAACACCGAGGTCGGTGGCGTCGCGGACCCCGTCGGGGGGAAGTCCACATACCCGATTATGGGATCGGGCACTGGCGGCATGGGCAGGGTGACGGCCCACGGCGGGGCGGAGTTGGCGCTTTCGCCTCCCGCACCGAGAGCGGACACGACATAATAATAGGTCGCCCCGTCGAGGAGGCCGGTGGAGTCCGTGTAGCTCGTTGTCGTGACGTTGGCGATGATGGTGTAAGGGCCGGCACTGGAAGGCGCCCGCTTCACATGGTAGCCGGTCGCGCCAGGAGACGCGGACCAGTTCAACGTGACTTGTCCGTAGTTCGTCAGAACCGACAGGATGGTCGGTGGCGGCGGCGGGAAAGGAGGAAGGTTGGCTCCCGTGGCCTTGCGGATCAAATGATAATAGTCTTCGGTGACATAGATTGCGCCGTCCTGGCTGAACAGAACGCCCTTGGGGTCGCGGGCTTCGACCGTGCCCAGGACATCCGGCGCCCAGACCGTGCCGTCCCACCAGCCGGGCCAGGTATGCGGGCCGGTCACCCATAGATTGGAGCTGACGCCGTAGAGATTGGTGACGGTGCCGATGGGGTTCACGACTTTGACCCGGTGGTTGCCGGAATCGGCGACAATCAGGAAGCCCCCGCCGGTCTTGGCCAGGCCTGTGGGCCGATTGAAGGTGGCGGTGGTTCGGGAAGCCCCGCGGTTGTTCACGCCCGTGTTGTCCCCCACCCCGTTAAAGCCGGTGTGGTTGGAAACGACCCCCGTGACCGGGTTAATGAGGAGGATGCCGTGGCGGCCGGAGTCGCAAACGGCCACCAGGCCGCTTTCCATGACGGTCACCCCGTGCAGCGAGGCGCCGGAAGCCGTGATGGTGGCGACGGTGCTCTTAACGCCGTTCGTCGTGATCTGGATTAGCGAGTTGCCGGAGGTCACGTAGGCATTATTGGCCGCGTCCAGGGCGATGGCGTTGGCATTGACCAGCGCGGTGGCGCGGGTCTCGATCAGTTGGCCGAAGTAGTCGAAGACTTTTATCGAGCCGTTGCTGCCATTGCCCCGGTTGAGCACATAGAGGTTGTCCTCGGCATCCATGGCCACGCCGACCGGGCGGTTAATTTCTCCCGGCAGGGTGAACACATTGGGGAGGAAAGTTGACGTATAATTGCCCGGCAGATCAAGCACGCGCACCGCGTTATTATCGCGGTCGGCAACGTAAAGATAATTGCCGGTGGTGTCCATGGCGAGGCCGATGGGATTATAGAATTGCGCCAGGTCGGCGGTGTTTCCATCAACGTAGGCATGGTAGGGAGGGCTGTTTTGCGAGGGCCCGCCGGTGAGGGTATCCACCAGGACCGGGGTGGCTCCCCCCATGAGATGAGCGGCACTTAGCGGGAAGGCCAGCAGTGCGGCGACCCGGGCGCCGGGCCGGACGGAGAAGACCTGCCCCGCCGCCCGCCAGAGGAAATTGAGTAATGCAGTATTCATAGCTTGCGTATAGGAGTCATGGTATGACCGCGAATGCGTCTAAGTTGCGTTATAGAGCGGGTTCCTGAGTCGGCTCCTGGGGCCGCGCCGCCTTCTTGCCCCATTTCTTGGGCTGGCCGCTGTTCCAGGCAGACCAGTCACCCTCGATGGAGTCCGAGACCGGCACTTTGGATTTCAGGAAGTCGCTTTGGGTTGGCTGGTAGTCCTCGTCCTCGACGATGGTCGGGGTGAGGAAGACGATGAGGTTGGACTTTTCGCGGTTTTTGGTGTCGCTGCGGAAGAGCAATCCCAGGATCGGGAGGTCGCCGAGCAGGGGAACCTTGGTGTTGCCATTGTGGATTTCGTCCTGCATCAGGCCACCCATCACCAGCGTGTTGCCGCTGGGAATGAGCACGGAGGTCAGGATCTCGCGAGTGTTAAAGGAATCCACGACGTTTTGGACTCCGCCCACAATACTCGGCACGGACTTGCCCAGCCGGACCACCCGCGGCGCGACTTCCAGGCGGACCAGGTTATTGGCGGAAATCCGGGGGGTGACCTTGAGCATGACCGTGAGGTTGGAGTAGGTGATTTGCGATCCACCGGTGGTGTTGGCGGTGCCGGCGGTCGTATTGACGATCGGCCACATGGTGCCCACTTCAATGCTGGCGGTTTCATTGTCCAGGGTGACCGTTCTCGGCGAGGAGATTACCTTGGTCTCGGAATATTCGTTAAGGAACGACAACGTCGCCCGGACGCCATCCGCATTGAGGAAGAAGGTGGCGGGATTAAAGCCTTTGGCGGTATCCAGCGACAGGCCGCCGTTGCCGATGACCGAGCTCAGCAACGTGCTGAGCCCGGAACCGCTGGCCGCGCTGGCCAGCGAGCTGAGCCCGGAACTGCTGGAGCTGCCCACAACTGACGTGGTGTCGGATTCAGGGGTGGTGGTGGTGGTGATGGTGCGTCCGCCGGGCAGGGTCTCGGTGGTGGTGATGGAAGCTCCGGGCGAGGTGGTTGTCCGGCTTTGGTTGGCGTTCAGGGTGGAGTTTCGGGATGAGGACCGGTTGGAATCCCGGGAGGAGTTTTGCCTGGTTTCGCCGCTCGTGATGCCATTGCCGAAGGCGAAGTTCTGTTCCTTGAGCGTCCCGGACCAGTCAATTCCCTTCGAGGTCTTGGGGTTGATGATGGTTTCCAGCAAGCGCGCTTCGATGAGAACCTGCCGGGTCTTGGTGTCCAGGCACTCGATCAATTCGTCCACGGCGACCAGTTCCTGCTCGGTGGCCACGACCACCAACTGGCTGGTGCGGATGTCCGGCATCACTTTGCTGCGCTTGGGGTCAATGCTGGCTTGCACCGTGGCCAGCACGTTGGATGGACTGCAGTATTTCAATTGATAAATCTTGGTGAGCAGCGGAGGCAGGGCGGCCGGGTCTTTCGCCGTGACGCGGGCGATTTTGCTCTTGGGATCTTCCACTAATTGAAGGTCGTAGTTGCCGAGCAGGGCGGTGAGGGCCTGTTCCGCGGTGATGTTTTCCCAGCGTATGCTGACGTTTGGCTGTGCCATCGTCTTGCCGTCCGCTCCCAATTGGCCGTAGCCAATCTTGGGATCGAGCTGGTAGTTGATGCCGGCCTGGCGCGCGAGGTTGCGGATGGCATCGGTGAGCGGCACATCATCCATCACAATCAGGGGAATGATGCTGCCGCGTTGGAGTTCGCTGGCAGCCGGCGGAGCGGCGTCAGCGGCGGGGGCAGTGCTGGCAGCGGCAGCCGCCGTCGCACCAGTTGAATCGGTGGTTTGGGCAAAGCCAGCCATGCTGCAGGCGACGATCCCAACGAGCGTGAGAGCTAGGATTAGACGTTTCATGTTTTAAATCAGTTCTGCGTGTAACCGGACCTGGACAGACTTTTCTGTCTCATTCGGGGAGCTATTGAGCAGTCAGGGTGCCAAAGAGATAAACCGGGGTTGCTTTTTGTCTCAAACCCCGAAAAGTGACCACTTGGCGGAATTAGTGTCCGGTATCAGGACAAAAACGCCCGGTTCGGCGCTGGATTCCGGCTTTGCCTCCCGGAGGACGCCCGTTCTCCCGGCTATCCCCATGCCCGTGGCCTGCGGTTTCCGCCACCAGCGAGGAAAGATATTTACAAGGGCTTCGGCTGTGCTGAAGATGTTTGGGCCTCCAGGGCGCGTGGCGGAATTGGCAGACGCGAAGGACTTAGGATCCTTTGGAGCAATCCTTGCAGGTTCGATCCCTGTCGCGCCCACCAACAGAACCAAGGATTTTGTTGGTGGTTGTGATGTGATGGCCGCTTGCTGGCACAATCGCCGATATGAAACATACCGGCGTTGCAGCAGGAAAACCACAGGTGAAGCGGGGGGCCCCAACGGCAGCGTGCGCGCGGAATTGGCGCTGCCGGATACCCGCGCCACCGTCCGTACCGAGGTCAGTCAGGACGGCACGGTCATGCCGGCAGGGGGGGAGGGCCTTGGGTTTGCAAGAGGTGTGGAGAGCAGGGCTCTCGCTCCGGTCGGGGTTTATCTTTTGCGGTGAGGTCAGTTTTGTGCCGGGAACTCCTTTGGGCGGGCGGGAACTCTGGATTCGGAGCGGATTTGGCCATCCTCCATCTCCAGGATGCGGTCAAAGACGTCCAGCGCGCGGTGGTCATGGGTGACGACGATGACGCCCGCCCCTTGCTCATGGGCGACTTTGCGGAAGAGTTCCATGACCTGCCGACCGCGATGGCTATCGAGGGCGGCAGTGGGTTCGTCGGCAAGGATGAGGCTGGGCTGGTTGGCCAGCGCGCGGGCGACGGCGACGCGCTGTTGCTGGCCGCCGGAGAGGGCGTCAGGGCGGTCGCCGGCGCGCGGGGCGACGCCGAGGTAGTCGAGCAGTTCCAGGGCGCGGCGGCGGGCGGTTCGTGGGGGGATGTCATTAATCTCCATCGCAATCTGGATGTTCTCGACCGCGGTAAGGAATGGAATGAGGTTCGCTTTTTGGAACACGAAGCCGAGGTGTTTGCGCCGGAAGGAGCGCAGGTCCACCTGGGGGTGGTCCGCCTCCAACACCAGGGTGCCGCTGAACTCGATGCGGCCGGACGTCGGCGGATTGATGAGGCCGAGGGCGGTGAGGAGAGTGGATTTGCCGGCTCCGCTAGGGCCGAGCAGAGCGACGACTTCGCCGCGTTCGACGCGCAGCGAAACATGGTTCATGGCCACGACCTCGGTGTTGCCGTGGCCGTAGATCTTGGTGAGGTTGAAGGCCTCGATGGCGGGAGGGTTTGTTTTCATGAGAGCACCTTGTTGGGTTCGATGCGCAGGGCCTTGCCGATGCCGAGCAAACTGGCCAGAATGGAAATGCCCAGAACAATGCCAGCGAGGGCGATCAAGTCAGGAGTCTCAATGAGCACCAGGCGCGGGAACTTCGGAAAGGCAAACTGCCCCAGCCACCAGGCCAACCCGTAGGCAAGGGCGCCGATGAGCAGCGCCTCGTGGAGAATCAACCCCACGATCACGCTATTGCGCGCGCCGATGAGCTTAAGGAGGGCGATGTCGTGAATCTTATCCAAAGTCAATGTGTAGATGATCAAGGCGATGATGATGGTGGAAATGATCATCAGGAGCACGCTAAAGAGGCCGATCTGGCGGCGTGATTTGTCCACCATGCCGGAAAGGAGCAGTTCTATTTGTTGCTGAGTCGAATAGACCGTGACGTCGGACCAAGTGGCGAAGGTGGCGGCGACTTTCGCGGCATCCGCGCCGGGTTGCAGGGTGACCATGACCGCGCTGACCTGGGGCGGCGTGAACGCCGGGAGGGTTGTTGCGGGGCCGAGGCTGCGCTCCAGCAAGAGCGGTTGCACCCGGCCGAGGTCTTGCGCTTCGCCACGAGCGTGGCGGGCCTGGCGCTCCAGCCGGGTGGCTTCGCCGGGCACGTCGAATTGGATGGCCAGAGCATCGCTTACGGTGAAGAAGGCGAGCCCGTCTCCGCCGGAGCCGAGCATGCCTTTGGTGAGGCCGACGACTTGATAGACATCCTTGCCGAGTTGGACCTTTTCGCCAAGCGCCAAACCAAGCGTGCGATCGGCGATCATCTCGTAGTGCGCCTGGCGCAGCGGGCGGCCAGCGACAAGGGGAACCCAGTTGCCCTGGTCCTCGGGCCAGGCCAGTCCCTGGACGACGATGCGCAGCGGGCGTCCGTGGCGTTCGCGCTGGACGGTGTGGGAGACAAAGCGGCGGGCGCTGGCGACGCCGGGCACTGCGCGGGCGCGGTCTTCGAGGTTTGCGGGCACGCGTGAGATTTCCGCAAACGGCCCCCGGGTGCTGCCCTGGACGAGCCACAGGTCGGCGCCGATTTTATCCACCAAGAGCACGGCCTCGGCGACGAGGCCGCGGTAGATGCCGGCCATCCCCATTACAATCATGAGGAGCAGGCCGATCCCGAACGTGGTCAAAGCGAAGCGCGCGAGGTTGTGGCGGATATCTTTGGCGGCGAGATTCATGGCCTTGCGATTCTTTGCCCGTCAAGAAGGTTTCGCCGCTTCGCCTGGGCCGGCTTCACAACGTTCTCCCCGGGGGTGAGACCGTGGGTGATTTCGACGGTCTCGCGTCCGTGCAGGCCCATCGTCACGGCTCGCCAACGGGCTTTGCCGTGGTCGTTCACGAACACACCGGCGTTGCCTTCAAGCCAATGGAGGTACGGCTGGGGCACGGTGAGGGCGCCGGCTTTGTGCGCAGTTTCGACGAATACTTCGGCGCGCTGGCCGAGAATCCAGTTGGGGGGGAGTTGCGTCACCCGCACATCCACGAGGAACTCGCGGGTTTCGCGGTCCGCTTCGCGGGCGAGGCGGGCGACGACGCCGGGGTAAGTCTTTGTCGGCTCGGAACGGAAGACCACGCGCGCCGGCTGGCCGGGGAGGATGGCCGCGGAAGCCGTTTCATCCACCCAGGCGGACACCCAGAATTCGTTGGTCGAAATCAGTTGGAGGATGGAACTGCCCGGCACGACTACGCCCCCGGGGTCGCGGTCGCGGCGCACGACCAGGCCGTCGTACGGACTGAGAATCCGCGCGTAGTTGAGGCGCTCTTTTTGGAAGGCGAGGCTCTTCTCGGCGGTCACGACCTGGCGCTCCGCTTCGACGATAGCGGCGTGGGCGCGCTTCAGGTCGGCTTCGGCCACTTGCAACTGCTCGGTGGCTTTATCGAGATCCGCCGACGAAGCGATTCCGTTGGCAACCAGCTCGGAGAGGCGTTTGTGGTCGAGCCGGGTCCGCTTTTCGACCGCTTGCGCGCGGGCTTCGTCCACGGCTACCCGCTGCGCCGTGGCGCGGGCTGCCGCGAGCGCAGCGGTAGCGATTTCGACCTGCCGGGTCAGTTCGCCGTCGTCGAGGCGCGCGAGCAACTGGCCGGCTTTAACAGAGTCGTTCTGGTCCACGAGGACTTCGGTCAGGCGCTCCTGGAGGCGGGCGCTGAGGGTGGTTTTGGTGCGGGCCTCCAGCGTGCCGGTGCCCATCACCTCGGCGGTGATGGGGGTGGGCTTGACCTCGTGAGCCGTCACCGGCACTGGCGCGAACTTGGCGCGGTAGGCGACGCCGATGGCAAGCAGCGCGGGCGGCAGGACCCGGAAGGCTATCCTGGCGCGGCGGTGCTGGAGGAGCGCAATCAGTTTCATGTTTTACCTTGGCATGCGCGCCTGCCCGCAGGAACCGCGGCGGCCAGGGGTGCCCGGGGGGATGGTTTGAGGCCTTTGGAGAACTTCTCCAGCCGGGCGCGAACATCGAGGCCGACGGCGTAAGCCCCTGCGGCGAATCTATCGCAGCGTTCCTGCGGGTCGGTGTCGGTGGAAACGCTGTCAGCCGGGGGAGGGACTCCCATATCCGTTTTCCCGCGGTGGTTGGGGAGGAGATTGAAGGGTGACTGCAGCGCGGCGGGCAGTTCTTGCGGCGCCGGGGACGCGTCCTGCGGACCAGCGGACGCCTGAGCGGCGAGGGCTTTGGCGACGGTTGCGCGGAGACGGTCGGTGTTCGTTTTCATAATTATCGCGTGTTGATGTGTTTACGGCCTGACGGCGTTCTACCGTCGCAAAATGGAGCCGCCCGGCCAAAGGAGCAGGTTGTGCCACGATCATGTTCGCGAACAGGCTCCAGGCGCGTTCGGTGTGGAGGCCGACGTTGAAAGCGCCGTTGCTGGTGAGCCAGAGGATGGCGGCGGGGTGGATGAGGCCGAGGAACATGACGGCGGCTGTGTCGGCCGGCACGTCAGGCCGCAGGGTGCCGTCCTGCTGGCCTTCCCGGACGAGTTGCGCCACTTTGCCGAGGTAGTCCTGAATGATGCGATGGACGCGTTGCCTGCGGCGGGTGTTGGCATTGAAGACTTCTTCCGAGAGCACGACGCGGGGGATGGCCATGTTGTTCTGGAGCAGGTGGACGTGAAGACCGAGCAAGCGACGCAAACGGCCAGGAGCGGCGGATTCCTCCTGGCGCACGGCGTTGACGTTTTCCTGCAATCGGCTGGCGATAAGGTCGAGCACCGCGTCCAGCACCGCATCCTTGCCGGGGTAGTGGCGGTAGATGGCGGAGGGCACGACGCCAATCTGGTGGGCCAGCGCGGCGAGATTGAGCGACTTGGGACCGTGGCGCGCCATCAGTTCCAGCGCGGCGGCGGCAATCTGCTCTTGCCTGATCTGGGTCTTTGTTTTTCGGGCGCGCATATTGTGAATATATGTTCACAATATAAGCATCGCGCGGCGGATGAGTATTGATTCAGGTCAAGATTTGCGAGGTTTGAGGTGGGGCGAACGGCAGATGGATAAAGCCCCGCACCGGTTTGAAACCAACGCCGGCGGCGGGGCCGGCGCAACGGCGCCGCTGGGGCCGGAACCTGGCTGGGAAGAACTCGTTTCGACGGGAGACAGGAAATCTTATGGCGCAGATGCGGTTGGCGGCAATTGAGGCGACGAGGTCCGGCCAGGTGGACCAACTCAGCGATAAGCCGGCCGCCTGGATGACGGCGCGGAGATCGCGGAGCGGGTGCGCCGGGCGCAATTGGCTCAACCGGTGGTGTAAGACGTGGCGTTGCTGGCACGGTGCGGACAAGAAAGTGGCGCAACCTTGCATTCTGGCGCGCAAGAGCAGTGGGGGCGGCATGCAAATTTGCCTTTATTCACAGGGATGAAATGCAAGTAAGCGAAAATTGCGTTCAGGGGTGATCCCTCTCGCGCCCGCCAATCCAGCCGCCGGGCGCGGGCGGGACGCCGTTCCGGCTCGACAATCTCTTCCGGCGGCGCAACACTGAGCTTTCAATGGCCGCTAGCAGCAATGCCCCGCTGGATCTGCTCTGGAAAGAGTACAGCTTCGTCTTTGCCGAGTTCGATGACCTTACCCTGGCGCGCTGGTCGGTGCAAACACTTGGCCAGCTTACCGGCAAGGCGTGGCGGTTTTCGCATCCGCTGGTGG
>Ga0302243_1001520_pt1 | contig 15778 bp, 13 predicted proteins | sample AAG_UR_Met_MG_FD_193514 | JGI IMG/M metagenome (GOLD analysis project Ga0302243, IMG submission 193514) | Enriched activated sludge microbial communities from anaerobic digester in WTTP, New Holstein, Wisconsin, United States - AAG_UR_Met | ecosystem: Engineered > Bioreactor > Anaerobic >... | reverse complement strand
CCCTGCATTTTACGATCTTTTCAATTGGCAAAAGATCAGAAACCTTGACCACAAACGTATCACAAGCATAGGTAAAGTTTCCGCCCCTCTCCTTCTCACCCTCTCTTTTGAGAACTGCCTTCTTCAGATATTCCTCTCTTGGCAAAGCCCCTGCAACTGTGAATCTTCGCTTTTTCTCATTGTAGAATACAAAGGCGTAGATATCGTTTTCAAGTGAAGCCTGGGCGCTTGAAAGATCCACGTTGTAGTCGCTGCTGATTGGAAAGCACGTCCTCATAGTCTTGACGTCTACTCTCATGCCCTGGACGGTGACATCCCAGCGCTGCATCCTGTTTCTTGTTAGCCTGGCCTTTAGACCCTTGTCCTTGCAGTGCTGCATGAAGGCCATCTCGCCCTTTACTCCTATCAGCCTAGCCTGGCGGCTGGGCGGGAAAATTGATGGTATTGGCACTACGCATCAACGCCTACAGGTTCTGCCTCGATCTTCATTTCTGTATACTCTTCGGATGAAACAAGGAACTCTGATTCAGGCCCGGTAGATAGATTGATATAGCCCTTCCTGTTGCGCCCTGTTTCTATGTTGGTCACTGTGACTGTTAGCCCCACCAGCGGAGACTTACTTTCCAAAGTCCTTATGCGCTCTAGCATTGGATTTGCAGGGACTATTCTCCCTGAATCAGTTTTATACATCGAAGTGTCGTAGCAGTTTAGCCAGATGCTGAATTTACCGTCTGTGAGCTCCACGCCCCTGGACTTAGCCCTGTACTTATGCTCCCAAGAATAAGGCCTTTCGGTACTCAATTTATTGACCCTTGCTGTGAGCCTTTCTATTCGACCATTTCTGATCTTTTGAGCTAATGACTTCTCCGAAAGATTGTCAAGCTCCTGCCACGAATTGCCATCGGGATTTTCCCCGCCCGGCTTCCACCCGTAGGACATTGCTGCAAGCCTTATAGCATCCTCTTCCTCAATGCCATATCTTCCGCCCTTGTACTCCTTTTCTATCGCCTTCTTGTACCAATCCGGATCTTCCGGATGATGCTTCTTAGCGTAGTCTACAAGATACTCCTCAGCATTTACGCTGTCTACAAAGGACTGACTGGGCTTGTTTAGAATAGAATTTTTCTTTTCTAGATCTAGTTTTACTAGAACTAATGCACTTTCTTCTGTCACCCCCTTTTCAACTTTTTTTAGGTCAACAAGACGGGAGAGCTCGTTTATCGAGACCCCATGCTTGCTGCATATTTCCTGTTTTATTTCCTCATAGGCCATGTATGATGCACCTTTTTGGGAGAGGGCAAAGCCTTTGGATTGTATCCGGCTATACGCTCTCATAACAATTTGGTGACTTTTGATTAAAGGCATTTACGTGGTATTTTAGGATTTTACAATGGCTGTGCAATTATTATTTTGAATATAACTCTTATTTTTAGGGCCAGAACTTGATTATTTTTTACTCAGATTATATATAATAAGAAAAGAATGAAAGGAAAATAAGTTGGCCTTAATTTCAAGGTAAACTTTTTTCCTATCCTTAAGAAGTGTTTCATAATTAATTATTTCTCTCGCTCATCGCATAATATAGCATAGTCGCAGTTTCCACACTCCCACCCGGGTTTTGGTGTGAAATCCTCATCCATTATCTTAGTTATAGTTTCAAGAATCTGATCTTTTATCGCCTCTATGTCCTCATCCTTTGGCTCAATAACGACCTTTTTATTTTGCCGCAAATACCAGAGCCCAACTTGCTTTGGCCTCTTCCCAAAGAGCTGTTGCACCGCCATGTCATAGATCAAAAGCTGAAAGTCCTTTCTCAATTCATTTTCTGACATTGGCGTTTTAGAGGTCTTATAGTCCCAGATTATGTAATCATCACCGTCCTTGTCAACCCTATCGATAAATCCCCTTATACTATAATTTTCAAGTTTTATCGTGAAATTTTTTTCTGCCTCAACTATAGTTGTGCCTATATTTTGCTGCTCATGAATGAATGTATCTAGGATTTCAACTGCATCGTCCATTGCTTCCCTTTCCGCTTTCTCAGTTGTATACCCTGCACCTTTCCAAAAAGCCTTGAGGTATCTTATGGCAAGGTGGATATCGATAGGCTCTCCTTCCATTACCTTTTTTGATAGCTCTTCAATGACGTTGTGGACAGTTCCCCCAAAATCAAAGTACGGTTTTGGAAGAGTCGGTATTCTATAGACATAGTTATACTTGTAAATTCGTGGGCACCTCTTATAGGTGGTAAATTGAGAGGCGGAGAATGTTAGTTCTTCTTCTATTATCTTATCCTTCTTTATCTCGCCCTCTTCTATCTGCTTAAGAATGGCCCCATAGTCAAGCTCTTCTAGATTTTGGACAATTGATTTAGGTTCGTTTCCCTCTAGCTTTTCTAAGAGCATGAGCTTTGGTAGAACCTTCCCATAATCATTTCTATGAAGGTCTGATATTATCTCGCCGATATAGTTTTGCCGTATCAATCCTTTAATTGAATCTTCCTTTATCGAGATTGGGTCCGCCCTTGGGATTATGAAGTCTATATTCGGATTTTTGGTATAATCTATTTCGTCAAGGAACTGGCTTGTTTTAGAGTCCCTTTTATTGTCGCCATACCTTTTGGCATAAGTGATGAAAAGCTTTTTTTCTGCTCTTGTAATTGATACATAGAACAATCTTCTCTCTTCCTGTAAATGCAACTCCCTTTCATCAAACTCATTTTGCACCCCATTTAATAGCTCCTTTGGGATTTCAAACTTGTCACTCCTATATCTTGCGGGTAGCCTGCCACTGACAAGGTCTGGGACAATAACAACTGGAAACTCCTTACCCTTTGCCGTGTGAATGGTCATAACCTGGATGACGTTATTTTCTTCACCCGTCTCAGTCTTTATTTCAAAGTTTGATGCGTAATCAATAAAATCAATAAAATCTTCTAGCTCGCTATCCCTGTAAAGATTATAGTAGTCAACTGTGAACTTATAGAACTGGTTTAGAAGAGAGATGTTTTTCTTGTTATCAAGGCTTACTTCATACTTATAAAAATCAATATCAAAAAGTATCTTGTATACGAGCTCGGGAAGATTTACAACTGTTTTTTCAGATACTATGAAGTTTAGCTTTTCTTTGATGTGATTGAACTTATCTTGGTCTACATCTATTTCTTTTATACTCTCAAACGTTTCATACAAGCTTAACTTGTTCTTGTGGGCATACCTTGTGAATCTTGTTACCTCAATAGCTCTAATGCAAATCTGCTTTCTTTGAAGAACTCTTGCTATCTCAATATTCGACTCAATGGGGTTTGATGCGATTTTTATAAAGGATACGACATCCTTGATTAAAGGCTCTCTAAAGAAGTCAGAGTTCCCAACAAACTCGTAAGGCATCTTGTGCTTGTCAAACGCATCTATTATCGGCTGCGCATCCTTCTTTCTCCTGACCAATATGGCGATTTCTTTGTAGTCATGATTTTTTAAAAGTGTTTGAACTTGATTTAATATGAAGTGTGACTGCTCCTCTTCATTGATTAGCTCTGAAACAGTTACCTTTTCCCCCTCTTCATTTTCTGTGAAAAGTTTCTTTACAAATCTATCAGGTTTGTTTGATATCAGCTTGTTTGCAACACTCAAGATATTTTTCGTGCTCCGGTAGTTCTGCTCTAAGACGATCTCTTTGTGAGTTGGGTAAGTTTCTCTAAACTCAGAGATGTTTGTGAGGTATGCGCCTCTAAACCGGTATATGCTCTGGTCATCATCGCCCACGACTGTTAAGTTTTGGTGTTTTGCTGCGATTAGATTTACAATCTGAAGCTGGATAAAGTTTGTGTCCTGGAACTCATCAATAAGAATGTATCTGAATCTTTCCTGATATTTTTTTAGTATAGTTGGCCTTTCCTTTAAGAGCTCATAGATCTTTGTCAGCATGTCCCCGAAGTCAATGATGTTATTTTTTGTCTTGTAATCCTCATAGTGTTTGTAGACCTTTAGTATATCCTTAAGCGTTTCCAGCCGCTCGTAGTTTTCAAGGTCTAGCTTCTCCTTTGATTTGTTTTCAATGTAATTCTCAAGCTTTTCAATAGTTACAAACTCATCCTTAAACTTTGAGATGATTTTTCTGAGCTCTTCGACAAGTGTGATCGGCTTAAATCCAACTTTTAGGAATTCAAGGTTAAATGAGTCTATGTTTTTGATAAACCATACTAGCTGTGCAGTATCCTCCATAACTTTCAGAGGGGAGTTCATTTTGAGCCCTAAAATATTGTCTTCAATTAATTCCTTACAAAATGAGTGGAATGTTGTGATGATTATATCCTCTGTTGATCCAACGAGCTTGTTTACTCTATCAAGCATCTCTGCCGCCGCTTTATCTGTGAATGTCAAAGCTAGGATATTTTCCTGAGGTATTCCTGACTCTACGAGGTATGCAATCTTTTTTGTGATAACGCCTGTCTTTCCACTTCCAGCACCCGCAATGATCAGTATGGGGCCTTCTATTGATTCAACGGCCTCCTTCTGTTTTGGGTTTAATTCGTTAAGTAATTCTTCTTTATTCATTTTAAGCATCCCATTATTAGAATTAGATAATTTAATTTATCTTTTTATATATTTAAGGATATGGACGGTAGTTTGTGAGAAAGGTCTATTTTTAGGGCCAGAACTAGATTAATTTTACTCATATTTATTAGAATAAGAAAAGAGTGAAAGAGAAATCGGAGGGGGTTAATTTAATTCTCTTTCAATCATACAGAATATATTTAGTAGGATCATGTTCAAAATTAGTAGACCTGCAGTTGGGACACCTTGGGGGCGCATCTAAAGTATAGTTTCCCCCACACTCGCATTTACCGGCATACTCTTCGAATGATCTGTATTTTGAGGGGGCTTCACGTAGTTCCATAAAGTACACAGTTTTTCCCTTGCCGCATTTGTCACAGTGCAGGTCACGATTAGTGAATCCACCGCCTGTTTGAATTGAATATCTTGTGCCACAGTCCTTGCATATAGCTTCAGAAATGCATCCCATACATAATTTGAAATGTTAACACTATTTATTGTTAACTGAAAAAATATCTTCCATAGGGTTATATAATTGTAAGATAAAAAATATAAACAGTAATACATATCATAAATAAGGTAATAAAAATGGGCGCAATGTTACCAATATGTGTTTATTGTAAAAATCAAACAAAAGAAGGCTGTAAACATTTTGGAGTATTAGTTCCAAGATTAATCCTAGATGCTCGTTTTAATCATAAAACACCAGTTGACAAAGAAAATATATTATTTGAATTTATGGATGATATATCTGATGAGAAAAAAGAAGAGATTAATAGAGAATTTTTAGATAAGGCGGAAGCAGAGAAAAGAATGAAAGAAATAGAGCATTTGATTTTCTAAGGTTAGAAGTAAAAGACGATCTAAAACACTTTGTCCCTAATCTTAGGGCCTATTCCATCGTTTCTTTGATCTCTTTTAATCTTTTTAATATGTCAAGGACTAATCCATTCTCAATTGAGGCAGCAATAAAGCCCCCGCCCATAGTAAGCCTATCTCCTGCTAAGATCTTTTTGAATAAAGCCCTAATGTCCAGTATATTAGCTTCTGACAAAGGAATCTCTCTATTAAGTAATAAAGATATATGATCCCCATCTCTACTCTCTCCACAACTAGTGGTAAAATTTTCCTTGTAGAGCATACGAAAAAAATTGATAACTTCTACTGAATCCTCCACCCAGCAATCCACTACAGTAAAGAATATATTGTCTTTGTTTTCAAAATACGGCATGAACTCTAAGACCTTGTCTATGTTTTCTTTTGTTATAGGAACTTGTTCTAAGGTCATTTTAATCATACTCTAGAGGATTTATAGATTTAAATTAGTATTTAGAGGTATACCTATCAATATTTTTTTCATTTATTAATACTAAGAAGGATAATATTTCCCTAATCAAGTTATATATAACTAACCAGAAAATATATTAATGTTAATTTCCAAATCATTTTACCCTTAAATGGAGGTAATGCCATCTCAAATAAAATAACAAAAAAAGAAGAGATTTTATTAGATAATTTGAGAAAAGATGCACGGCAAAGTTATACTCAACTGGAAATTAAATCTGGTATAAATCACCTTACAGTTAGGAAGTATATATCAAAATTAGAAGAAGATGGAATAATATTGGGTTATTCCCCTGACTTATCACTTGAAAATATCCAAAATTTGTATATACTTTTATTTAAAGTCCGTGAAATAGGTAAGGAGACTATAGACGATTTTAATAATAATGTTTCTACAATATTAGATAATTTAGATAATTTTAGACTTATAGATTTTTATTCTACTTTAGGAGAATATCAATTTGTTTTTGTAGTTGGTTGCGATTCACTTAATGACCTTAACATATTTATTGAATATCTTAAAAAAACGTTCCAAGGCTTAGGGGATTATATATTACTTAATGGAATTAGAACAAACTTTAGGGGCTCTCACTTAAATTTAAAATAATTTGTTGGCCTTAGTATATGTCAAAATTTTTATTAATTTCCATAAATTTATAAGTATAGGCCTTAAATCTAAAATGATTAAAATGCCTGAAATAAGTAAAAAAATATATAATGTTGATGAATTCTCTAAAAAATTTATAATTGATTTATTAGAAGATGAACAAACTCACGGCCTAGATATTGATTGTGTTTATTTTAATAATAATAAATGGATTATTCTAGAATTTTGTAAATGTGATACTGTTGATCCTCACGATAGCCACCCAAATAGGTATGCATTCAATTGGAAAAAATTTGCAACTTTATTTGAATTGTCTAAAAAATTAGATGGCAATTTTTTAGTAATAAATTATAGTCACGATGAGCGATGGAAAGATCATGTTAAGATAATAACTGTGAATAACGTAGATTATTCCTTGATAAAAGAAGCTATTGGTAAAGGTAGGCCAAGCTATGTTCCATATTTGGAAAGTAAGGAGGAAAAACTTTCCCTTTCTGAATTCAAAAAGGTATTTAAATCAATTAATCAAAATTCTTCCGGACCGTGGGGAAACAGTATATAATTTCAGAATGACGATGATAAAATGGAAATGAGTTTACTAACTGAGATAGAATTTCTATTAAAATCTGATGAAAGATTTATCGCCGATGGTAAATTATTGAAGAATGAAATAATTGATAATGCATTGAAGCATGATAGTACACTAATAACTTTATTATTATCTAATGAGAAAACAAAAAAACATTTTTTTATTAATCTTGAAAATATTTTAATTTTTGATAAAGATAAATTTATTCAATTTTTAGACAATAAAGAATTCTTGCCTGACTCGTATACCTCCTTTAAAAATAAGATTGGGATTACCCTAGATAAAAAATATCTTTCTGAAACATCTGAAGTTGTACTTAGTTGGCCATATAAAGATTGTATCCTGGAAGGCGAGATGACAAAAGAAGATCAAAAAAGAAATGAAATATTTTGGAATGCCATACTTGCCCCTGATGAAGTTAGTCGACTACTGGATCCTAAAGTTTTAACTAATTTTAAGAAAATTGATATAAACGGCATAAATAAAACTAAGGAATTTAATCATTATAACAATCTTATTATCCGGGGAAATAATCTATTAGTGCTGCATTGTTTAAAAGAAAAATATACGGGCAAAGTGAAATTAATATATATCGATCCACCATATAATAAAGAAGGAAGTAATTTCTATAACGACAATTTTAAACATTCAACTTGGCTTACTTTCATGAAGAACAGGTTAGAAGTTGCAAAAGAACTACTTTCACACGATGGATTAATTTGGATTAGTATTAGTGACGCCGAGGCATTTCATTTAAAAATTATTTGTGATGATATTTTCGGCAGAGACAATTTTTTAGCAGATGTTATTTGGAATTCAACTAAATCTGTAACAAATACTGCTATAATATCTAATGCCCACACACATAACTTAGTATATTCCTCAAACATTGAACTGCTAAAAAAAAATAGGACAAGCTTTAGATTAGCTGCAGATGAAAAAAGATTCTCTAATCCTGACAATGACCCTAGAGGAAAATGGACGGCAGATCCTTTTCAGGTAGGTGGCGAAAGGCCAAATCAGATGTATGAAATTACAAATCCAAATACTGGAGAAGTATATTTACCAAATCCAGGAAATAGCTGGAAAAACGAAAAGATTGTGTTTGATAGACTTATAAAAGAAAATAGAATCGTATTTGGGAAAAGCGGAGAAGCCGGACCTCAAAGAAAAAGGTTTTGGAGTGAAGCAAAGGAGAGAGGTGAAGTAACTACTACCCTTTGGACCGATTTACCTACAACAACAAATGCATCAATCCACTTAAAACAACTATTTAAGGACAGAGTTTTTGATAATCCAAAGCCTGAAGGGTTAATTAAACGAATTATAGAACTTTCAACGAAAGAGGGCGATATTGTCTTGGATTTCTTTGGAGGTAGTGGAACTACTGCTACAACTGCATTAAAAATGAACAGAAAATTTATTTTGTGCGAACAAATGGACTACGTAGAAGACGTTACAGTACAACGATTAAAAAAAGTCATTGAAGGAGAAAAGGGAGGAATTTCTGAAGAAGTCGAATGGAAAGGTGGCGGAGAATTCATCTATTGTGAACTAATGAAATACAACGAAGAAGCAATTGATAGAATACATACTGCAAAATCTACAGAAGACCTGATTAAAATATGGGCTGAAATGGTGGATCACTACTTCTTGAATTATGACGTTGATATACATAAATTCAATGAGAATGTAGAAGGATTTAAGAATCTCACTTTAGAAGAGCAAAAAAAGGTTCTCGTTGAAATGCTAAATAAAAATCAGCTTTATGTCAATCTTTCAGAAATTGAGGACGCTCAATTTAAAGTGAGTGATGAGGATAAAGAGCTAAATAAAAAGTTTTATAGGTTATAAGAATGGTGCAGACTTTTAATGATAATTTATCAAATTTATTAAAAAATGATTCTCGCCTTTTGGATAAAGAAACTGGTGAGTTAATAAGAAGCGAGATAATAAATAAGGCGTTGAGCATTGACAAAGAACTTATAGGGGCGCTACTATCCGATAAAGAAGTTAAGGAAAAATTCTTTACAGAAATAAAAGGCCATTGGATATTTGAAATCAATAAGTTTGTAGATTACATTCAAGATAAAAATTTCTTAAGCGATTCGTATACCAACTTTAAGAATAAAATTGGCCTAAACATTGATGGCAAATTCCTAAACGAAAGAAACGAAGTTGCCCTAGTCTGGCCTTTCAAAGATTGTGTTTTGGAAGGTGGGATGACTCAAGAAGATGAAAAGAGAAATGAAATCTTTTTTAATGAAATTCTTGCTCAGGATGAGATTGACAGGTTACTTGACCCAAAAGCGTTTACTAACTTTAAACGATTTACAGTAAATGGAGAAGAGAAAGTAACTGATTTCAAAAGAGATCCCGATGGAACTATAAACGAAAATTTGATAATTAAAGGTAATAATTTATTGGCCTTGAATTCCTTGAAGAAAGAGTTTCAAGGAAAAGTTAAACTAATTTATATCGATCCACCTTATAACAAAGATGGGAGTAATTTCTACAATGACAACTTTAAACATTCAACATGGCTCACTTTTATGAAGAACAGATTAGAAATTGCTAAATATCTTTTAACTGAGGATGGTTCTATCCTAATTAGCTGTGATGATAAAGAAAATGCTTATTTGAAAGTATTGTGTGATGAGATTTTTACTCGAGATAATTTTGTTGCAAATTTTGTTTGGAAAAGCAGAAGTGGTGGCGGAAATGATGCAATTAATGTTGCAATAGACCATGAGTACATATTATGTTACGCAAAAGATGTAACTCGTATAAAATTTAAGAAACTCCCATACAGCGAACACCTTCTTTCTTTGTATAATCAAAAAGATGAGTATTTTGAAGAAAGAGGCCCATACAGAAGAATGCTTTTGATGGCTAAAAATATCAGATACTCCAAATCGCTAACTTACCCGATAAAGGCTCCCGATGGTTCCTTTATTCGGCCTCCTGACGATGGACAATGTATTTGGAGATGGAGCCTAGATAAATTTGAAAAAGCAAATAAGGAAGGATTTATTGAATTTATTGAAGACACTGAAGGATGGAAGATTTATACTAAACAGTACCTTAATGTAGATTATGATGGTAATCCAATTGAGAGGGGAGTTTTGATAAGAAGTGTTTTAGATACCGTAGATGGAAGAGAAGGAAGTAAAATACTCAAGAAACTATTCGGTGAAAAAGTTTTTGATAATCCAAAGGCCATTGAACTTATGATTGATTTTATTAGAGTAACTACTGAAAAACACGATGCCATACTTGACTTTTTTGCCGGTTCTGGTACAACGGCACATGCCACACTTGCTTTAAACAAAGAAGATGGAGGTCATAGAAATTTCATTTTAATTGAGCAGATGAATTACTCTGATTCAGTTACATCAGAAAGAATTAGAAAAATATTAATCATGATATAAAAGATGAAAATTTCATCTATTTTGAACTAATGAAGTACAACGAAGAAGCGATTGACAAAATCCAATCTGCAAAATCTGTAGAAGATTTACTTAAAATATGGAACGAAATGGTAAATCATTATTTCTTGAACTATGACGTAGATATAAAAAGATTCAATGATAACATAGATGAATTTAAGAAGCTGTCAATCGATCAGCAAAAAAAGCTTCTAGTAGAGATGTTAAATAAAAATCAACTTTATGTCAATCTTTCAGAGATTGAGGACGCTCAATTTAAAGTGAGTGAAGAGGATAAAGAACTAAATATAAAGTTTTATGGGTTATAAAATGACACAGACTACTTTACCACAACATAGAAATTGGCTTTATGAAGATTTTGATACTGCAAAGAAATTTGGAGTATTAGACTCATATATGGATATTCCAAGCTACGTAAAAGAGAATCTTAATCAATCTTTTGAGTTAAGGCCATATCAAAAAGAGGCCTTTGCTAGATTCTTCTACTATATTAATAAGTATCCTGAAAGAGAATCTACTGTTCATTTACTTTACAACATGGCCACTGGAAGTGGGAAAACACTGATCATGGCCGGATTAATCCTTTATCTTTATGAAAAAGGATATAGAAATTTCTTATTTTTTGTGAATTCAACTAACATAATAGAAAAAACGAAAGACAACTTCCTTAATAACACTTCAATAAAATATCTTTTTAATAAAAAAATAATTATTAATAATAAAGAAATTAAAATTAATAAAGTTGATAATTTTGAAGGTATAAGCCAAGAAGATATTAACATTTGTTTTACAACAATTCAAAAACTTCACTCTGACCTGTATGCAGAAAAAGAGAATTCACTCACATTTGAAGATTTCAAAAATAAGAAGATTGTTTTATTATCGGATGAATCGCATCACGGTCAAGTGCAAACAAAACAAAAGGTTTTATTTAAGGAATTTGAAAAGCCCAACTGGGAAAATACTGTTTTGAATATTTTCCAACAAAATAAAGAGAATATTCTTCTTGAGTTTACAGCAACAATGGATTTTTTGAATAAAGCGATAGAAGAAAAATATATACCTAAAGTTATTTTCAGATATGATTTAAGGCAATTTAGAAATGACAAATATTCAAAAGATGTAGAAATATTAAGGTCTGATACTGATAAAAAAGGTAGAATTTTATTAGCTTTGATATTAAATCAGTACCGCCAAGACGTTGCAAGTAAACATGGGATAAATTTGAAGCCTGTAATATTGTTTAAAGCCCAAAGAACAATTGCCCAATCTGAAGAAAACAAAGAATTTTTTCATGAGTTAATTGATAAATTATCAAAGAAAGACATTGAAGAAATTAAGAGAAAAACAGACATTGAAGAAATTAAGAAGGCATTTCAATTTTTTGAAAGTCAAGACATAACAGAGGATATTCTAATTCAAAAAATAAAAATCAATTTTACTAAAAACAAATGCATAAGCATGAATGATGATAAGACCTTGGAAGAAAATCAAATTCTAATAAATACACTTGAGAAATCAGATAATCAAATAAGGGCGATATTCACAGTTCAAAAATTAAATGAAGGATGGGACGTTCTAAATCTGTTCGATATAGTTCGGTTGTATGAAGGGCAAGCAGGAGGTGGCTCGTATAAAGGACAGATATCCCCATCAACAATATCTGAAGCACAGTTAATAGGGAGAGGCGCAAGATATTGCCCAGTTAGAATAGAAGGTAGGGAAGAAGAAAAATTCTTAAGAAAATTTGATCAAGATCTAGGCAATGAATTAAGAATTCTTGAAGAACTTCATTTTCATAGTCCAAATGAACATAGGTATATCTCTGAATTGAAAAGTGCATTAGTGCAAGAAGGGCTTATAGATGACAAAACAGTCGAGAAAGAATTAAAGCTAAAGGATAGTTTTAGGAATACTCCTTTCTACAAAAATGGAGTAATTTATTTAAACAGAAAAATTCCCTTTGACTATTCAGATATAACATCGTTTTCTGATTTAGGTGTAAAAGAAAAGGACTTCAAGTATGAAATTATGACTTACAGGGGTAAAGTAACAGATGCCTTAACAGATGATAAATATGATAATTTGTATATTGCAAAAGATTCCATAACGGAGCCATTGCACAAAATAGATAAACATGTAGTCAAAAATGCTATTTCAAAGAAGGAATTCTTTAGATTTGATAATATAAAGAATTATTTTCCTAAACTCAATTCAATAAATGAACTTATTGACAAAGAAGAATATCTTGCGGATATTAATATCAATTTCACAGGAACTACTAAAGACCTAGAAAATCTTACAAATGAGTATAGGTATAAAGCTATTATATCTATATTAGATGAAATAGAACAAAAATTGAAGAATAATTTAGTAGATTTCAAAGGTACTGAAGAATTTTTATCAAGTAAGATAAGCGAAATATTTTATGATAAAATAATAAAAATTGAAGTGGGTTCCAATAGAGAAGATGGACAAGAAGAATTCCTTAAGGATAAGCCTTGGTATGCCTTTAATGCAAATTACGGAACTTCAGAAGAAAAAGCTTGTGTTGAGTTCATTGATAGATTAATTAAGGAAGATTTTGATAATAAATATAAAGAAATATTCTTACTTAGAAATGAACTTCATTTTGTAATCTACAATTTTTCCGATGGAAAGGCCTTTGCACCAGATTTCGTTTTATTTATGAAAGACAAAGAAGGAAAAGAGGTTACTTACCAAATATTCATTGAGCCCAAAGGTAAATTTTTAGAAAAAACAGATGAATGGAAAGAAAAATTATTAATACAAATAAAAGAGATGTTTGAATCTAATGACTTGACTAAATTTATAGAAACTAATAAATATAGAGTTGTTGGAGTTCCATTTTTCAATCAAATAGATGAGAATTATTTTAAGGAAGAATTAATGAAGGCTATCCAACATTAATCTTCTCAATTTAATAAACTACACAAGGATAGTTAAGTTATCGACTCATTCCTCAATGAAATAATCCAAGTCAATTTTTTTAAGCTCGTACTCTACTATCTTTGATACCCCTATATCATAGTCTATCATTAAATTGGCCAGCTCTTCACCATCAATAAGAATAACTCTGGAGTCTATCCCTTTTACATACTCCTTTGCATCAGGTGAAAATCTAGAAGTTGTAATAAATATTCCTTTTTTTGCTTTTTGGCCGAGCAATGCCCCGATAAATTTTTGAATTTCGGGCCTTCCAACTGTACCTTCCCAACGTTTGGCCTGGATATATATGGCATCTAGCCCAAGTTTATCCTCTTTTATAATACCATCTATTCCCCCATCGCCAGTTCGACCAATTGCCTTCCCGGCGTCTAAACGTGAGCCGCCATAACCAATTTTTAAGATTAAATCTACGACAAGATTTTCAAAAAACTTTGGAGAACAATTTTTTATATTACTAAGCAAATCCCCCATAAGATCAAATCTAAGATTTTCGTAAACTGATTCCATTATCTCCCTAGGTGTTTTTTGATCTTCTAAAGACGGGGATTTATTTACATCCTTATTTTTTGCTTTGCCTCTGTGAATAAACTCATTGAAAGATGGAAATCTTTCAAGATATTTAGAATTTATCTCTTTAGGATTTTCTTTTAATATGTCTAAGCCTAATTGAGATATTTTGATACTTCCTCTTTGAGGGGATTCGATAAGTGAAGCTTTTAATAGATAAGTTTTTGCCCAGTTGACTCTATTTGAGAAATAAGTTTGAGTTCCACTTGGTAAAATTCTATTTTTCTCTTCATCTGTCAATTTAAAATATAATTCTAATGACTCTCTTATTTCAGAAATTGAATAAATATTTTGGTCAGATAATAGTTTCAAGAGAGGTAGCATTATTTCTTCAAAAGTTGGAATTGCCATGATAACACCTAAATTTGAAATCAATAAATGTTAAAAGAAGTAGTATATATTCTTAACTAATTATAATAAGATAATCTTCAAATAAGTTAGTTCTCTATTTAACTTACCAAATAACGCTATCTTTTTTTCTCTTACACTTTTTACAAATCAAATAAGTCTTCTCATTCTTTGGATCATAGCAGTATTTAGCAGACATCTCGATTGGCCTTGCAAGAACTACCCCGCACCTAGAACAGTTATACTCCCTCATGCCTTCATGATCCACGCAACTTCGTAGTACTTTGGTCTTATATCTATTGTAAATCCTGCCACCCTTGTAGTTGTATCCCCTGCAAATGTCCAGGACCCAGCCACAGTCTTTGTGTGGCTACCACCAGTTGTCCCAGGATTTGTTGAAGAACTAGTAATCCCCTGCAAGAATCGGTCAATTAGATTGGGCGTTCCATTGTTTCCATCACAAAGGAGCCATCCTGAGGGGATGCTTGTCAAAACTCCGCTCCAAGCTACAATGATGCCAGGCGGCACAAAAGAGGGTAATCCTGAAATAACGTTTGTGATTGAAGAGATTGAACTGGCTCCTGCAACAACTGTCGCAAGCAGCGTCGCATCGTCTGGCAAAGTTGCAGAAGTTGAGATTGTGAGCCAATTAGCCCCATTATCTGAATGCAGATAAACATAGTTTGTGCTGTTTGCAGTTGCTGTCAAAGATTCGAATGCATCAGAAACAACTTGGAACATGCCACCGGATGCATCTTTTACATATGCAGTTCCAGCAGAAACGCTAAGATTAAGACCACTGTCAACTGCAACTGTAAATCCTGTCTTTTTGCCTTCAGGAAAGAAATCCCCGAAGTACTGCCTGAAATCAGCTGAGGTGATCTTGGCACCAGCTGATACCTTTTTTGTAAATGTCATGATTATACCTTTAAAATTCTATAACGTAATAAACAGTCATTGTTTTTGTGTTACTGAAAGTTTTAGTTGGAGAGATCAACGAGTGGGTGAGAAGATCTGTTTGATTGGCAGCATAAAGTCCAAGCTCTGCCCACGTGCCATAATAATCCGCTTCGGTGTAATCAAAATAATAAGTTGCCTCAGATTTATTTGAAAAAGTGTTGTTATGCAGGCTCCCTGGGACATAAGATTTTAATGATCCTAACTGTGTTGTTAGGGCCAGATCAGCTGCTGTCGGTGCAGTGATACCAGTGCCTATTGCCAATTTTCCAATCACATGTTTATTTGCATCATAATCGCCTGTGACCGCATCCGCAAGAGCAGCTTTTAGTTTGTTAGTAATCAGATTCTTTTGCCATCGCCCTTTGATTAATGTATCACGTTCAAGACT
>Ga0302243_1001507_pt1 | contig 15870 bp, 16 predicted proteins | sample AAG_UR_Met_MG_FD_193514 | JGI IMG/M metagenome (GOLD analysis project Ga0302243, IMG submission 193514) | Enriched activated sludge microbial communities from anaerobic digester in WTTP, New Holstein, Wisconsin, United States - AAG_UR_Met | ecosystem: Engineered > Bioreactor > Anaerobic >... | reverse complement strand
TTATCTTTCAACTTGTAAATATCATTTACATTTACATGAAAAACCATCATCTCATACCATAAATCAATAATACTGTTTAAATCATTTGAATCAGCTTTTCTGACGAGCATTTTAATCACTCCATAAAATAATTTGACGTTTTCATACCTCAATTTCTATATCAATACATTTTGCGGCTTCAATACACAACTTCATATCGTTCAAACCAATTTTTCCCTTGTACAATTTCATTGCTTCATTTTTCAAAGCCACTTTATTATATAAATCTTCATGGGAAGCTTTTGATACTTTTTCAACCGTATCAAATCCGGCGGCAAATAGTACACGGGCAAAAGTTGTATTTACCCATTGTATTCTTGTTAAATCACTTAGTTTCAGCAATTCAATTATTTCATGTTCGTCAATACCGAATGTATTAACAAATTTTTCTCTTTCATATGATTTCCCAAGTTTTTCATACAACATTTGAGTATTTGAGATTCCTGCTTTTTCAATTTTATCAATAGTATTGTTTGAAATCCATGTAAAATCTCTTAATTTCACTGGTTTGGGCTGAATACTTTTTAATTCCCGAAGTAAAATCGTAAGATATTCATCTGAAACATTCTTATTTTTATTCAATAATTCTGCTTTTAATTTGCTGTTTTTTAAGACTGAGAATAATTCTTCAAGTGTCTTAATATTCGCTTTTACAAACACATTGAAATGTATATCAGCTTTGTCTTTCAGTATTTGGCGGCTTGGAATGAATGTCCTCTTTTCAAGTTCCTTTTTATATTGTTCGAGTGTAATTTTTTTAAAATCAATTAAATAACTCATTTTTATCCCCCTCAATTAATTTTTTTCCCGAAATATTTTATACAACATTATTTTTACGGCAGTAATCGAGCCAAAGGTTGAACTAGAAAAAAGGAGAGTCAGAAATAATACTATTTCAAAGAGTAAAGCTTCCTAGGTTCTATTTTTGATATAAACTTTTTCAGATCAGAAACCGGAAAAGGAAGTCCGTGTGCCGGGTATATTATTTTAGGATTCGCATCAATCATCAGCTCCCATGATTTGTGGAATTCATATAGATTATTGATCCAAATGGTGATCCTTTGAATACTTGGCAGCCCATTCATAGCTGCATCCCCGCAAAACAGAGAACCATCCTCCGTAAGAAGAGAGATTGAACAAGTTGTATGCCCGGGTGTCTCAATTATTATGACATGTATTTTGCTCTCAATATCTTTTTTGTTATCATTATCTATCAATATACACCTTTCTTCAAAACATTTCTTTATCTGAGGGAACCTATGTTCTCCTTTGCCAAACAAGCCCATAATCTTACAGAACAGCAATGCCAATTTACCGGAGCAGCTTCCATCAAAGGAATTTTGCCCTCTGCGCAAACCTTCAATGGCTTTATAGTGCATAATAACCATTGCATTTGTGTGCTGCAGAATATCATTTAAAAACCCGGCATGATCATCGTGAGCATGGGTCAGGAAAACATATTCTATTTCATTTAGACTAATATTTCTGGAGGCTAGCTTATTATAAAAGCCGGAAAACTGTCCTTCATATCCGGTATCTATAAGTATACAGCAATTTTCTGTTCTGATTAGATATGTGTTCATTATTAGATTACCTAAGTTAGTAATTTCCATTATATCACCTCACATATTACACATCTTTATTCAATATTATATACGGCAATGTCTATAAGCTCAGAATCATTGCATTTTTCCGTACTTAAAATTCTTTCATACTTGTACCCTTTTTGACTTAAAGCAATATCTAAGAAGCAGATGAAAATTCCCATGTCAATTGAATTATAGTAAGAAAGTTTACCCGCCGGCATGAATGATTTTATTTGAGTTGTTCGATAAATTCTCAGGCAATTTTCTTCACTGACAACTCTCCACGGCTGTGTATTGCAGGCACTTGGTGCATATCGAACAATTTCCCCTATGTCTGAATAATGTTCACCTTTCCATATAGTTTCTAAATCCTTGCGGTTCGTTTTTGAAAAATCCTTACGAAAATCTTCAGGATGACTTTTTCCAAATGCCAACATTATAACATATTCAAGACCGTCGAGTTTTAGTTCTTTGGTTTTGGCTAAAGCATACCAGCAGACTCCTATATTACGGGAAGCCAAAAACAAGTCCATCTGCTCCAACATATAGCCGGCATTCAGAAGATATAACGGCTTTTGTTCGCTATACATAAGCAAGCAGTATTCACCGCGTTTTGAAGTTGTTTCTTTACTCTCTACTATTTTAAATTTAACTTTGATATCTTTAACAAGGGGCCTGAGGTTAATTATTGCCTGCCTGATATCTTCTATTTCAGCTTCTGATATAGATAAGTTCTCATCATATCTTCTTATTGATTTTCTTTTGAAAATCATGTCAAATAGTTCATTCAAAATATAATCCCCTTTTAATTCGGTTCTCTTACTTAAAGGGTAATTGATTATAAAATTTATTCCAACATGTATTTTTAAAATTGCAGTAAAATATTAGTTGACCCTGCCCGCCGCGCCTCAATGTGAATGCATTGTTAGCTGTATGATTCTGAAATGAATGGTGAATACATCATTAGTGCGTGATTTTCTGCGACTAATTCCTCAAAAAGAAAATTGCCATCCTGATCATATATTCGACGGTATAATTCATTATGGCGGCTAAATCCACCCCAGTATTCGCCTTTCATTATATGATTCCTTTCAACTATCTCATATTTGTATTCCGGAAATTTATCAGAACGCCACTCCCCTTCCAGATATTCATCACCGACTTCCACACATAACTGAAAATCAGATTTTGTTCCGTTATAGATCATTAAATCTCCATATGGGTAAAAGCAAGTTGCCCCGCTGCCGAATGGCTGAGTACGGTTAGAATCTGGAAAGACATCATATCCATGCCGATGACGCTCAATCACTTCAAGAGGAGTATGAAGTGCCATCCAATATATCAGATTTGAAAGCTGGCATAATCCGCCGCCAACACCATAAGTTACTGCACCTCCGGCAATAACTATTCCATCAACATAGCCCTTATTATACGTGGGTTTTCCTATTGCTTTCCAAAAGCTGAATGTCTCGCCAGGGTGAATTACAATACCGTTAATTTGGGATACAGCAATCTTTAAATTGATGATTTTACTATATTGATACTTCATATCGACATCTTTGAGCTTCCGCAGCAGTATGGTTTTATGCTTAAAGTGGACTTCAGGCAATTTATTATTATTAAATGATTCAGCATACGGCTCATGCTTTTTCCATTGTATAAAGCGCAATAATGTATAATATGTTTTCCCTAATGCCAATCGGAGTTTTGAGCGTATTGTAGGCTTTGCTATAACTGTATTTTTCATTACTTGGTCTCCATAATAAAATAATTTTGTTGAATAATTTTAACTATACTCAAAATAAGAATAATACCTCTTACACAAGACCAGACTGATTCCTACTTCAAGCCAAATAGTATAAGAAATAAAAATACTGCTGTTCCAACAGAAATATAATATATCTTATCCTTATCCTTAATCTTTTTCCGCTTGCATATAAAAATAAAATATACTGTGTATGCTATGAACGCTATCATTTGGAATACAAAGCCCAAAGTAATATGAGATATATCTTGCATTATGCTCCCTCTTTTCTATTAATTATCTATGTAATATTTCATCTGACTCCGGCAATTATATATGCTGTCAATATATCAAAAACCGGGCGTGTTGATAATTATGTTTCGTCAATATGTTTATATGACTGTCAAGGCCAATATGCTTTAATTAATTCTCCATGTTGGAGATAAATCCTTCCAATAAATACAAAATAAGTATGAGTCCATCATACTTATCTCAGATATGTTCTTCAATTGTGCTGTAAAAGAAAAAACATAAACCCCATGGTTTATGCTTTTTCTTTTTCTTCTTCTGCCTTCTCTTCTTCTTTTGCTACATCGGCCATTGCGTGCCGTCTGGAGAGGTTAATCCTTCCCTGCTTGTCGATTTCGGTTACTTTTACAAGTATTTCGTCTCCTACTGCTACAACATCCTCAACCTTTTCAACTCGTTTTGTATCGAGCTTGGAGATGTGTACGAGGCCTTCCTTGCCGGGAAGTATTTCAACAAATGCACCGAAGGTCATAAGTCTGGTAACTCTGCCGAGATATATTTCTCCTTCTTTTACTTCCTTTACAAGGCTTTCGATTATCTTCAGCGCCTTGTCACCGGCAGCCTGATTTACAGCAGCGATGAATACTCTTCCGTCATCCTCGATGTCTATCTTTACGCCCGTCTCTGCAATAATCTTGTTGATTGTCTTTCCGCCGGGGCCTATTATGTCTCTTATCTTGTCAGGATCAATCCTTGTTGTTATTATTTTTGGTGCATAAGGTGACAGTTCTTTTCTGGGCTCACTTATTACGCTGAGCATTTTGTCAAGTATAAAGAGCCTTCCTACTCTTGCCTGCTCCAGTGCCCTTTCAAGTATAGGCCTGTCAATACCGGCTATTTTTATGTCCATCTGAATGGCAGTGATTCCCTTGCTTGTTCCTGCAACCTTGAAATCCATGTCTCCAAGGAAGTCCTCCATCCCTTGTATATCAGTAAGAATGGCCACATTGTCCTTTTCCTTCATAAGCCCCATTGCAACTCCTGCTACAGGTGCCTTTATCGGTACTCCCGCATCCATCAATGCCAATGTGCTGCCGCAGACTGATCCTTGTGATGTGGAACCGTTGGAGCTTACTACTTCGGATACAAGCCTGATTGTATAAGGGAATTCTTCTTCTGTTGGTATCATTGGCTCTAATGCTCTTTCAGCAAGGGCTCCGTGTCCTATTTCCCTTCTTCCCGGGCCTCTCATGAATCTTGTCTCACCTACGCTGTACGGCGGGAAATTATAGTGGTGCATGTATCTTTTTGACTCTTCATCGGTAAGCCCGTCAAGTATCTGTACATCACCCAAAGCGCCAAGGGTAGCAATTGTAAGAACCTGTGTCTGGCCTCTTGTAAAAAGCCCTGAACCGTGTACTCTTGGAAGGATTCCTACCTCGCAGCTTATGGGCCTTATTTCGTCAAGCTTTCTGTCGTCCGGTCTGATGCCTTCCTCTGTTATCAGCTTTCTTACCTGTTCCTTGAGTATGTCATACAACACCTCATCAATATCCTTTTCTTTCTCAGGGAAGATTTCTGCGAAATGCTCAAGGGTCTCCACTTTAACTGCGTCAATTTTCTCCTGTCTTTCAAGCTTATCGGGAGTCCTTATTGCATCAAGGGTCTTCTGTGTTGCATATTCTCTTACTGCAGCTTCAATCTCTTCTTCCGGCTTGAAAACAGTGTATTCTTTCTTCTCTTTGCTCACTTTGACAGTAATTTCTTCAATAAATGCAACAATCTTTTTGATGTTTTCATGGGCAAACATTATTGCTTCAAGCATGACATCCTCAGGTACTTCCTTTGCACCTGCCTCAACCATCATGACAGCATCCCCGGTGCCTGATACTACCAAGTGAAGGTCGCTTTTTTCCCTTTCTTCGTTGTTCGGATTAAGTATGAACTCTCCGTCAACTCTACCAACCAATACCGAGCCTGTAGGCCCCTGGAAGGGTATTGTTGAAATGGAAAGTGCAGCTGAAGATCCTATCATTGCTGCTATCTCAGGCAAATTATCCTGATCTACGGATAAAACGGTAGCCACTACCTGCACGTCATTCCTGTATCCGTGCGGAAACAGAGGCCTGATTGGCCTGTCTATCAATCTTGCTGACAGTATTGCTTTTTCGGTAGGCCTTCCTTCCCTTTTTATGAAGCCGCCCGGGATCTTACCGACTGCATAAAGTCTTTCCTCGTAATCAACGCTGAGAGGGAAAAAGTCAATTCCTTCCTTTGGCTCTGCCGAAGCGCAAGCTGTTACAAGTACGACAGTATCGCCGTATCTGACCAGGACCGCTGCATCGGCTAACTGGGCTATTCTTCCTGTTTCAATGCTTAGCTTTCTCCCAGCCAGCTCCAGTTCAAATACATCCATGTATTTTCCTCCTTTCAATTTGTTTATATAAGTATAATCTGAAACCGGTCAAAAATTTGCCTGTTTCAAAATACTTACTGCCATATGTATTTAGTGTATCCATGTCAAATCAAAATAATTGCAAAAAGGGCGGGTATGATCCCCGCCCTCAAACTACTATTTTCTTAGACCCAGTTTTTCAATAATAGCACGGTATCTCTCAATGTCTTTAGCCTTGAGATAATTCAGAAGTCCCCTTCTCTGTCCGACCATCTTAAGAAGCCCTCTTCTTGAGTGATGATCCTTCTTGTTGATCTGAAGATGTTCATTCAGGTTGTTTATTCTCTCTGTAAGTATTGCAATCTGTACTTCAGGAGATCCTGTATCACCTTCTTTGATCTGATACATCTGAATCAATTCGCCTTTTGATTCCTTTGTAAGTGCCATTAACTCCACCTCCTTATATATCCCCAAAAGCCAAGCCAACCGTTGGTGAATCGGTATACCTAGCTATTGGCATCATTTTGACAAGTATGATTTTAACATATATAATTCTCCATGTAAAGGATATTTATTCTAGCATTCATCTAAGATTCAAATGCATATCTGTCCCGGATGTCACGGTTTATCTGCTTGACAAGTTCTCCCATATTATCAAACTTCATTTCATCTCTCTTATGCTTGTGGAAGAAAATCTCAATTTCCTCCCCGTAAATATCATCGCAGAAGTCAAGAAGATGAGTCTCCACACTCAGGCTTTCACCGTTAAAGGTCGGGTTGAAGCCTATATTTGTTATGCTTTTAAAAAGCCTTCCATATACTTTTGTACTGGTATAATAAACTCCCTTTTTGGGAAGTGTGATATCCTTCTTTACATCAATATTGGCAGTTTTGAAACCCATTAACTCACCATTTTGTTTGCCGTAAACAACTTTACCGTGTACTGAAAAATCCCTGCCAAGATATTGTGATACTTTGTCAACATTTCCGCTTCTTATTACGTGCCTGATGAGGCTGCTTGAAACTGCATGGCCGTTTACTTCAAAGGCATCAACTATTATTACCCTGAAGCCGTATTTTTCGCCGTATTGCTTAAGATCGTCGGCATTGCCCTCTCCTTTGATACCAAATTTGTAGTTGTATCCTATCACAACGGATTTTGCACTAAAACGGCCTACAAGTATGTTTTTGACAAAATCCTCGGCTCTCATATCCCTTATATTGTTGAAATCCTCAAGGTACAGCATGTCAACGCCCATTTGCTCAATTACCTCAGACCGTTTTTTATTGTCTGTAATCAGATAAATGTGCTTATTGGGTATGAGAATTTTCCTTGGATGTGTATGAAAGGTATATACCATGCTTCCTGTACCGTGAAGCCTTGATTCTTCTTTTAATATCTCAATCAGCTTTCTATGCCCTATATGAACACCGTCGAAGCTTCCCAATGCGATGCACCACGGTGCCGACTTCATAGCTTCATCATACTGTTCTGCTATTTTCAAGATAACCACCCTTATTTACAAGATTTAAATAAATATGTTTTTTAATTTTACAAACAGCCTCTGTCCGCTTTCATCATACTGCACAGTGCCTGTTCCGATAAAACCGGCTTCTCCGTATATGCGGATGTCCTCGTTTTCACTAAGCCCTTCAAAACCCTTAAGTACTCCTTGTTCATACAGGGGATTGCCGTTTGTTATGGATTTCAGGGCAGAAGCTTTTACAGTAACTGATTTATAATGCTTGAAAAGGATCTCCACACTTATCAGAATGTCATTTATCCGGTTTTCTTCAGCCGCTGCTTTAATCTCCTCCAGGGTATAGGAATCCTCAATCGAAAAGGGAGAGGAGCCAAGCCTGATAAGCTGTGACATGTGTGCGCCGCAGCCGAGGGATTCGCCTATATCATGGCAAAGGCTTCTGATATAGGTGCCTTTTGAGCATAATATATCAATAATAGCTTCATCTTCCGATATCATTTCCACCAGCTTAAGTTCATGTATTTCCACAGGCCTTTCGGCTATCCGGATTTCTTTGCCTTCAAGGGCATATTGGTAAAGCTTCTTCCCTTTTATTTTTATTGCGGAATATACGGGAGGCTTCTGGCTGATTGCTCCTGTAAAGCTTTTCAATGTGTCTTCCAAAGCTTTTTTGTCGATTACCACCGATTCATATTCTTTGATGACCTGTCCGTAGCTGTCAAAGGTATCGGTGACAGTGCCGAATTTGATATTGGCCCTGTAGCTTTTTTGCTTGTCAGTCAGGTATTGGACTGCCTTCGTGGCCTTTCCCACGCAGACAGGAAGCACTCCGGCGGCTTCAGGGTCCAAAGTTCCGGTATGGCCAACCTTCTTTATATTCAGTACTTTCCTTAAATAGGACACCACATCATGAGAGGTCATTCCCGGCGGCTTCAAAACATTTATGATTCCGTTCATAATGGCTCCCTACCTTAATTCCTCTGCGACTGCTTCCAGTATCTTTTCTTTCACTTCGGCAATTGTGCCGTGAACTGTGCATCCTGCCGCATGCACATGGCCGCCGCCCCCAAAACGGAGAGCCACGGCTGCTACGTCGGCTTTCTTTTTTGACCTCAGTCCTACTTTTATTATTCCGGGCTCGATTTCTTTGAGAAACATGGCTACCTCTACACAGCCAATATCTCTTGCAAGGTTTATTATGCCGTCTGTATCCTCTTCCAATGCATTTGCCTCTTTCATCTGCTCCAATGAAAGGCTTATGCAGGATGCGGCATCATTGTGAAAGAACTCCAGAGTGCTGAGGGCTGTCTTCATAAGCATTACCTTTTCCTTTGAGTTGTTCTGGTATATTCTTTCAAACATAAGGGGCACACTGACCCCGTTATCTATTAGGTCTCCTGCAATTTGGTGCGTTACGGAGGTTGTATTGCTGTATTGGAATTGACCCGTATCTGTTACAATTGCAGTGTACAGGCATTCGCATATCTCCCTGTCCATGCCGATATCCAGAGACTTTATCAGTTCATATATTATCTCCCCTGAAGCGGCTGAACCGGTATCTACAAGGTTTAAACTGCCGAACTCCTTGTTGCTTATATGATGGTCTATATTGATTACGTAATTGTCATTAAGGTAAAGACTGGATTTACCCAGTCTTTCAGCATCTCCGCAATCAAGGGCTATTACCGCATCAAAGTTTTCGAATTGACCGGGCTTCCGAACCTGCTCGGCTCCTTCCAAAAAAGCATATATCTTTGGAATTTCATCATCAAGAATGAATCTTACGTCCTTTCCGCATTTCTTCAGGGCATTATAAAGTGCAAGGCTGGATCCGATACTGTCACCGTCCGGCATTATATGAGATAATATGGCAATTTTACTGCTCTCCTTGATTTTGCTTATTATGTTTTGAAAAATCAAAGGTTCTCTCCTCCGTCCTTTTTCTTTACCTCATTCAAGAGCTTGTTTATGTATGCTCCATGTTCAATGGATCTGTCAAGCTCAAAAATCACCTCCGGCAAATATCGGAGTTCAATCTTCCTTCCCAATTCACGCCGGATAAATCCTGCGGCGTTGGTAAGGCCCTTCATTGTAGCCTTCTTTTCTTCATCACTTCCAAGAATGCTTACAAATACCTTTGCATATCTCAAATCAGCGGTTACTTCTGCTGATACTACGCTGCACATTGTTGATATCCTTGGGTCATTCAGGTCGTTTCTGATTATATCACTGACTACCCTTTTCACTTCTTCGGATATTCTGTCTATTCTATGATTAGCCACCGTTAATCACCTGCCTGTATATTTTGGATATGTTTATTTTCTCGGAACTGCCTCTGTCGTATAGGACTCAATAATGTCCCCTTCTTTAATGTCATTAAACTTCTCTATGTTCAAGCCGCATTCGTATCCTGCATTGACTTCTTTTGCATCATCCTTGAATCTCTTCAGGGATGCCAGCTTTCCTTCGTGTATTACGATGCCGTCGCGGATAACCCTGATATCGTTATTTCTGTTTATTTTACCGTCAGTGACATAGCATCCTGCTATTGTGCCTACTGCAGAAGCTTTAAAGGTGGCGCGGACTTCCGCGTGTCCCAATAACACTTCTTTATATTCGGGCTCCAGCATACCCTTCATAGCAGCTTCTACATCCTCAATTGCATTGTAAATTACCCTATACAGCCTGATATCGACCTTTTCCTTTTCGGCAAGGGCAATGGCCATAGGCTGCGGCCTGACATTGAATCCTATAATTATCGCGTTTGAAGCGGAAGCAAGCATTACATCGGATTCGGTTATTGCACCTACACCGCCATGTATTGTATTCACTTTTACTTCTTCGTTGCTCAGTCTTGAAAGAGATTGCCTGACAGCCTCAACAGAACCCTGCACATCAGCTTTTAGTATGATGTTAAGCTCCTTGACTTTGCCTTCCTGTATTTGATTGAAGAGTTCCTCAAGAGATACCGTCTGCTTGCTCTGCATCTGTGAAAGGCGTTGTTTTTCCTTGCGTTTTTCCGAAATAGTCTTTGCTGTCTTTTCATCATCCACAACAATGAATATGTCCCCCGCATCAGGAACTTCATCAAGCCCCTGTATTTCCACAGGTGTTGAAGGGCCTGCTTTTTTGATTCTCTTTCCTTTATCGTCTATCATGCCCCTTACTTTTCCGTGAGTGCTTCCAACTATGAAGTAATCTCCAAGGCTCAAGGAGCCGTCTTGAATAAGCACAGTTGCAACAGGACCTTTTCCTTTGTCCAGCTCTGCTTCTATTACTGTACCCTTTCCTTTTTTGTTGGGATTGGCTTTTAATTCCTGCATTTCGGCAACAAGCAATATCATTTCAAGAAGTTCCGATATGCCTTCCCTTTTCTTTGCCGAAACCGGAACTATTATAGTATCGCCTCCCCATTCCTCTGAAACAAGGCCGTATTCAGTCAATTCCTGCTTTACTCTGTCGGGATTGGCTCCGGGTTTGTCAATTTTGTTTATTGCTATAATCAATGCTACATCCGCCGCTTTCGCATGGTTTATTGCTTCTACCGTCTGCGGCATTACGCCGTCATCCGCTGCAACGACCAATACTGCAATATCGGTAACCTTTGCCCCCCTGGCCCTCATTGCCGTAAAGGCTTCGTGGCCCGGAGTGTCCAGGAATGCTATTTTTCTGTCACCGATAGTTACTGTATACGCCCCTATATGCTGTGTTATTCCGCCGGCCTCCGTTGCAATTACATTAGTCTGTCTTATTGCATCCAGCAAGGACGTCTTTCCGTGGTCTACATGCCCCATGATAGTTACAACAGGAGGGCGCGGCCTCAAATCCTCTGGCCTGTCTTCTTTAGTCTTGAGAAGCACTTCTTCGCTTTCCTTGTCAATAACCTTATCTACGGTAAAACCGAATTCTTCACATATCAGCTGCGCCGTATCAAAATCCAGCATTTGATTAATGTTTGCAATGATACCCAACAGCAGGAGCTTTTTGATTATTTCTGTCACAGGCTTTCCAAGTCTTTCGCTAAGTTCCTTCAGAGATATCATATCGCCTATTTTAACAGGCTTCTTTGAGACATGGACTTCTTCTTTTTTTGGTGCCTCAAAGCCCCGCTGCTTAAAATTCTTATTGTAGTGCTTTCCCTGCTGCTGTTGCCTGAACGGAGGTTTTCCCTGAGGGGATTTGCCCGGGAGTTTCTTTCCTATTCTTTCAACTTTTGTAAAATCTTTTTTTGTGCTAAGCGTTATTGCATCTTCTTCTATTTCATCATGAGCGGATACGTTCTTGGGAGCACTGACCGGCCTTATATCAGAAGACGGATTTCTTTTATCCCCTGAGGGGTGCTGCTGAGGTTTACCCGCCGGCCTGATGTCCTTTTTTTGTTCCGGCCTCACAGGCTGCTGCGCAGACTGAGGCCTTTGCTGCGGCTGCTGCACTGTCTGCGGCTTCTGCTGCGGTTTCTGAGCCTGCGGAGGCTGCTGTGGCTGCTGAAGCTTCTGCTGAGGTTTTTGAACCTGTTGAGGCTGCTGCACTGTCTGCGGCGCCCGCTGAGCCTTTTGCACCTGTTGAGGCTGCTGCGCAGTCTGCGGTGCCCTCTGAGCCTTCTGTTCCTGTTGAGGCTGCTGTGCCGCCTGCGGTTTCTGCTGAGTTTGCTGAGGCTGCTGAGGTTTCTGAGGAAGAGTCCTCTTCTTGGGCTGTTGAGCTTGAATTGGCTTTGGGGTTTCAACATTATCATCTTTTTTAAGATGCTTCTTAATTGCGGATGCTTCTGAATCCTCCAGACTGCTCATGTGGTTATTAACATTTATATTCAGCTCTTTGGCTGCCGCAATCAATTCTTTGCTTTGAACTCCAAGTTCCTTTGCCAATTCGTATATTCTTATTTTATTCAATAAAACCACCCCCAGGTTTTTCTTTTTTTCTAACTTCATCAATAAGCTTGGCTTTGATTCCATTGCTGAAGTTTTCGTCAGTTATTCCCAGTACCGACCTTGCACTCTTTCCCAAACTGATGCCGAATTCATCCTTCAATCCCCATACTATAAAAGGTATACTGTAGAATTCTGCTGAATTGCTCATACGCTTCTTTGTATTATCAGAGGCATCCTCTGAAATTATTACCAGCTTGACTCTGCCGTTTCTTATTGAGTTTCTCACTGCATCTTCGCCTGTAACCAGTTTGCCTGCTTTATTGGCAAGGCTTATCATCGAATATGCCTTATTCATGGGAAAGCTGCGTCCTTAATCTATTGAATACATCTTCATCTACCGGTGCTTCCAGTGCATTTTCCACCCTCTTTGCCTTAATGGCAGCTTCCAGGCACGTCAGGTCGGGACATATATAGCAGCCTCTTCCCGGTGCTTTTCCAACCTTATCTATATCCACCTTTCCTTCGGGGCTTCTTACTATCCTGATTAGTTCCCTTTTAGGTTTCATTTCGTTACAGCCGAGACATTTTCTCAGAGGTACTTTTCTTTTTCTTTGCATAGAATCTGCCTCCTTTAAATACCATAGGCCTGTGATTGACTCTTTATGTCAATTTTCCAGCCTGTAAGCTTGGCAGCCAGCCTTGCATTCTGTCCTTCCTTGCCGATGGCGAGAGAGAGATGTGTATCTCCTACGACAACTCTTGCGGCATTTGTCTCCTTGTCTGCAAATACTTCTATTACTTTTGCAGGGCTTAATGCGCTGCCTACAAATATCTCAGGATCATTGCTCCACTGAATGATGTCTATTTTCTCTCCCTTAAGCTCGTCAACTATTACTTGAACTCTCTGGCCCCTTTGCCCTACACAGGCTCCGACCGGGTCAATATTCTCATCGTGGGAATATACGGCAATTTTTGTTCTGGATCCTGCTTCTCTTGCTATGCTTTTTATTTCTACAATTCCGCTTTGTATTTCCGGAACCTCCAGCTCAAAAAGTCTCTTCACCAAACCGGGATGCGTTCTTGAAAGTATTATCTGCGGGCCTTTTGTGGTCTTTTTTACTTCCACGATATAGGTTTTTATCCTGTCACCTATATTATACACTTCATTCGGGGTTTGTTCCCCGGGCCCCAATATGGCTTCGGTTTTGCCCAGGTCAATGAAAACACTGTTCTTTTCCTTCCTCTGTACAAGTCCTGTTACTATTTCATTTTCCCTGCTTATATATTCATCAAATATGATGCCTCTTTCCGCCTCCCGAATCCTCTGCACCACCACCTGCTTGGCTGTCTGAGCCGCAATTCTTCCGAAATTCTTCGGTGTGACCTTCGTTTCAACTACATTTCCTGCTTCATAATTCTTATCTATTGCTTTTGCATCCTGAAGGCTTATTTGCATAAATTCATTATCGACCTCTTCAACTACTGTCTTAAGTGCGTAAACGTCAACCTCTCCGGTTTCCCTGTTTATTTGAACCTTGACATTCTGTGAGGTTCCAAAGTTTTTCTTGAAGGCCGAAACCAGCGCAACATCAATTGCATCTATGAGCAGTTCCTTTGAAATACCCTTTTCCTTTGCTATTTGTTCCAGTGCCTGGAGAAACTCTCCATTCATTTAATGCTCCCTCCTATAAATATATTAAAACTTTATTAAAGGCCGTATTAAGGCAATTGAGGCCTTTTCTACATTTAAAGCCTTACCTTCAACTTCAATTTCTACTGAACTTTCAGTATGCCCTTTAAGGATACCTTCAATAATCTTCTTGCCCTCCAAGGGGGAAAACAGTTTAATCTCAATCGGCTTTCCGATATTCTTCCTATAGTCTCTGTCCGTCTTCAGAGGCCTATCCAGGCCGGGAGAAGAGACTTCAAATATATATGACTGTTCTATCGGATCGGCTATATCAAGCAAATCGCTGAGTTCTTCACTGACAGACTGGCAGTCATCTATCGTTATTCCTCCTTCTTTGTCCATGTAAACTCTGAGATACCAGTCCGGCCCTTCTTTTTTGTACTCTATTTCTACAAGCTCGAAGTTGTTTCTGTCAATTATAGGCTTTGCCAGCTCGTAGACAATATCTTCAACTTTTCGTTTTGCCAAGGCGTCCACTCTCCTTTTATGTGATATTCTGAGTAATTTTTCTTATATTAATACGAAAGAGTGGGATTTGCCCACTCTGGTAATAAAGTCATTAATAAATACTTTGCTGCATACTCGCAGGAAAACATTGTTTCCCTATCCATTACAAAATTATAGCACTCTTTTATATTACATGCAAGTTTTATGTTATTTATACTCCAAGGTTTCCGCCTGCTGAGAACAGGCTTAGCTGGTTGCTTTCAGGAAGACCTTCAAGGCATCCGTGATTCTTGAGTATTTCTATTACTGTCTTGGATAACCTTGCCCTTTCCCGAAGATCATCCATGGATATGAAGCATGATTCCTGCCTTGCGCACGCTATATTCTGCGCGGCGCTTGCGCCTACTCCCTGAAGGGAAGCCAATGGGGGCAGAATCCCTTCCTTTGTAACCATAAATTTTTTTACATCGGATTTATAAATATCCACTGGCAAAAGCTTTATACCTCTGAGATACATTTCATAAACAACCTCTATAAGGGTCATAAGGTTTTTTTCCTTTGCAGTTGCATTGTTCCCCAATTTATCGATTTCTATCCATTTTGCCCTTATGGATTCCTTGCCCTTTATGAACAAATCAGCATCGAAATCCTCCAGTTTTACTGTATAATAAGTGGCATAGAAAGCCTCGGGATAGTACACCTTGTAATATGCCACCCTGAAGGACATCATGACATATGCCGTGGCATGAGCTTTCGGAAACAGGTACTTGACTTTCTTGCAGGATTCTATGTACCATTCGGGAATATTCTGTTCCCTCATAGCCTCTTCGTATTCGGGAGTCAAACCTTTGCCTTTCCTTACATTTTCCGCAATCTTGAAGGAGGTTCTTGGGTTTACTCCCTTGTATATCAGGTACAGCATTATATCATCTCTTGTGGCAATAACTTCCTTAAGGGTTGCGGTACCGCTTTTTATCAGTTCCTGTGCATTGTTGAGCCAAACATCGGTGCCGTGGGAAAGCCCTGAAATCCTCACCAGCTCCGCAAAGGTGCCGGGTTGTGTGTCCATAAGCATCTGCCGAACGAATTTTGTTCCGAATTCCGGTATTCCAAGGCTTCCGACCTTGCATTCAATATCTTCAAGGCTTATTCCCAGTGCCTCCGCAGATGTAAACAGGCTCATTGTCCTGGAATCATCAAAGGGTATATTATTAACTCCGAAGCCTGTTATGTCCTCAAGCATTCTTATGATTGACGGAACATCATGGCCCAGGATATCCAGCTTAAGCAGCCTCCCGCTTATGGAATGATAGTCAAAGTGTGTGGTTATTATATTGGAGCTTGGGTCATCAGCCGGCCTCTGAATGG
>Ga0302243_1001505_pt1 | contig 15877 bp, 9 predicted proteins | sample AAG_UR_Met_MG_FD_193514 | JGI IMG/M metagenome (GOLD analysis project Ga0302243, IMG submission 193514) | Enriched activated sludge microbial communities from anaerobic digester in WTTP, New Holstein, Wisconsin, United States - AAG_UR_Met | ecosystem: Engineered > Bioreactor > Anaerobic >... | reverse complement strand
GGTACAAATGGAAGGCGGTGTCCTCGACCATGGGGTAGGTCTCCGAGGCGGGCCCGGGGGCGGCGATATCACCGAGGTCAGGGACGCTCTCATCGTCCGGGGCGTACCGCAGCCTTATCCTCATCATGTTGCGGGTATGGGCGTCCCGTCCGCCGTAGAGCGAGCGCTGGAAGGGGTGGTGGTGGACCAGGGGGACCATCATGTCCATGAACGCCCGGAGGTCCTCGGCGTCCTCCGCCCGCAGGACGGCGTGGAACAGCGGCGGCCGGCCCTCGTCCTCCTCCCGGACGTCCCGCGGGGTGAGCACCGACCGTGAGCGCATCTCCAGGTGTTCCTTGCTCAGCGATGCCACCCTGAACAGGACCAGGGCGTCGAGGACCGCCTCGAGCTCCTCCCGGGCGGTCGCCTCGCTGGTGGGGGTGGACCGCATCTCCAGGACCGTTCCGGCCGATGTTCCGACCATATCCGCCCCCGCGTCCTTGAGCCCGCTCCAGGATTTGCCTTCCACCCACTTGCGGCCCCGGTAGTCTTCCAAGCGGGGGCGGCGGACCACCATCCCCTCAGCCAGGGGGCAGGACTCCATCTCCAGCCAGAAGCACTTTATGAACGCCTTGATATCCCAGCCGGTGGCCTCGCCCCCCAGGTCGCGCAGGAACTCGGTGATGGCGATATCGATGACGCCTTCCCGTTCCTCCGACCCCGCCTCAAGCAGTCGGTCGGTCAGGACGAGCACGAAGGTGGACAGATAGTCCACCGCCCTCTGGGTGATGGCTTCCTCCTCCGCCGGGTCGAGGCCGGGAGCGGTGGGGGTGGCGGAGCTGAGCATGCGGATGAGCGATTCTATGCCGTCGGCCAAACCGGGGCAGGAGGCCATGACCTGGTTGACGTACTGGCCCTTATCGCGCCACACCCATTGCCGTACGCTGCGGGGCATCAGCTCGACGCGGACCTCGCTCATGCCGATGGCGTACACGTACGACGACACCCCCGGCTCCACGGTCGAGTAGGACGATGAGAACAGCGCACCCGTTGCCAGGTTCTTGTCCAGCTTGTCGAGGACAGTGCGAGACAGGTCCCACAGGAAGTCCTCTATGCCTGATCTGTCAGCGCTCACTGAACCTCGACCCCTAGGGCGAGGAATTCTCCTCACAATTATAATTCCTGTCTGATTCTCGTTTTTTGATAAAAACTTCTGAGGAGCACCGGCGGCCAAAGGCCAGACCTAACGGCCCGGTCGAGGCCGCTCAGTGCTCCTCGCACACCACCTCGCGTTCCTCCAAGGCCAGTTACCGGCCTTCCCTCCTGGCGAGGTATTTTCGTGTGCATCGTTGTTCTGGAGGTCCCCTCCCTCTTCCCGGCCGTGCCCTTTATCTTGAGCGCTCTTAGTGTAGTGAAAGGTAAAAAAGATTCCTACTGGAATCGATATAGGTCATATCGGCATCACCGCACGATCGGGTCCGTTCAAAGGTCCGGACCGGGCACCGCTGGCTAGGGGAGCGTGGTTTCCACGGCTGGCATATTGACCGTGACCGGTGCTAGGGCGCCCCTTGCTTCGGCCAGGCCGCATCGGGCGGGACAGGGGACGGCCCCAGACTCCGGCATGACGGGTGAGCACTGACAGGGTTCAAGGGATTTTGGTGGCATGCATTTTATTGGTTTTCCAAGGTTCAGTCCCCATCGACCGGATGTCCTGGCCCGGGGTCGGACAGAACATGTTGAAGAATATGTTCAAAGGTTGGTAGCTGGCCTCTTGGACGATTTATTCCCAGGGACCGGCACATGAGGTGGCGGTCCGGCTTTGATGATCGGCCCATCGGTCTCCTCGATGGTCACCTCGCTCTCTTCCAAAGCATATTCCCAGTCCGCTCTCCGTCTTGGATAGACGGTGAGCGCGGCCCTTTTCGTACCGGCGTTCTGCTTTTTCCCATCTGTTTCTTTCATCGGTGCTGTAAAAAGGGGGGCGTGATGATACGAGTATGCAAATGAGAAACTACGTAAGAACATATTGTAAATACTGCACGGTTGGGAAGGAGTTCGTGCAAAGGTGAGGGGAATGTTCCAGCCATACGCCTTCCCTCCGCTTTTATATTGGATCTTGTAGCGACCGCATCTATATTCGGACATGTTTGTATTTTGCTCCACCTTATATCAATGGACTGCCTGGTCGTACCCACCAGGGGGATGTTCATGGATGGGGTAGATGTCAGGAACCTCAACCTATGGTATGGGGAGAAACAGGCTCTGGAGAACATCTCTTTGTTGGTCCCGGGCCAGAACGTTACCGCCCTGATCGGCCCCTCCGGCTGCGGTAAATCGACCCTCCTCCGGTGCTTCAACCGCATGAACGACGAGATCAGAGGGTGCAGGACCGATGGCCAGGTGCTCCTGGATGGAGCGGATATTTGTTCCCCCGGCACCGATCTCATCAGTCTCCGGCGCAGAGTGGGCATGGTATTTCAGAAGGCCAACCCTTTTCCGTTCTCAATATACGAGAACGTGGCCTATGGCTGCAGGTGCGCAGGGATCAGGAACCCGGGGCTTTTGGACGAGATCGTTGAAACATCGCTCCGGTCCGCCGCTCTCTACAACGAGGTCAAGGATCGTATGGACCGGCCAGCGTCCCAGCTGTCCGGCGGGCAGCAGCAGCGGTTGTGCATCGCCCGCGCCCTGGCCATGAGGCCCGAGGTCATACTGTTCGATGAGCCGTGCTCCGCGCTCGATCCCATCGCCACCACCAAGATAGAGGATCTCATCAAGGATCTGAGCAGGGACTATACCATCATCATCGTCACTCATAACATGCAGCAGGCCAGGCGCATCGCGGACATGACTGCGTTCCTGTATATGGGAACATTGGTCGAGTTCGATGAGACCAAGCATATCTTCGAGACCCCCCGGATGATCGAGACAGAGAAGTATGTAACTGGAAGATTTGGTTGATCGCCCTACCTACTTACCTTACTTACAGTTCTTTTTTCCAAAATTTCTCCATATTGTAGGGGACTTTCGTTTATATCCATCCCTGTAAATGGCACTCCCATGGAAACGAGGAAGGTACAGCTGACCGGGAAATCGACCTATGTCGTTTCCTTGCCCAAGAAGTGGGTCAACAGCGTACAGATAAAGAACGGGGACAGCGTCGTTCTGGTCCCCCTGCCCGACGGGACCATGCTCATCAATCCGAAGCTCAAGAAGAGCGAAAGGGAGCAGACCAAGAAGGTCATTTATGTTGGTTCGAGCGACAATGAACAGCTGTTCAGGGAGTTCATAGGTGCCTACCTCGCTGGGTACAACCTCATCGAGTTCCGCACCAACGGCAACTCGTCCAAGAACGTCCGGCAGGACATCCGGGACCTGACCCACAATGTGATCGGGCCCCAGTTGATCGAGGAATCGTCCAATACCATGGTGCTGCGTGACCTCCTGGATTCCAGCGACTTTTCCATGGTCAAAGGCATCAAGCGGATGCATATGATCACCCGAGATATGCACCAGGACGCCATCGGCGTCCTGAACTCACGGAACAGAGAGGTGGCCGAGGACGTGGAATCCCGCGATCAGGAGGTGGACAAGCTGTACTGGATGATCTCCAAACAGTATAACCAGGTCATCCGGGACGTGTTCTTCGCCGACAAGATGGGCGTTTCCGCGATCGAGGCGCAGGGATACTTGCTGGTAGCCAGGTCATTGGAGAGGGTCGCCGATCACGCCGGGCGCATCGCCGCGAACGCGGCCAAGGTCCGGGAGAAGGAGGGGCTTGCCCCCAAGATAATGGCCATGAGCGCTGAGGTCATCAAGCTGCTCGATGATGCGGTTGGTTCGTTCAACCAGAACAATTTCGACAATGCCAATGAGGTGGTGAACCGCGCCCATCTGCTGTCCAGGAACATAGAGAACCTCAGCCAGGAAGTCCTATTGATGAAGGGCGAAGCCACGAACATAGTACCGCTGGCATACATTGTGGACAGCATTGAAAGGACCAGAGCTTACGCCTCCGACATCGGGGAGGCGGCCATCAACCACTGCTTCGTGACGGAGTACAACAACATGATCGCCAAGCTCGGCGCGCAACCGGTCGGCTGAGCAGCATCGATATTCCTTTTTCCCGGCCTTTTTTGCACGGCCCTCCAGGGTCACCATGCTTTTTTCCCGGTCTCGATCCCCATCCGCTTCTGGGACCTGGATGCTATCAGCCTGGCAGCCAGGTTCAGCATTATGATTATCACGATAAGTATGAAGGATGCCGCATACAGCTTCTCGCCGACGTTCGGGACTATGAAGGAATATTCGTAATATTTGTAGATCAGATTCGGTATCGACGCTGTGGGCATGAACAGGTTGTCGACGATCACCGATGTGTAACTCGCAGTGAGCAATACGGCCGCGGTTTCACCAATCGTCCTGCCGATGGCGATTATGACACCACTTGATACCGATGAGAAGGAGACCGGCAGAATTACGTTCTTTATCGTCGACCATTTGGACACACCGAGGGCGTATGATGCCTCACGGAAGGTTGCTGGGACCGCCTTGAGGCCTTCACTGGCGCTCACAAATATTAAGGGCATGGCCATGAGCGCCAGGGTCAGCCCGCCGGCAAGGAGGGAAAATCCAAAGCCCAGATACAGTACGAACATCATGAAACCGAACGCCCCGAAGACGATGGATGGCGTGCTGGCAAGAGTGCTTGTGGCAAATGTGGTCATTTGGACGATTATGTTACTTTTATCCGCATATTCATTAACATATATGGCGGCGAGGACCGAGATCGGGGCAGATAGTCCGATGGCTATGGCCACCAAGGCCAGGGAGCCGGTGATGGAGTTCAGGAAACCTCCCCCTTCGGCACCCGTCCCTGTCTCGACCTCTAGCAGAAAAGACAGTTCGAATGAGCTGCCTCCCCTGATGATAACGTCCCCTATGATGTATGCTACGACCACCATGAGCATGGCAACACAGGCGTATAGGCCCCATTTGGCAAATTTGTCGAATAGAGCGCTTCGATTGCTCGGTTTGAACTGGCTCCGGATATCCGTCGTTGCTGTTCTCTGAGTCAACCTTGCAGCAATGGACCTTTTAACCGCTCTGAACCATTTGATCAAGGGGTTCGTTCGGCCGCTGCCATGCTCTCTGGTGACGAGGAGGACCACCATGTTGAGGACGAAAACGATGAGGAAAAGCACAAAGGCGATTGCAAAGAGGCCGTGCCTGGACGTATCATAGGCATATACCTGGCCGAACTGTGAGGCAATCGCCGAGGTCATGGTACCGACACTGTTGAAAATGCTTCCTGGAATCCTAGATGTGCACCCCATTATCATGAGCACAGCCATCGTTTCCCCTATGGCCCTGCCCATCCCCAGCACCACCGAGGAGATGATCCCGGATCTTGCCTTCACCATTACCACTCTTCGTACGGTCTGCCATTTGGATGCCCCGGTCGCCAACGAAGCGTCCTTCAGGTCAGATGGCACAGCAGACAGCGCATCGTACGAAAGGGCCATGATTATCGGGAAGATCATTATGGACAATACGATCGAAGCGGTAAAAATCGACCGGGGCATGTATGTACTTCCAGCATCAAAGAAGGGTATGACCGAGCCCAGGGTCGAGCTGACGAACGGATAGAGGTTTGTTGATAGAAATGGCCCCAAGGTCAGCCCCCCCCATAGGCCATAGACGACCGACGGAATGCCAGCCAGGATCTCCATGATCGGTTTTATCACCCTTCGAAGTCTGCTCGAAGCGTATTCCACTAGGTAGATCGCGCTTCCTAGGGCCAACGGTACGGCGAACAAAAGGGCGAACATGACCGTTATGGCCGTTCCCAGCAGGAACGCCGCCATTCCGAACGATTGGATGGTTCCGGTCGTTTTGATACCAATGACAAGCTCCGAGGTCTCCCCTAGGTCCCCATTCGACGTTGAGACGAGCAAGGTGACGGTGGCGGTCCCGTTCTCATCAAGGTCCACCCTGTTCCATTCTGTCGTGAAAGGGACCACAGTCCCATTGACAAGCGCCGTCGCCGAATATCCGTCTGGCATGGAGGTCAGCATGGTATAGAGCGCGGGAAGGTTCTCTCGGCCCACCACGATCTCCCATTCGGTCGCTTCACCGCTGTAGAGCGGGAGGGACCAATCGTTCAGCGACCATGCGAACCTGGTCAGTTGGTAGTCGAAGACCAGATTGTAGGTTTCATGAACGTCCGTGCCGTTCACGCGGATATCGATCTCGATGTCGTATACGCCGTCCTCAGCTATCAGGAAACGGGGCACGAGTGAATAATTGCCGACCTCTCCAATCTCGAGATGGGAATACCCCTCACTGAGTGCGTAGACCCAACTCGACGCCCCGGTTATGGAAGGCCGGAAGTGGTCCGATGCTGTAACCGTGAAAGTGATATTGCATTCCTCGGTGCCAGCATTGGTAACGCTGAACGGGATGGATCCCATCGACGCATAGGAACCGGACCTTATCTCCCTCTCATACTCGTGGTCTAGCTCTATGCATACATTCGATACCTCGAACGCTATGTTAAGGACTTTGTTCTTCCTTCCCTGCTCGCTGTCAACTTGAACCTGAATGCTGAACGACCCCAGAATGGTCGAGCACAAGGTGAGCGGTATTTCCGACACGCTGTTCCCGCTTACCGATATTATGTTCTGTGGTAGGCAAGATTCAACGTTAGGATCTGCAACCACGTTGATGGAATAACTATCTTCCAGTGCGCCCATGTTCATAATGACGATGGTCAGCGTAGCCTCGATGCTTGGCTGGACATGGACGACGCTGTTGCTCGTGCTCACGTTAAAGTCGTATGGCAGGATCGCCGTGGGAATGTGGAGATAGGTCTCAGTATCGGGATTGTAGTCTGCTGACCACTTGGTCGAGGTCAGCATCTCGAACGGATCGTTCTCCATCAGACCCATCATCCCTTCGCTGCCTACGAGGGCGATAACGAGAAGGACGGCGGCTATCATGACGGTAGTGGACCCTAACAGGATCCCCTTGATACTCCTCTCGCCGAAGAAGCAGACTGCCGCTACTATCAGTTCAATCAGAATCAGGCCTGCCATGAACATGGGCTGGGCCAGCGAGGGGACCTCGCCAGTATTGAAAAGTTCATTGGGTTCCATCGACAAGGCCAGGAACAATACGATGAAGAATGGCAATTGCCACATGAAAAAGAACAATTTGGCGTTGTCCCTTGTGTAAATAAAAATGACGACCTCGCAGACTACTATCGCAATTAAAGAAAAAAACAGGCCAAGGGATATCGCATATATTGATAGTAAAAACAGGGATAGAATATGAAATGGAAGAATATACCTCATTACCCTATTATCCAGAATGGCCATTCAACACTATGCAGAAGTGGATTATAGTTAATACCTGCCAATTGTTTACACATAAGGTCAATAGAATATATGTCTGAGCTGTCAATCATGCATTCTCTGCGCATTGAAACGGATGCCTTCGTTCTGCGCACGATGGCATTCTGGCAATGCAGTGCCCAAGACTGAAGGGTAAGAAGGTGATGCCATTCTCGAAGTTTATTCTTCAGCGAGCGCTCTGCGTATCGACTGGGGCGATAGACCCTATGCTGATGCTCTAGCACGTTCATATGTTGATATACTGATCGGAGCTGTCACCTGGATGGTAATAAACCCAAGAAGCGCATTGTTCACCATGTTGGGAGGATTTCATTACTGAAGTATTTGATCAGCGCCATCAGATATACAGAAAAAGCATCGGTCAAGGTGATAGGGTCGCCAGGCGGTCGTTCTCAGAATATATCAAGAAAATTTGGAAAAGGGTTTATTGGTTTGGTTTTCACTCCTGGTGCACTGCTTACGCGTACAGAGAGATGTAGCCCACTTCATCACAGAAGGCGAGGTTGTTCTCCTCATCCAGGATGAACTCGATGAAGTCAGCAACGATGCCGTTGGGGACGCCGTTGGTCAGGATGACCAGGGGCCTGGAGGCAGCGTAGCCGGTCTTGGACTCGATCTGCTCTATCACGCTGTCGGGGGTGCACTCGACACCCTCGAACCAGAAGGCGTTCAGGCCAGAGTCCTCAGCGGCGGCCATCCCGTAGGAGGTGAAGCCGATGCCGTTCTCATCGCCGCGGACCGCGGTAATCATGCCGGGGTTGCCCTGGACACCCTCAGCGTCGAGGGCGATGTTCTTGTGGCCGATGATGAACTCGGTGAAGCCTTCCTCAGTGCCGGACTCCTCAGCCCTCTCGTAGGTCACGATAGGGTCACTGTCAGCAGGGGCAGCGGCGGCACCGTTGAGCGCGTCAACGAGCTGACCCCAGGTGGTGATGGGGTCAGCGCCATCATCGTCAATGCCATAGACGCCCTGGATGATCGTCTGGTTCATGTTCTGAAGCATAGCGGGGGTGATGCCGTGAGCGGTCATGGCCGCGTCGCCGATGATGATGACCACGCCGTCGTAGGCGATAACGGTGTGCTTCAGCTCTTCAACGGAGCCGTCCCAGGCCTTGGAGATCATGCCGATGTCGGCGGTCTTCTCGGCAGCAGCGGTGATGCCAGCGCCAGATCCGCCGCCAGAGACGCTGACGGTAAGAGCGGGGTTGGCGTCCATAAAGGCGGCGGCAGCAACTTCCATTAAGGGATAGACGGTGGTGCTTCCGGCGATCTCGATCTCGGTCTTCTGGTTTACATCCACGTTGTCGAGGTTGTCGGTCTGCTCAGATTGCCAGGCAGACGTGAATGCGTAGAAGGCGACAGCGGAGGCCACCGCTACGAGCACCAACAATATGGTGGCTATTACGGGGGAGATAGCCTCGATGTCCCTCTTCATCTTTTTCAGAGACTTGTTCTTCATCATGTTTTCACTCCAATTCTTCTCCATGAAGACCCTGTTGAGGACCTCATCAGGGGTTCGGGGCTCCCCAATCGAGCCCGAAAAAAAAGAAGCGGCCGTTGTTCTTAGTCGTTGTTCAAATGAAAAAAATAGGGCAATTATGCCCGGTTGTTCAACTTCCTTTTTTAATAATATGTAGGGTATTGGATTCCTATCTTCTCTATAGATAACCATTTAATAATGCCCTTTCATGGATTTGAACGAGGCAATGCTGGAGAACCTTACGAGCACCGTCAAGTTCAGGACCTTTAGGGATAAACCAAATACGTCGAAGGAGAAGCTTCCCCTGGAGATCAGAGACAGGGAACTGTTGAAGAAGAAGGCCTCTGAGCTGGATGAGCAATATATGCGTAGGACGGAAGTCTCGGACAACGAGATCATCCAAGAGATCATGTCCTACATGCGTAAAATGCGGGACAAGAAGAAGTACGATATCAATATAACTTATCCGATAGCCCCTCCATTCGCCTTTGTCAATATTATTTTCAACAAAAGTGAGGGCGAGTTCAATTACATAGTCAAGGAGCCACGGCTCAAGGAAGGAGAAAAGGAGACCACCGCACTGCTGAGGTCGAAGCTCGAGGCGACCATGGACAACGAGGACGTCCCGGTGATCGAAGGCGAGATCTTCACTGAGTCCAAGGTACTGAGGGAGTATCTTAGGAAAAGGTACGAAGACATAATCGAACTCTATGGCGTGGTCATCGAGGAGAGGCGGAAACCCGTATTACTGTATTATTTAGAGAGGGAGCTTCTCGGCCTTGGCCGCAGCGACCCGGTTCTGAAGGACCCTTTCATCGAGGATATAAGCTGCAATGGGCCGCATATCCCGATCTATATCTTCCATCGAATCTTTGGCTCAATGAAGACCAATGTCGCCTACGAGAGCGACATCGAGCTCAACAGGTACGTTATCAAGCTCGCCCAAATATCCGGCAAGCATGTTTCGATCTACCAGCCAATCCTTGACGCCACCCTTTTAGACGGCAGCAGGATTAATCTAACCCTTGGATCGGAGGTCACCAGGAAGGGCTCTACGTTCACCATACGTAAGTTTTCCAAAGACCCCATCTCACCGATCGACCTGATCCGCTTCTCATCCGTATCACACCTGCAGATGGCCTATTTTTGGACAATAATCGAGAATAAAAAATCCCTGTTGGTCTCCGGTGGCACCGCCAGCGGCAAGACCACCCTGTTGAACGCCATATGCATGTACATCCGCCCCGAGGACAAGATCGTCTCCATCGAGGACACCCCGGAGATCCACATAGATCATCCCAACTGGATCCAATCCGTATCGCGCCAGGGCTATGGCACCGGGGCCTCGGGATCGAACGTTTCCGGTGTGGGCGGCTCCGGCGGGGGCAGACCGGGAGATGTTACCCTGTTCGACCTCCTGGTGGCCGGCCTGCGGCAAAGGCCAGAATACGTCATAGTGGGTGAGGTCCGTGGAAGAGAGGCGTTCACCCTTTTTCAAGCGATATCGGTCGGCCACGCCTCCATGAGCACTATCCATGCCGGTACGATCGACGAGCTCTTGCACCGTGTAGAGAACGAACCGATGAACATCCCCCGGGTACTGTTCCAGAGCCTGGATTGCGTGGCATTTCAGGGCCAGGTCGTTGTCAACGGACGGCGCATGAGGCGGATCAAGTCGATAGTAGAGATACTGGATGTGGAAAAGGACACCAAGAACCTTCTCACCCACGACGTATTCGCCTGGGACCCCAAGTCGGATAAGATGAACTTCAGCGGTCGCAGTTTTCTTCTGGAAGGGATCGCCCGGGCAAGCGGAAAGACGATCGACGCCCTGATGGAAGAGATGAGGAGGAAGGAGCAGTACCTGAAATTGATGGACAAGAAAGGGATCAGCAACTATGAGCAGGTCAGCAAGGCAATCAATGATTATTATGTAAACCCCGCCGCTGCGATCGCTGAGCTCAATTGCGCCTGAGGCGGCTAAGTATGGCTATCGCCTTGAAAACCGGAAAGGAAAAGGCGGCTAATACGGAAAGAAAGAGCTTCGTAGATGTGTACAATGCCCTATGCTACCGGGCCCTGGGTAAAAGGCTTGAACCGGACAATGAAAAAACTGGAAAGCTAGCTGCCAGATTGCGTCAGGCCAACATGAACCTGACGCCGGGCATGTATCTGGCCCGCAACTATATTACAGCATTAATCGTGGCCATCATATCTTTTTTAGCTTATTTTACCGTCTTCGCACTGATCATTGAATCGAGCACATGGTACATTTTCACGCTGGCACTAACCGGCGTCAGCGCGGTAGCATCGTTCATGGTCTTCCCTTTCATCGTGACGTCCCGAATATCCAATCAGGCTGGTAAGATCGATCAGGAGCTCCCGTTCACTCTCAGCGAACTGTCCATACTTGCTTCCACCGGCCTCTCGCCGGTGGAGGTGGTAAGGAATATCGCAAAAAGGGAGGAGAGCGCAGAGGTTTCCAAGGAGTTCAAGAAAGTAGTGTTCAAGCTAGACATCGAGGGGAAGGATCTGATAACTGCTCTTTCCGAGACGGCCAGGGACTCACCGTCCAACGCATTCCGTGAGACCATTTGGGATCTGGCGAACATGATACACCAGGGGGGTGACCTGGATGGCTATCTGCGGAACAAAGCGGACGATGTAATGAAGACCAAGAGATTCTCCCAAAAGGTGTTCATTGAGCAGCTGGCGACTTATTCGGACATATATGTCACGTTGGTCCTCCTTGGCGTTCTGCTCATCGGCGTCGGCGCGTTCCTACTGGATGCTATGAACTTTGCGATGATGGGCCTCACTTCGGACATCTTGCTGCTCGGCCTGACCTTCGGGCTGCTGCCGGTGTCCATCGCCGTAATAGGGATCCTCGTATCCATGGCATATTCGAGGACGGAATGATCGCATGAACTCGAAAAAGATGCTAATAATATTGACAATCTCCGCTTTATTATTTGTTTCAGCCGTGGCCGTTCCCGTTCCGGCAATAGGCGAAGTGATCGATGAATCTCCGATTGTGGTCACGCTCGACAGCCCCAATCATAACTCGACCATCACCAACCAAACGCCGTTGATCAAAATATCATATTATTCGCCCGAGGGCATTGATAAGGGCAGCGTCATCCTTTTTGTGGACAATAGGAACATCACGTACTGGGATTCTCCGACCGTAGGCGAGGACAGTATATCATATCTGGTATCTGCCAAATTGTCGGATAAGCAACAGCACAATGTGACCATTAGCCTATCTGATATGGCAGGGAACCATATTGAAAGGACCTTCAGCTTCTTCGTCGATACCACGTTCGAAGAGAGCAACAAGTGGCCAACGCTCCAGGAAATTGCCGTCTGGATCCTGGTGGCGTTCGGGGTCGGAGCGGTCATTTTCGGCATAGTCGTGCTCTATCTCAGGAAAACGAGAGGTTTCACATTCCGCAAGCACTTCGCCAAGCATCCGGTCCCTAAAAGCCTCTTCTTGCTGGTCATACCCGCTGTTGCGGCTCTCCTGTTCGTTCTCTTCCTCTTCGCTTTCATTCTCAGCGACCCAAATGTGTCCTCGTTCGCGTACGAATATACTATAATCGCCGCCATCTTCATCGGCCTGCTCCCGTACGCCATCTACGCTCAGATGGAGAAGAAGACCATTGCCCGCTATGAGCGCGCATTCTCCCAGTTCCTTTTCGAGCTGGCAGACGCCATGCGCGGCGGCATAGACCCGTCGAAGGCGGTCATCGAACTGTCGAAGACCGACACCAGCATTCTTGGCAAGCATCTGAAGATCGCGGCTAGGGGGATAGAGATGGGTAGGCCGTTCGAGGAGATGATCATGGTAATGGTCAAACCCATTAAAAGCAAGCTCATCAAGCGCTATGCATCGCTGGTGGGGGAGTCCGCCAAGGTAGGCGGCGAGATATCACTCGTTGTCCACCGCGCGGCAAAGGACATGGATGATCTTATTAAAATCAGCGCCGAGCGGTCGCAAAGCCTAATGAGCCAAGCGACCACCATATACATCGCCTTCGGGGTGCTAATGGTGATCGTCTATCAACTTATAGGATTGTATCCCTCGCTCGGGGACCTAAGTTTTATGAGCGCGACGGGGGACAGCGGCTCGACATCACTGCCGAACCGCATGGCCTTCGATACCTTGAAACACCGGTTCTTCGACCTGACGCTAGTCCTCTCGATGGGCAACGGGGCCTTGATCGGCCTGTTCACCAGCGGCAAGGTAAAGTACGGGCTCCTGCACAGCCTCGTAATGGTCCTGGTCACGACGCTCTTCTTCATGCTGCTGATCATTTAAAGGTGGCCGCTCCAATCGATGCTACGACCTAGCGCGATGAACGCTGTTCCTAAAATCTTTCCGCCCCCGCCAGCATTTTTCTCGTCGAGGCGGGCGTGATTTACATCTTCGTGGCAGGTTTGTCAGCGGCCGCGCCCACGTCACTAGGTATGCCCTCGCATTCACCATCGCCGGGCTGCTTTTCGAGCTCGGACAGATCAAGGATGAGCTTCACCGAATCTTCATCCACCTGCACAACACGGGCCTTGACCGCATTATCCAGGAGGTTATCGGCCAGCTTAAGCAACATCCTGGGGTTCCCTCTCGCCGCGGTGTTGAGCACACCGATCGCCTCCGGGGTAAATGGGTACAGCGCGTCGATGTCGTCGACCAGCCTCTTCGCCAGCAGCCGTTTGGCCAGCATGAGGCTGGCCTCCCGGTCGTTCAGGGGAGGTATCACCAGTTTCCGGTTGATCCGCTCGTTAAGGGTAGGATGCGAGGCCATCACGCCGCGGAAGTACTTCTCGTCGCCGCTCAGGACGATGAGCACCCCTGGCCGTATCTCGTTGGTGACCACATACAGCGTCTGCAAGAAGCGGTCCATGTCCTCTTTCTCGGGGAGACGGTGCAGATCGTTGATGAGAAGGAAGGCAGGCGCATTTTCGTTTAGCGCCTCGGCGATGGCGTGACCGGCGTTCTCCGGATCGTACCCCTTCATGATATGTTTATTGACCTTCTGGAGCGTCTTGTGCCATTTGGGCAGGAACAGCTTGGACCTGCTCCCCTGCGTGGCGTTATCCATCATTGACTCCAGGATGCCGCGTACCATCAGCTGCGTCTCCGTGGTTACGCCGCCGACGGCACAGAACGCCTCCCTGGCCAATGCCTCCTTCTTCAGCATGAGAAGCCGTTCGGTCTTCCCCGCCCCCAGCCCGCCCATGAGAGCCACCACCGCTTTGTTCTCCGTCTCCAGGGTTTCGTCCGTTATTGTTCGCAGGTCCGCATCGATATCTTGCAGGACATGGTATATCGCCACGTCCTCTAGGTTCTCGCTGGAAAGGTCACGGAATGGGTTCCCGCTGAGCCCATACCTCTCGTAGCTGTTCTTTTCCATCGATACACCCTCGTTCAGACCACACGATAGCGGAGGTCCACATTGATGCTCCCCTCGGTGTAGTTGTAGTATATATTTCGCTCAAAGGACGACCCGCTCATCCACTTTTCTATCCGCATGAACCTTGTAACGCCGTCTGGTACATCCCTTACCAAGAACTGGATGATGCCGTCGGAGTGAAATCCGGCTATGGTCCTCATCTCTTTGGAAAGCAGGTCGTCGTCCAGGAGCTGGACGATTATGGCCCCGTTGCATCTGACTTCCCGGCGTATGATCTCCAGTGTGGATCGGACATTGGCGAGCTCTTTGTCATGGATGAGATAGGAAAGGGAATCGATTACCACCAAGGGCTTCGAGGGGAGCCATTGGCACAGTGACTCGGGGTTCAGACCTTCCAGGCGATGGGCCCATCTACACGAAAGGGCGCTCCATTCCGGCAACTGTTCCATGAGTCCAATTCCGCCCCTGGGCCCCACGTAGACCAGCTCTCTTCCCTGCTCCAAGGCGGTTCGGATGATCGAGCGAGTGAGAGCGGCCTTGGGATGATCTACTCCACCCTCGATAGATACAATAGTCCCGTCAGGGATTTCGTTGATGAATTGATTTAATCCAGGTATCTCTACGGGAACGCCCACGCTTGTATCCAGGTAGGCACATTTCTTAATATTAATGACAATAGATTATGTAGAAAACACATCACCATTTGTAGATATAATTACTCAATGTTTCCTCTTCCATCCCTTTATCTCCGGCCGGGGCTTGGTAGCGAAGGATGCGGCGATTGGATACGGACCGGTCCGGTGTGTCCGAGATCATCGGAGCGCTCATGCTCGTCATGATCGTGGTGATAGCGGCGAGCTCGCTGGCAATCTTCATAAGCGACCAGCAGAAGAATGCTCAGGCCCAGCAGGCTTTGGAACAGCAAAAAGAGCTTGAATCGATTAGGGTCATCAGCATAGAACTGGGCGATGCCTCGTCCCCGACATGGTGGTCCAACATCACCCTGGACGTAGCCAGCCTGTCCACCGAAGATTCGTTGATAACCGCGATCGCGATTAATGACCATTATATCAGATATTCCAACCTCACCAGGAACGATGGCACGCCCACAACCACTTTTTCGTTCGGCCATGACCTCGGGCTGTCGTCCCGAGAACAGATCTCCCTGTCCCTGGACCTAAACGGCTCGACGTTCTATGACGATTATGCCTCCGTTGTCAAGATCGCCAAGACCGATTACATCAAGATCGACATCTTCACCAGTTACCAGAACGAGTTCTCCAGGGCATTCATGCCGCCCTCGGCCATCGCCGTCGTCAACGCGCAGACGCAGTACAACGGCACCGGTTACACCGATTCCTTCCTGCTGGACGGCAGCGGTTCCTCCACCACCACCGACGATTCGTACATTGTGGCCTGGGACTGGGAGGTGCGGTCCATGGACGGTCTTGATCGACAGAACATATCTGGACGGAACGCCCTGGTGACGCCGACCCAGAGCGGTGGATACTGGGCCAACCTCACCGTCACCGACAGCAATGGGATGGCCTCCACGTGCTCGGCGGTGTTCTGGGCGACCCAGGACAGCG
>Ga0302243_1001504_pt1 | contig 15879 bp, 18 predicted proteins | sample AAG_UR_Met_MG_FD_193514 | JGI IMG/M metagenome (GOLD analysis project Ga0302243, IMG submission 193514) | Enriched activated sludge microbial communities from anaerobic digester in WTTP, New Holstein, Wisconsin, United States - AAG_UR_Met | ecosystem: Engineered > Bioreactor > Anaerobic >... | reverse complement strand
ACGGTGCAGCCTACGTCCAGCTCAAGGGATTTGAGGGAATAAGATCCACTGAAGAGATGTTAAACAACTCTACAAAGCAGATAAAGACACAGAGCATTATGACATTCGGATTCCTTGATGACACAGATTCACCAACTACAGCAGGAGACACACCAGGAGTAGTCATCATAGACGTTGACACATCCTCTTAAAGGTGATACATTGACTACAAAATTTTTTATTTCCTTTAATCCTGTCCCCATCCAGTTCCATGAGATCTGGGAAAAGGAAGGCAGGAGAATTAAGGCCGGGGCAGTCTTTGCACTAAATGCAGAGCCAGGCTCAAGAGATGACAGGCTCGCCAATAAGTACGTCAAGATGAATACAATACTATCAATCCCTGAAGAGGATTACAAGAAGTACAGCCAGTTAAGACGTGGGGAAATAGTCGCAAAGGAAGATGAGATCAGGGCAAAGCTCGGGGGAAAGAAAACTCCTGGAGTTCAAAAGCCAAAGATTGAGGAGACACCAAAGCCTAAAGTTAAGGCCAAGGAAGATTAATAATGACCCTCTACCTTACATCTGCAGCTCTGATAAAGAACAATCTCGGGGCGGACTATCCAGAACTTACCGATGAATCAATAGAGGCCATGGCTGTCAAGGCTGAGGCCTACGTTTTTTACTACACCCAGATATCCCCGGCAGTGGAAAATCCTAATGGGATCACAATTACATACTCCGGGGCAGGGACTACAGTTACTCTTGATATAGCAGATGTTGATGATGTAAGGACTCTAACTCTAACAGTTGATTCAGTAGCAGCTGCAGAATTGGACCTCACAGCTACAGCAAACAACACTTTAACAAAACTAGCAGCCGTTATAGATGCGATTGCCGACTTCTCATGTGCATTGGCAACAGGGGCGACAGGCAGCACAAGTTCTTCCAGTCTAAATGACGTGGAGGCACAGGACCTTGTAGCAGAGGCCTACACTGCAACTTACTCTACTTATTCTTTCCCGACAGATTCTCAGACACTGGGAGAGATGATGGCGGCAGCTGAAGATCTGGCCGTATCATACTGCATTGCAAAGATACTGACAATCGAAGCCACAGGGATGGACTACAAGATCGGGCAGATGGAAGTATCAAAAGAGGCCCTATCAAGGGCATTACTAAAGCTCATGTTCTCCTACAAGAATACTGCAAAGGATCATCTTGAAAATATCTCAGACGGACCAAAGAGGCCGAGAAATGCCTACCTTATGAAGCCCACATCATCAGCGGATAACGTGATGGAGAGTCTCTAGTTGGCAGCACCAAGGATAGCATTTGTCAATTCAGGGGCCACAGCCTATTCTCTTGACACTTCAGTTCCTATAGACTTTGGAACTGTTGTAAGGGGCTCATCTTCTGCAGCAAAGCAAGTTTACATCAAGAATTTTGAGACCGATGTTGATCTAATTGCAGTTGAAGTTGATTGCATAGAGCATCCTTATGGCCTTCAGGTGGGCACAGCAGAGGAGACCGCCAATGCAATGACATACTGTGCAACTTCAGGAGGCACTTATGCGGCAGGGCCTTACTATGTCGGGACGGTCTGGGCAAATACTGCAACTACTAACTTTTACTGCAAGTGGGCTCCGCCATCAACAGCAGCACTTGGGGCCAGGGTCTGGGCCATGAGGGTGAGCGGTAACTATGAGTGATATGTATGCTGAAGGGATAACATGCCCATACTGCGGCACAAAGCTCAACAGGTCCTGCTCAAGGACTCCTTTCGATAAGAAGGGTGATGTGATCATAACTATGAATCAATGCGAGAGAAAGGATGGCTCAGGATGCAAAAGGCCTGTGAGAGTGGAATTCATGATCATTGATGATGAGAATTACGAGTACAAATTGGTAAAGGAGGATTAAATGGCAACCATAACAAATTGGAGAACTGACACTTATAATGATGGGGATGTGATGCCGCCTGCACAGGGAATGGACATGAGAGACCAGGTGCTCGCAAACAGCTATGGGACTTGGGAATTCAACTATGTCAATGCACTGAACGGTATGGGAACAAAGCCGACAAGGGCCGTAACAGGGACTAACACAAAGATAGGAACTTTGTCCTATGCAGATGGGTCGGATGCAATAGAAACATTCCAGCCAGTCATTGTTCCTGCTCAATTTGATTCGACAGCAAGCATAACTATAGACATCTACTGGTATGCAAATGCAACAAGCGGAGCCGTTATCTGGGGCCATTCCCTTGTTCCAGTTGCATCGGCAGAATCGATTGACCCTGCACAAAGCTTCACCGATTGGGATGCAGATACGACAGCAGCAGTTGCCAACACAGTAAAGAAGGTATCAAAGACATTGACAGCAGGGACACATGGGATACAGCCAGGAGATTTAATATTTCTTGCAATAAGAAGGAATGACGGCGGTGCAGATAATCTTGCAGCCGCAGCAGTCATAATAAATGTAGTAATCACATGGAGCAAGACCGGATGATATTCGGGACATATCCTATACCACTGGGGACTGACCAGCCGATCATAAAGGTCTGGGACAGTGAATCAGGGGGCAACGAGCTTGACGATTCCCTTGGTGCAAGCACGTATGTCAACTTTGCCACAGTGCCTAGGATATATGAGAGCTATGTCGATATCTACATCTCAGAGGAGCTTGGATTTCCTCTATACAATGCAGTGATCACAGGGGTAGTAAGTGCGAATCAACTAGGCCTGCCAGAGGACACGTATGAAGCTTTACAGGCCCAGGTGGGCGAGGACATAGGATCTGAGACATGGACAGACCTCCCGATGACCATAGGGACGATAGCAAAAGGGGCAAGGCTCCAGGTTAGGCTGAAATACACAAGCTCAGAATCAGTTCTTCTTGGTATGAAGATATTCGCAGTACAAATCACGGGGGGATGGAGTGGCTAATTACGTTCTTACATGTAAAGTCGATGCACCTTATCTATTGCAGGAAGGAGTGGCTGTAGCCGATTTCCCAGTGCTATTCAAGATACCTTTGGCTAATGCAGCCAATCTATTCGGAACAGGTGAGACGGGAGATACCGTCTACTGGGAGTGCGAAGGGGAAGTATTGAAGCATGAGTGTGTGGCAATAGATGCCGATTATGCTTATTTCTGGGTGAAACTCGATCTAGAGACAGATTCCGAGAAGATAGTCAACCTGCACTACGGACCATTGGTCGATAACAATTACGAGGACAAAAGGGCTGTATGGGTCAACGGTGGGTCTATATGGCACTTTCACAATGGATTGACGGACACTATGGGGGTGTCCACTGGAACAAAAACAGGGTCGTTGGCATATACCACTGGTGCAGGGAAATACTACAAGGGATATTATGCAACTACTAATACTTGTGGCTTTACATTTACCCCTATATACTTGCTTGGAACAACATACACAATCATGGCACTTGGAGTTTATTCCCCACCATTAACTCTTGATGGAACAAATAGTTTATTCCTTTGTTGTGGCAGTCCGACAGGGTATGGCTTTGGACTAATGAGACATTCAGGTGTGTCAGGTGTGTATTATGCTTTTTCTGGTAGTTCACTTTCGGACACACAGGCAAGGATTGCAGGAGATATTGATTATTCCCAAGGATTTGATAAAAATTTCACCTGCATTAGGTATGGAACAGGGAATAATCACATATTTGTCCAGGATGCAAAAGCAATAACAGCAACATACCTCTCAACTTGTCCTGCTTCGATTAGCTGCAACACAGTTGGAACTCATGCATATTCTTTACCATTCAAGATGGCAGAACTTTGGATTTTCACAGATTCAAAAGCATTGGAATGGGTCTATGCAATGCACCGAATGTATAAGAACTTATCAGCCTATGTAGAAATTGGAACAGAAGTCGACCTTGGCAATCTGACAGATTTCACAGATGAGAAGGTCTGCTGCATTGCTAACATTGTAAGGCAGCTTGAGATCTACGACTACGACTTCAAGAAGATGGTCTACGAGGTCGGGGACAAGAATGCCCTTTGGAGGCCTCCAGGATCAGAAGGCATATACGTCTGGGGAAAGCTAGAGATGAGGCCCTTGTACGGGGAGGATGTCTCGTTTGTCGATAATCTCTATGCCAACGATGCCTATTTCTACACATTCACGGACTATCTTTATGACGTGCATGACAAGCTAGTTGTAGAAGGGGTGCTCTACGATATCCAGGCAATACAGGTCAATGATGCAGGGAGAGAGACGATCTACAAGACTCTCGTATTGAAAAGACAGCCTGAGTACTATGCATGCTGTGTAGGTGTTGTATCGTAAGGCTTTTATTTCAATTGGCCCTAAATTTGGGTGATGAAGAAAATTATATCTATTCTGATTCTAACTGGCCTTATTTTTTGCATCGGCTGCATCAATCAGAACTACGAGATCAATGATACTTCAAAGCTTACTACCTCAACTCTGGCAACTGAAACTGAAAAAGAGACCGTTGAAGATATCCCTCCGAGCATCCCTTCTCCTGAATATGTCCTGGTACTTGGCCCTAAAAATATCGATGCCCCGGGAGACGATAATCTCAACCTGAATGGCGAGTGGGTGAGCATTTCCTGCACCAGGGGAACGGTAGATCTTGTATCATGGAAGATGAAGGATGAATATGGATGGACCTTTGTATTTCCTAAGGTAATTCTCTATGAGGGCGACACTGTAACAATCTATACTGGATGCGGAAAGAATACCGATACTTCTCTCTACTGGTGTCATGACAATGCGATCTGGAACAATAGCGGCGATAAGCTCTATCTCTACAAGGCAGATGGAACTCTCTACAGGAGATGGAATTTAAATTAAGGCCAGAAAAAGATATTAATTTATTTTATTTTTTAATTTTTCAAAATGCAAGTTTCTCTGCTGCCTTCCATTTCTTGATGTTTGCCCACCCATAGTATGAGATCATAAGGCCAATTAAAGAAACTATTGCACCTATTATCAAAATTGCAGCAAACGGAGTATTCCTTAAAGCAAATGCTGTGGCACTATTAGGATCTCCCGTACCCATGCCATAAAGATAGAAGAAGGAAAGCCCTGACAAAAGGATGTAAACTCCAACAATTATGGCGGCATACCCGAAATATTTCCCCATATCACTATCACCGTCAGAAAAATATCCTTTCTAGTATTTAAAATTTTCTCACACCTTTCTTAATATGCCCATGAATCCTCTATTTTTCAAGGAAAATAAGGAGGTAGATCATGGCAGATTGCTATTTGAGGAAGGAGATAGGGAGCAACGTTTTTAAGAAAATGAAGGACCCGGCCCAGAGCAGGTACTTTAACATCATGTCAAACTACTATGATACCGCATGGAAGTACGGTATAGGTCAGAATGCCAGTAAGACCAAGACTTATGGAAAAGGTGGAGCTGCGGGGTCTGGTATTCATTTGCCGGAAGATTTCCAAGAACAAAACATAGCATCGATGGATAAAATTAGAGAGCAGATGGGAACTAGCAAGGCAATGACGTACATCTCAAACATTGCAAACATCGACAAGCAGCTGAAGGAGAGCATCTCATCTGACAAGGCCAAGGAATTGAAAGAAGAGAAAGACATGAATGTAAGGGCCCTCTATTCTTTGGGCCAGACACAGGCTGGAAGGACGGAGATCATTGGAGATCTTACTTCAGTATTCAAGGACAGGGAGAAGGCAGTAGCCTATTATGAGGGGATAATAGAAAACTATGGAAACTCACCATCTACGGGACTTCCATATGCATCGCCAAAGACAGAAAATGCTGATGTCTATTTAATGCTCAAGCAGTGGAGAGATACTCCATATTTAATTGATAATGCTAAAGATAAGGCCATTGTTGATTCATATCTTAATAAGATTGAGTATGGCCATCCTATACTAGAAAAAGATTTTCCAGAGCTTCAGACACTTATTACAACTTATAACACTCCCGAAAAATTAGCCGCAGCAAAAGAAAATGAGTACTATGCTTCAAAGAAGAATGATTTGTATGATTTCTTAAAGGATGAAAAGAATGGTCTCACACCAAGTCAGTCAAACACTTATTGGAACATATACAACGATATCAAAGACGGAAAGCCCTTACAAGATTGGGAGATGAATAAGCTTTCAGAAAGATATCCAGAGTTTAGAGAAACAATCGACATGGCAGATCAGAAAATTGAAAAATCTCTTAGAGAACTAATGGAAGAGGTTGATAAAGGAGGATCTGGTGGCGGGAGAGCCGGTCAGCCTTCAGAGGGATCTAAGGCATTTACCAAGGCTACAGTTGAAGGTCTAAATGATGACAAAGTTTTAGGCCAGGGACTATTCGCATCAATAATTGCATTATGGAATAAGGAGACACCAGCCATTGCTCCTTTTGTCGGTCAAGGAATTGAAGATGCAAATATATTCACTCCTAAATCATTTGGCCCTAGAATTACAAACAAGGAAGGCACAGATGATCAGGGGCTCTTTACTTACAATCCGATAACTGGAATGGCAGGTCTTAGCTTTCTTCCAGATATTCCTGGAATTGTCATAAGTCCGATTACTAAGACAGTATTCGGCTACGATGCCGTCACAGGACACACTGCAAGACCAACGGTGGGTGACTGGGTATCAACTATTCTAACAGCTGCAGGAGCTGCAGAAGCAAGAGGGGTAAACGTTCTAGGGACTGCAAGGACAACTGTGAGTGACTTCTTTTCTTCCAATCTAGGTAGATTTCCAGGGGGAAAGGCTACAACAGGAGTTGCAGATGATATAATCAAATCAGGAACGAAGGCTGCAGACGATCTTGCAGGAGTAACAAAAGATTCAATTAATAAGGCTTTTATCAATGATTTAAACAAGGTACAGCATACGTATGAGTCTATTGGAACTAAGAACTATCCATCATATATTACTGAGAGTGGAAAGAAATTTTCGTCCATGGATGATGTAGTCAGCTACCTAACAGCTAAGAGGGATGTAGCTATTTCAAGTCTTGACGATATGGCTAGGGAGTCTACCAAGATTAATAATTATGTCAGTTCAGCAAAAACATTGACTGATGACGTTTTGAAAGAAGGAGCAAAATATACTGATGATTTTTGGGCCAATATGGAAAAGGCTATGGGAAGTGGAACTGAGAAGGCTTTAGAAAATTATGGAGTTGCTCAAGCCGGATCTAAAGGTATATTCGGATTTTTACCAGAGTCATTGCAAGGCCCTGCAAAAACAGTAGCTGCTATAGGGGCAGGATATCTTGGATTGCTAGGAACTGTAGGATTCGGAGGCTTTTTAGTAATGGATGATCAGATGCAGTTTGACGAGTTCCCAATTACTAATGGGCTAAAAGAAGGATATTTTGCATCTGCTTCAGCAGCAATGGCAGCAGACCAGCACAAGCATAATACCTGGCAATTTGGATCTGCTCTTCTTGCGGAATTGGTCACCCTCCCATTTGCAGCAATTGACAAAGCTACAGGCCTTCAAACTCAGCATAATCTCCCGGTAGTAGGTCAGGTAATCACAGCATACCAAGCATATGGTCAAAGAGGAGAAAGAGCTGCATATGATATTTCGCAATATGGATTATGGAAAGGAGATTATAAGACTGGAAGACCATCGACTAGAGAAGAAATAGTAGACTGGTACGATCTGCATAAGAACGATAAAACACTCTTTCCAAATCCCCCTACTGGTGATTCCTACAATACTGTGAAACATTCTTACTATAAAGCAGTGGCAAACAATAAAAATTATGATGCAGATGTAAAGCAGATTTCTCAAATGGAAGGAACACCATTAAGTCAAATTTTAGGTAACAAAGATTGGCAAAAGGCAGATGAAAAAACTGGAATAAAAGGACAGGGACAAGGCACAGGCTTTGGGGTAAATCAGCCTGTATCTGGAGTATTAGGCAAGTCTGTTTCAGACCGTATTAACACCCTTCTAGGAGACAAGACACTGGACAGCTTCCAGATTAAGACTCTTGGGGAAACGTTCAAGATCCCTGGCATTGACAAGCTGAACAACCTCTTGAGTTCCGACAAGATCCAGGAGGCAAAAGAGTACCTTTCAAGCAAACTGGCTGAAGTTGTCCCGGGCTACAAGCCCTACGAGAAATCGGCATGGTCTACACCCGGCAGTAATTACAAGCCCGATAGATCTGGGATATGTCTTTCAGCATGCCAGAATGCATGCCAGACGGCACAAGTCTATAGATCTAATAACTGCGGATCCTCACAATTCTCAGCATTCAATGTAGGCTCTGGCTCAGGTGGCGGAGAGGCCCACGGAGGCGGAGAATGCAGGGAGTACGGATGTGAGGCAGTTGCAGAATCAAGGGCCATACTCTGCGGAGAGGGAACGTCCTGTGGATCTAAACAGGTGGTAGGATGCGCAGCATGTGAATCTGCAGCAGAAGCTCTTCAAACCTTAAGATGTGGAGAAAGTTCTACACCTCAGCCATCATGTGGATATGATCTATCTGGTGTAAACATTGCCGAGGGAACATCCGCAGGAGGCCTTCCTGTAGAAAAGACACCCGAGGGAAACGTCCCGATGGAGTACTGCGCTGGTGGATCAGAGATTTGTTCACAGGGTGAGAGCTGTGATTCCTCAGATATCTCAGCAGCACAGGCCTCATGCCACGGGTGCGAGACGGTCTGGCAGATGGGATGCATGTCAAAGGAGCTTGGAATGAGGAAGAAAAAATGAACATCTCCCTCATCCTGACAAAGGACTGTAATCTCCGTTGCAAGTACTGCTATGAAGATACTGGCCCTAAAGATAAGGCCAGCATGTCCTTTGATACTGCCAAGGCTGCCCTGGATACCCTCCGCCCTTCAGAGGTCACTTTCTTTGGCGGAGAGCCCCTAATCCAAAAGGAGCTGGCCCTAAAAATAATAGACTACGGACTTGGCCTTAAAATTAAGGCCTATTCTTTCACAACTAATGCGACACTCATTGATAAGGAGTTCCTTGAGGCCCTAAAGATAAGGCCTGCAAATGTCAATTTTCTTGTCTCAATTGACGGCCCGGAGAACGTCCACAACAGATTGAGGCAGAACTACAAGGCCACGGAAAACGGAATACATCTTTTAAAAAAATACGGCTATAATCCTGAGGCAAGGATGACATTTACTCCCGGGACAATCCCTCATCTGGCATATTCGGTCTACTTCCTGCATGGCCTAGGATTTAACAATATTGCTTTTCTCCCTGCAGATTCCAACAAATTCGACTACACTGACGATGACTACTTTGAATTCATGGTGCAGCTGACGGAGATCCTCTCCTGGTATGATCAATTGCCAGAGGAGGCAAGGCCAAGGCTAAAGTTCCTGGAAGATGTGAAAAATACCAAGAATGCCCCATGCGGGCTAGGCACTGGCTATGTGGCCGTGGATGAGAAGGGCGATATCTACCCATGCCACAGATTTGTTTTTATCCCTCAGTCAAAGATAGGCAATATTGATTCTGGCCTTAAAACTGACCTGAAGGAATTCTACTCATGCTTTTCTAAATTCAACTTTGCAACGTGCAGCACATGCGGGGCACAGAAGTTCTGCTTCGGTTCATGCCCAGCAGCAAACTACTTTTCCCATGGCCATACTCTGGTGCCAGACCAGAAGATCTGCAACTTCAAACGTGCAGAAATAGAGCTAGCATTAAATTACCTGAAGATGGAGGTAAAAAAGATTGTACAATAACACCTACTTCGACCTGGAGACAAAAAACAAGATGCCAAAAGGCGGCAGTACAAAAGATGCAAAGATATCCGTCATGGTCTCTTGGCTTGACATAGACGACTACCCTCTGGGCACTGAGGAGAATGAGCTAGAGGAGCACATCCCAAACTTTGAGATAGCAAATAAGATCATAGGCTATAACTCGATGGCCTTTGATATGAATGTCCTCTCTAACTACATCAACGTCAAGCGGTACCAGAAAAAGCACTTCGACATCTACCATTATTTACGGACAAAGCATAAGGTAGCCCCAAAGCTCTCGGATATCTCAGTTCCCACTTTGGAGATTGACAAGTACAACTTGAAGATGATACCTGCAAAGGCATACCAGCTCGGCCTTATATCAGAGCTATTGACCTACTGCAAGCAGGACGTAAACATCACCAAGGAGATCTGGGAGTATGGCCGGGAGTTCAAGCATCTATTCTATCTGGATCATAAGGGGATTAAAAGAAAGGTGAAGGTGAATTTCAAGTGAAGGACGAAAGTTTAGACCCATACGGTATAGGAATGAAGCTAGGGGAGATAAGCTCTAACATCGTGACTATCTTCAAAAAGCTCGATGCTATGGAGCAGAGGATGGCTGATCTCGAGGACTGCCACACTACTACGAGGGAAGAGCTTAAGAAAATGCAGGGAATGCAGAATGGAATATCGGAGAAAAACGAGAGCATACTGAAAAAGCACAGCCTTAAAATATCGCTAGCCGCCCTCCTTTTGACAATCGGAAAAGTTATTATTGATTTCTTTTCCAGCAAATGATTCTTATTCTCTCAATACATTTTTTTATTAATTACTTATTTTTGAAAACTGTTTCCCAACCATAAAGTATATAAGTATAAGTAAGTATTAATAAGTATATGTAAGTATTAGAAGATGGTAAGATGAAAGACATCCTTGAACAGTACAAAGATTTTTTGATGATTGAAAGGGGATTATGCCCGGTGACTGTCAAGGGGTACTGCTATATCATCAATGACTACTTTTCTAAGTATGATCTAGATAAGGAGAACATGAAGCTCTATTACAGGGCCAGGATGGAAAACGGGGCGGAAAGAAATACTTTAAGGAATGTTGCAGCTGCACTAAATCATCTTGCATCGATGGCTAAAATAGATCTGAAGATCAAGCCACCAAAGAAGCCGAAGAAGATGCCCTTCATCCTGACAGAGGAAGAGATGACAAATCTTTTGGACATGATGGATGAGCTTACCTACATCTACCCTCATAATCTCTATTATGCTAGGGACAGGGCGATAATCTATTTGCTTGCAACAGTGGGCCTAAGGTGCTCTGAAGTCTGCTTTTTGAAGGTGTCGAATTTGGACCTTCGGAGAAGGATCTTAAACGTCTACGATTCCAAGAATCAGAAGTATGACATTTCCATTATGTGCCCGGGCTGTGCAGCTGCGATAAGAGACTACATATCTGTTTTTAAGGCCAATAGGTATGAGCTGAATGAGTATCTCTTCCCTTCCAGGAAGTCTGAAAGGATCAGGAGAAATCAGATCATAGCGATAGTAAAGAAGTATGCGGAGAGGGCAGGCATAGAAAAGGAAGTTTACCCGCACCTGCTGAGGCATAGTCTAGGCACTCTGATGAGGAAGAAAGGGGCAGATGCAATAGACATAAAGGAGCAGCTCCGCCACAGAACTCTTTTATCTACAATGATCTACATGCAGACAACGTGGGAAGACAGGCAGAAAAGATACGACAAGATCATCACCAGATAGTGAAAAACGGTAATCGCTACCGAAATACTTTTAAGCTTATATAGATAGTTGTCATTAGCTCTAAAGAGTATTTGCTTTTTTGCCCAATCGTGCAGGGCTTAGGACCCTGTCTCGTAGGAGTTCCCGTGTTCAAATCACGGCCCCCGCACTTTTTTTATAAAGCTAATGTGGCATTGTTTTTTATTTTAAAACAAGTTAGTTTTAAGGCCAGAAGTTTATTAATTTCAATTATAGTTTTTGGAATGAGAAATGATTGAAAGGAAGATTAGCTAGAGTAATTTAATTCATCTTCAATCATATAAGATAAATTTAGTAGGATCATGTTCAAAATTAGTAGATCTGCAGTTAGGGCATCTTACAGGAGCCTTAAATGTGTAATTCCCCCACACTTGCATTTTCCTGCAAACTCTTCGACTAATCTATTATATTCGTCCTCGTTTATTGGTTCTCCAGGATAATTATCTTGGATATACTTGTCGGAAGCCCCAGTTGCAACGCAATAAGGTATCTTAATTCCTTTTATGAATTTTAAATGGATTTCACCCAGTTCATGAAATGATACGCATCGTAACTCGCCGCACTTGTCGCAGTGCAGGTCGTGGACAATGAATCCGCCGCCCATGCGAACTTTGTATCTTGTGCCACAATCCTTGCATATAGCTTCAGAAATACATCCCATGCATAATATAAAGAGTTACTACTATTTATTGCTAACTAAAGCTTATCTTACTAGGATATTTCTTTCATGCTCTTTATAGATGAATTTGTTTGCCCTTTGATGGCTCAACAAACTCTAAAACCCCTCCTTTCTTAGAGCCCATTTTATTTGTGTAATAAAGTAAAATAGCTTTGGAAGCCTGGACTCTTTAGGTGATCCATATTTGGTCTTTCCAAGATGACTTGTTATTACATGGAGAATCTTATTTTTCAATTCCTCGTCAAACCCATCGATTATGTTGAAAATATGGATTAACCTTAAATCCAAATAACTACAAGCTGCCCCTTCTTTCAACAAAGCCTCATTAAAAAAAGCGCCATGCCTTTTTCACAAATTATCCAAAACTCTTTCTTGGTCACAACATCGTCATAGGGAGCATCATAGATCTTAACCTTTACAACTCTCTCTATGATGTCATTATATCAAGCGATACAAAGTATAGATGATCTTACAAGGGTATTGGAAAAATTTGTACGCTTTTTACCTAAAGTACTTGATGCCCAATACTATACTCGATGATTTAAAAATATTCTTATGTTTAAAAATAGGAATCAAAATAATCAATTAATGATACTATTCCTTATATCCGAGCTGTTTGGCCTTATCTAAACATTCATTTGCTAGGGTATCTCTACCGAGTTTCTGAAGTGTAACTCCTTTGTTACGCCATGTATGTGCATCCTTTGGATTTAACTCAATAGCCCTTTCAAAACACAACAATGCCTCTGAATACCTTCCCATATTTAATAGGGATATTCCTTTGTTACGCCATGCAAATGCATTATTTGGATCTAGTTCAATAGCTCTTTCGTAACATGACAATGCCTCTGGATATTTCCCTAGCCTAAGGAGTGACACTCCTTTGTTACGCCATACAGGCGCATAATTTGGATTTAACTCAATAGCCCTTTCAAAACACAACAATGCCTCTGAGTCTCTCCCTATATTTAAAAGTGATATTCCTTTGCTACGCCATGCGACTGTATAGCTTGGATCCAGTTCAATAGCTCTTTCATAACACTTGATTGCATTTGCAGCATCACGCGACTCAAGATACTCATTTCCCTTTCTGTTAGATTCTACAGCTTCAGGATTCTTACTTTCCATACGTTTGTACTCTTCATATGATATTGGATCCAATATACCGTTACAGTAGGGGCAAGTTATCCATATCCTTCTTAATCCCCTGCCACAATGCCTACATGAAGAAAAGTAATTAGACTGATCTTGTTTTTCCTTTGACAAACTTTCTCCGCAATAAGGGCAATGTGGGAATTCACTGGAAATAATTTTACCGCATTTTTTACAATTTATTTCTTCCATCTTTACCACGTATAATTATAATTTTCATCTTTTATAAAAATATGGAAAAATCATGGGAAAAAGAGGAAAATTATTTTTCCAATAGAAATTACTCTTTCTTCCAATTCCAGAACTTGTTGCTTGGCATCACTTTCCACTCCTTGTCCCGACACTCTGTTCTAACTGGGATCAAAATGTTTCTAATCTTTTTCATCGGGCAGATGTGGCATGGGCCTGGACTCTGCTTTTTGGAATTACCGGAATAGCTGCACCTGATGTATGAGAATGATCTGCTGACATGCGATCTTTTGATGTGAGGGCATGTTATGCTTTCGCATTCATTTCTTGTGGATGCTATTGTTATGTGCTTGCCATGCACCTTCATCTTTCTGATGCTAACATACTCAGGTATGGTCTTCTGGACCTGTATCTTATAGAAAAAATCAAGCCTTGTCTGTATCAGATTGTTGCCCATGGCCCTAATTTTAGGGCCAGGTATATTATGCAAATCCTAGAGCAAAATAGTATTTAGTATTTTTAGGGCCAAAAATATTTTTATTCATTCCATTTTTCTTCAAAATATCGATCTATCTCTTTCATCTCATTATTGAAAAACTTTTGAAAGTTATTTTCTATCTTTGATTTTAATACTTCTAAGTCATCTTCATCATATTCATTAGTTGAGAGTATAGTTGTACTAAGTACACTATGCCATTTTGGACTCAAGTTCTTTTTTGTTATGTTAAATAAGTCTGGCCTCTCTAAACAGAATCGGTGGAGTTTTTCCCTGTATTTTGCATTTCCAGGGCATATACTAAGTCTAAGCTGAATCCTTTTATTGATGTTTACAAAATAATAAAAGAAGATTCTTTCAGATACCTCAGAGCCTAGTTTCTTAATTTTTCTGTCCAATATATTTGTAGTAAAGTGTATGTAAGTCTTTTCTCCAGAAATTTTTATCAAGTCAAAATTAACAAGCATCTCGGCCAAGTATTCACTTACCGTGAGCTCAAGGTCAGGTCTATAATCAAAAATCAAATCAAGCGCTTTTTTATGCTTGGAATAAATCTTCCTGCATATATCTTCAATCTCTCCTTTCTCCACTATATACCTCCTTAAAATCCTAGTATACTGGTCAATAAAACTATAAATGTTACCCGATAGATAATCTTTTTTATGCTTTAGGATGCCTTCAAGCAATTCAGCAATAGATCCGTACGGGAAGGGAATCCAATCTGAATCGCTAGGCTCTATTCCATAAGGCGTCAAAAAAATTAATAATCTGTTGTAATCCGGAAATTCATTGCCCATAATTTTTTTATATCTTACAAGCTGATCATTTGTTTCAGGGCTATCAATCTTGTTTTCAATGGCTACCGCCACTTTTTTGTTTTTCTTCCCTTCACCCCTTATCAAGATCAAAATATCTATATTTTTCCATTCTCGTCTTATCTCTACATCTGAATAGTTGAATGTTTCAAAATCAAAAAGTGTTAAATCAGACTCAATGCTTCCCTTATTCGCGGAATAGAATCTTTTAAGGAACTGCCTCAAAAAAAAGCTCTCTAGCGAATGATTCTCATAAGGATTTAAAAGCCATGCCAAAAAATCGGAATGCTTTAGCTCAACTTTTTCTATTTTCAAGACCTCAAATACATTGAATATATCAAGCATCTCTTCAAGCTTTTCCAGATCGGGATTGTTAAGGACAAACTCCTCCAAGGCCCTTATCTCTTCAGAATCTTCCATTTAATCATTTAGTTTTTTGATTTCTAATATAAAAAGGTAACTTAATTCATTCACGGCCCAATCTGAAATCAATCCATCTAAAGTATTGTGCATTTGGAAACAATAAAGCTATATACCTATAATTCCTTAGTTAATTGATTTTATGGGATTAGAAATACCTGAGATATTAACGATATCAGAACAAATGAAAGAAAATTTGCTGGGAAAAGAAATTACAAACATCATTTTGACCAAACACTTAGAATCCACAATCAAACAGGGGATGTCAAATCTTGACAATAGAAATAAGGATATATTAAATTCCAAAATAAAAAGAATAACCTCTAAGGGTAAGTGGATATTTTTAGAGTTTGAAAATGGCAGTATTTTAATGTTTGGCGAAATAATAGGTAAATTTCTGTATATCAAAAAAGATTTGCCATTACTTCCAAAATACCATGTTAGTTTTCAATTTGATGATGGGTCCATCATCACACTCAATCTTTTCCTATACGCATTTATAGTTGTTGCTACATTAGAAGAGAAAAAAGTTCACAGATATGCCGGCAATATTGGTATTTCTCCAAATGAATCAGAATTTACATTAGACTATTTTTTACATGTTTTATCAAATAATGAAAATAAATCAATTAAAGCT
>Ga0302243_1001503_pt1 | contig 15889 bp, 26 predicted proteins | sample AAG_UR_Met_MG_FD_193514 | JGI IMG/M metagenome (GOLD analysis project Ga0302243, IMG submission 193514) | Enriched activated sludge microbial communities from anaerobic digester in WTTP, New Holstein, Wisconsin, United States - AAG_UR_Met | ecosystem: Engineered > Bioreactor > Anaerobic >... | reverse complement strand
CCTCAGCGACATCAAGATCAACGGGATCTACGCGCACGTTCCGCCGACCTCGAGCTCCGCCTTCGCCATCACCTACGACGCGACCAAGGAGTACACCGGACGCCGCCGCCCGCTCAGGAAGCTGATCAAGAAGAAGATGGTGTGGGAGTCGCTGGCGGACATGCTGCTGCTAGAGGACATCGAGAGGGTGAGCGCATGAGCTACTGCACCGTGGCCGAGCTGACGGCGTACACCGGATCCTCGCTCACCGAGTCGGAGCAGCAGGCGCTCATCGACCTCGCGGACATGGAGATCGACGCGAGGCTCGCCGCCCACAAGCTCTCTGGCAGTGGCGACGCCGCGATCAGGGCCGCCTCGCTGCACCTGGCGGCGGCGCTCATGAGGACGCGCTACCGCATGGACGGCACCATGCCCTCGTCCTCCTCGTCCGGGGGCGTCTCGCAGAGCGACAACGCCGACGCCGCGATCGCCTCCGAGCGAGCGACCGCCGAGGCCCTCATCTCCCAGTTCATCAGCGCAAACCCGCGCGGCGGTCGCTACCACGTGGCGAGGTCGCGCTGATGTCAATGGAGGAATGAAATGACCGAATTCGTAGAGCTGGCCCTCTTCGTCGCCGCGGCGGCGTTGCTGGGGAACGTGGTAAGGAAGTACGACCCGCCGGTGACCATGAAGCTGGTCCAGGAGTTCGTCCTGGGATACGGCGGAGCGGTGATCGCAGCGGCCCTGACGACCTGGGGCATGATGTCGTCCGGCATCTTCGCCGTCGACTTCGAGCCCTTCGTCATCGTGGCCATGAGCGCCGTCGGCGGGATGTCGACGGTCAGGGCGGTGCTGAGCAAGTTCGCGCCCAAGGCCGAGGAGTGAGAACGATGGCCTTCGGCGAGGAGTACCAGGACATGACCGACCGCATGATCCTCATCGAGCTGGCATGCGACCTCAAGGCCATCAAGGGAGAGGTGGCCGAGCTCAGGGAGCAGGTCGGCAACATCAAGTGCCCCTCGCCGAGGTGCCATGACCACGAGCAGCGCATCAGCAAGCTGGAGGACCACGAGAAGATCGTCGTCGGGGTGCTCTCCGCCGTCGCCGTAGGCTCCGGCGTGCTGGTGTGGGTGCTGACGCAAGTATTCGGGGGATAGTCCAATGGCAACGGTTCGGTCCAGCGACCCCAACAAGGTGACGCATGAGGTCGTCGCCGCCCCCGGGCAGGCGGTGGACATAGTCAGCGTCAAGCTGCACGATGGTACCAAGGTCCTCACCGTGGACAGGGACGGCCTGCTGCAGGACGTCGCCGTCCCGGTGTCCTCGCTCGGAGCGGGGCAGCTCGCGCTGAGCGCCATGCCTAGAGCGGCCTCGGGAGTGCTCACCGCCAAGGGCGAGGACGTCCCGCCAGCGTACGAGACGCTGGACATCGGGGACATCCTCAGCGGTCAGATCGCGCTGTCGCAGATGCCCCGCGGCGCGGACGGTGGCTTCCTGGCGGGCAAGGGCGTCACCGTGGACCCGGAGTACCGGACCATCGCTCTCAACGATCTCCCGGAGGGGACGGGAGTTCTCAAGGGGGTCGGAGGCCATCCCACATACCAGGCGCTGACCGAGAGTGACATCCCGAACATCAGCGCATCCAAGATCACCAGCGGCAACCTCGCCCTCGCCAGGCTGGCGACGGGCACGGGCTTCCTCAAGGCGTCCGGAGGAGCTCCGGGCTACGCCTCGATCGCGCTCGCCGACCTGCCGACCGGGAGCGGCTTCCTGGCCTCGGCCGGAGGAGCTCCTGCCTACCGCACCCTGCTCGCCGGGGACATACCGAGCCTGCCGGCGACCATCCTCACCTCGGCCACCATCGACGGGGACCGCCTGCCGGCGATGTCCGCGAGCAAGAAGGGCGCCGTCCCCCCGACCGGCACGCCCAGCGGGCTCTATCTCCGCGATGACGGGACCTGGGCCGCTCCCGAGGGCGGGGGCGGTGGAGGCTCCGGCAGCGGCGGCCTCGGCAACTACAAGTTCATCGTCTACAAGGACGGCAGCACCTACAAGGCCCTCACGCCCAGCGGGACGATCGCGTCGTCCTCGGCCTCTGCGAGCACCGTCATCAACTACGCGCTCACGCACCTCACCTCCGGCCGATCGTGGAAGGAGAAGGTGACGCTCCTGGGGGACATCACCCTGGACTCTAGGATGGAGCCCGAGTCGTACACCATCATAGAGGTCATCGGCAGGGTGTTCCAGGCCGCGAGCGCGAACCAGCAGATGCTGTACGCCTCCTCGGAGACCGCCATCGAGATCTTCGGCGGGGAGTGGGACGGCAATCAGGCCAACCAGGACGTGGACGGCGTCACTGTGTACGGCTCGGACTGCTGCGGCATCCACCTGGTTGGCTGCACCGACGTCGTGCTGCACGACCTGGTGATCCACGACACCCCTTACGACAACATCCTGCTGACCGCGTGCCAGCACGCTCTCGTTGATAGGGTCACCAGTCATCACGCCGGCACCTACGAGAACGGGCCGTCGTGGTTCGGGCATGGCATCATGGCCATCGGCTCGCACCACCTGCGGATCTGCAACTGCCACATCCACGACACCGCCTCGGGAGGCATCTACTGCTACACCGAGACCGACGAGGTGGCGGAGAGCGTGTCCCATTGCAGCTTGGTGAACAACCTCGTGGAGCGGACCATGACCTCCGGGCTGAGCATTTCGCTCCGGGGCGCCGAGGACACCGGCTCGTACGACGTCATCATGGGCAACCAGTGCGTGGACTGCGGTATGGACGGGATGCACCCGAGCATCAATCTGGGGTACGGCGCGGGCATGCAGGCCCTGTACGGCATCGTGCTCGGCAACACCGTGTCGCAGACCGGGGCGTACGATTGCGGCGAGGGCATAACGCTCCATTGCTCGCACTGCGTGGTCCTCGGGAACACCATCCACCACGTCAAGGACGGTGGCATCGTGCTCGGGGCCGGCGACCACAACATCATCGCCAACAACAACATCCACGACCTTCAGGGCGAGACCACCAGCGCCATCTTCCTGCTCGACGGGTCGTACAACAACATCTACGGCAACGTCATCGCCAACATCCCCATCACCGGGATCTACATCACCCCGGAGAGCGAGGGCGACGCCCCGTCGTACAACTGGGTGCACGATAACCTCGTCCAGGACTGCGGGGTGGCGTGGGTCCGGGTGGCCGAGGCCGAGAGCGTCGGGAACATCGTGGAGCGCAACTGCTGCTCTGGGACCGGGACCATCTACAACAGCGGTACGGGGACCGTCATCCGTAGCAACCCTGGGTACCTGACCGAGAACGCTGGCGCGGCTACCATATCTCACGGGACCTCCTCGGTGGTCGTGAGCCATGGCCTGGCCAAGACTCCGACGAAGGTGGCGGTCACCGGCTCCTCGAGCGATACCGCCGCGCTGTACGTGACCTCGATCGGCTACTCGAAGTTCACCGTCAAGGCCAAGGACGGGAACGTCGGCGAGGACCGCACCATCTACTGGAGGGCGGAGTATTGACGACCCTGGACCTTGGGGGCAGCATCGTCACCATCTCCGGGGACGCGGTCGAGCAGCTGCACCTCATCACCGACTCGGTCGGCGGCGGGGCGCTGATCATGGACGCAGGGGCGGCCATCGAGTTCGATGACGCCGAGGGCGCGGGGTTCGCGTCGAGCGTCATGAGCGTGATCATCAACGGCAGCGCGGACGCTCCCTGCCGCGTTGAGGGTACGCTCGCTCACCCCTTCGCCATGCCCTCGCCGTCGGCGATGATGCTGGCGACGCGATGCTCGTTCATCAACTACTCCGGCGCGGTCTCGAGCCCCACGTGGACGCTCAATAACTGCAAGTTCGTGGCGCCCCTCAGCATCTCCCCGCGCTCGGCGATGATCGCCCGCACGCTGCATCAGAGCGTCAAAGTGGAGCCGTTCACCGGGTATGATGACTCGGGGCAGCCCATCTACGGCAACGCCGTGGTGGTGCCCTGCGCCGTGTCTCCGGTGACTCGCCGCGAGCGCACCGCCTCCGGGGACATTCACACCTTGGTCGGAACGCTGATCATCTTCGCCGGGGACGCCGACGTCAGCGACAAGGATAGGATCACGCTCATCGACCACCCGGACCGAGAGCCCGTCGTCGCCCAGGTCGACCTGTGCCGCGATTCGCGCGGACGCATCGAGCATCGGGAGGTGAGGTTCTGACCCACTACGTGCTGGACGGCCCGACGCAGCTCAAGGAGGTCATCCGGAGCGCTGCCGAGGAGTTCCCGGCGGAGGTCGCCGACAGCCTGATGTACGTGGCGACGACCAAGACGCTGCCGACGATCAAGGCGGTCACGCCGATCGACACCGGGCTGCTACGGGCAGCGAACCGCGTGCTCGGCCCGGACATCGCCCCGGGGTACGTGGGCATCACCTTCTACAACCCGATGGAGTACGCCGCCGCGGTCCACGAGAACCTGACCGCGCACCATCCGAGCGGCACGCCGAAGTTCATCGAGTGGCCGCTGCTCGCGGACATCGAGGAGTATCCCCTGGAGGTCCTGAAGCGCGTGAACCGGCTCCTCGCCAGGAGGGTGTCCGCCCTTGGCTGAGCTCGTGGCGCTCCCACAGATGGTCGACGACCTCGCCGGCTACCTGGTGACGCAGGGCATCGAGACGAGGACGCGCCTGGTGCCCGACGCCCCCGATCACGTCGTGGTGCTGCAGCAGACCGCCGGGCTGGCGTCCGACCTCGCCGTCCCGATCGACCGCCCCGGCCTGCAGGTGCTGATCAGGGACGCGGACGTCGAGGCCGCGGACGAGGTCGCGAGGACCGTGCTCGAGCTGCTCATCGACGCCTTCCCCCTCGACGTGGAGACGAGGCGCTACTACCGCATCGAGCCGACGAGCTCCTCGTCGTTCCAGGAGCGGGACGGCAAGGCTCGCGCCATCATGACACTGAACTTCGTGGTCGCTAGGTCTAGGCACCGCGTGCTCAACGAGGACCCCGTGGCCGTGTCCGGAGCGATGCTGAGCAAGGGCAGCACGGACACCGCGATCGTGGCGAACCTGCTGCGGCTTCGCCTGCAGGAGCTCGGCTACAGCGTCCCGGTGTACCGCTACCAGCTGCCGGACGCGGGCATCAGCGAGTGCATCTCCATCGTCCCGGCCGGCGGGGCGGCTCCGTCGCTCGCTCGTCCCTACAGCTCGCCCGAGCTCGTGGTGAGGACGCGAGCATCGGACGTGGCGGTCGGGGAGACGCTGGCGCAGCTGTGCCACGATGCGCTGCACCGCGCCTACTCCTACGAGGACGCGGACACCGGGCGCACGGTGCACTACCTGGCGGCGCAGGGGTCGCCGGCGCTGTCGTCGAGCGCGAAAGGGTACGAGCACGAGTTTCGCTTGAGGAGTTTCATGGACAGGTGAGGAGGATATGACAGCACGAGGACCAGGGAATCTGAAGTCGCTGTACTGGCTGGCGGAGTCGGTCTACGGGACCACCCCGAACACCCAGCAGCAGTTCGGCCTCAAGACCAAGAGCTGCACGTTCAAGATCGACCCCGGGCAGCTGATAGACTACTGGCCGGACGACAAGCACTACGCGCAGGCGGCGTGCGTGAACACGCTCATGGAGGCGGCGTTCTCCGTCAAGGGGAACGCGCTGGTGAACGCGTCGGGCTACGACTGGCGGCAGCCGCTGCTGGAGGGCGCTCTCGGCGCTCTCGGCGGCACCTCGGCGCTCGGCGAGCTCCCGAGCTACTCGATGATCGTCGAGGACAGCAAGGGCTCGAACTACGGGAGGTTCCTGTTCAACGGGTGCAAGGTCAACCAGCTCGTCATGAGCGTCACCAAGCCCGGCGACGAGATCCTGTTCGAGGCCGAGATCATGGCGCAGTACGCTGCCCTGGCCGGAGGCTCGCCCCCTACGGCGGTGACGGGCCTGCAGTCGCTGACCCTCGGAGCGCAGGAAGCGCCGCCCTCGAGCATGGTGCTGCAGTGGGCCTACCCCTGGACGCTGACGCCGAACGGGGTGGCGCCGTTCACCATCTTCCCCAAGTCGTGGAAGATGACTGTCAAGAACAACCTGACCCGGGGGCCTGGCAGCAAGACCGGGGCGGACGGGTCGCAGTACCACCTGACGCAGCAGCTGCACGAGGGGGTGCAGGAGATCGAGCTGGAGGCGGTGCTGTTCGTCGAGGACCTGACCCACATATCCAACATGCTCGCGAACAAGAAGGTGGACTCGCTGAGCACGCAGATCGGGGGCAACACCATCGCGCTGACGAACGGCAACTACATCGTCGGGAGCGACTCCTGGCCCGAGCTCGTCCAGGACGTCCACGAGCACACCGTGAAGTGGCGGTTCACCGGGGTCACGGTGACGTGATGACCCTGTGCCCTAACTTGATGGAGCAGCACCGCCGGACCTTCAAGGTCGCGGGCTGCGAGCTTCGATACTTGAGGTTCGTTGACTACCTGCGCTGCGTGCAGCAGGCCGGGCTGAGCGACGAGGTCGTGTCGCACGTCCAATACCTCCTGGGCAAGCAGCGCCTGGGGGAGGAGCTGACGGCCGACGAGCTCCAGGACATCGCCCGCTTCGACCGGGCCTGGCCGAACCTCTCGCTGGCCGCGGCGTGCTTCGTCGTCCCGCGCATCGAGTCGGCCGACCGCCTGCAGGTGTTCCTGTACTCCCTCGGGGAGGAGGAGCGGACGACCATCGACCTCTACCTCCGGGAGCTCGTCTCCGCCGTGCCGGAAGGGTTCGCAGGCGTCGAGCACTTCCTCAAGCTCAGCGGGGTCGCCCCGATGCCTAGAGACCTGGACATGACGACGATCACGCTGCAGCAGGCGATGTTCTTCGGGCAAGCGATAAAGGCGGCCGAAGCGGCCAAGGAGGAGTGACATGGCGACCATCTCCTCGAACGCGGCCAACGGGCGCTGGAACTCCGGCTCGACCTGGAGCACCGGCTCGGTGCCGACGCTCAACGACGACGTGACGATCGTCAGCGGCCGCCCGGTGATCGAGCCCTCCGATAGCAGCGAGATGAAGTTCAAGACCCTCACGCTGCGCGACCAGCTCACCTTCGACAACGACATTCAGACCGCGGCGGGGGGCAGCATCGTCATCGCCGCGGGCGGGAGCATCGTCCGCAAGCAGGCGGCGTACCCCGTCCAGAGGCGCTTCTACTCGGCGTCCGGAGCGTGGTCGTTCCTGATGAACTACCAGTACCCCGACACCAGGCGCGTTGACGTCGGCGGCGTCAGGCTCGAACGCAACTACATGACGCTCTCGTGCCTGGTCAACGGCGGCAACTACCCCTACGCCGGCTCGCTGTACTTCGGGGACCAGGCCGCCGGCGAATACTGGATGTCCGAGATCGGCAAGCCCTCCTGCGGGAAGCGTGTGATCGACGCCGCCAACCAGGGCGTCGGCCGGAACTACTCCAAGCCGTCGCACGGCGTGGTGCGGCACATCTCCGTCAAGCTCAAGTTCCCCAAGGAGGCCGGGGACAGCGTACCGTACTCTTACGACTACGGGGAGACGCTGCGGCGCTGGGCTCAGAGCCCTTACCCCGTCCTGCTGGCCGGTAGGTACAACGTCTTCAAAGGGCACATCGAGTCGATCAACTACCAGGATGTGAAGGGTAACTACCACTCGTGCCAGGTGTCGCTGGTGGAGGCCCTCGATGGCTGAGATGACCCCTCTCACCGCGGCGCAGGCGGCGTCGTTCATGCCTAGCGAGTACACCATCGACGCCCTCGAACCGAGGCCGTTCGACCCCTCGGCGGTGCTCAGGACCACCAAGACCGCCAGCGAGGGCGTCGGCAAGATCAAGAACGCCTCGTCGCAGATGCTGGCGGCCGCCGCGCTGCTCGGGTTCCAGTCCAAGGAGCTGACGATCGCCGCCGCCTCGTTCGAGCTCATCGCCGGGGCGATGGAGGCGTACTCCGCCTACCGCATGCTCAGGGAGGCCCTCACCGTCGAGCGCATCGCCGAGGGCATCGCCGCGCTGGCCAAGTACCAGGTGGCCGCGCCGATCGTCGCAGCGGCCGCCGTCGGCGCTGCCCTGGCGTTCAGCGAGGAGATCAACAGCGCCGTCCGCACCGTGGACATCGAAGGGGACTATGGCACGCCGGCGGGAGTGCGCGAGCTGCAATCCCGGGTCAACAGCGCGAGGTGGTCCTGATGCTGAACGGCGAAGTGTCGTACTCGTTCACCATGGTGGACAACGTGACCCCGGTGTCGGAGAAGATGGCCGACGCCCAGGAGAAGCTGGCGACCAAGGTCAAGGCGACCACGCAGAGCCTCGACTCGCAGCGCATCGCCAACATCAACACCCTGACCTCGCTGCGCTCGTTCAGGAGCGGCATCGCCGACGCCAACAACGCGCTGCGCGACCTCGGGCTGATCAACGACGCCACCTATCAGTCGTTCCGCAAGGTCTCGGCGGGCATCACGCTGTTCACCGCCAGCGCCGAGGCCATCAAGGGCGCCACCGCGCTGATCCGCATGGCCCGCTCGGCGACCGCCGGGCTCGCCGTCGCCTCGGTGTTCGCGCGCATCGCCGAGAACCCCGTCCTGGGGGCGGCCGCGGTCATCGGGGCCGGGGCGGTCGGCTACGGGTTCGCCACCATGATGAACGACAGCACCAGCGCGGTGACGAACAGCACGGTGAACAACACGACGAACATCAACGTCAATGGCACCCCCAGCCAGGAGCAGCGGGTGGTGTCGGCCGGGCTGAACACCGGGAGCTACTACCAGTGAGGTAACATGTCGCACACCTGGAGACTTGAGATCTATCACACCGACGGGAACAACCGTCTGACCTCCGCCGACGGCGACGACGTCTCCGTCACGGAGCACCTGGGCCTGGCGTCGCAGCCCAAGTTCGTGCAGGAGCGCAACCAGCCCCGGTACCTCGAGGTCCGCATCAACAACCCATGGGCGGTGGCGGCGTGGAACGTGATGAGCTCGTCGTTCTCGCTGTGGTCCGCCGGGGTGTCGGCCAGGATCGGCCCGGGGGCGTTCGCCCGGTACTTCGTCACCGACGCCGTCACCGGCTCCGAGTACCAGGTGTTCCAGGGCCGGATGCGCTCTCCGCCCTCGAGCGACGATGACGGCGTGGTGACGGTCAAGTTCTACGACGAGGCCATGGTGCTCGGGGAGTTCCGCGACCCCTTCGTGGTGTTCGCCAACGCCCGCGACCGCATCGGGGACGCGCAGCTGGCGGGGTATCCGAACATCATCTGCTGGTACGACGTGAACAACCGCATCAACGCCTGGCTGCCGGACGGCGGCATCGCCCAGCCCCTGATGCGCCTCACGCTCGCCGAGCCGGTGAGGCGGCACGATCGCACCAAGGGCTCCCCGGGCGACGCCTTCGGGGGGGCGGTGAGCACCACCCGCAAGCTGATGGCCTTCTCCATGCCCGAGCATATATTCTACGGCCTGGACCTCTACCTCAAGGGCGGCAGCTCCAACGCCACCGTGCGGGGGCTGATATACAGCGCGGGCTGGGACGGCAGCAAGTGGGTGGTGGGCTCGCGCCTCGCCATCAGTCAGGACGTGACCGTGCCTGCCAACTCCGCGCAGGCGCTGTACCGCTTCATCATGCCCGTCCCGGTGACCGTGGGCGCGGTGTACTTCGTGGGGGTGGAGAACACCACCGCCAACACCGTCACGATCGGCGCGTGCACCGACGGCGAGGTGCCGGCGGAGATCAAGGGCTACGCCGAGGGATGGTCCTCGTGGTCCTACAAGCCGGTGGACCGCTCCGGGGGCTCGGGCACGGTCGGACCGTGGGCCTGCGCCCTGCTGACTCTGGAGGAGCGGGAGATCCCCGCCTCCGACTACCAGCTGACCGACGTCGGCTCCCAGACCCACCTGCTCATCGCCCATGGGGACACCTCCCTCACCTCCACGGACATGAGCACCTACGGCCGGTTCATTCGCGCCACGTACTACTACGGCCGGCTGACCGTCCCGCAGGTGATGACCGCCCTGGCCAACCGGGCGGGGTTCAGCGCGTCGCAGTCCGCCGGGTTCGGCTCGGCCGCCATACTGCCACCGTACTACACTGGCACATACTCGTACCTCGAGTGCCTGCGTGAGCTCGCCGACATCTACGACGGCAGCATCGGCCGGCAGTACACCTTCGCCGCCGATGTGGCCGGGAACCTGGGAGACAAGGTGCTCAAGATCGGCCTGCGCTACAAACCATGGGCGGACGGCTCGCAGTCCTACACGCTCAGCAACGCCGAGATGGACGTGGAGACGTCGAGCCTCCTGAAGTGCATCGAGAGCGAGAACCTGCGCCGCAACTTCGAGAGCAAGATCGGGACCTCGCGGTACATCGGGCGGGCGTTCGACGGCTCGCCGATCGCGCTGGAGACCGACGACCGGCGGTGGAGCGCGCAGGGCTCGCTGGTCCTGGAGACCGGGTCGCCGATGCAGGAGATCTTCATGGACTCCACGCTCTCCACGGTGGAGGCGCTGGCCGTCGCAGCGGAGGCCACCGTCCGCGAGGCGCACGTCAACCACGTCGAGGGGTCGCTGGCGCTCTCCAAGCAGCTGCCCTCGTTGCTCAACACCGACCGCGCCTCGTACAACTACGGGCAGGGCAAGCCCTTCGCCCTCAACGTGCCTCGGCACGGCCTCTCGGGCTACGTGGCCGCGGCGACCAGGCTGACGCTGGAGAACGGGCGGACGCTGCTGGAGCTGGACAACTCCAGGGTGCAGGACACCACCGCCATCAAGCGGTCGATGGACAAGTCGATGGCCTCGGAGTCGTTCAACATCTCCGCGCTGCCGGACACCGTGTACATCCACGCGAGGTACAACGGCACGCTGCCAGGCACCTCGGGATGGGACCGCATCCGGCTGCACCGGGCAGACGGATACAACCTTGACACCACCAGCATGGGCACCATGGTCCGGGTGGTCGACGATCACTGCGGTCCGGACGGAGTAGGGTACAGGCACGCCATCGGCTACTTCCCAGGGGGCCGCCACAACTCGCTGTCCTCCTACGTCTACAATGGCACGGTATACCTGTCCCCCATCCAGGCGGTGTCATGGGGGAACGGGAGCAACTGGATCACAGTATCGCTGCCCAATCCCGTGTACACGTGGAACCACCAGAACCTACTGGTGGACATCAGGGCGCCGAGGTAGGAGGATGGGAGACATGGACAAGGAGAGGCTGGAACGGATAACGGACATCGGGGCCGCGGTGGCGGTGTGGACATTGACCGCGTTGTTGGTGGAGGTCATCGCCTTCGTCACCTGGTTGTGGTGCCTATGGCTCTGAACGGCCTCGCCGACCCCAGCGTCGGCATCAACATCCTGCGCGGCGGAGCGGTCAGGTATATGAACCAGGCGTTCGGGACGAGCGGCCGGGCCAACGAGGGCTCGACCACCATCCTCCCGAGCGCCGACGATTGGGCCTTCCACTGCACGCGGTACTCGAACCTCAAGCTCAAGGGCGTGAGCATCGACCGAGGATGGGGGCACGACCCCCAGGCGTGGCAGGCGATCATGAGCGCCGGCAAGGAGCGCGTGGCCGATGCGTTGCTCACGCAGCTCGACGCCGCGCAGATCTACGGGATCAAGTGCATCATCACGCTCGGGGGGTTCTCAGACCCCAACACCTGCTCGCAGGCGTACTCGCTGTTCGATCCCAGCTCTCAGGACTATCAGCGGTTCGTCGATCTGGCTGCGTTCGTGGCCGACAAGATCTCCGGGCACCCGGCGCTCGAGGTCCTCGAGCTCCTCAACGAGCCGGACTACATGCACGTCATCACCGGGTACTGGCGGAAGCGGTACCCGGCCGGGAGGATGGAGCTCCTCAACGCCTACGCCATCTGGCAGGACGGGATGATCAGCGCCGTCAAGGGCAAGCAGCTCCGCAAGGGCACGCCGATCGGCATGGGCACGGCGATGGACTCCACGCTGTACTGCGATGCCAACGGCAACGGGGCGATGCCCTGGGCCACCGCCGAGTGCATCAAGGAGATCATCCCGCTGATGGGGGCTGGCTGCGATGTCTGGACGCCGCACGTCTACCTGGGTCAGAACGATCAGGTCCACCGCGACGTTCTGTTCAGCCAGAAGTTCCCGTCCTTCGCCCAGGCTGCGAAGAAAGCGGGCAAGCGCCTGGTGCTCGGCGAGACCGGGGCGCTGTACTACGGCGGCATCTACGAGGCGCAGATGGCCCAGGTGCTCGACGCGCTGGGCATCGACCGCTGCTGGATGATCCGGTGGTGGACGCCCACGCAGTACACCGTTCCGAGCATCCCCGCCCGCGTTCCCTACTCTCCCGCTCCTGCGCCGACCGAAACGCCAACGAATCCGCCTGTCGAGTCCAACGATCCCTCCGATCCGGCGCAGGAGCCTCCGGACGAGCCGGAGGTACCCCCGGAGGAGCCCGAGGAGCCGCAAGAGCCGGCCGAGGAGGGGCCCGACGACGAAGAGCCGAGCGAGGACCCGCCGGAAGCTGACGACCCCGAGGGGGGAGCGGACGAAGGGGAGACATCCAGCCCCGGAGAGGCCGTACCGCAGGACCCTTCGGAGCCGACGCCGGAGACGGGCCGGGGGCTGGTGCTGGTGCAGTTGGTGCGGTGGGTGCTGAAGCTCATCGGCAGATTCAAGCGCAAGAGGTGAACAGATGCTGGACGCAACGCAATGGGAACTGGTCATCGGGACCGCCGTGATCATCGGCGCTCCCTTGGTGACCTGGGGTCTCGGGAAGGTCCCGCAGACCCGGGCATGGATGCGACGGATGGCCGTGGAGGGCTACGCCTACCTGGACAAGGTCAAGGCGGACGTGCCCGCCGCGGGCATGGAGGCTTGGCAGGCCGCATACGATGGACTGGACGCGGTCATTCAGGCGCTGGCCGACGACGAGATCACCGCGTCGGAGCTGAGGCACATGGGCAAGCACGCCGCCGAGCTCGTGCTGGCGGTCAAGAAGCTGATCGTCTGAGGCGGCACCGTGGCGACCGACGAGGGGGACATAACGCTCCGGGACATCTGGGCCTCGATGGAGTCCATGAGGACGGAGCTGACCAGCAAGATTGATGACCTGGCCGACGAGGTCCGGGACAACGTCTGCGCCCAGCGCAAGGAGTGCGACGAGCGCATGGAAGCGCATGATAAGGAGCTCGCCAGCCACAGCACCCGCATTGCCAGGCTAGAGTTCGTGGTCTGGGGTGTGGTCATCGTCTCCGTCGTCGGCATGTCGCTGTGGTTCGCGCACCTGGCCGGGGTGGTGCCAGGGTTCACGCCATAAACTCTTTCTCTGTTCTCTTTCTACCCAATGATAATATTTATATACTTATAATGCATATGCCTTATTAGAGGCAGCAACATGGTCACTAAGAAAGACATCATGGGAACGATGGAGCACAGGATAACGAACGAGCACATCAGCGGGCAGTGGACGGTCTGGGACCTCACCAAGAGCGAGATGACTTGTGGAAAGTACGTCGAGCGGCTGAAGAGGGACCACCCTGGGGCCAGGTATTTCATGCGCTCCCGCCAGTTCGGCGTGCTGACCAGCGATCTGGAGGACTGAGCATGTACGTCATCCTGGACATGGACGGCGCTGAGCTGGCGCGGGCGGCGGACGCCCGTGAGGCGTGGGCGGAGATCGAGCGGCGGTGGCCCAGGGCGACCGTCAGCTATGACAGCGCGCACGGCCGCGGGATGTCCGCGCTGTACGATCTCGCCAATCACGCCGCGGTGGACGGGCGGAGGGCGCTCATCTCCGACGGCGAGGAGCGGGTCGGGTGGGCGGACGTGCAGACCGAGGATGAGCGTCGCCTCGACCTGATCGACCTGGGCCTCTCGCCGAACGAGGCGAGGGCGGTGGCGTGGGTCGAGGCCGGTCGCCCGCAGGCCGACCTGGCGCGGGAGCTCGGTGTCCGCCCGCAGGCCGTGGCCTCGTACCTGCGGCGGGCGAGGGAGAAGGTGCTGGCCCTGTCGATGCCCGAGGACGCCTCGGAGAATTACGGCGACACCCCGACCGCGGTCCGGCGCGCCACGGAGCGCGGCAGAGGGGGCCGCTCCTGATCCCCGGGCTCGATGCCAGGAGCGGCATGGAACGATGGCCCGAGGACCGCGGCGGCCCGCCGTGGCCGCCGGGCATCTAGAATCTAGACAGCATCATTATATACTCACACATCATTCTAGATTCTAGAAGCCGGAACACAGACCGGCTTCGACGGTCTGACGACAAAGAGCACTGCCTGACAGCGCAAGCTGTCGCCTCAATGCCAGGCGGGGCGGGGGTGCTTCTGTCAGACCTCACCGATCGCCCCACTGGCTCCAAGTAACCAAGGAGGTCTGACACATGGACAACGAACCTAGATACCGGCTGACCAGGGCCCAGGTCCTGGCGAAGATGGAGAGGGAGCTGCGCTCGGCGCAGGAGTGCGCGGAGAACATCGGGTACCCGACCCTGGAGCGCGACGCCAAGGTCGAGGCGAGGACATGGCAGGAAGCGATCGAGCTCGTGAGGCTGATGGAGGCGTGAGCATGGACAAGCATGTCAAGATCTACCCCGGAGGCATGCGGTACACCTTCGCCCTCGAGGCGCATGGCGACAAGACGGTCCTCCGCGCCACCAAGGAGGGCAAGGACAGCAACCCGGTGACGCTCAAGTTCCTGCTGGACGCCGACGACTGCGAGAGCCTGGCGGCCAAGTTCGACCGCGCGGCCAAGGTGCTACGGAGTGAGTGAGCGTGTCCGCCCCCAGCTACACCATTCAGATCATCATGCCGTCGAGCGAGTTCCAGCACTGCCCGCTCTGCGGCCTCAAGCTGTTCTGCGCGCCCCTGATGACCACCAACGGCCCCGAGGCCGAGGTCAAGGTCTGCCCCAAGTGCGAGGTCGCCTGGCCGGTCCAGGAGGACTGAGCATGGCCGAGGAGCAGATCATCGTCCACCGCAACGAGGACCAGCGCAAGGACAGCATCGAGATCGGGACCGCCGGGAAGGGCGGGGCGCTCAAGGTCTACTTCGACGCCGCCGCCCCTGCCGAGCAGACCCGCGCGCTCATCGACAACGCCAAGGCCGCGCTGGACTACGCCCGCGGGCTGATGGGGGCGCAGTGATGCCCTCCCCTTCCTTTTCACTCTACCCCGCGGGGTTCGGGAGCGTCGAGCTCCTGGGCGGCGCGGGCATCGACTGGAGCGAGATCATGGACTGTTCGAAGTGCGGGCGCAGGGACGGGTGCGCCGGGCCGAGCGCGTGCGAGAGGGAGCAGGACGCTCTGACCGCGGCGGAGGTGAGGCGGGATGGCTGAGCGCAGGGGGACCGGCCCGAAGGCCGACGGCTCCGAGGTGGTGAGGCGATGAGGTCCATCGAGCCGCGCTGCTACTATTGCGTCCATGCCGAGGGCGCGTGCCCGGATTGCGTCGAGCGCTCCGCGTTCGAGCCGACCAAGGAGGCCATCCAATTCCGACCGAAGCCCCGGATGTCACCACGGGCGACCTGGCTCCTAGCAACAGAGGGATTCGAATGAGCGACAACGACGACTGGACGGCCCGATACAACGAGGCCAGCGCCGCCTACGGGCGGATGTACGCGAGGGAGAAGCGGGCCAGGGACCCGACGGTTCGGGCCGCGCTCAAGAACGCGAGGGACGACGCCAATGCGATCTGCTGCGTGATGCTGCGGTCGTACCGGGGGGCTTAGAGATGCACCCCGACGAGGACATGGACCGCCGCGCCGAGGAGCGCGAGCGGCGCATGGAGGCGGCGGCGCAGTGGTGCCTGGAGTGCGGGGAGCGCATGGAGATCCTGCCCCCCAAGCAGGCAAACCGGGAGATGCGCCAACTCCCCACAGAGTCTGACCCCGTGTGGTATGGGAAAATTCATGGGATGGGAGAGTGTGTCCTG
>Ga0302243_1001500_pt1 | contig 15917 bp, 12 predicted proteins | sample AAG_UR_Met_MG_FD_193514 | JGI IMG/M metagenome (GOLD analysis project Ga0302243, IMG submission 193514) | Enriched activated sludge microbial communities from anaerobic digester in WTTP, New Holstein, Wisconsin, United States - AAG_UR_Met | ecosystem: Engineered > Bioreactor > Anaerobic >... | reverse complement strand
ATCGAACGCTTGGCCGAGGATGTCCTCGTTGGGCAGGAACACCATGCGGAAATGCCCCTTGCCGTACTCGGGGCAGAAGCCGCTTCCCGGGACGAGCAGAACGTGGCTCTGGTGCAGAATGTCCAGAACGAAGTCCTTGTCGGTCTTCCAGTGGTTCGACTCGATCTTGGGGAACATGTAGAAGGCGGCCTGCGGCTTGACGCAGCTCAGGCCGGGTATCTCGTTGACCCTCTTGTAGGCGAACTCCCCGCGGGCCTTCAGCTTGCTGCGCATCCCTTCCAGGTGGTCCTTGGGGTGCTTAAGCGCTTCAATGACCGCCATCTGGCAGGGCGCGTTGGCGCTCAGGCGAAGCCTGGCTTGCTTGTGCACCGCCTCCTCGATCTCGTCCAATTGACCAGTGGTGTCGTGGAAGGCCGCGTAACCCAGACGCCAGCCGGGCAGCAGGTCCACCTTGGAGAAACCGTTCACCAGTATCACCGGCACATCCTTGGCCAACGTGGCGGGCGAGTAATGCTCGCCCTCGAAGGTCATGAGGTCGTAGATCTCGTCCGATATCACGAACAAGCCGTACTCCCCGGCCAGGTCCACTATCTCCTTCAGACGCTTCTGGCTGTATACGGCCCCGGTCGGATTGTTCGGGTTGATCACGGCAATGAACTTGGTGCGCGGCGAGATCTTCTTGCGAAGGTCATCGATGTCCGGCTGCCAGCCTTCCTCCTCGATCGTCCGGTAGGTGACGGCCTTGCCGCCGAAGAACTTGGGAAACTCGAGATAGGAGGTGTAGCTGGGACCGGGAACCAAGGCCTCGTCCCCAACGTCTATGGTGGCCGCGCAGATCATCTGAAGCGCCTCGGTCACCCCGTTGGTCACGACCATGTCCTTGAGGCCCAGGTCGATGTGGTTCTTCTTGTTCTCCTTCTCGATGATGGCCCTACGGAGCTCGACGTTCCCCTCGGACTCCTCGTAGCCATTGTCGCACTTCTCCACGGCGGCACAGAGAGCGTCCCTTACATGTTTCGGCGTTTCAAAGTCGAACTTGTTGGGGTCCCCGATATGCAGCTTTATGATCTTGTGACCCTGCTTCTCCAGCTCCCTGGCGGGAAGCAGCATCTCCCGGATCGCATAGCTGATACCCATCGTGCGCGCGGTGGCTTTCATGGTATCAGGCGGGATGATGAAATTACTGCTATATTAGACTTCGATTCTCCGTCACGATGTTGGAACTTGTTTCCTGGACCGGCATTGTGACCGATTTTCTTGAGGAACATACATTTTATAGGGGTTCCTGCACTAGCCGCGTACATGGCCGAGGTCCGCCTAGGTAAGATGCATCTCCGGTGGTGCGATCATTGCAACGTGCCGGTACTGGAGGACGTCAAATGCGGCCGCTGCGGGAACGCTACCCATCAGGTGGAGATGACCCCTCCAGGCGATGCCAGGCCTGCCTTTCAGCATGACATCGACTTCGTGCGGAAGCACGTCGACATACAGTTCGGAGCGGGCTCCGGTGAGGCTTTGCTGCCGGACGGTCAAGTTTACCTGTTCAACAAGGTGCCCGCCCTGGACCGCATGGACGAGGTCATCGCCGATGGAGATGTGGTCATCACCATGCGCTACGACCTCGGCATCGGCTGGAGAGCCCTGCCGAGAGTGAAAGCGGCGGCGAAGATCGTGCGTAGGGCGAGCAAGAACCTGGTCTGGGCCGATCAAGGGGCGGTGGAACCGATCCTTGGCAACCAGAGCCTCATGGCGCCCGGCGTCAACAAGGTCATCGGGGATTTCCAGAAGGGCGAGGAAGTAATAGTCCTGGACCCGGAAGGCAACGCCCTGGCCACCGGCGTCGCTCGCATGTCCTCGGACGAAATGCGTAACGCCGAACGGGGCGCGGCGGTCAAGGTCCGCTGGGCCGAGAGGAGCGTTCCTCCGGCCGAGAGGCCGAAAGCCGACTGGAACATCGCCATCGAGGCGAACGCAAAGGTCATGGAGAGGCGGGTAAGGGAGGGAGTGGAGTTCGTATTGAAGTTGGCCGAGGAGCACGCGGACATACCGCAAGTGGTCTCCTTCTCCGGAGGGAAGGATTCCCTGGCCACGTTGCTTTTGACCAGAGAGGCCGGACTGGACCTTCCGGTATTCTTCATCGACACCGGGCTGGAGTTCCCGGAGACGGTGGCCTACGTTCACCGTCTGAAGGACGAACTGAGGTTGGACCTGGTGCTCGGAAAGGCGGAAGAGGACGCCTTCTTCGGCAACCTGGAGTTCTTCGGGCCGCCGGGAAAGGACTATCGCTGGTGCTGCAAGACCAACAAGCTCGGTCCGACGGTCAAGGCCATCGTGGAGCACTATCCTAACGGAGTTCTGTCGTTCATAGGCCAGAGGCGTTACGAATCGGAGCAACGATCAGCGAAACCGCGCGTCTGGCGCAACCCATGGACGCCCGGACAGATCGGAGCCTCCCCCATACAGGATTGGACGTCCCTGCATGTTTGGCTATACACCTTCAAGAGCGGCGTCAGCTACAACCCCTGGTACGAGAACGGGCTGGACCGCATAGGATGCTTCCTCTGCCCGGCCTCGGACATGGGCGATCTGGATGTCGCGAGGTCGAGCCCTACCTACGAGCGTTGGGATGCGTTCTTGAGAGCGTACGCCGAAAAGAAGGGGCTCGGCCCGGAGTGGGTGGAGCACGGGCTCTGGCGGTGGAAGAGGGTCCCGCCGTCGGTGATGGAAGAGCTGAAGCGCAACATACCCGGCTTCGAGCTGGTCCGTAAGGAGGTGCCCCGGACCGGCGAGGGAAACCTGCGTTTGAAGATGCAGGACGGTTTCTCGCCCTGCACGCTGGGGTTCAGCATCGAGGGGGCTTTCTCCCGCGACCTGGACCTGGACCAGGTAAGCAGCGTCCTGAACATGGTCGACGAGGTCGACGTGGGCGTGGACGAGGGATGGTGCTCCGTCGGCAACGTCACGATATTCCGAGAGGGCGCCTTGATCGCCAAAGGTGCGGACCAGGAAAAAATAAAAAGGGACGTGGAAAAGGTTCGCCGTGCGGTGGTTAAGGCCGAGGAGTGCGTCGGATGCGGGGTGTGTATCGCCAGATGCAAAGAGGGTGCACTTGTGCTGATGCAGGGGAAGGTTCGCGTTGAGGCGACTCGATGCATCCATTGCGGGGATTGCTTCGAGCCTTGCCCGGCGATCAGCTTCGGCGACGCCGCTTTTGACTTTTAGAGGCCACCGGCGACATTTAGTGGACGGTGGCCTGGTCGGTCGGCGCAGCCCTCGTTGACCCCCTCCGCATCAGCGCACGAAGTCTATGTCGTCGTCCCGGTTGCGCGGCCTCTGCTGTTGGTATTGCTGCTGGGGCTGCTGCTGGTATTGCTGCTGATATTGCTGCTGGTAGCCCTGGTTGCCCTGGGTGTTCTGCATGTTCACCGGGGCGCCGCGGCTGCCCATGATGTACTTGGACTTGGCGCCGGTGATGATCAGCAGTACCTTGACGACCCCTTCAAGCTCTGGGTCTATGGAGCATCCCCATATTATGCGAGCACGGGGGGATACGCTGTTGGTGACCAGCTCCGCCACGCGCTGAGCCTCGCCCACGGTCATGTCCGGACCGCCCACCACGCGTATCAAGGCGCCCTTGGCGTCCTTCAGCTCGATCTCGCCCAGCATCGGGGAGGTCAGCGCCTCGTGCACCGCGGACTTGACGCGGTCGTCCTCATCGCTGTTGCCCTCTCCAATACCAACGAAGGCCACTCCGCCCTCGTTCATGACGGTCATGATGTCAGCGTAGTCCAGGTTGACCAGGCCGGGCTTGGTTATGATCTCCGTGAGACCCTTGATGGTCTGCATCAGCACCTCGTCGGCCACCTTGAAGGCGGCGTCGACCGGCAGCTTGGGCACCAGCTCCAGAAGCTTGTCGTTCGGTATGACGATGGTGGTGTCGCATATGAGCCTCATCTTGTTGAGACCGTCCAGGGCGTTCTCCATGCGGATGGTACCCTCGGCCTTGAAAGGCATGGTCACCACGCCGATGGTCAGAGCGCGGATCTGCTCCTTGGCTATCCTGGCCACGTAGTGGGCGGAACCGGTACCGGTACCGCCGCCCATTCCGGCGGTCACGAACACGATGTTAGAGCCGTTCAGGAACTCCCTGATGTCGCCGTCGCTCTCGCGGGCGGCCGCCTCTCCCATCTCCGGCTTGGCTCCTGCGCCTAGGCCGCGGGTGGCGCTCCTTCCGATCAGGATCTTGCGCGGGGCCTTGACGGTCAGCAGGTGCTTGGCGTCGGTGTTGATGGCGCAGAGCTGGGCTCCGTTTATGTTCGCTTCCCAGCAGCGGTTGATGGTGTTGCATCCGCCACCGCCGCAGCCGATGATCTTAATGCACACGTCGAGTTGGGCGGCGATCTTCTCCAGGTCCTCATCGATGGAGGACTTGGCGGGCGCTGGCCTCGACTCGACCGGCTCCGGCTTGGCGGGCTCGGCCTTTCCGTTGTTCGTTCCTTCGTACTTAGTGTTCGCTAAAGCGTTCTTAACCAATGAACTGGTCATTAGTGCATCCCTCTACGTAGGATAACGAAAAACGAAAATATATATTTATCTGAAATTTAAAGGCCTGGACAACGGATGACGGATGTCAGACATGAATTTAGTGACCGCCTCACATGACCGCCGAGGGCCAGGACACGTCCTTTACGCTTGGCGACCCTTCGAACTCCCGGAAATAGGTCACGTACAGCTCCTCGGCCACCATCGGCAACGGTTCCTGAAGCAGCTTGAGGCATATCAGTCCGACCGTGTACAGGGCGAAGAGCAGCGAGGGGTCCCTGGCCGACCATCGGTCCTGGGCCTTGTCGCGCATGTAGGGGAAGACCTCGTCCCTGAGGAAGGAACCCACCAGATCGATGAGCTCCATACGACGGGAGGTGACGTTGAGATCGGTCCCCTTGGACACCAGTTCCTTGAGCCGGGCTATCATCCAGACGTCCATGGCGTTCAGCTGTTCTAACGGAATATGCGGCGCCTCGGTCAGCATCTCCCGGATGGACATCCCTAGCGACCGGACCTGATCGATGGTCTCCACCTCCCGCAGCTTCTCGTCGATGATATCCTTGGTGTAATCGAAGGAGCGCTGCTTGTTGGCCCGGGACGCGACGCGTAGCGACTCCTCGATCCTGCCGCTCATCATGCCCAGCTTCGATAGCTCGGGAGTTATCTTCAACATGTCCGCCAAGTAGTTCTTCATCGTCTCCACGGCTCGGTAGCGGTGCTTCAGAAGCTCCACGACCAGGGAGATGTCCTCCATCGCCTTGTCCCGGTCCCCCTCGAGGAGGGTCACCTTAACCAGTTCGGCCAGTGTAACGATGTCGTCGATGAATATGTCCCGGCTGCGCGCCAGGTTCATTAGCAGCAACGCTTGCTCATAATCGGCGGCGAAGGAGTCCGTCCCCTCGCCCCAGATGCGGACCATCATGGTCCTGATGCCCTTCCGGACCTCCTGGTCGGGGTGCGAGAGGTTCTCCAGGACCGCCGCCTTGCCCTCCCTGCTCTGCGATATTGCATCGAGAAGACCGCGAATGGATTCTCGAGCGTCCTCGTTCTTGGCCTCGGTGTTGCGGAGCAGAGCTGCCACCATGCCCTCTGGATCGTCCTTGGCCGCTCTGAGGACCCGGGACTCCATGCGCTTACGCTCCAATGACAGGGGCGAAGCCAGGGATTCCACGAGTATCGGTTCTATACGATCTGCCTCGGTCCTTCCTTTGGCGGATATCGGCAGAATGCTACGCAAAGAGACCGGAGGCATACGACCATAATGGAATTGGTCCAATAAGTCCTTTTGTTCTGCACCGCCTTGTCAGAGGACCATTGGGCAAAGACTTTATTTCCATTTGCCATATTTCTCCCGGGAGATGCGGGGCTTGGACGAGAAGGAATTTGAACAGATGGTGCAGAAGGTGTCCGCCCTTGAAGGCGTGATATCGGCCTATGTCTGCTCCCGGGCTGGTAACTTCGTCAGTGGCAACACGCCTAAGTTCGCCGACCGTAACATGTACGCGGCCATCACCTCGCTAGCGTACGGTACAGCGGAACAGGTCGGGAACGAGATGAACGACAACCTTCGTTATGTATCCCTGCGCTTCTCGGAAAAGAACCTGCTGGTGGTCGCCATGGGTCCTCGGCATCTGCTCGGCCTTTTAATCGATGGACGCGCCGATCAGGAACAGGTGCTGAACAAGGTGCGCCCGTTCATCACCTGATCACATCTTCTTGAAGCCGCGTCCGAACCACTCGCCGATGCACTTGACGCCGTATGCTACAGAGTCCGCCTTCGGCCGGTGCTTTCCGCCCGTCTCCCCATCGAACGACAGGATCTCCCGGACCACGTCATCCGCGGAATGGCATTCCCTTGAGCTAACGAAGTAGGCCTTGCCCACCGTGGACGGTTCGTGCGAGTCGCTGCCGGCGGTGAAAGGCTTGCACATGCTGACCGCAAGCTTCGCGGCCAGATCGTTATGGTTATGCGTGGAACGGCCGTTGTGTATCTCGATGGCGTCGAAATCATTGGCCAGGGTGACCTCTTCCCCCAACCCGGACCACATGCGGTAGGGGTGGGCGGCGACGGCGATCCCTCCCTGCGCCCTGATGCGGTCGATCGTTTCCGCCACCTCGAGCCCGCGGGGGACCTCATCATGAACGTTGTAGGCCAGTATGTGACCTTTGGCCGAGGATATCTCCATTCCCGGGATGATGAGGAGGTCGTCTCTCCTCAGGGAGATGGCGTAGCGGGAGCCCTCCAGGGAATTGTGGTCCATGATGGCTACCCCAGATAGCCCCTTCCTCACACATGCCTCCAGCACCTCCTCGATCTGGTTCTTGGAATCGCCGGAATGGCTGGAATGCACGTGCAGGTCGAACTTCATCTCACTTTCGCCCCGTTGTCCAGATCCCCGTCCACGCCTATGCTGACCTTCTTCTCGGTGTAGAGCGGCAACGCGATGTCCGATCCCTCCTTGGGCAGGAAGAAGGCGGCTTGAGCGCCCTTGACCAGACCGGAGGTGTCCGCCTTGACCTTCTTGTCGAGGGCGGCCTCCTGGTCGTTCAGGACGGTGCCGGTCCTCAGCGTGAACGCCTGGAACTCCGTGAAGGTGAGGACCTTGGTTCCCGAGCTTAATCCACTGTTGACCCGATCCCCCGGCTCCGCGGGACCGGCGGGAGTGAGCACCTTGACCTTGTCACCTGATTCGGCCGCCAGGACCATGCCCTGCGATTCCACCCCTCGGAGCTTTGCCGGGGCCAGGTTGGTTATCACCACCACCTTCTTGCCGGTGAGCTCCTCCTTACTGTAGAACGACTTGAGACCAGCCACCAGCTGTATCGGGCGGCCGATGTTCACCTTGAGCACCATCAGCTTGTCGGCGTTGGGATGGTCGCTCGCGGATTCGATGAGACCGACGCGCAGGTCCAGGGACTCGAAGGCCGAGAACGGCGATTCCTCCCTCTGGATCTCCACCTTGCGGTACAGCGGCTTAGGTTCCGGCAGCTCCCGCCCGACGTTTAGGCCTTTGGTGATCAGGTCCCAGGACCCCTCACCCAGCGCACCGTCGTTGGCCAGGAATCCCCAGAGCCTCTGGGTGGTGAACGGCAGGTAGGGGAAGCCCAGCACCGACAGGGCCTGCACGATCTTCAGGTTCAGATGCAGTACGCCGCCGCACCTGGCCCGGTCGGTCTTGAGCAGGCTCCAGGGAGCGCAGGCGTCGAAGAAGCGGTTCCCGAACTGGGCCAGGTCCATTATCGCCTTCAGCCCCTTCTTGAACTGGCAGGTGGATACGTTCGTTTCCACCTCGGCCATGGCTGCGGATATGGCATCATCCACTTGCTTGGACTCCGCCTCCAGTCCCGCGACGAACGGCGGCACCTCGTGGAAGTTCTTGTGGGTGAAGCTCAGCACCCGGTGGAAGTAGTTGCCTAGCGTCGCCACCAGCTCATTGTTGACCTTGGTCTCGAAATCCTCCCAGGAGAAGTCGGCGTCCTTGCCCTCCGGCATATTGGTGGCCAGATAGTACCTCAGCTGATCGGGGTCGAAGGTCTTCAGGATGCTCGGTATGTCAATGGACGGTCCCCTGCTCTTGCTTAGCTTCTCTCCCTTGAAGGTCAGGAATTCGTTCGCGGGAACGTCGTACGGGAGATTGAGACCGCCGTAGCCCATCAATATGGAAGGCCAGATTATGGTATGGAAAGGAATGTTGTCCTTACCCAGGAAGTAGTAGCCCTTTACCGATGGATCGGTCCAGAACTCCTTCCAGGCGTCCTCGTCGCCGGTCGCCTTGGCCCATTCCTTGCTTGCCGACAGATAACCGATGACCGCCTCGAACCAGACGTAGATGACCTTGTCCTCGGACCCCGGCAGCGGAACCGGAACTCCCCAGGACATGTCCCTGGTTATCGGCCGGTCCTTGAGACCTGACTCCAGCCAGTTCTGGGTGAACAGCTGAACGTTGGATCGCCAGTGATCGCTTGCCTGGACGTACGATAAAAGCGGCCGTTCGAAATCGGTGAGCTTGAAGAAGTAATGCCGGGTCTCTCGCATCTCCGGGCGGCACTTGCAGGTTATGCATATCGGGTCCGCTATCTCGCCAACCTCGAACGTCGTTCCGCACTTATCGCACTGATCGCTGCGGCTGCTCTCGTTGCCGCACTTGGCGCACCTGCCCTCCACGTAACGGTCGGGCAGGAACTTGTCACAGGAGGGGCAGAAGTACTGCAGGGTCTCCCTCTGCTCCAGATGCCCCTTTTTCAATAGGCTTGTGAATATCTCCTGGACCACCTGAATGTGGTTCTCGGTGTGGGTTTTGGTGAAGAGCGAGAACTCGATGCCCAGGTCCTCGATGGCCTTCTTGTTGATCTCATGATAGCGGTCCGCCACCTGCTGCGGGGTCAGACCTTCCTTGTCCGCCCGGACCGTCACGGGAGTTCCGTGCTGGTCCGAACCAGATACCATGAGCACCCGGTTTCCGCGAAGCTTGTGATAACGGGAGAAGATGTCAGGGGGGAGCAGCGATCCGGCCACGTGCCCCAGGTGGATCGCGCTGTTGGCGTACGGCCAGGCCACGCCTATGAATACCTTGGAACGCTCCATCGGGCGTGGAATGGGTTCGTTCAATATAACCTTGCCGTCAGAGGATAAATGGACAGTATATTATAGGCTGAATTCCCAAGCTTAATCATAACCATCGTTAGGATGGCAACAGGTGGTCCAATGTCAGATGATTCAGAGCTGGAGATAATTACGGTGGAATGCATTCGAACGCCCCCTGACCACGTCACCCCGGACAAGGTGCCAGCGAAGGTGGAGGAGAGGGCCATGGACCCTTCGGTTAAGGAGGTTCTTTCCAAGACGATGCTGGAAGGCGTGGAGACTGTCTGGGACCGTTTGGAGAAGCAGCAACCGCATTGCAAGTTCTGCGAAGCAGGATTGTCCTGCCAAAGATGCGCCATGGGCCCCTGTAGGATAATGGGCGAGGGCAAGAACCGGGGGGTGTGCGGAGCAGGGGCGGACCTGATCGTTTCCCGTAATCTGTTAGACCAGATCGCCACCGGAGCAGCCTCCCACTCCGACCACGGAAGAGAGGTGGCGGAGACGTTGCTGCTGACGGCCAGAGGTAAGGCTCCTGGTTATGGCATAGCCGACGAAGGCAAGCTCAAGTTGCTGGCCAAGGAATATGGCCTGGACGCCGAGGGACCGCTGGATAAGGTGGCGGAGATGCTGGCCGTAGCCATGCTGGAGGAGTATGGCACCATGAAGGGCGAGCTGAGCATGGCCAAGAGAATGCCCCCCGGAACCTACAGCATGCTGAAGGACGCCGGGCTGCTGCCGCGCTCCATAGACCGTGAGATAGTGGAAGCGATGCACCGGGTGCACATGGGCGTGGGGGCCGATTACAAGAACATCCTGACCCATGGGGTTCGCGCTTCCCTTGGGGACGGCTGGGGTGGGTCGATGATCGGAACTGAGGCGAGCGACGTTCTGTTCGGGACGCCACAGATACGCAACAGCAAGGTGAACTTGGGCGTACTGAAGCACGACCACGTCAACATCTCGCTCCACGGGCATAATCCCGTGCTATCGGAAATGGTGGTCAAGGCCGCGGCCTTGCCGGAGATGAAGCGCCGGGCCGAGGAACAGGGCGCCAAAGGTATCAACCTGGTGGGGCTGTGCTGCACTGGCAACGAACTGCTCATGCGCAAGGGGGTCCCACAAGCGGGAAATCACCTGAGCCAGGAGCTGGTCATCACCACCGGAGCCCTGGAAGCTATGATCGTCGATTACCAGTGCATATTCCCGTCGCTGCCTAACACCGCGGCCTGCTACCACACCAAGGTGATCACGACCTCCCCCAAGGCCAAGATCCCGGGCGGATACTATCTCGAGGTCACCCCGGAGAACGCATTCGAACAGGCCAAGCGCATGGTCGCCATCGCCGTGGACAACTTCAAGAACCGTACCCCGGAGAGAGTGGTCATTCCCAACCACCCGGTGGACGCGGTGGTCGGATTCTCGGTGGAAGCCTTGAGGACAGCCCTGGGAGGAACCCTCAAGCCCCTGCTGGACCTGATCCTGGAGGGTAAGATCAGAGGTGCCGTAGGAATCGTGGGATGCAACAACCCCAAGATAAAGCACGACTACGGGCACATCACTCTGGCCAGGGAACTGATCCGCCGCAACATCCTGGTCGTGGAAACCGGTTGCGCGGCCATCGCCTGCGCCGAGGCGGGATTGATGCAACCGGAGGCCGCGGACCTGGCGGGCAAGTCGCTGGGCAACGTATGTCGCACTCTGGGCATCCCGCCGGTGCTGCACATGGGCTCCTGCGTGGACAACACTCGGATACTGACGCTGGCGGCGGAGCTGGCGAACCTGGCGGGCGTGAGAATTGACCAGCTGCCCTTGGCCGGCGCGGCACCGGAATGGTACTCGCCCAAGGCAGTTGCCATCGGTTGCTATTTCGTGGGAAGTGGGATAAGCGTCTCCCTTGGCGTTATGCCCAAGATAAGCGGATCTCCGAACGTCATCCAGCTGCTGACCGATGACATCCAGGGAGCGGTAAAGGCCAAGTTCTGGGTGGAACCCGACCCGAAGAAGGCAGCGGCCATACTGTTCGACCACATCGAGACCAAGCGGGCGGACCTGGGGCTATGAATCGGACGGACGTCAGGGAGATCACCAGACAGCTGAGTCGTAACCCAGGAAACAATGGCGGGCGGAGGATACTGGTCGCCGGCAAGGGAGGAGTCGGCAAGACCACCCTTTCGGCCGCGCTATGCCTGCTGGGTGCGGCAAACGGACGCCGAGTGCTGGCCGTGGACCAGGACGCCCAACAGAACCTGGCGTACTCATTGGGATATCCTCCAGCCAAGGCCGATCTCCTTCGTCCCATAACCCAGGAGCTGGATTATGTCGAGGAGAAGGTCGGCGCCCGCCCCGGAGGGGGATGGGGCGGCATCATCGGCCTGAACCCCGACGTATCGGACGTGGCGGAGCGCTTCGGCGTTCAAATAAAGGAAAACCTTCACCTGCTGGTCATGGGAGGAGTGGTGCAGGCCTCCACCGGCTGCCTGTGCCCCGAGAATTCGATGCTCGGAGCCTTGGTACGTTTCCTGAACTCCCAGGAAGACGACCTCATCGTCATGGACGCCCAGGCCGGGCTGGAACCGTTCGGGCGCACCGTGGCCGAAGGTTTCGGGACGACCCTGATTGTTTCAGAACCGACCTTCAACTCGCTGCAGGTGGCGGCGAGGATCGAGAAGCTCTCCCGGGAGCTCGGGATGAGACGAGTGGACCTGGTGCTGAACAAGTTCCAAGGTGGCTCGGACCGGGAGAAGGTCTCCAGATACATACCCGATGCGAGGTTCGACCATATTCACGCGCTGCCACTGGACCCCGGCGTTCTGAAGCACGAGCCGGACGTGTCCCTCATCGCGGGCTCGAAGGGACCATACATGGACGCCGTTAGAACGCTCTTCTCCACCCTCGACGGATGATCGCCCCTCGCCCCAAGGGGCTGGCGTCCGTCCATTAATTTTTTATGCCCCCTCTCATTAGGTGAGGGCATGCGCATAGCGGTCCTGCTGCGGGACAGGTGTCAGTTCAAGAAGTGCAACCAGGAGTGCCTGAGGTACTGTCCCAAGGTCCGTACGGGGGTGGAGGCCATCGTCATCGGGGAGGACCACCGCCCGATCGTCTCGGAGGAGCTGTGCGTGGGCTGCGGCATCTGTGTTCACAAATGTCCGTTCGAAGCATTGAAGATCATCCAGCTGCCGGACGAGATGCGGCAGGACATCGTGCACCAGTACGGTCTGAACGCCTTCCGGCTCTATGGCCTGCCGGTCCCCAAGCATGGCCTGGTGACCGGGATATTGGGTCCGAACGGCATTGGGAAGAGCACCTCGTTCCGCTTGCTGTCCGGAGAGGAAGTTCCGAACCTTGGCAACTATGAGAGCCCGCCGAGCAAGGACGAGGTACTGGCGCATTTCGCCGGGACCGAGATGTACGACCATCTGAAGCGGGTCTACGACAAGAAGGTCCGGACGTCGATCAAGCCGCAGTACGTGGACAAGCTCCCGAGCGTCTTCAAGGGCGGCGTGCGCGACCTGTTGAAGAAGGTGGAGGGTCGCATGTCCGTCGACGAGGTGGTGGCGCTTCTGGACCTGCAGGAGGCGATAGGCCGTCAGATGACCGAGCTTTCCGGCGGAGAGCTGCAGAGGGTGGCCATCGCGGCCACCATAATGAAGGACGCCGACATCTATTTCTTTGATGAGCCGTCGTCATACCTGGACATCTACCAGAGGCTGAGGGTCGCCCGGATAATCGAGAGCCTGGCCAAGGAGAAACAGGTGATCGTCATCGAGCACGACCTGGCCATCCTTGACTTTTTGGCGGACAACGTCTACCTGGTCTTCGGTTCCGAGGGAGCCTACGGCATATATTCCCAGCCGAGGCAGGTCCGTCAGGCCATCAACGTCTACCTGGACGGCTACGCCAAGGAGGAGAACATGCGCTTCCGGGACACCCAGATAGTGTTCGAGTCCCGGCCGCCGCGCTCCAACTGGGAACAGTTCGACCTCTTGGAATATGGAACGATCGAGTGCCGATACCCGTCCTTCCATCTCAAGGTCGAGCCGGGTGCCATTAAGATCGGGGAGACCGTGGGCGTGGTGGGACCGAACGCCATCGGGAAGACGACCTTCGTGAAGGTGCTGGCGGGCGTCCAGCAGCCTACCGTCGGTAAGATAGACACCAGCTTCAGGGTCAGCTACAAGCCGCAGTACATCAGCCCTGATTTTGACGGGACCGTCCGAGAGATGTTCGATGCCACGGTGAAGGACTTCTTCGAGTCCGGCTTCTTCCAGAGCGAGATCGCTCGTCCGTTGTCCTTGAAGAACCTCCTGGAGAAGAACGTGATGAACCTTTCCGGAGGGGAGCTGCAACGGGTCGCCATCGCCTCCTGCCTTTCCCGCGAGGCGGACATCTACCTGCTTGACGAGCCCTCGGCGTACTTGGACTCGAACCAGCGCATGGAGGCCGCCAAGACCGTCCGGAGGGTCATGGAGAAGAGGGGGCGCAGCGCCATGGTCGTCGATCACGACATCTACTTCCTGGACATGGTATCCGATTCCATAATGGTCTTCAGCGGGACCGCCGGGAAGGAAGGTTTGGGACAAGGCCCCTTGGAAATGCGGAAGGGGATGAACACGTTCCTTGCCGGGGTGGACGTAACGTTCAGAAGGGACAACGACACGAACCGTCCCCGCATCAACAAGCCCGGCTCACGGTTGGACAGAGAGCAGAAGGAACGCGGCGAGTACTATTACTCGGGCTGATCCTTCTTCGGCAGCCACCACACCCAGCAGGCCTGCTCCCGATCGACCTCTCCGCAAAGCACGCCCATCAGCCTCAGTTTGTTGAGCGAACGGGAGAGGTCGTCAGGGCAGCGGTAGGCGTAGAAGGTGAAGAGCAGGTCCTCCATCTCCCTGGTCGTGTAACGTTTATCGCCCATCACGTCGCTGAGCGCTTCCACCACCAGCCGCAGGACCTCATGCATCGCCCGGTCATCGGTCGGACCGGCACAAAAAGCTTTGCCGATAATGTTTAAATCACCTCGGCATCGTTGGTGGTCTATCATGCAAGCGGTGGAGATCGCAGAGGGAATATACTGGGTCGGCGCCTTGGATTGGAACGGTCGGAACTTTCACGGTTTCGCCACCTTGCGAGGCACGTCCTACAACGCTTACCTTATCCTAGACGAGAAGAACGTGCTCATCGACGGGGTGAAGACCCCCTTCCTGGGGGAGATGATGGCCCGCGTTCGTTCGGTGATCGACCCGAAGGAGATCGACATCATCGTCTCCAACCACGCGGAGGGAGACCACGCCAGCGGACTTCCGATGATCCAGCACCTCACCGGGGCGGAGATATTGACCTCGAAGAAGGGCGTGGAGGCTCTGCGCGCCAACTACGGGGATATGAGGATAAGGGAGGTCAAGGACGGCGAGGAGCTCTCGATCGGGAAGCGCACCCTGCGTTTCATCGAGACCCCGATGGTGCATTGGCCGGAATCGATGTTCACCTACGTCAAGGAAGATCAGATACTGTTCAGCATGGACGCCTTCGGGCAGCATTACTGCAGCTCTGTGCGCTTCGATGACCAGGTGGACCTTGGCGTCCTGATGGAGGAGGCGGCGACCTACTACGCTAACATCGTCATGCCCTTCGGGAACCAGGTCAAGAAGGCCTATGAAAAGATCAAGGACCTGCCGCTGAAGATGCTGGCCACCTCGCACGGGTTGATCTGGCGCACCCACCTCAAGGAGATAGTGGAAGCGTACGTCGGCTGGGCCGAGGGCGTGGCGGAGGAACGGGTCCTCATCATCTACGACACCATGTGGGGTTCCACCGAACGCATGGCCGAGGCCATCGCCGAAGGCGTGAGCTCGCAGGGCGTCCCGGTGGTGGTTCTACGAGTGACGGACACCGACCGCTCCATGGTCATGCGCGAGGTCCTGCGCTCCAAGGTCATCGTGGTCGGCTCGTGCACCATGAACAACGGGATGTTCCCCACGGTCGCTGATATAACCACTTACATCAAAGGGCTGAGACCCAAGGGGCGGAAGGCCGCCGTCTTCGGCAGCTATGGCTGGGGCGGAGGATCCAGCAAGGCCATCCGCGAGAACCTGTCGGCCGGCGGACTGGAGCTCCCCTATCCGGACCTGGACATGAAGTTCGCACCGATGAAGGATGGCATCGAGAAATGCTTCGCCTACGGTGTGGACATCGCGAAAAGCATTAAGAACTGAGGGCTGCGTTTTCGGGTCAGGTGTAAAGAATGACCAACGTTGGCGAGGTTTACGAGTGCGAGATCTGCGGGAACAAGGTAGAGGTCAAGGAAGCCGGCGGCGGCACCTTGGTGTGCTGCGGTCAGGACATGAGCAAGGTCAGCGGCTGAGCCGCGACCCCTTCCTATACATTTTTTGTGCTGGGTGCGAAACTAATTAAACGAGTTGTGTGGTTCATTCCTCCGTGCTCAGTAAGGCCGATGTGCATGTCCACACCCGTTATTCCGGTTTTAGCCAATACAAGGCCATCACCTTTCCGGAATCGATCTGCCGCCCGGAGGTGGTGGTCGACGAAGCACGCAAGAAGGGCATCAGGGTCCTGTGCATCACCGACCATAACTCCATTCTCGGCGCATTGAAGGCGCAGGAGTACGCCAAGAGGTTCTCGGACATCGAGGTGGTGGTGGGAGAGGAGATCGCCGCCGAGGAAGGTGAGATCATCGGCCTGTTCCTCAAGGAAGGTATCCCCAAAGGCCTGCCGATACGGGACACCATCCTAAGGATAAGGGAACAGGGCGGACTGGTCATCGCGC
>Ga0302243_1001496_pt1 | contig 15938 bp, 17 predicted proteins | sample AAG_UR_Met_MG_FD_193514 | JGI IMG/M metagenome (GOLD analysis project Ga0302243, IMG submission 193514) | Enriched activated sludge microbial communities from anaerobic digester in WTTP, New Holstein, Wisconsin, United States - AAG_UR_Met | ecosystem: Engineered > Bioreactor > Anaerobic >... | reverse complement strand
TTATTTACTATTTTTCTAAACACAAATACCTGTTTCGACGGCCACGTTTCAAGGCTCTCGGTAGTAGCCATTAACATCCTATATACCTCTATTCATGAGCAATATCCGAGTCATACTGCGTAATATATTCTCCAACTGGGCCGCGTACTTTGTTTCCGTGGTTATCGGGTTGGTTCTATCGCCCATAGTCGTCCATTCGCTTGGTAACAATCTCTACGGTATCTGGACCATCATCGTATCTTTCTCCGGGTATTATGGCCTGGTTAATTTCGGCATCACGCCTTCGATATCATATTATCTTTCGCATTATTATGCCCGTGGCGATGTGGAGCAGATCAATCGTGTCGCATCAACAGCGCAGACAACACTGACCCTGCTTTCTCTATTGGTGATGCTCATTGCGTTGCCTCTCGCATTCTGGGGCGGCGCGGTATTCTCCATCGAGCCGCAGCATGCCGAGGAGTTCACATGGGCGGTCCTGATCATGGCGCTGACGTTTGTGCTGGGCTTTCTTTTTGCCGTGTACCAGAGTTTCTTCGTAGTACTTCAGCGGTATGATTTGCGTAATGCTGTTCAGATATCCACGGACATACTTCGAGCATTGCTTATTTTTCTCGCACTCAAGAACGGTTATAAAATCATCACCATTTCGCTGATAACGTGCGCCTGCTCTCTTGCCACATATTCCCTATATGCATTGATCATCTCTCGAATGTATCCCCAGCTGCGTTTGAGAATTGCCGATGCCAGCAGGCAGACACTTGGCATGATCATGAACTATGGGCTTTTTGCCTTATTTGGAGAGTTGGCGCGGCAGATCTTGTTTTATTCAAGTGCAATACTCATCGGTATTTTTCTCAACACCGCCATGGTAACCTTCTTTGCTATTGCCGGTAATCTGATCGATTACGCCAGGAATTTTCTTGGCACCATGACCAGAGTGTTTTTCCCTGTTGCCGCCCAGAGCCATAGCCGTGCCGAACACGATAATCTTCAAACGCTCTTTTTTGAAGGGACGAAATATTCATTTCTTATTACTATTCTCATAGTAGTCGGCTTCATAACAATGGGAGAGCAGTTTATTGTTCTCTGGATGGGTCCCGAATACTCTAAGAGCTATAGAGTACTTTTCATCTTGAGCATTGGCTATATTCCATTTTTCCTTTCATCAACTTCAAATCAGGTTATGATGGGGATGAAACAAGTAGCATTCATGGCAAAAATAAATGCAATGGCAGCTTTTGTAAGTATAGCTGTTAGTATTTTATTGATACAAGACTTCGGAATTGAAGGCGTGGCAATTGGGACAATGGCTGCCTTGTTTGTAAACTCATGGTTCGTGATAAAACGATGCATGGATCTCTTGGAAATCCCGCTTAAGCTTTTTGTCGGAAGGGTGGTTTTAGGGCCTATACTGAGCGTGGTGCCGGTCTTGATTGCCGGTATGTGTTTCAGGACAATATCCTACGCCGAATCATGGCAAAAGTTTGTAATCCAGGTGGGAATAATGGCATGTATATTCTTGTTGACCGCTGGCTTTGTCTGTATCGACAAGGAATTTAGGACCAGAATCTTGCGTGCAGTTTTCCCAGGGTAGCATGATTGATTTCATTCCATTCTATATCAGAAAGAAGAAATCAGCATGAATAAGGTACTTTTTATTGCATACCAGATCCCACCTATTGCCGGACCTGCCGCACAGAGACACCTTCGGTTTCTTTTCAATCTTCATGACCTTGGATGGACTCCTGTTGTGTTGTCCGTAAACCCAAAATATTCTGAGGACTACTATAATAAAGATTATTCACTAACGGATTACTTGGATAACAATATAAAAATTTATAGGACCATGGCCTTCAATCCGATGGATCGCCTTCTTGAAAAGCGAAAAGCCAGCCAGGATAGGAATGGTTTGACAAAAAAAGCAGGCACAACTGAATCAGGTATGGAAGATGAAAAGAAGTGGCGGTTTTATCTGCAGATATTCAAAGATATTGTTTCTGAAAGCTTTCGCATACCTGATCGGCAGATTGGTTGGCTCCCCTTTGCTGTTTTCAAGGGCATGGAATTGATTCGCAAAAACAATATCGATGTCATCTACTCATCAGGAAACCCCTGGACAACGCACTTGGTGGGGCTCACCTTGTCAAGGTTGTCTCGCACTCCTTGGATCCCGGATTTCAGAGATCCTTGGATGAACAATCCCTATCACGAGCGTCGTTTCGGTTTTATTGAGAGAATCGAGCGACGGCTTGAACGAATGGTTGTTGAAAAGGCTCGATTCGTGGTCTGCAATACACATCCGTTGAAAGAGCAATTCCAGGTGTCCTATCCAGATCTTGATTCAGCGAAGTTTGTTCATATAAGCAATGGATATTTAAAAAAATTGTTTGATCATCTGGATTATAGCAAACAAGACAACAGGCTGCGTATTACCCATGTAGGAAACCTTTATTCCAGACGCTCTCCGGAAAGACTGCTTATTGTCGTCTCCAACTTGAAGAAATCAGGTGTGATTAATGCTTCAAACTTTGTTTTGAGCCTGGTGGGGAAAATCGATATGCCTGGTTACAACCATTCCCTGCTTGAAGAACTTGATATTGCCGACATCGTGGAACTGGTGCCCTTCGTCCCTCATAACGATGCACTCAATCGGCTGGCGCAATCTGACATTCTCCTCATCATACAGCCTGACACCGCCCTGCAGATCCCGGGGAAGCTTTTTGAATACATAGCAATAGGTCATCCTGTTTTTGCGCTTACCGGTGAAGGAGCCACAGCCGACTTCATCCGTAGCGAGAATTTAGGAGTGGTGGTTCATCCGCAAGACACCAAGGAGATTCAAGCAGCTTTAAAAGATTATGTGTTCCAGCATGCACAGGGGTTGCTGCCCAGGGGGCCGGCTGGATCGGATCGCATGAAGTTCGAAAGCCGATCACTCACGGAGCGTTTGGTGGAATTGTTTAAAATTTGTGTGTGGGAAAACTGAATCATGTCTGTCACTTTAAAACCGACAGTGGTTGCACATGTTTTATATTCCTTTGATGAAATAGGCGGGCTCGAGAACGGTGTGGTAAACCTGATCAATAATCTCCCCGCTGACCGATTCAAACATATCATCTGCGCATTGACCCGCGCCGGAGAGCTGAAAAACCGGGTTAAGAGCAACAACGTCGAATATTATTCTCTCAATAAACGGATCGGTAATGATCCATTTCTGCCGCTCAGGCTTTGGAAGATATTCAGGAATCATAACGTCGGCGTTGTTCACCTGAGAAACTGGCCTACTATGGTCGAGGGATATATCGCAGCTCGCATGGCAAGAGTTAATAAAATCATCTACTCCGAGCATGGCAGGCATTTCGACGATCTTGAGGAAGGCAAAATATTCAACACTCTCGTCAAGAAACATATCTTCAGCCGTGTCGAATGTCTCTTGACAGTATCAAACCAGCTTGCGGACGAGATGAAACAACGCTATGGCATTCAAAAAAGCGTAAAAGTGATCCCCAACGGTGTAGATTCAAGAATGTTTTGTCCCATGCCAGGGCCGGTGATGAAAGCACGGCTCGGTCTCGATCCGGATGATTTTATCGTGGGCACGGTAAGCAGACTGGATAAGGTGAAAAACCTTGATCTCTTTCTTGATGCAGCTTTTCAAGCAGGATTCCCTGACAGGATTCTTATCGCCGGTGACGGACCCGAAAGAGAGAAACTCGGAGGGATCGTGGAGCGGCATGGAGCGAGAAGCCGTGTAATGCTCTTGGGCAACAGATCGGACATTCCGGATGTGCTCAACTGCCTGGATGTCTTTGTCTTGCCCTCGAAGAGCGAGGGAATGTCCAACGTGGTTCTTGAAGCAATGTCATGCGGTATCCCTGTCGTCGCTTTCGATGTAGGAGGCAACCGGGCACTGATCGATAATGAACAGGGTGGGTATCTGATCGAGCCATATGATTTCGGCAAATTCCTGAATGCCCTGAACGAACTGGCGTGTTCTCCCGGGAACAGGGCTAGCATGGGAGCTTATAACAGGAAAAAGGTCGTCGATGCATTCTCAATTGAGCATATGGCAAAGGCTTATGCTCAGTTGTATGACCTGACCGCTGCCAACATTAACCTTCAACAGGATCTAGAAGCGACCGGATCATGCGCCTGATCGCCTTTTCAATTTTCTGCGTTTTGATTTTCTGGAAGTCGTGCAAGACCAATCCCGCCTATTTGATGGTGCTCCTTATATTCATGTATTTCTTTTATCCCGAAAAGTACATCTGGAGTATAGAGGAGTACCGGATAGTGCTGCTTCTGAACGCAGCCCTTATCATTGCCGTATTGATAAGATATAAAACATTGAGCATCTATAATGATCGCTATTCCGTGCTAATGATTTTGCTTGCCGGTTCGTTTTTCCTTTCCGCGATATACGCAACGATGGATTCACGGATAGCGATGGACGGCGCAATGCAGTTCATCAAGGCAGTGGTGTTCTGGATAATGCTCAAGAATATCCTTTCAAAAGACATCCGCAACGTCGACCTTTTTCTTTGGGCTTGCATGGTATCTTTGAGCCTGCTTGCCTTGTGGGGGGTTCAGCAATATTACTTGGGCAACATCAGGCTCGAAGATTTTGGCGGGCCGCAAATTGAGGGATCGAACCAGCTCGCTTCGGCTTTCATATGGGGGCTGCCGATCGCTTATTATAAAGCTTTTGGTGAAACAGGCTGGAAGCGCTATGCTTGTTTCGGCTGCCTTATCATTTTGCTCATGGGGATAATTTTTACCGAATCCAGACAGGCCTTTCTCGCATTGGTCTTCTATGGCGTATGTTTCTTTGTAGTAACACGAAAAAAGATGTTTTATGTAACGGCTGCTCTTGTTGCTGCTTTGGCGGTTCTTCCTTTCGTGCCGAGCTCCTATTGGGATCGCATGGGATCTATCGGAGAATACAGTCAGGACGCCTCGGCATCGGGCAGGCTTGAGATGTGGTCGGCTGCAGTAGAGATATTTGCCGATCACCCTGTCTTGGGAGTAGGCCCGGACAATTTTATTCTTATTGCCCGTTATTACGTCGGATTAGGACAGCATGTGCGAGTTACCCACAACACCATCATGCAGATACTTTCAGAACAGGGGATTATCGGCATATCCATTTTCTGTGTCCTTATATTCTATACTCTCAGAGGGTTATGGCGATTATCCCGTGAACAAGCAGAACATGGATCGCAATCAAATCCATTGTCGTACTATTCATTGGCAATGCTCGTGAGCCTTGCCGGTGTGCTTGTCTGCAGCCTGTTTCAGAACAAGGCCGATCATGAATTTCTCTATTGGCCGGCAGCTGTTGCAGCGGCGCTGGAAAGCCTGCGCCAGAGAATATCCGAGAAGACCACTGACCAGCATGGAGAAATCTTGCAGCTCAATGGATGAATGTTCTGAAGAGGGCACTGCAAAAGAGATATGTGTGGAATAGTCGGCATCTTTGATCCGGGCAGCAAAACCTTGGACAAGGATATCATCGCCATGAGGGATCTGATAACCTACCGTGGCCCGGATGGAGCCGGATCGATGGTTTTTCCGGAAGTAGGTCTTGCCTTGGGACATCGCCGCTTGAGCATCCTCGACCTTTCGGACGCTGGCGCCCAGCCGATGCAATATGCGGGTGGCGCCCTCACCATTGTCTACAACGGAGAGGTGTACAATTATCGGGAGCTTCGAACCGAGCTAGAACAGGGCGGATATCGTTTTCGCAGCAACACCGATACCGAGGTGGTCCTGGCCGCTTATGATTGCTGGGGTAAGGACTGCCTCCGCCGATTTAACGGGATGTTTGCGTTCGCCATATGGGACAGCAGATCACGGCACCTCTTTCTCGCACGAGACAGGTTGGGCATCAAACCGCTGTATTACTACCATGATGGATATCGTTTCATCTTTGCCTCGGAGATCAAATCAATACTTGCCGTTCTTCCTGACAAGCCGTCAATACATTCAGCATTGATTGATGAATACATGACCTTCGGCTATCTGCCCGGCGAGCGTACGCTATTCGAGGGTATATACCGCCTATTACCGGGGAACCTGCTTGTGTATGAAAAGGGAAAAATCGGGAAGGAACAGTTCTGGGATTTTCAGTTCGATAACGACAGGGACCTGGGCTTGACATACTATCTGGAGAAGTTCAGCTTTCTGATCAATGATGCCATAGACCTCAGGCTCCGCAGCGATGTGCCTCTGGGAATTTTCTTGAGCGGCGGCCTCGACTCGAGTGCTGTGGTGGCGCTTTTGGCGCCCAGGGTTGCCGAGCCTCTGAAGACATTTTCCGTAGCCTATGATTTCGGAAGTGATTTCAATGAGACGAGCTATGCACGTCTTGTAGCGAAACAATTCAATACCGACCATCACGAGTTTTTCGTGAAACCTATAGAGTTTCTCGATTTCGTTCCTGATTATGTCTGGTACATGGATGAACCGGTAACAGAATCAGCAGCGATCTCACTTTATTTCATTGCCAAGCTGGCAAAAGAGCATGTTACAGTGGTCCTTTCCGGAGAGGGATCGGACGAGATCTTTGCAGGGTATGATTTCTACTTTTATAACAAACTCATAGAGAATTATCGTTCGTTGATCGGATCTTCTCTGGCAAACCGTATTGGTAGCGCTCTCTCATCTTGCCTGCCAATGAATAAGCTGGGGAAATATCTGCGATTAAGCTCCATGAGCCTGGAAGAGAGGTATAGAGGTATATCTACATATGATGATCACATAAAGCGATCTTTGTATTCATCTGGATTCCAGGAGTTCATCGATCGTGGCCACCAAAACGATGGGTTTCTCAACTCTCTATTCACGCAGACAACAGGGCGGGATGCTTTAAGCCGCATGCTGTATTTCGATACGCGAACATGGCTGGTGGATGATCTGCTCATAAAGGCGGACAGAATGAGCATGGCTGCCTCTCTTGAGCTGAGGGTTCCTTTTCTGGATTATCGTTTAGTAGAGTTTGCGGCAAGTGTTCCATCAAAGTATAAATTCCATGGGAGAACTCCCAAATATCTTCTCAAGAAGCTCATGGAAAACAAACTGCCAAGAGAGATCATTCATAGAAAAAAACTTGGTTTCCCGACTCCTTTAAAAATGATGTTTCAGGGAGATTTGTACGAGTATGCCTGTGATCTCCTGCTATCTGCCAGCTTTTGCAATCGGGGATATTTTCAGTCGGACAGGATCGAGAAATTACTGAATGAGCACAAACAGAACAAGAACGACCACCACCGCCTTATCTGGCAACTCGTAGTCCTCGAAGAATGGCACAGGAGGTTTGCAGATTGATGCGGATACTGGCAATCAGCTATCTCTTTCCAAATCCTTGCCAACAGAATAATGGCATTTTTGTTCTTAACAGATTGAAAGCTTTGTCAAAGTTACACGAGATAACCATAGTTGCTCCAATTCCATGGTTTCCTTTTCGCCACTGCTTGCCCGATTACCCGGACTTACGTTCAGTTCCATTGGTTGAGGAAATTGATGGTATCCATGTATACCATCCTCGTTTTTTTGTTATACCGAGGTTTTTTAAATGGCTCGATCCCTTCCTATTCTTGCTGTGTACTCTGCCAATTCTATTAAAGCTCTGTACTAAAAAATCATATGATATAATTGATGTCCATTGGGTATATCCGGACATTCTATCCGGGTTGTTTTTGTCGAGAATTACCAAGAAACCTTTCATAACCACTATCCGGGGAAAGGAAGCGGTGTGTTACGAAGAGAAGAGCATGCGCAAGAGATTGCTAGATCGATGGCTCAAGAAATCAGATAAGGTCATTTGCCTCAGTGCAGAGCTTGCTGATATAGCACATGCGATTGGAGTAGATTCCGGGAAGATACATGTGGTATCCAATGGTGTTGATATAGAGACATTCCGCCCTCTTGATCCTTTGAGTTGCCGCAGGAAACTCGGTATTCCTCTTGATAGGAAAATTATTCTTTCCATCGGATATCTGATAGAGCGAAAAGGATTTCATCATATAATTGACTCAATGCCAGGATTAATTTCTAAGTATAATGATGTACTTCTCTACATTGTCGGTTCTCCTGGTGCGGAAGGAAATTACTTGCCTCAACTTGAAGAGAAGATCACGAACATGAACCTTGAAGATAGGATATTTCTTGTTGGCGCTAGACCAAATAACGAGCTACCTCTTTGGTATGGTTCAGCAAATGTATTCTGTCTTGCTACAAGCGGGGAGGGAAGTCCGAACGTCGTGATGGAGGCTCTGGCATGTGGTTGTCCGGCGGTTGTTTCATCGGTAGGGGGTATCCCTGATATCATGTCAGAAAGGTTCTTGGGCAATGTGTTCAATTTAACAGATAAGAATGGACTTGCAGAAGCCTTGGATAATTTTTTTTCGAGGGAGTGGAACCGTCAGCGCATCCGGAAACATATGGAACGATATTCATGGAACTGGTGTGCAGAAAATGTAGATAACGTATATCGGGAAGTAAGCAAATGAGAATCCTTTATCATCATAGAACTCTTGGAGATGGAGCCGAGGGCATCCATATCGCGGAGATGGTCAATGCTTTTCGCAAGCTTGGCCATGAGGTGCAAGTAGTATCCCCTATAGGCGGACAAACGAATGTAGTGAACAAACATGTTAGCCGAATGGCACAGTTGAAAAGAATGGTTCCTTCTTTTGCTTATGAGCTAATGGAGATTGCTTACAATCTATTCGGATACGGGATTCTAAGAAAGGCTGTACGGGCATTTCATCCTGACTTTATCTATGATCGGTACATTACCTTTAATGCGTCCTCCATTCTGGCAGGCAAGCATTTCAATCTGCCGGTTATTCTAGAAGTTAATGCCCCCCTTGCACTGGAAAGACAGAACGAATCGGATGAGAAACTCTATCTAAATAATGTCGCACACCGCATGGAAAGATGGATATGCGCAAATGCCGATAAGACCATTGTTGTCTCAAGCCCTTTAAAAGATTACCTTGTTTCGATAGGGGTGCATGACAACAAGATCACTATCTTACCCAATGGTGTAAATCTCGATACGTTTAAGCCAGAAGAAAAAGATAAAAGCATAATAGATAGATTAGGCATTCCAGATCATAGACTCATTGTAGGCTTTGTTGGCATACTAAGACCATGGCATGGGCTGGACATCTTGATTGATGCATTTACGAAGTTGAAGGGAGATATTGAAAACGTGCATCTTCTCCTTATTGGAGACGGCCCAATAAGAACTAGTATCGAAGATAAAATCAACAGGCTTAACATCGCACGAGATGTGACAATCACAGGCAGAATAGAACATAGTTGCATATCTCGTTACGTAAACGTAATTGATATTGCCGTGAGCCCAATGGCTACCTTTTACGCTTCACCAATGAAAATTCTTGAATATATGGCATTACAAAAGCCTGTCATTGCTCCTGATACGGATAATATTCGTGATATCATTGTAGATGGTATTGATGGCTTACTGTTTGCTGCAGGGAATGTGAGTGCCTTATCCTCTGCAATGCGAAGGTTGGCCGCTGATAAAGATTTGCAGGTATCACTGGCTGCTAATGCCCGCAAAAAGATTGAGTTAGAAAGGAACTGGCTGGAGAACGCAAGGAAAGTCTTGTGCATGGTACAGGAGATGCTGAAATAATTTTCATATATATCAAGAACAATGTATTCTTGAACTGTGGATAAAGAGATTCATGGATACAATAACTAAGACAATTAACTTGGTGACATCTTCTTACGCCTTCGGTAACTTCTTTTCGTACAGCACGCTAGATAATTTTTATCAATAATATTTGGTCTAATTATTGCTTAGGAATGTTTGAATAAAACGTTGGGGGAGAGAATATGAAAACTGATTATAAAAGAGTACTTCAATTTACCTTATTCATTTATCCAATTTTATTCTTTGGATGGGCAACTGTCTCTTATGCTGGCGATATGCTTTGTGATTATGATTCACCATGGTCACTTAATTCAGACGCAGGTAGATTAGAATATGGACCAAGTCAACGTGATTTATGGACATTACTTGATACAGGACACGCTGTCCAAAATATTTCGATTGATAACAATGGACGTACGGGTAAGGCATGCAAGGTTGATGTCACAGGATACGGTAGTGATGGTGATTTTAAGATTTATACCCTTTATTATTATGATAAGTTGCATGTATGCCCAATATCTAAAGGCAATAATAGAATGATATTATATTCAAGAGTGCCTAATGGTAATTTCACCTGGCATATCGGTACGTATTCAACAAATCCTTCAAATCCTGATCGGGAGGGTGTACACTATTATCATTATTATGAGAACGTTCAAGGTAATGGTAATAGATATTGGACAAAATTTTATATGGATGAGCATCCGCAGCATCTTGTTGAAAGCAAATCAGATCCAGGTAGCAATCCTACGCTCTCTAGAGGGTGGGATTATTTTAGTGGCTTAAGGCGGATGTATTTTGAAATGAAATACTCTGAATGGAACGGCGATTGGCAACCATACACAGTATGGATTGATGATATAGAATTCTACAAAGAAACACTAGAAGAAAATACTACTTCAATTAACAGTGTATCAATCGTGTATATGGGAAGTGGCAAGTTTACTATTAATTGGGCTGGTATTAGCCAGTATCTTGTTCATAATGAACGCTATCAAGTAAAATATTCCTTAACACCAATTATCAGTCTTACCGATTGGAATAATGCATCTTTCGTTCCCGGTATGCCACAAGGAGGATATGGTTCGGAGAATGTTGGTCATTATTCTAATGATTATCATGCAACTTTCATTGTGCCAGCTTTCAACGAAGACAGGATCATCTATTTTGCAATAAGAGATATCACCCCTGGAGGTGATAATAGATTAAAGCGGGTAGATTATTCAGTCTCTTCGAATAACCTGAGAGATACTACACCGCCTAGTTCAGTAACCGGCCTAAAAGTTAACGTTAATAATTAATTAGACCCCTCCATGGGTTAACCACTTTTAATGTAAATTGAGATGAGTGATTGCTATTTGAACGAAGGAGAGGAGGTTTGGAAGAGTATTGTCAAGGTCGGGATACGAAATGAAGTCATCGAGCGCAGCACTAACATGACCAATCACGGTATGCACAACGGAACTTGTCAATGAGGATGAGACACTTTCATGAAACAATTAGAGTAGACCTTCGTTGTCTACACTAGGTGCTGTACGCAAATCGTTTTGATGGATGGATCATCAATATATGAATGGTAAGGCGACACGAACTAACAGACGAGCAATGGAAGCGGTTGGAGCCTTTGTTACCGCCGAAGAAGCAGGCAACGGGGCGACCCTCAGAAGACCACCGGAGGATCATCAACGGTATCCTATGGAAGCTCAAGACCGGAGCCCCCTGGCGGGATCTTCCCGAGCGATATGGTCCTTGGAGCACTGTGTACAGCCGGTTTTTCAGATGGAAGCGGCAAGGCATATGGGATCAGATATTCTCTGCTCTTATTGCCAGGGCACAGGAAGAAGGATCTGTGAACTGGGAGATCCATCTGGTAGACAGCACGGTTGTTCGAGCGCACCAGCATGCTGCTGGGCTAAAAAAGGGGCTCCTGAGGAAGAGGCGCTCGGCTACAGCAAGGGCGGGTTCTCCACCAAGGTTCACTTGAGAAACGAAGGCAATGGGAGGATGATCACCCTTGCGCTCACTCCCGGACACCGCCATGAAACGATTGCATTTCATGATCTTATGGAAACCGGTGCCGTGAAAAGGCACGGACGAGGCCGCCCGAGGATCAGGCCTGATCGACTCTCCGGGGACAAGGCATATAGCAGCGGCGAGATCCGAGAATACCTCAGAAGACATAATATTCGCATCACAATCCCCAGGAAAAAGAATGAAACCAGAACCGGTAAATTCGACAAGATCATCTATAAACTCAGAAATCGTATCGAGCGCTTTATCAATCGGATGAAACATTTCAGATCGCTTGCTACCCGCTATGATAAATCCGCATCAAGCTATCGGGCCTTGTGGATCATCGGCGCTATGCTGCTATGGCTTCAATGATCACTTTGCGTACAGCACCTAGGTATCGGTTTGTTAATCCAGACGGCATTGGGCAAGGGCAGCGATTTTGGGAGATTGCCCTTAAATCGCTCGGGGTGTTCTTCGAATGCGGCATTAAGAACAGTCTGTCGATCTTTGACGATCTGTTGTGCCCGTCCATAATGGACATCCTCAGGGGTGAGGAAACCTATTCCGGAATGGTAATGTTCGGTGTTGTACCAGGAGAAGAATTGCTGGCAGAAAGACCTGGCGTCTTCGATGCATCCGAACCTGTCGGGGAATTGAGGCCTGTACTTCATTGTCTTGAAATGGGCTTCCGAGTAGGGATTGTCATTGCTGACATGAGGCCGGGAAAGGCTTTTGGTGATGCTCAGGTCAGCAAGCAGGAGAGCGACCGTTTTCGAGGTCATACTGGTGCCCCGATCGGAATGGATGCACAGTTTGTTTGCCTGGATCATCTGTTTCTCGCAGGTTTGTTCGATCAACTTTTTTGCCAATGATCCGGATTCCCGGGAGGCAACCATCCAGCCGACAACGTATCGGCTGAAGATATCGAGGATGACGTACAGGTAAAAGTAGGTCCATTTGGCCGGTCCTTTAAGTTTCGTTATGTCCCAGGACCAGATCTGGTTAGGCCCTTGCGCGAGGAGTTCCGGTTTGGCGTATATGGGGTGCCTGAGCTGGTTTCTTCTTTCCTTGACCTCCTGATGTGCTTCCAGAATCCGGTACATGGTCCTGACCGAGCACAGATACGTCCCCTCGTCCAGAAGAGAAGCATACACCTCTTGGGGAGCCTTATCGACGAACCGTTCTTCATGAAGTGCATCGAGAACCCGCTGCTGCTCTTCCCGGGACAGGGCCAGGGGTGGCAACGCGCGGACAGATGCAGGCTTTTCGTTCTCAGAAAGATTTCTCCAACGATAAAAACCGGCACGGGAAACCGTCAGGGCATGACAAGCCCGCTTGACCCCCACGTCCTGAGAAAGAGATGCTGTCATCTTCATGAGTTCTCCCCTTTCTTCGGATCGAGGTATGATTGAAACAGCTCCGCCATTTTTTTTTGAGCCTCGATGATGAGCTCGGCCTTTCTCAGGTTCGACCGCAGTTTTAAGATCTCTTTCTCCTGTTCCGCAAGCCGGCGGGCAGATGGATCGGGCCTCCTGGCTTTGGGACCTCTTTTCTTTGAGGAAAGGGCATCTATCGTACCCTTTTCCACCTGCTTGCGCCACGTGGCCAGATTTGAGTGATACAGGCCCTCCCTGCGGAGCATTGCGCCAAGCTGGTGCTGTTCTCTGCAATCCTGGGCCTCCCTGAGGATACGGAGCTTGTATTCCGCAGTAGATCTCCTGCGGGTTGCCTTTTCCGGAACCTCCGGATCTGGGACAGCAGCGATCCCCCTGGATCTGTGGGGGGTCAAAGATGAGGAAATTCCAGTCGCCCTACGGGCTCCTTCCATTTCCTCATCTTTAGAAACAGAACCGTTCATCATGTCTTCTTTCTTTTCCACGTATGTTTTCCCTTCCCGCCCTACACTAAACTATTGGGAGGAAAGTGTCTCACTCTCATTGGCACAGAGGGCAACAAATTGTCGGCTCCTTAGGAGGCTACGCATATGAAACTGCTCTCTATGCGCGGCTTAACTCCAAGACCCAAAAAACAATTCACAGGGGGAAATACAGACTATTTATATATGAAGCGTTATATGCTACCAAAAGATTAACCCCATTACATAAAATATGGTATATAAAAAAAACATGAGGACTTTGATATGTGCACTACTTGCTTTAGTAATTATTGGGATAATCGTTTATATTAGGCTATGGGAGCTTCATCAACCCGTAATTATATTGCCAAAGACTACGATCAGAAGTATCTCCCCTTACTATTATAATGGAGGAGACTTGCATTGGGCAATTCACGGGTATAGAGTATATGTAAATGAAGATGAAAGGCCTATCGATTTTCCTGCAAAAAGATGGAATGATAGTGTAAAAGTAGGCATTAGGGCAACTTTAGAAGTAAGGAAGAGCTTTTTCAGAAATGAATTGGATGGAATATCAATCATAGCTAATCACGATGAATAAATTAATGTCTCTGTCGGGGATGGTTGAAATCCCTCGCCTTTAGGCGAAGAGAAGAATATATATGTCGCTATGCGACGTTATAGGGTAGGGGCTCACACGAAGACGGATTTGAAGGTGCACCTGGTATGGGTGCCGAAGTATCGGAAGAAGGCGCTTACCGGAGAAGTAGCGATTCGGGTGACCCTCTGGCATTTAGATACCTCGCAGCTCGTTGCGGGGCAGTTCATTTTTTATAGGGGTTTATATGATAACTTTACTTAAGGTTATAATTCTTCCAATTATTCTATATTCATGTTTTATTCTACTAAGAATAAAGGGAATTCAGCCACCAGCCGAGGCAGAATTAGGCGATTTTATAACAGCAGTGAATTTTTTGTTTGGTGGTTCTATTGCATACTTCCTACACATAGGAATTAGTGTTAAGGCCCTGAAAAGCCAGATATTCGTAGAAAGGCTTTACTGGTTACTAATTGGTTTGATTTTATTTCTTTTTGCCTTTGATGAAGTATACATGATCCATGAAACAATTGCCCACCATTATAATACAAAAGAGTTTTATGTTATGGGAGTTTATGGCATTATCTTATTTTCTCTTTTAGCCTTAAATATATCGAGGCTTTCAAAAATTGATATCATATTTTTATTACTATTTATTATAACAGGTATAGTTTCAGTAAGCGTTGATGCAATATTAAAAGAAGGTACAATTACAATACTATCATCTAAGATAAGCTATGAACAGCAACTAGAGTCTGTGGGTGCATTATTTTTATCTTGCAGTATAGTTACACAAGCTTATTCCATTTTGGCAAGGAATGCTAACGTTAATGTCTCTTTCGGGGATGGTTGAATGCTATCGTTTTTTAGGCAAAGAGAAGATTATATGTTCGCTATGCGATGTTATTGGGTGGGAGCCCACACGAAGACGGATTTGAAAGTACATCTGGTATGGGGTCCCAAGTATCGGAAGAAGGCGCTTAGCAGTGTAGTGGCTATTCGAGTGAAGGACACTTTGAGGCAGATAGCAATGGAGCATGATTTGGAAGATATCCGGCAAGGCACCGACAGACACATGTGTACATGTTTATCGGATACAATCCGAGCCCGGACTTCAGGAAGAAGGTACAATGGTTCAAAGGGATAAGCTCTCGGGTACTGTTGTTGTCGAAGTTTGTGCACTTACGCAGGATTTTGGTAGGCGGCGCCTGTGGGCACGGGGATATCGGGCAGTGAGTTCAGTCAATCTAATAGATGCGATGATCAAGCAATACATTGACGGCCAGGATGGTAACCAGTGGTGGTAGTGTCCAGAATTTAGTGTAAATGGCCGAGACCTCAGTAAGGAGGAGAGAAGATTGGCCATACGAGATGAGTTATTGGACGAGTTGATGAAGGGGTATGAGAAGCCCGAGGATCTTATCGGAGAGAACGGACTTCTCAAGGATCTGACGAAGCGGCTTTTAGAGAAGGCTCTCCAGGGAGAGATGACCCACCACTTAGGATACCTCAAGTGGTCGCCTGCCGGCAAGAATACCGGCAATTCCAGAAACGGCAAGAACACCAAGAAGATCAGGGGTGAGTTCGGGGAGATGGAGATCGAGGTTCCCCGGGACCGCAACAGCGAGTTCGAACCGGTGATCATCCCGAAGGGGCAGAGCCGCTTTGATGGTTTCGATGATAAGATCATTTCCATGTACGCCCGGGGCATGAGCACCCGTGAGATCCAGGGCCACCTCAAGGAAATCTACCAGATCGAGGTATCCCCAGAGTTTATCTCA